>Ga0209816_1000458_pt1 | contig 32337 bp, 31 predicted proteins | sample CoawatmetaG01DNA_FD_187509 | JGI IMG/M metagenome (GOLD analysis project Ga0209816, IMG submission 187509) | Marine microbial communities from the West Antarctic Peninsula - Coastal water metaG017-DNA (SPAdes) (version 2) | ecosystem: Environmental > Aquatic > Marine > Coastal ...
AAGTAAAGTTTTTTTGGTATAGTCTTTTTTCAATTACTATGTCAATAAATATGTTTATAACTGGAGGTCGTGCAGGACAAGTGATGTATTTTGCAATGCTATCAATATTAATTTTTCAGTTTTTTAATTTTGAAAAAATAAAATCCTTCTTTGCCATTATAATTGTAATTCCAGCAATATTTTTTACCGCATATCAAGCAAGTCCTCTTTTTAAAGAAAGAGTTGACTTCGCTATATCGGATATTGTCACTTATGAAAAAACAACTAATACTTCGGTTGGTAAAAGACTTACATTTGCAATTAATTCCTGGGAGCTGATTAAAGAAAACCCCTTAATTGGAGTTGGTACAGGTGATTTTCCATCTGAGTATGACAAAATTAATACTGCAAATAAATCTAATACTCCAAATGCTAGCAATCCTCATAATATGTACACTCTAGTTCTTGTCCAACTGGGATTAATAGGGCTAATAAGTATGTTGTCTATTTTTTATTATCAAATTAAATTATCCTTTAATTCTTCAAATAAATTTATTAGAGATGCTGGAACTACTCTGCCTTTACTATTTCTAGTTGTGATGTTAAGCGACTCATATTTATTGGGTCACTTCACAACTTTAATGTTTGTTTTTTTTAGTGCTTTCTTATATAAAGATCGTGAAAAAACCTACTAAAATCTTAATAATAATTCAACGCTCTAGTGGCGATGTTTTTCTAAGTGTCTCTCTTATTAAGGCGCTTTATAAAAATTATAAATCTCCATCTATTGATCTTCTTATTAATGACGATACATTGGCTATTGCAAAGCTAATTCCCTTTGTTCAAAATATTCATACTTTTTCATATTTTCAAAAAAAAACTAATAGATGGAATCAGGAAAGATTAATTTTTTTTAAAATATTTAAAAAATATGATTTAAGTATTAATCTTACTTCAAGCGATAGAAGTGTATTTTATGCACTTATTGCGGGTAAAAAATCTATAAGTGCTGTAGAGAGAGAACGTGGTAAATCCTGGTGGAAGAAGCTACTACTTAATTACTATTATTATTTTGACTCATCAAAACATATACTACTAAATAACTTAGAGTCTTTAAAATTATTAAATATAAATTATAATAATATTCAAGAATCCATCACTTTTCCAAGTGATGATTATCTTCTAATAAATGACAGGCTAAAAAATAATAAAATTAATAAATTTATTATCTTTCACCCTTCGGCGCAATACAATTATAAGATCTATCCAAAAAAATTAAGAAATAAATTACTTAATTTTCTTAATACGTTAGGAATCCCAATTATTATCACTGGCGGTAATAATAAAATTGATTTAGATATAAAAAATGAAATACCACAATTATTAAATATTTATAATTTTATTGGGGAAACCTCTTTAAAAGATTATTTTATTTTAAGTGAAATGTCACTTGCATTTATTGGAATGGATACTTTGAATATGCATATAGCAGCTTCTCAGAATAAACGTATTTTTGCAATATTTGGCTCTACTAAATTATCAATGTGGTCTCCTTGGTCAAATCACGAAAAAACAGCAACTTCTGTAAATAAACCTATTCAATCTTATGGGAGAAATACAATTTTTCAATCCTCCTTGCCTTGCGAGGTATGTGGAGTTTTTGGCTGTGGGCATAATCATGGCATAAATGAGTTTTCATATTATATTGACCCAGAATTGGTTTTCAATCAAGTAAATAACTGGTTTAAAAATGGGTAATTTTAAGCGGACATATTATTTTCCATTTAAATATACTGTACCAAACTATATAGATAATTATGTTGAAAAAAATAGTTTTTTTAAGCGTTATTTAAAGTTTATAAAGCGACGTTTTTATATTTTTTTAAAAGGACAAAATAATCTTGAAGTTCTAGCAATTCTTCCTGAGCATCAAAATATTTTATGGATTAATATTTCTGCTTCTAGCTTAGGCGACAGTCTAATGGATTTATCAAGTAGAGTAATGCTTAAAGATAAAAATATTGATTTATTTACCGACCATAAAAATTCTAATATTTATGAGAATGACTTATTTTTTGATAGAATATTTACAAGAACAAAAGATGTGGTGAAGTGCACATATGACCTTGTTATTCTGGATTCATATAGTACTAGAAGTGTTAAAGTTAAGTCTAAATTAGAGCCGTTAACCCCTTTTTTAGGAATGTACGGATACTTTAATGGTCCTGAAGTCAATCGAGTTCTTTTCAGTTTTCAGCAAATGAATAATTTGTTAGGATATAGTTATAGTCAAAATCAAATTAATAAGATTGCCAGAACTTCCATGACAATTTCAGCTAGTGATCAAAAAATTGTTGATTTACTAAACCTGCCAATTTTTTTTATTGCTATCGTTATTGGTGGAGAATGGAAGCATAGAACATTTAATAAATGGGCTTTAGTGGTTAAAGAATTGCTATTAAAAGATAATAATTTGAAGATAATTCTTCTAGGCTCTGATAACGGTAAACTTGATGAAAAAAAAATTTTAGATCAATTTTCAACTCCTAATTTAATTAGCTATATTTCAAGACTGACATTTAATCAAACAGCAGAAGTAATCAGCCGTGCTAATTTATTATTTTGTTGTGATGGGGGGTTAATGCATGCAGCAAATAGCTTTAGTATAAAAACAATCTCCTTGTTTGCTAGGCTTGAAGCAGAAATGCAACTAACCTTATCTTGCAGGTCTTTTCCAATATTTGACCAGTTTGATATGAATAATATTTCAGTTGAAAATATAATGCTAAAATATGATGAAGCAATTAACTACGATTATAATCATCCTGGATCCTAATAATATCATCCTCTCCTAAATAACTTCCAGTTTGTATTTCGATTATCTCTAAAGGCTTATCGCTTATATTTTCAAGTCTGTGCAATGCACCCTTAGGAATGTAAGTGGATTGATTTTTTTCCAAATTGTAAGTTTCTTCATGACAAGTAATTCTTGCTATACCACTTATAATTACCCAATGTTCTGATCTATGCTTGTGTTTTTGAAGTGAAAGCTTCGATTTAGGGTTTACCAGTATGCGTTTAACATGGAAATTCAGCCCAATATCAATTGACTCATAATGTCCCCATGGTCTGTACACTTTTGGGTGGTTTTCAGTTAAATTCTTATGACTCGCTTTAAGTTGATTGACAATATTTTTAATTTTTGATGAATTTTTTTTAGAAGTTACTAATAAAGCATCCTTTGTTTCAACAATTATTAAGTCTGAAACCCCTATAGCTGCAACTAAGTTGTTAGAGCTGTTTATGTAAGTATTTTGAACATCATCTAAAATAACATCACCCTCAATCGTATTTCCATTTTGATCAATGTCTTTAGTGTCTATTAAAGCATCCCAAGACCCAACATCATTCCAATCTGCATCTAAAGGAACTACTTTAGCATTCTGTGTTTTCTCCATTACTGCATAATCAACGGATTGGTTTGGACACTTCGCAAACTCAACACTATCTATTCGAAGAAAATCTAAATCTTTATATCCTTTTTGAAGAGATTTTTCGCAACAAGAAAAAATTTTTGGTTCAAATTTATTTATTTCATCAAGGAAAATAGATGCTTTGAATATAAATATTCCACTATTCCAAAGATAGTTTCCAGATTCTAAATATTTAGTCGCATTTTGTTTATCAGGCTTTTCAGTGAAAGACTTAATATTGAAGTGTTCTGCTTTATGATTTACTTCAGCCTCAATGTAGCCATAGCCTGTTTCAGGCTTATTCGGTTTGACTCCAAAAGTTACAAGGTGATTTTTTTCAGCTAATGATTTAGCAGTAATAATTGCCTCATGAAATGCAAGTTTATTATTTATAAGATGATCTGCAGGTAGAACTAGAAGTATTGGGTCATCAAAATCATAAAGAGTTCTCAATGCTGCTAAAGTAATCGCAGGAGCTGTATTTTTTCCAGTTGGCTCTAAAATAATACTATTTAGTTTTTTATTAATTTGTCTTGCTTGTTCTGCAGCTATAAAGCGATGTTCTTCATTGCAAATAATTATAGGATCTGCTGATTCTAATGGAAGTCTTAATAAAGTGTCTTGAAAAAGTGAAGTTTTATTAACTAAGCTAATAAATTGTTTTGGAAGAAGTTTTCTTGAAAGCGGCCAAAGCCTTGTTCCACTTCCTCCAGCTAAGATGACAGGAATAATCATTTCTTTTTTTTATAAATAGGCTTGGAAGATGGCATTGTCCAATCAGACTGTTGTTCAGTTAATTTAATATAACGATAAAAAGTTCCTTCAAAATTTCCAAAAGCAATAACAAATCCTGCTCCACCATCTAAAAACCCAAGCTTAAAAATATAGTGCTTCATAAATGCCCATATCCCATGTAATAAAGCCTTTAAAACACTACCTTTTTTTTCTTTTTCTATTAATTTTTCTACACCAAGAGTTGAATATCTATTAGCTTTATGTATTATTTCTTCAGTATTTTTAAATGGAAATTGCCAAATTGAATTACTAATAGCTCCAATTTTTTTATTACTTAAGCTGATATAGCCTTCATGTACAGGCTTAGAATCATACTTCATCATTCCAGATCTAAATAGCTGCGGTTGTCTATAATTAGGGTACCAGCCTGAGTGCTTAATCCATTTTCCCATAAAATAATTTTTTCTTGGAATAGAAAAAATATCAATTTCTGTATATTTTATTAATTCTAATATCTCATCTCGAACCTCTTCAGTGCAGCGCTCATCAGAATCAAGGCTGATTATCCAATCACCAGTGCAATGTGTGAGTGCTTGATTGCGAAGGTTTCCATATCCATTAAACTTAATATGTACGACTTTAGCTCCTAAGCTTTCTGCAAGTTCTGTTGTTCCATCGGTACTGTTAGAGTCAGCTACAATAATTTCATCAGCCCATAGAATACTATTAATACAGTCTCTAATTTTATCGACCTCATTAAAGGCAATAATATATACTGAAATTTTCATGCTTATTTTAACTATCAATAATATGTGGTTAAATGTTACCCAATTATTATGGGTTTTAAAACAAAATGCAAATTAGCTTAATTATTACTACTTTTAATAGACCCGATGCTTTATTTATTGTTCTTCAGAGCGTTGAGCGCCAAAGCCAAATCCCTAATGAAATAATTATTGCTGATGATGGAAGTGATGAAAGAACTAAAAAAATAATTACTAATTTCTCTGAAAAATCAAATTTAAAAATAATCCACTCTTTTCAGGAGGATAAAGGCTTTCGAGCTTCAAAGTCTAGAAATAGAGCAATATCAAAAGCAAGTAATGAATATATTATTTTAATTGATGGTGATATGATTCTACATGATAATTTTATTCAGGATCACACTAAGAACGCACAATTTGGATATTTTGTTCAAGGTACCAGAGTTTTGTTAAGTGAAAAACGAACAAAACAGGTTTTTGAAAATCATAAATTTATTGCTCACTTCTTAGAGAGAGGTTTGAAAAATCGAAAAAATGCAATACATTCAAATTTTCTATCATCAATATTTACAATTAATAAAAACTTTTTAAGTGGGATAAAGACATGCAATGTAGCTTTTTATAAAAAAGACTTTATAAGTGTCAATGGTTTTAATAATGAATTTGAAGGCTGGGGGAGAGAGGATAGTGAATTTTTTATGAGACTAATGAATTTGGGTATAAATCGAAAAACATTAAGGTTTAATGCAATTCAATTTCACCTTTGGCATAATGAGGCTAGTCGAAAATCACTAAAGAAAAATGAAGCGTTACTGCAAAAAACTATAAATGAAAAACTTAAATGGTGTGAGATGGGAATTAATCAGTTTTTATGAGATTTAATTTAATACTTAAGTCCTATTTTTTAAAGTTTATTAGCAATCACAAAACTAGGTTTTTAGATATAAGTGATTCACCAAAATTCTTAATTTTAATGCATCAAAATATTGGTGATATGATTGTTTGCAGTCCAATATTAAGGGAAATAAAAAAAGCATATCCAACTTCTAATTTACAAGTTTTAGCAAGTGAAGCTAATAAAGAAATTGCATTAGTAAACCCGTATATTGATAAAGTCTATGTGTATAAAAATCGATGGAATAAATTGTTACCCCTCTTAATTAATCTTAGAAATAATAATTATGATTTTGCCATTGAACTTGAGGCAAAAATAGTTACTAGATTAATTCTTATGTTAAAGATAATAAAACCTAAAGTTGTTCTTGCGGTTAGTAAGGCAGAGGGTAGGTATGGTATTGGACCTCAGGATGTTTTTCCATATGATTACTATACAAATATAAATCTGAGACATCAAAGAGATACTTGTTTAGATATTCTGAGGATCCTTGGTATTAATGTAAAAAATAAAGGATATGATATTTTTTATTTAGAGCAACACCGAAAAAAAGCACTTTCATTTCTCTCTACATTTGATTCAAAAAAAATAATTGTTGGCTTAAATATTACTGGCTCTAGTGATGCAAAAAGAATATCTAATAGTGATATTAATAAAATCATATTAGGAATTAATTCTATAAGTAACAATATCTTGATTATCTTACTTCATAGGGTGGAAGATAGAGAGTGGATCAATGGTTTAATATCAAAGAAAATGTCTTTATTTGTATTTCCTTCATATGAAACAAAATCAGTTTTAGATCTTGCTGCATTAGTTGATTTAGTTGATTTAGTTGTTACTCCTGACACATCAATAGTTCATATGGCTTGTGCATTTAATAAGCCTTTACTAGCCGTCTATAGAAATAATATGATAGCATTTAAAGCATGGCATCCAAAATCAAAATGTAATGATGTTGTTTTTTCAGAGAACTCTAAAGATTTAAAATCTCTGAACGTAAATTTGATTATTAGTAAAATTTCTAAGTTAGTTTCATTACATATCAAAAAAGATTTATAAAATACAAATGCAAAAAAATAAGAAAATTAAAGCCTATTTATTAAAGCTTTTAACAAACAAAAAAAATAATTTATTTGATATAAAAAAATCAAAAAATATTTTGATTTTAAAATATGACAGAATAGGAGATATGATTGTTACAACGCCAATATTTAGAGAATTAAAATCAGCATATCCAAATATAAGTATCTCTGTTTTAGCAAGTAAAAAAAATAAAGATGTAATTAAAAATAACCCATATATTGATAATATATATACAAATTACAAAAATAGTATTTTGTATGATTTTCCTATGTTACTAAAATTGAGAAAAAAAAATTTTGATGTCTGTATTGAGCTCGAGCATTCAGTCATTCCACATGCTATTTTCAGATTAAAAGTAATCAACCCAAAAAAAATTATTTCTATTCATAAAGATGGAAGGTATGGAGTTAAGGGGAGTGAATTAAAGCTGTATGATTACCTTACAAAAAAAGATACAAAAAGTCATTTTAGTAAGATTTGGCTTGATACATTAATTTTTTTTGGTGTTAAGGATGCTTCTACTAGTTATGATTTTTTTCTTACTGCTACGGAAAAAGCTAGGGCAAAATTTTTTGTATCCTCTATAGGTGGCAAATTAAAAATAGGAATTAATACAGAAGGATCTTTTCCAGAAAAAAGTATAAAAAATAATGATTTAAAGAAAATATGTATTGGATTATATAAAAACTTTAGTAATATTAAAATAATTTTATTAACTCAACCTGAAAAAACTACAGAAAAGAAAAAAATGATTTTAGAATTAGGTCTTGATTATGTTATTCCCTCATATCCTACAGAGAGCATCAATGATGCTGCAGCATTAATTGAGCAGCTAGATTTAATTATTACTCCTGACACATCTATAGTCCATATAGCAGCATCATTTGATAAGCCTATAGTTTCAATTCATGAAAATAATAAAGATAGTTTTAGATTGTGGTCGCCAGCCTCAACTCTTAGAAAGACAATTTTTGCTTCGAGTAGTTTTGGGTTGGTAAACTACAGTGTTGATGATGTTATAAAATCATCAAGTGAGTTTCTTAAAATAATTGAGCTAGATTTATGAGAATAATGGGTACAAAGTATTGTGGGCATGATAGTGCATTGTGTATTCTTGATACAGAGCAAAAAAAAATATTCGCAATTAGTACAGAGAGAGTTACAAGAATTAAGCATGATGCCTTAGATATTACTCCAATAATGAATGCCTATGATTTTGGAAGCATAGACTATGTCGCGCATTCTTATAGTGATTTTGAAGATAGGGGGCATGATGGAGAGTTGAGAGAAAAAATGACTTTTAATAAGGAAATTGAGAAAGCACTTAGAAGCATTATTAAGCCAGTTTATGCTTCAGACTTAGGCTTAACGAGAGTTGAAAAAAATATAATGATTTTTAAAGCTATATTTACAGATTTCTATGCAGTCAGAGCATATTATGGTGCAAAATTTAATAGAGCTTTGGTGAAAGAAACCCCTGAAGGAAATAAAAAAGCGTTTACTGAATATATTAAAAAGAATTTAGCCAAATATGGCTTAATCCCAAAAAAAGTATTTTTTTATGATCATCATCTTTGCCACGCAATTCCATCATATTACTTATCACCATTTAATGAAAAAAAAGCCCTTGCGCTTACTATTGATGGACAGGGCGATGGTTACTTCAGTAAATTATATTATTTTAATGGTATTGATGATCATAAGTTAGTTGGAGAGTCAAAGGCGAAATTTTTGGGTCATGGAGATAAGTTTTTATCAATTGGTCGTTTGTATAATTATTTCACACAAGCGATGGATCTTAGACCCAATAGTGATGAAGGAAAAGTTGAGGCTTTAGCAGCTTTTGGGACTGCCGATGAAAGCATATATCAGGACTTGATTAATGCAACAAAAATTGATAAAAAACAACTGAGTATTAATTTTGATATTAAGTTGATTGAGCCTTTTTATGACATTAATTGGCTTAAAAAGCAAAGAAATAGGGCAGGTGATGAAAATTTCTGTGCTTCTATTCAGACTTATCTTGAAGACATTATGGTTTCATATCTAAATATTGCATATGAAAAATACCCGACAAATAATTTATGCCTTTCAGGTGGAGTTGCAGCAAATATTATTATGAGTTTAGCGTTATATGAAAGGACTAATTTTACGAATATTTATGTTTACCCAGCAATGGCTGATGATGGATTAGCAATTGGCAGTGCAATTTTAACGGCAATTAATTTGGGGCAAGATATCTCATGGCTGAAAGATTTTTCAATGCCTTATTTTGGTGATTCATACAGTCGTCAACAAGTAAAAGAAGTGCTTGATGGTTTTGATAATATTGTTTATGAAGACTTGGGAAATGATTGGCCTAAAGAAGCTGCAACATCAGTATCAAAAGGTAAGATTTGTGCTTTATTCCATGGTTGTATGGAGTTTGGTCCAAGAGCATTGGGTAATCGTTCAATTATCGCCAATCCAATGCTTGAAGATACAAGAAAAAAAATTAACTCATACATTAAAAAACGTCCTTCTTATCAACCCTTCTGCCCATCAATATTAGAAGACGAAAGAGAAAGGCTATTTAAGGATAGCTTCCCACATAAACATATGGCTATTGCTTTTAGAATGAGAGATGAATTTATTGAAGATTTACCATGTGCGGTGCATGTTGATGGTACAGCCAGGCCTCAATTTGTAGAAGAGAAGGACAATCCACAATATTATCTTTATTTAAAAACGCTCAAGAAGATTACTGGCTATGGAGTTAGCTTAAATACTTCATTTAACTTACATGGAAGAACTATTGTGAGATCGCCAAAAGATGCAGTTATTGATTTTATTGATTGTAATTTAGATGAGCTTTTTATTGAGGGATACAGAGTTAAAAGGAATTAGTATGAAAATTAGCGCCTTTACATTTATTAAAAATGGACAGATATTAGGCTATCCCTTTATACAGTCTATTCAATCAGTTTTGCCTATTGTGGATGAATTTGTAATAAATGTAGGAGAAAGTGAGGATAACACATTAGAAATTGTTAAGTCAATTAATGATCCAAAGATTCGAATTGTTGTTTCAAAATGGAATGATGTGATGAAAAATAAGGGATTTGTTTATGGCCAACAAAAAATGATTTCACACTATAACTGTTCTGGTGACTGGGCTTTTTATGTTGAAGGGGATGAAGTTTACCATGAGAAAGATTTAGCAAAAATTCAATCTTCAATGGAAATGTATTTTGGTGATTCAAGGGTAGAGGCTCTTGCTTTTAAATTTAAACATTTTTATGGAAATGGCAATAGCTTTCTTGATTCTCCAGGATGGTATCGCTCAGAAGCAAGGATTATTAAAAATTCACTTAGAACCTATGCGCCAGATGGTTTATTTTGGCTAGTTTTGAATAGTAATAAAAAAAGTAGGTACCCAAGAGCTAAGCTTATTGATGTTAATTGTTATCATTATGGTTGGGTTAGAAGTGAGGTTGAGATGAATCTTAAGAGCAGTAAAGTTCAAAAATATTGGGGCAAAGAGCCTGTTAAGATTGACTATACTCAGATAGACCAATCTATAATTAAAAAGTTTACTGGGACTCACCCAGAAATTATGAACAGTTGGCTACCAAAAAGTTATGGACTTTATAAGGCTGATAGTAGTTATCAATTAAGTAAAAAGCAAAAAAAACATCGCCTAATGATTAAACTTGAAAGGCTATTAAAAATAGACTTAAGTAAAAAACATTATAAGCTAGTAAAATGAGAATATTAATTGAGCTACCTTCTTGGCTTGGTGATACAGTAATGGTAACTCCAGCAATTCAGAACTTATTAAAATATTATAAAGATTCTGAATTTGTTTTAATAGGGCCAGCTATATCAATTGATGCCTTAAAGACTAGTGAGTTAGTCTTTAAGTCAAAAATTATTGATAAGAATTATTTTTCTTTATATAGCCTTTCGAAAAGTTTGGGTAAGTTTGATGTTTTTTTTTCATTCCGAAGATCTTATCGATCAACATTTCTAAAATCATTAATTTCAAGTAGGTATAAATTTCAATTTAATAGAAAGAAATATCAAGACTCTCATCTTGTCGAAAAATATAATCATTTTATAAATGATTCTTTGAAAACTAATTTCAAGGCAGAAAAATTAAATATTGGGTCCAATTCTAAATCTTATGAAGCACCTTTGCGCCCAATTCTTGGTATTAACCCTGGAGCTGCATATGGGAGTGCTAAGATTTGGTATCCGGAAGAATACGCAATAGTAGCAAATGCGTTATCAAGCCAGTATAAAATTTTGATTTTTGGAAGTAATAGTGAAAAAAAAATTGCTGATGAAATTGAGGCATTAATAATTAAAAAAGGTATTTCAAATTTTGAAAATCTTGCAGGAAAAACTTCAATTTCTGAATTAATTGACTTGATCTCAAATGTTGATTTATTTATTACTGGAGATAGTGGCCCGATGCATTTAGCAGCTAGCTTTCAAATCCCATCAATTACAATCTTTGGGCCAACAATAGATAAGGAGACATCTCAATGGATGAATAAAAAAAGTGTTATTGTTAAAAAAAATCTTGATTGTCAGCCCTGTATGAAGAGAGTTTGCCCATTAAAGCATCATAATTGTATGAAGCTGATCAAAGCCAGTGATATTTTAATTGCAATTGATTCGCTTGATTTAACCTCTGAAAAAGCTAATTAAACTTCCATTAATTTATTGTGCTAGGAATTTTCAATTTTGCAATCTTTTAATGTTATCACTTGTAATATGATTTGTACCAATCGACAAAATTCTGAACGCCCTGATTCATTTTAGTTGAAGGCTTATAATCAAATTCTTTAACCAAATCATCAACATTAGCATAAGTATCAGGTACATCACCAGGCTGTAAAGGCAACAAGTCTTTAATTGCTTTTAAACCTAGAGAGGACTCAAGGGCCTCAATGTAATCCATCAGTTGAACTGGATTATTATTCCCAATATTATAAACCCGCCAAGGTGCTAGCGAGGTTCCTGGATCTGGATTATTTCCATCCCATTTAATATTTGGCTTTGCAGGTTTATCCAGAACTCGGATAACTCCTTCAACTATATCATCTACATAAGTGAAATCTCTTCGATGATTTCCATAATTGAATACTTCAATTTTTTCACCAGCTAATATCGCTTTTGTAAATTTAAATAACGCCATATCTGGTCGGCCCCAGGGCCCATATACTGTAAAAAATCTTAGCCCTGTAGTTGGTAAATTATATAAATTACTATAAGTATGGGCCATCAGTTCGTTAGCTTTCTTACTTGCAGCATAGAGGCTAAGAGGGTGGTCAACATTATCATGAATTGAAAAAGGCATACTAGTATTAGAACCATAGACAGAACTACTAGAGGCATAAACAAGATGTTTGACATTATTATATCTACAGCCTTCCAGGATATGAGTAAAGCCAACAATATTGGTATTAATATAGGCCAATGGATTTTCAATTGAGTAGCGAACTCCAGCTTGAGCAGCTAAATTAACCACTCCATCAAATTTATAATCTTTAAATAGCTCACTAACTTCTTTACCATTTTCAATATCCATTCGGATATGGGTGTAAGATTTATGGTTATTATGACGAGCAAGCCTTGCTTCCTTGATGTTAGGATCGTAGTAATCATTGTGATTATCTATTCCAATTACTTCATCCCCTCTATCTAGTAATTTTATTGATAGTGCTGAACCAATAAAGCCAGCTGCTCCTGTTACCAAAATTTTCATATCTCTCTCTTTAAGAAGTAATTAAATAGCTTTGATTATTATTTTTTATTTATATAATCAAGATCAATTAGATGGCAAAGAATATGACCAAATAAGATATGCATTTCTTGAATTCTGGCAGTGTCTTCGGCTGGAACTACAATATTTATATCACAGCATTCATTCATTTGACCACCTGATCTGCCACTAAACCCAATAGTTTTGCAGCCAATTTCCCGTGCAATATTAAAGGCATTAATTACGTTAATACTTGTTCCACCAGTACTAATTCCAATAACAACATCATTTGGATGGGCAAGTGCCTCGACCTGTCGATCAAATACTCTTTCATAGCCATAGTCATTTCCAATGGCTGTAAGTGCCGAACTATCTGTAGTTAGTGCAATTGCACTTAAGCCTTTTCTTTCAATTTTGTACCTTCCAACAAATTCTGCAGCAATATGTTGAGCATCTGCAGCACTTCCACCATTTCCACATAGTAAAATTTTTCCACCATTATTTAAAGAATCAATGCATATATTTGAAGCATCTTTAATTAATTTTTTTATAGATTTGTTACATCCTTGAACCACTTCTAGATGAGAGTTAAATTCATCTTCAATGATATTTATTGTAGTTTTCATATTTTTTTTTGATTTTGAATAGTTTGAATTATTTTTGTTGTACTTTTACCTTCAATAAACTTGACTATTTTTAGCTCGTTTACAATTTCTTGCCCTGCAATTTTCTTATTTTCATAGTCACCACCTTTAACTAAGATATGAGGTTTGATTGAATTGATAAGATTATAGGGGGTCTCATCGCTAAAAATTACAACATAATCTACCGACTCAAGCGCAGCTAAAAGAAGAGCTCTATCATCTTGACTATTAATAGGTCGACCTGGTCCTTTGAGTTTTTTTACAGAGCTATCTGAATTTAAACCTATAATTAGTATATCTCCAAATCTTTTTGCTTGCTCAAGATACTTGATATGACCAACATGAAGTAAATCAAAGCATCCATTTGTAAATATAATTTTTTGATCGTTTAATCTTAGATCTTTTGAAATCGTAATGATTTCTCTTAAGTTTTTAATATATTTATTGCTAGAGGATTTATTTAATTTGGAGTCATACTTAATAATTTCATTAACTGTTGCTGTTGCACTGCCAATTTTACCAACAACAACACCTGCAGCTAGATTCGAAAATTTTACTGCCTCATCGATATTGAGACCACAAGAGATTGCAAATCCTAGAGAAGCTAGGACAGTATCACCTGCACCTGTGACATCAAAAACTTCTTTACTTGATGACGCATATTTTCTTAATTCATCATCGTATATAGCTATACCATTCTCACTTAGAGTTATTAATGAAAAATCTAACTTGTATTTATTTTTCAATAAAGAGATGGCTTTAAGCAAGCTTTCATCATCTATGATTTCAATTTTAGTGGCATCACTAGCCTCTTTCTTATTTGGTGTGAGCAAGAAAGCGCCTTTATATTTAGAGTAATTGTGGCCTTTTGGATCAACTAATACTTTTATCGAATTCTTTTTGGCTAATTTTATTATTTTTTGTGTTAATGCATCTGTCAGAATACCTTTTCCATAGTCAGACAAAAGAATACAATCATAATTACTACCAATTTTATCAGCCATAATTGATATTAATGATTTTTGTGATAGAGCACTTATTTCATTAGTACTTTCTTGGTCATAGCGTGCTACTTGAAGTTGAGAAGAAATCAGTCGACTTTTTTTTGATAATATTCTGCCAGGCTCTTTAATTATATTTGTTGTATCAATACAAAGTTTATTTAATAGCAATATTAGCTCACTAGAAGCATTACAGTCTCCAATAACACTTATTACATCAATCTTTGCTCCAAGTGCATTTAGATTATTGATGACATTTCCAGCGCCGCCAAGAACTGATGTTTCTTGATTAATTTTTACAACTGGTACTGGAGCTTCTGGAGAGATTCTTTGTGATGTTCCCCATAAATAGTGATCAATCATCAAATCACCAATTACTAAAATTTTAGGGGAACTATTTTTAAGATTAATCATGTTCCAAACTTTTATGAAGTCTCTTAATTTCAGGAATATAAGTTTTAATACCACTTTCTAACGTTATGATTGGTTTAAACCCTAATTTTTCTTTGGTTAATGTGATGTCTGCTTGAGTATGCATTTGATATCCTTCGTAAGGATTTAAAAAGTAGTCTGTTTCCATTTCTGTACCAAGCTCTAACTGCAATAAATCTGCAATATCTTGAAAACTTCGTGGAAGACCAGTTCCAACATTAAACACCCCGTTTGATTTAGATTGACAAGCTTTAAGATTTGCTTGAATTACATCATCAATAAAAATGAAGTCTCTAAAAATCTTATCTGAACCTTTAAATAATTTTGGAGGCTTATTACTCAGAATTTGATGACCAAGTTGAATTACCATGGACGAAGTCTTTCCTTTGTAAAACTCCTTATTACCATAAACATTAAAATACCTCAGGCCGATAACTTGAATATCATTCCTAAATCGATATGCAATTTGATCCATTGCAAATTTACTATATCCATATGGATTTTCAGGAGATTCAACACCAATTTTTTGAGGAGAAGGAAGACTTCCATAAGTAGCAGCTGAGCTAGCATAAATTAGTGTTGAGTTATTTTTTTTAGCAATTTGTATAAAATCATAAAACGAATTTATATTAGTCTGAAATACAAGCTCTTGGTTATATGCTCTTGTATCTGAGATTGCAGCTTGGTGAAATATATAGTCAAATTTGAAGTCACTTAGGGTTGCAATATCTTTCTTGTTATTAATATTTCCACATATCACGTCACCTTTAAAGCCAATCAAATTTTTGTAATGACCAAAGCTTTGTAAATTGCCATTTGAAAGCAATTTACCATTTCTAAAACAGTCAAAAATTACTATATGTGATTCAGGGTAGTTATTTTGAAAATAAAAAGCAAGATTGCTCCCAATAAAACCAGCACCTCCAGTAATAAGGATAGTTTTATTATTAAAATTTATATTACTATGATTCATTAATTATTTTATATTGGAAATATATGTTTATAAGAGCAATGATGATATTTTAAAAATATTATATAAGCTAAGAAGGGTTTGAAGAGGTTTATTTGAGGGCTAGTAATTTTATGAACATCAAATTTAATACTAATATATCAATATAGGAGCTGGCATAGACGTTAAAATTAGTAACTTAGCTAGAAAGATAAAGGAAGTGGTTGGATTCGAAGGTGTTTTATTTTTTGTTAACTCAAAATTAGATGGCTCATCAAAAAAATTAATTGATATATCTAAATTTCCAAATATGGGATGGAAGGCTAATATTAATCTTACTGAAGGCTTAAAGAAACTTATGATTGGTATTCAAATTAGGAATTTTTTATGAAAAAAACAAAAATTGCGGTTATTGGGTTGGGCTATGTTGGCCTCCCTCTTGCTGCTGAGTTTGGCAAAAAAATTGAAACAGTTGGTTATGATATTAATAGAGCAAGAATCGAAGAGCTTCTTGTTGGAAAAGATAATACATTAGAGCTTTCGGAAGAAGAATTAAGAAAATCTAAAATGCTTAGATATACAAGCAACCCAGAGGATATTCAGGACTGCAATTATTTTATAGTCACTGTGCCAACCCCAATTGATATTCATAAATCACCAGACTTAACTCCACTTAAAAAATCTAGTGAAATAGTTGGAGGCCTTCTTAAAAAAGATGATATTGTTATTTATGAATCGACAGTATATCCTGGTGCCACTGAAGAAGTTTGTGTTCCTATATTAGAAAAAAAATCTGGATTAATCTTTAATGTTGATTTTTTTTGTGGATATAGCCCTGAGAGAATCAATCCGGGTGATAAAAAACATCGAATTAAAGATATTAAAAAAGTTACTTCAGGCTCAAATGATGCAATTGCAGATAAAGTTGATAAGCTCTATAGTTCTATTATTACTGCTGGAACCCATAAAGCTAGTAGTATAAAAGTAGCAGAAGCTGCAAAAGTAATTGAAAATACCCAAAGGGATGTTAATATTGCTTTAATAAATGAGCTTGCTCTTATTTTTGATAAAATTGGTATTGATACTCAAGAGGTTCTTAAGGCAGCTGAATCAAAATGGAATTTTCTTCCATTCTACCCAGGCCTTGTTGGAGGACATTGTATAGGCGTAGATCCTTATTACCTTACCTATAAAGCAACTCAACTAGGATATCATCCAGAAATAATTCTTGCTGGTCGGAAAATAAATGACAATATGGGCTTTTATATTGCCGGCGAAGTTTCTCGGCTAATGACAAAAAAGAATATTCATATAATTAATTCTAATATATTGATTATGGGGTTAACATTTAAAGAAAATTGCCCCGATATTCGTAATACTCGTGTTGTTGATTTAATTGATGAATTTAAAAGTTTTCATTGCAATGTTGATGTTTATGATCCATGGGTTAACAAAGAAGAGACTTTCATTGAGTATGGTATTAAGACTATAGATTCTCCTCTGATTAATAATTATGATGCAGTAGTTTTGGCTGTTGCTCATGATGAATTTAAAGCGCTAACTTTGAATCAAATTAAGTCTTTTGGAAGGGACTCATTTGTTCTTTATGATATTAAATACTTGTTAAAAGCTGAAGATTCTGATGGGAGGCTTTAAAAAATGGCTTATGAAGAGTTAAAGAAATATTTATTAAATTATTCTCCTAGATATAAAATTTCTTATGGTTTGGCTGAAGTTATTGCATGGTTCATAAGTAGCTATGATTAAAATAAGAAAATGCCTATTTCCAGTTGCCGGTTATGGTACTAGATTTTTACCATTTACCAAGACTATACCGAAAGAGATGTTACCTATTCTAACTAAGCCACTCATACAGTTCGCCGTTGAAGAGGCCATGAGTGCAAGTATTACCTTAATGGCAATGGTCACTAGCAAGCATAAAAAAGCCATTGAGAACTACTTCAAATCTCATGAAGACATTGAGGATATTATTAAAGGCACAGCTAAAGAGTCATTACTTGATGAAGTTAAATATGCATCAGAGCAGTGTGACTTTCATTATATTGATCAAAAAGAAATGCTAGGGCTTGGTCACGCTATTTATAGCGGCAAGCCTCTCATTGGCAATGAACCGTTCGCTGTTATCCTTCCGGATGATCTGTGCACAAGTTATGGTGATTCAGTACTTAAACAGATGACTGAACTCTTTAATCAACATCCTGATTGTTGTATTGTCGCTATTGAAGAGGTGCCGATGACTGAGGTTGATAATTATGGCATTATTGATGGAGAACTGTTAGAGGGATCTAAAGACGCTTACAGGGTAAGCAGTATGGTTGAAAAACCAAGTCCAGGTGATGCACAATCCAACCTCGCTATTGTAGGTAGGTACATTCTTACCCCAGAAATTTTTGACGTATTAGAGCATACCGAACCAGATAAAAACGGGGAGATTCAGATCACTGATTCTTTGATGACATTGGCTAAACGTGGTAAGGTGATTGCCTATAAGTTTGAAGGCACAAGATTTGACTGTGGAAAAGTCAAGGGTTTTGTCGAGGCTACTAGGGAGTTTGCAAGGCTTCAGGGCATTTTGTAGTATAAAATGCTAATGATTCATTTTGTGTTGAACTACAGGATAAATTTATCTCTTGAAGTGCGTAAGTAATTCTTATCCTGCTAATGTTTTTTTTAAGGAAAATAGTAAATGAAAATTGCAATAGCCGGTACCGGCTACGTTGGTCTTTCTAATGCCTTGCTTTTGGCTCAGAACCATGAGGTTGTTGCTCTCGATTTAATTCCTGAGAAGATTGAACAGCTTCAAAATAAAATCTCCCCTATAGTTGACAATGAGATAGAAGATTTTCTAGCTAATAAAGATCTTAACTTTAAAGCAACCCTTGATAAAGAACTAGCCTATAAAAATGCAGACTTTGTCATCATCGCCACACCAACAGATTACGATACTGAGTCCAACTACTTTAATACTACTTCTGTTGAGGCAGTGATTCAAGATGTGAATAATATCAATCCTGATGCGGTTATGATTATCAAATCAACTGTTCCAGTTGGTTACACTAAAAGTATTAAAGAGAAATTTAATATTAATAATATCATTTTCTCACCAGAGTTCTTAAGAGAGGGTCTAGGTCTTTACGATAATTTATATCCATCACGTATTATTGTTGGTGAGAAGTCTGATAGGGCAGAGTTGTTTGCTAACCTTATGCAAGAAGGCGCTATAAAAGAAGATATTGATGTTTTGTTTACAGGTTCTACCGAGGCAGAAGCAGTAAAACTATTCAGTAATACTTACCTTGCTATGAGGGTTTCATTTTTTAATGAACTAGATTCATATGCTGAAGCACACGGACTTGATTCAAAACAAATTATTAAAGGTGTTGGTCTTGATCCAAGAATTGGATCACACTACAATAATCCTAGCTTTGGTTATGGTGGATATTGCCTGCCAAAAGATACTAAACAACTAAGAGCTAATTATCAAGATGTACCAAATATCCTTATTGGTGCTATTGTAGATGCCAACTCAACAAGAAAGGACTTTATTGCAGATTCTATCATTAGCAAAAATCCCAAAGTAGTTGGTATACATCGCCTTATTATGAAGAGTGGTAGTGATAACTTTAGAGCATCATCTATTCAAGGTATCATGAAACGCATTAAAGCGAAAGGCATAGAAGTAGTGATTTATGAGCCTGCGTTTGAAGAAGGCGAGTTTTTCCACTCTGAAGTGATTAAAAACCTTGAAGAGTTCAAGAGAGTTAGCGATGTGATTGTCGCTAATAGAATGGTAAATGAACTAATCAATGTGAAGAATAAAGTCTATACGCGAGATTTATTTAACTCCGATTAATTAAATAAGGATTTAAATGAAATTATTAGTAACAGGATTAGTAGGATTTATTGACTCAGCAATCTCAATCGGATTGTTAGATAGAAGCGATACTTTAGCAGGTATTGATAATCATAATGATTATTACCCTAAACTTAAAGAAGTACGATTAGCACGACATGCTGATCATCCGAGCTATATCGTTAAATGTAGATGCTCTTAATTTATTTTTGATTGAAATGGTTAATTTATCCCTATGATTAAAGAATATTTTCAAAAAGTTTTTTATTTGCTTGATGATGACAAGAAAAAGATTCCAATACTAACCTTTTTTTTTATAGTTTTATCCTTATTTGATCTATTTGGTATTAGCGTAGTTGCTTCTTATATTTCTTATATATCTAACGATGCAGCACAAGATAATCTTATGATGCAAATATTTGAGGTCATTGGCTGGTCGATAGAGAAAGATCGCCTACTACTCAATATGGGTCTTTTGATAATAGTAACCTTTCTTTTAAAGACATTTTTTTCTATTTCTTTGAATAAGGCCATTATTAAGTTTAGTCTAAAACAAAAAGTTAAGTTAAGCTCATTGTTAATGAATACATATCAATCCTTGCCTTATATCCAGTATTTAGATCGAAATAGTTCTGAATATATCCACAGTATTAAAGGCCTTACAGATTCGTTTTCATCTCTTGTCTTTCTTTTATTAAGGACTTTTAGTGATTTAATTGTTGCTTTTTTTATTTTGCTTTTATTGGCTTGGTACAATATTTATATATTAATATTTTTGGTCATAATTACCGGGCTTGTCGTATGGGTTTATGATTCTTTTCTTAATAAAGGTCTTGATAAATTTGGAAAAAAGTCAAATGTTGCTAATAATTTATTAATAAGAGGGATTACTGAAGGTATCTCTGGATTGAAAGAGATAAGGGTTTTAGGTAAAGAGGCGTATTTCTATAAAATGGCAGTTAAAGGCATCCATGATAGTGCGTATTATGAATCCAAGGTTAAGATTGCATCATCTATTCCGCGTTATTTGATTGAGTTTGTGATGGTTTTTTTTGTTACTGTCATCATTATTACCGCAGCTCTCTTTGGAAATGGATTGGATACTTTATTTTCTACTCTGACAATTTTTGGAATTGCATCATTAAGGTTGTTACCAATAATTAGTGCTTTATCAAATTCTCTAATTTTTTTACGTTTTTCCATTGATTCTATAGAAAAGTTGTTTAATGATGTACAAAAATATAAGAAGATTAAAATCAAAAAAGTTGTTGATGGCTTTACATTATCTAGAGAAAAATTTAGAGAATTTGAATTAGATAATGTTAGTTTTGCATATCCAAATAAAACATCTGATTTTATAAAGAATATCTCTATTAAAGTAGCTTCTGGTCAGGCTATTGGAATTATTGGCCCTTCTGGAGCAGGAAAAACAACATTAATAGATTTAATATTATGTTTGCTTGATCCGTCAGATGGAAGTGTTAAGTACAATGGTAGTGAGTCGGAGTTGTCATTATTAGAATGGCGTTCTCAGATTGCTTATTTACCCCAACAAGTTTTTATTATTGACGACACGTTAAAGGCTAATATTGCACTCGGAGCTGATAATGTTGACAATACAAAATTAAATTATTCAATTAAAAAAGCAAAACTAGAAGATCTTGTAAATTATCTTTCTGATGGAGTTGAAACATTCGTGGGTGAAAAGGGGATTCGACTATCTGGTGGGGAAAGACAAAGAGTGGCGTTAGCTCGTGCTTTTTATCATGATAAAAATATATTAGTAATGGATGAATCTACTAGCTCTTTAGATATTGAAACAGAGGAAGAGATTATTAAAGAGATAAAAAATTTACATGGGACAAAGACTTTGATTGTTATTGCCCATCGATTAACAACCTTACAGAATTGCGATGTTATTTACAGAATTAATAAAGGTAAGATTGTTGAAAAGGGTTCCTACAATCAAATTTGTACTGATAAAGATGAAAAAAATTCTTAATTTAATTGGTAGAGCGCATTTATTATTTACAGATGAAATTTTTAATCATAAATTTGCCAACTTATCGATAAATAATTTACTTTAATGAGAACTTTTAAAATAATAGATGCAAGCATCATAGACGTACTAATCATAGATAAGGTTGGTAGTGAGTCTATATTAGAGTGCATTCCTGATAATCTTTTGATTAAGGTATTAGACGTTAGAGAAAACATTCCTTATATATTTAGTTTTGCTTTTTTTTTAACACTTATAACAACTGTATTTCGATATGGTATTACGTCTAAGTCTCTTATTTATGCTTTAGTAGAACATCTCAAACCACGCGTGGTGATTACCTTTATTGATAATATGAGAATAATGGGAGATTTGAATGGCATTTTTCCAAAAAAAACAATAATATCGGTACAAAATGGTGCAAGGTTCGATAATAAAGGGTCATTTGGCAATGCGTTGTCAAATCATGGCTGGAATTCTAGTTCTAAATTGCCTGTATATTTTGGATTTGGTGATTATGAGTTGGACTTAATGAAAAAGAAACAAGCTACAGTTGAAGAGTATTATGCTGTTGGATCTTTGAATTTTGGATTATTTTTATCTAAACACAGTGACAAAAATTTAAGTAATTCAAATACTTTATGCTTTGTATCACAATATAGATATACAGTCGTAAATTCGTGCCAGCAGACAGATGTAAAATTAACAGATCTTACTCGAAATGTATATGGACAGATAGTTGAGTATACTTCTGCCAATAAATATAAATTATGTGTGGCTATGGTTCATGAAGTTAGTGAAGATAATTATATTAATGAGTTAAACTTTTATAAGAGCATTATGAATAGCGATAGAGTGGATTTTTTACCTAACAATAGATTAGAATATTCTTCGTATAAGGCCAGTATTAAATCAGAAGTTGTTATAACTATGGATTCTACTCTAGGTTTTGAAATGTTCGGCTATGGAAAAAAAACGTTATTTTGTAGTTCTATTGATCCAGTGTTTGCAAAAAATCGTGGAGTAGATGAAAACTTTAAGAAAATGCCAAATTTAGTAAAATTGCAAAGAACTCTGAGTAGTCAATTAACTGAACTGATGAGCATTGATAATAGTCAATATAATGAAATTGTTAGTGATGCAAGAGAATATTATATGAAATGTTGCAGGCCGTATCCACATGAGATAATTTCTGAATTTATTTCAAGGATAATAAAAGGAAAATAAATGTTTAATAATAAAAGTAATATTATATTTAATATATCAACTTAAAAAAAATAATGCTAGAAAATTCAACAATACTAATAACAGGTGGAACAGGGTCATTTGGCAATGCATTTATTCCTATGACTTTGGAAAAATATAATCCAAGAAAAATAGTCATCTTTTCTCGAGATGAAATGAAACAATGGGAAATGAAAAAAATATTTAAAGGTGACAAAAGAGTTAAATTTTTAATTGGTGATGTGCGTGACAAAGACAGGCTTTATCGTGCATTGGATGGTATTGACTTTGTTGTGCATGCTGCAGCAACTAAGATCGTTCCCACCGCAGAGTACGATCCATTTGAATGTGTAAAGACCAATGTAATAGGTGCAATGAACCTAATTGATGCCTGTATTGACAAAGGTGTTAAGCGTATTATTGCACTTTCTACTGATAAGGCAAGTGCCCCCTCTAATTTATATGGCGCCACCAAACTAACTTCAGACAGATTATTTGTTTCTGGAAACTCATATAGTGGTTCTTATGAGACAAGGTTTGCAGTGGTCCGTTATGGCAATGTAATTGGTTCTCGTGGTTCTGTTATTCCTTTCTTTATATCAATTGCAGACAAGGGTGTTTTTCCGATTACAGACAAACGCATGACTAGATTTATGATTTCTCTAGAAGAAGGCGTCAAATTAGTCTGGCATGCTTTTGAGGATATGGTGGGTGGTGAGGTTTATGTGAAGAAAATCCCTTCAATGAAAGTAACTGATATAGCATTTGCTGTTGATGAGAATGCAAAGCAAGAAGAAGTTGGCATCCGACCTGGTGAGAAGCTCCATGAACAAATGATTGGGTCAGAAGATGCGCTTTATACCTATGAATATTTGGATCATTATAAAATCTTGCCATCTATTTATAATTGGGCTAAAGACCCAGAAAGAATTGGTAATGGTAAAAAAGTTGATGAAGACTTTACTTATGCTTCAAATACCAATACAAAATGGATGGAAATTTCTGAGCTTAAAGATTGGATTGAGCAAAATCGCAACAAGATAGGAAATATTTAAGAGTGATACCGTATGGAATGCAAGATATTAATCAAGCTGATATTGATATAGTTATTGATGTATTGAAATCTGATTTCCTAACTCAAGGCCCGCAAGTTCCTTTGTTTGAGAAGATAGTTTCGGATTATTGTAATGCAGAGTATGGGGTTGCAGTTAATAGTGCAACATCAGCGTTACACATTGCTTGTTTGGCATTAGGACTTGGAAAGGGCGACTATCTCTGGACTTCCCCGAATACTTTTGTAGCTTCCGCAAATTGTGGCTTGTATTGTGGCGCCAAAGTAGATTTTGTTGATATTGACCCGAAAACCTATAATATGTCTCTAAGCCTCCTTGAGCAAAAGCTTATTAGGGCTAAACTAGATGATAAACTTCCAAAGATTGTAATTCCTGTGCATTTTGCTGGGCAGTCTTGTAATATGAAAAGAATTTATAACCTTAGTAAGGAATATGGGTTTAAGATTATTGAGGATGCTTCCCACGCGATTGGAGGAAAGTATTTTGGATCACCTATTGGAAGTTGTGAATATTCAGATATTACGGTTTTTAGTTTTCATCCGGTTAAAATTATTACCACTGCGGAGGGTGGATTAGCAACTACAAACTCTAATGATCTAGCTACAAAAATGCAACTTTATCGTAGTCATGGCGTTACAAGAGATAAAGATTTGATGACAGGGCATATAGAAGGTATCTGGAACTATCAACAAGTTAAGCTAGGGTTTAACTATCGCATGAATGAAATACAAGCTGCGTTAGGAATTAGTCAAATGCAAAGACTTGATGAGTTTGTTTCTAAGCGTCACATCCTTCAAGAAAGATATGATTTGCAATTAAGCAACCTGCCAATAATAAGGCCTTATCAAGATAAACATAGTTTTTCTGCATTGCACTTATATCCGATTCTAATAGATTTAAGTATAGTTAGTAAAAATCGCGAACAAATTTTCAACGAGCTTAGAGAGAATGATATTGGTGTTAATGTGCATTATATTCCAATTCATACCCAGCCATACTATCTTCAATTTGGATTTAGAGAGGGTAATTTCCCAAATTCAGAATTTTACTATAGTAGGGCAATAAGTCTCCCGCTCTTCCACGCTATGACAGTTGAGCATCAAGATGAGGTGTGTGATGTGTTGAAGCGGGTACTAAAATGAATATATGTGTGATACCAGCAAGAGGTGGAAGTAAGAGGATTCCTCATAAGAATATTAAAAAATTTAATGGTAAGCCTATTATTGCTTATTCAATTGATGCAGCTATAAAAAGTAATTGTTTTGATAAGGTAATTGTTTCTACTGATGATAAAGAGATTGCAGAAGTTGCAAAAAATTATGGAGCTATAGTTCCTTTTATAAGGCCCTATAAACTCTCAGATGATTTTGTTGGAACGCTTCCAGTTGTAAAACATGCAGTGGAATTTTTGAATATTGATCACTCAGTTGATTTTGTTTTATGTTTATATGCAACCGCTCCCTTTATACAATCAGATGTAATTATAAAAGCATATAAACAATTGATAGCATCTAAAGCTGAATTTTGTTTCAGTGTAACTAGCTTTCCTTTTCCCATTCAAAGGGCAATGAAGATTACTAACAAAAAAAGACTATCAATGTTTCAGCCTGAAAGTTTTAATTTACGTTCACAAGATCTAGAGGAGGCATATCAGGATGCAGGTCAGTTTTACTGGGGAATGGCAAACTCTTTTTTAAATGAAGCAATGTTATTTTCGGAAATATCTAGCCCTTATATATTGCCCCGTTATTTAGTTCAAGATATTGATACTTCTGAAGATTGGACTCGGGCAGAAGTAATGTATGAAGTCTTAAATCAGAAAAAACTAATAAAGTGAATATAGTAATCCGAGTAGATGCCTCAATATTTATTGGAAATGGGCATGTGATGCGATGCCTTACTTTAGCTGATAAGTTGAAGGAGAATGGATCAAATGTTATATTTATATGTCGTAAATTTGAGGGAAATTTAATAAATAAAATTCGCGCAAATGGATTTGATGTTTTGGAGCTAAAGCATGATTTTTATCATAAAGTTATTAAAACAGAAACGGATTTATTATGGTTGGGAGTTACTCAAAAAGAAGATGCAAAGCAGTGTGAAAGATTAATAAAAGACATTAAAGTTGACTGGCTAATAGTAGATCATTATGGTATTAACGAAGACTGGCATAAAATTTTAAAGCATACATATTCTAAATTAATGGTTATCGATGATTTATCAAATCGTGTACATCAATGTGATCTTCTATTAGACCAAACTTTTGGTCGAAAAAAAAATGACTATGAAGAGCTTGTTCCAAAATTTTGTGAATTACTTGTTGGAGCAAACTATGCTTTGCTAAGACCAGAGTTTGCTTATTGGAGGAAGTACAGTCTAGATAGGAGACAAAAGAAGTTTAGCTTTAAAAAACTTTTTGTGAATATGGGGGGTGTTGACCCTCATAACTATACAGAGAAGGTCTTATTAGCTCTAGAGAATTGCAATTTACCAATCAAGTTAGAAGTTGTAGTTGTAATGGGAGGAACTTCTCCTCATCTGGATAAAGTACTTGCTATTGCGAATACTTTTCCATATAAAATTAAAATTCAGGTTGATCCTGATAATATCGCAGAAATTATGGCAAATTCTGACTTAGCAATTGGCGCTTCTGGATCAACATCTCTAGAACGATCTTGTTTGGGGCTTCCAACAATTCAATTAGTTACTGCTCAAAACCAAGAGCTTACTGCAAGATTGTTAGATGAGAATAACTTAATTAAGTTAATAAGTAAAGTTGACGAACTTCCTAATTTGTTTTTTCAACCAGTAAACTGGGCTGAAACTCTAAGCCATAGATCCTCAAAAATAACTAATGGAGCTGGTGTAGTCAATGTTCTTAGCAGAATCCAATAAAGTTTTAGAAAATGTTATTTAGTATGATATTGCACTTAATATCCGACGTTACTCATTCTCATCCTCCGCATCATAATACATCCACGAAACTGAGTCTGAAATACTAATAATACAAGGCCTAGTCATAATAAAACAATCTAATTCGCAATCTAATTCAATGATCAGACCTTTTTCTTTGCACCAATTAATTCCATCTTCAGAGATTGCACTATGAATATATTCATTAAATTTTTTTAATTGGCCTTCTGGTTCCTAGCCCTTTATAGTACATCTTTAAATTTCCATTATCTAATCGAACAATGCTTGGGGTTAAGACACTTTAATTGTCAAGTGGTGAATTAGAGTCAATAGATACTTTAGCTTCCTTGATCCATTTTGAGCCAGGATCTTTTATGAAATTGTGAAAAGTATCGATTAATGTATGTGTTTACATCTCTGTAATTTACCAAGCTAAAAAAAGTATTCAAAATAAATTCTATCCTATATTAGAATTTAATATTCTTTACAATGAGTATTTATTATAATAAATTAAAGAATAAATGTATAAGTGACCTTCAGCATATATGATAATATCTTCAAAAATCATATATCAAAAATGAGACTGAAATGAAATATGAAAGTAAAAGTTTAGGCAATAATAAATCTAAAAATGTAATATTAGTTATAGTAGCTCATACTGATGATGAGACACTTGGATTAGGCGGAACTATAGCCCGACATGTAAAGGGCGGTGATAAAGTATATGGATTATCTATGACTGATGGCGTTGGTGCAAGACTGCAAAAAGATATAAACGCAATTAAAATACGTCAACAGGCATCTATTAATGCTAGCAAGATTCTTGGGCTAGTTTGGTTAGAAGCTGGGAAATTTCCAGATAATTCCATGGATTCAGTACCACTATTGGAGATTGTTAGATTTATTGAAAAAGTAAAAATACAAATTAATCCTGACATAATTTATACTCACAGCTCAGCTGATTTAAATATTGACCATAGAGTTGTTAATCAAGCTATATTAACCGCTTTTCGCCCCCACTCAGAGGAAAATTGGCAAGAAATTCGTGCATTTGAAGTTGCTTCGGCTACTGATTATGGACACAAGTCAGTTACAAATACTTTTTATCCAAATCTATATATTGATATAACTGATACTTGGGAAAATAAATTAGCTGCCTTAAATGAGTATTCAATGGAGATGAAAAATTCACCACATTCACGTTCATTTGATGGGCTTGAGAACTTAGCAAAGTACAGGGGTAATCAAGTTGGGTTAGATTATGCTGAGGCATTTGAAATAATAAAAAAAATAGTAAGATGACTAATTATGTAGTTGCTTCATCTAAGACCTGGTTTAAAGAACATTTAAAATCAAGCGAGTATAAAAAGTTATCAATTCATGAGATCTCAGCCAAGAAAGATCTTAATCTGATGAATTTGGATGTAATTAACCCTCGTTATATATTTTTTCCTCACTGGCATTGGAAGATAGAACCAGAGATCTATTTACGTTATGAGTGTGTTGTATTTCATGCTGCGCCATTGCCGTATGGTAGAGGTGGAAGTCCAATTCAAAATTTAATAATAAATGGATTTAAAGAATCACCAGTATGTGCTATAAAAATAACGGACCAAATGGATGCAGGGCCAATATATTGCAAAATAGAAGTATCTCTTAGTGGAAGTATTGATGAGATTTTTAAAAAAATAAGTGTAGCAACAGAAAAACTAATTATCTCAATTTGCCATGAAAATCCAGTCCCAATTAAGCAAGTTGGAGACCCTATTATTTTTAAAAGATTGTCCATTGCTGATAATGAGTTATTAAGCTCATATTCAATTAGTGATCTTTATGACAGAGTAAGAATGGTTGACGGCAAAGATTACCCAAATGCGTATATAAATTTTGGTAATTATAAAATAGAATTTACAAATGCAAAGATTCTTGAAAATAATTTATTTGCAAATGTTAAACTCTCTAATTTTTTCAATTCTAAAATTATAATTAGAAAAGCAGAGCCTCTAGATTCAAATGATATTTTTGCATGGAGGAATGACCCTCATACTAGAGCTATGTTTTTCTCAAAAAAGAATATTGAAGAAGAAGAACATACTAAATGGTATGATCAAAATCTATTAAATCCTTTGGTAACAATTTATATTGGAGAATTGATAGATGTGAAAGTAGGAGTTTGTCGATTTGATTATGAGCCAGCAAGAAATTCAGCAGAAGTTTCAATTAATTTGAATCCACTTATGAGGGGTAAAAATTTATCTTTTGATTTTTTAAAAAAAGCAATTAATCAGTTTCAACAAACTTTTGATTATTCTCTAGTAGCAAAAATAAAAAAAAGTAACAAATCAAGTCTTAAGCTATTTAATAAATGTGGATTTATTAATACAAATAGTGATAATGATTATTATTTTTTTGTACTAAATAAAAACCAATCTAACTAATTTTATTTTATTAAATATGCATCCTTTTATTGAAATTAATGGCAGAAAAATTGGAGCTAAATATCCTCCTTATATAATTGCTGAGATGTCTGCTAACCACAATGGTAGTATAGATAATGCTTTTAAGATAATTAAAATGGCTTTCGAGTGTGGGGCTGATGCAATAAAACTCCAAACATATCGCCCAGATACTATGACTATTGATATGAAGACTCCTGAATTTATGATTGATGGAGGTTTGTGGAGTGGCCAAAGTTTGCATGATCTATATAAAAATGCTCATATGCCATGGGAATGGCATATGCCTTTATTTGAATATGCAAATAAACTTGGGATTACTATTTTTAGTACTCCTTTTGACAAGACTGCTGTTGACTTTTTGGAGGACTTTAATCCTCCTGCATATAAAATAGCATCTTTTGAAGCAATAGATTTACCACTTATTGAATATGTTGCTCAAACTAAAAGGCCGATGATTATTTCAACAGGTTTGGCAGATGTTGATGAAATTAAAGAGGCTATTAATACTGCTCGAGAGGGTGGGTGTAAGGAATTAGCTGTATTACACTGTGTGAGTGGTTATCCTGCACCACTAGAAGATTATAATTTATCCACACTTGCTGATATGAAGAATAGATTTGGTCTTGTGACAGGATTATCAGACCATACTATTGAAAATACATCAGCGGTTGTTAGCATAGGTCTAGGTTCTTCAATTATTGAAAAACATGTAACCTTAGATCGAAATGCAGGTGGACCAGATGATTCTTTTTCATTAGAATCAAAAGAATTATTAGAGCTGTGTGAAGATACTAAAAAAGCCTGGAGATCCTTAGGCAAAATTGATTATGGGATTAAATCAAGTGAGAGAGATAATATTAAATTTCGTCGCTCTTTATTTTTTGTCAAAGATATCAATGCAGGAGAAATAGTTACTAATGAACATGTAAAATCAATTCGTCCAGGGTATGGCTTACCTCCAAAATATTTAGAAACCATAATTGGCAAAATAATAATTAATGATGTTGAAAAAGGAAGTCCAGTAAAATCTGGAATGTTTAAAGGCTTAAACTTTTAAAGTTGAAAATAAATTGATAGCAGTCATTAATCTTGGAAACTCAAACCTTCAATCAGTTATTAATGCTCTTAACTTTCTAGAGGCAGATTATTTTGTATCTGATAAATCAGAGGAATTATTAAAAAGTGACAAGATAATCCTTCCGGGTGTTGGCTCTTTCTCCAGTGGTATTAATAGATTAAAAGAGCTTAAATTGTTTGATTTTTTGAAAAACGAAATTCTGGTTGAAAATAAACCATTTCTAGGTATTTGTCTGGGTATGCAAATGCTTTTTGATTCTAGTGAAGAAAATAATCATGAAAGTAAAGGTTTGGGTCTTATAAGTGGTACTATAGTTAAATTACCAAAAAGTGATAGATATAAAATTCCAAGAATAGGCTGGGGTCAAAGTAAGGTTAACTTTGATTTTTTAAGCCTATCAAAGGACGAAATTATTGATTTTTATTATATTCACAGTTTCTATGCTAAGCCGAAAGATCGAAGTGTAATTTCTATTGACTCAGATAATGGAATAGCTTCTGCGATTAAATATAAAAATATTTATGGTTGTCAGTTCCATCCTGAAAAAAGCCATAAAAGTGGGTTAAAAATTCTAAATACTTTTATTAGCCTATGAGAAAAAGACTTATACCTTGTATTTTTTTGAAAGATGGGATGATAATTAGAAGTGAAGATTTCATAATACACCAAATTATTGGAAATCCAATAAGTGAAGTTAAGAGGTTTAGTGATTGGGCAGTAGATGAAATAATCTATATTGATATTTCTCATTCAAATGACTTTCAAGTTAGAAGAAATGACCATAAAGTTGTATTCTCCAATAACAATCTGGAACTTCTAAGTGAAATTTCAAAAAATATTTCTGTACCACTTGCTTTTGGTGGTGGTATCAGAACAATTGATGATATAAAGAACCTTCTTCAAATGGGTGCAGATAAAGTTATTTTAAATACAGGTATGTTTTCTGATGAAGAACTTTTAAAGACTGCGTCAAAAATATTTGGTGCCCAGGCCCTAGTTGCATGTGTCGATTATAATCAAGAGAGTGTTTTTTTTAGTCATGGTAAAATTAGATCAAAATATACCGTTCAGGATTGGTGTCTCAAAATAGAGAGTGAAGGCATAGGTGAAATTTTATTAAATGATATCTCGAGAGATGGAAAATCTTCAGGATTCAATATAGATATGGTCAAAAATATTGTAAAACAGTCAAGTGTTCCAGTAATTGCTCTGGGTGGTGCTGGTGATTATGATGATTTCGTTGAATGCTTTAAAGAGGCTAACCCATCGGCAGTTGCAGCAGGAAATATATTCCACTTTAAAGAGCATAGCTATTATCATGCTAAGAAAACGCTCGAGAGATCAAATATTGATATTCGAACTGAATATGGCGTTTTTAGCTAGTTTAAAATCATTATGAAGCAAAAAGTATCATTTTGTACAAAATGTGTGATGCCTTCATCATCGGCAATTCCAGTAGAGTTTGATGAAAATGGAATATGTAGTGGTTGTGCTACAGCAAGTCAAAAGACTAAAGTTGATTGGAATAGAAGAAAAAAACAATTTCAAAATTTACTTGATCAATATCAAAATAATTCTAGTTATGATTGCATTATTCCAGTAAGTGGTGGAAAGGATAGCTACTTTCAGGTTCACATGGTAAAGAATGTATTTAAGATGAATCCATTGTTAGTTACTTATAACGCCAATAACTGGACAAAAACTGGCTATGAGAACCTTCATAATATGAGGGATGCTTTTGGATGTGATCACATATTTTTTACACCAAGTATTGACCTAATTAAGCGCATGAATAGAATAGGTTTTAAGTTAATGGGCGACATGAATTGGCATGGTCATTCTGGGATGAACACTTATCCTTTTATAGTTGCAGTTGAAAAGAAAATTCCTTTAGTTATATACGGTGAACATGGGTTCATGGACATTGGTGGAATGCATTCATATAATGATTATGTAGAATTTACCCAAAGATATAGATTGGAACATAATTTAAGGGGCTATGATTGG
>Ga0209816_1000461_pt1 | contig 32167 bp, 47 predicted proteins | sample CoawatmetaG01DNA_FD_187509 | JGI IMG/M metagenome (GOLD analysis project Ga0209816, IMG submission 187509) | Marine microbial communities from the West Antarctic Peninsula - Coastal water metaG017-DNA (SPAdes) (version 2) | ecosystem: Environmental > Aquatic > Marine > Coastal ...
GCTATAGGTCTTGTCTACTTTTTTTTTGGAGTATTTCATATTTAGACTTTTTTTCTTGAAAAATTTGTAATAACTTTCAATTTTTTAATAAATCCAAGATAACAAGATTAAAAGAATATCAAAATAATATCATATAAAGAATATCAAAATAATATAATAAGATCTGCGTTATGATCCACAGCCTTCGCAATCTGGATTATCAATAGAACAAGCATTGTCATTTTTTTCACTTGTTGTTAGGTCATTAACGAAGTCAGCAAAGCTATCATTCATTCCGAAATCATCAGTCATATTATTTGGTTTATTAGTTAATTCGTCATCTCAGTATAGAAATATCTGAGAGTTTTTGTGTTTAAGCACTATTTACCTATGGCTTTAAATTTCTCAATCCCTCTAGATCCAAAATAAGCTGCTACAATTAAAGATAAAAGACCAGTAATATTGTCAAGTGGATATTCCAAGAACCATCCGGTAACATATGACAAAGAAAAGAATACTAAAGTTAATGGTCTTACATTCTTCGATAGCCAAGAGTCTGATTTCATATCTGAAGCCCATCTCTTTGTTACCTCCTGCATCTCGATTAAGTCCATTTTAATCAACTGTAATGCGGTTTCTTTATCTTTTGGGGGGATTACATCGTCTTTTATTATAAGCTCCTTAACAAGATTAAAAATACCAGCATCTGGAATTAAATCGCCAAGTAAGTCTAATATTTTTGGTGATGCTTTTTTTAGAAATTTACCTGCTTTGGTTTCTGCAAATTTTTTTTTTTGCATTATTTCTTCTTGTTAAGCAGATACCATTTCTGCAGGGTATACAAAATAGTAATTGACAGTAGAATAACCTTTAATGCTACATCTATGTTACTCATTGAAATTCCAAAGCTACCTGCGTTTATTGCTAGGGTTTGATAGTCGTGTTTCATTTCTTGTCAATTTGTTCTAGTTTCTTTGATGCCCAATTAATTCCACTTGTTCCACCCCAACCTAACCAAGCTACGTAGCCTTTGTCTTTCCAAGGGGTGTCTTTAAATTCTGCGCTTACCTCAGCATTTTTTTGATGTCTTCTGAAAGCTGACATTCTAGCTATGGTTTCACGGCTTATATTTTCTCTCTTTGCCAATTGGTTAGCTCTTGTCCATCCGACTCTTGTCATACCCTTTACTTCGTCACCATATTTATCACGCCACCTTAATACCTTTTTAGCATTGTTTGAAACACTTTGAGGATAGTCGCTATAAGTTTCTAAGTTCATCATCTTTCCCTGAAAAGAACGGTAGCAAATAGCTATAGCCTGAGATCTATCGTGATACTGCATAAGCTGTGGTACACATCGAATCATATAAGCTCCTTGCTTTTCTCCAGTTTTTTTATTAGGTATGGGCATTTTTTAGCAAGTTTTACATTTACTCCATTCGTGATAGATTCCTTTTTTTCTGATAACCAGAACTTGGTTTCTATTTTCCTTTTCATTTACATATGAAACGTGTAACCAAGCAGGTTCGTTTCCATATTCCCAAATAAGCTGGTCAAATTCTAAGTTGTCTTTTATGTAGTAAAACATTTCTAAATTAGTTTTACCACCCATTGAAGTAATATCAAAAGCCTGACCTTTCATATGTGAAGACTGTGGGGCTCCGTTTAAGACAGTATTTAATTTAAGTGACCTAAACATACTATTGACGCGTATAGGTTCCCCCACCCACTCCCTAAGTGGCTCAAATACCTTCTCAGCTAGTAACTCCATATTCTCGATATCCTCAGAACTTGGTTTGTTAGCTATTTTGTATTTTTTTGCCGTATCGGAATGGGTGGCCTCTTTGTAGCTTATGTGTTTACTTAGTCTCTTCATCTTTGATAACTTCAAAAGAGCCATCTTTCAAGTCAATGTTGACTTTACCATAAGCCTCTTCTAGTTCTTTTTTTGTGCCATCTTGCTCAACCATTAGCTGAACGTACATATGATTCAAACTGTGAATCTGAGTTTGTAACAAGCCAAGGTCGTGCAGGATTGCACCTTTTTTCTGCTCTTGTTCTTGTAAGCCTTTCAATTCTGCTTCTGTGATTTTTGACATTTTAATTGTTTTTTAAGATTAGATTCAAAGATAATGAATTTTATTTTTGTTCTAAAACCTTTATTTTAGCCTCTAGTTCTTGGATTGCTTTAACCAATACTGGAACAATTTTAGAATAGTCAACCGCTTGATATTCTTCAGCATCTTTTTCGCCTGTTACAGCTTGTGGTAATACCTCTTGAAGTTCGTGAGCCATAACACCATAAGACCTGCTTTCATCTACTTTCCATTTGTGGTCGTATACAGATATTTTAGAAACCATATCTAAACCTGTAAAGTCTTGTAAATCTTCTTTTAATCTATAATCTGATGATGTATTGTAGGCAGTTGTACTTTGGGTAACTGATATTGAACCAACAGTTGTAGTGCCACGCACAAAATTAACAAGAATGCCATTTGAATTTTTCCCTACTCTCAAAGCAGCTCCATCATCACCATTATAACAATTAACCAAAGTTCCACCACTTGACCCAACTGGATAAACACCAAAACCATCTCCATCACTATTTGGTGTTGTTTGATTTATTATAAATATCCCCGAAGATGTTATACGCATTCTTTCTCCATAACCTCCTGCACCTCTAGTTATAAAACATAAATCGCCATAATTATTAGTGTGGTCAGTATATTGTAATCCTAGTGCACCACTAGACCCCTGATTTGTTGCATCGTTAAAACTTATTAAAGAGTAATTATTAACAGTTGTATTTGTGTTAGTTAACATTAACCTTACCGAAGAATCATCTCCATTTGATGTAGAGGATGAGGATTTAGAAACTACAAGTGGATAACTTGGGGTTAAATCTCCAATACCTACATTATTTCCTACTAAAGCCATCGTGTGTGTTTCGCCTGACCATAAGTTTACATCTGCACTATTATAAATATTTAATGATAACGCTGCGTTTCCTGTTCCTGATTTGGCTGTACTATTTCTCCAAAATTCTGCAAAACCACCGTCACTATTTCTTATTCTAAAACCTGAATACGCAGAAGCACCAGTACTAATATTTTTAAATTCACTTAAAAACCCTGAATTTGTATTGGCTACTGAATTTATTGTTCCTGCAAAAGTTGTGTTTCCAGCTCCGTTAAGAGTCATAACAGATACTTCATTACCTGCGGTTGATGATGAAACTTTAAACTCTAAAGAATTTAAGCTACTATCACTAGCACTATAATGCGGGATTAAATAATGAAATCTTGTTCCATTTACCGCATTTTCAAATTGAAGAGCTGCGGTATCAGTTCCAAATATTTTTAAATTTCCGTCTACTGATAGTTTTTCAGTAGGACTAGCTGTCCCAATACCTACGTTTCCAGAACTGTCTATACGCATTCTCTCTGTTTGTGCAGAACCAGTTAAAAACGCCATTCCATCTGCACCATTTAAAGCGTGTATTCCTGCTCTAATTCCTGTACTATCATTAAAGTTTAAAGATGCTCCATTTGATTTTGTTAATGTTAAAGTATTTCCTGCAACATTGCTTAATGTGGTTTGCCCTGAAGCATCAATACGCATTCTTTCTGATGCGTTGACATTAAATTGCATAAAATTACTTGAATTGTGGTATCTAATTCCCGCAATATCAATGTCGCCTGAATCGCCAAAATCTATTCCCGCAATGCTTGACGAACCACCTCTCACTCTAATCAAACAATTTCCTGAATCGTTTTGTACTTGTAGTGTACTATTTCCGTCAATAGATGGAGCACCAATTCCAACCTTCCCATTCGAGTCAATGCGCATCCTTTCGGCATTGTTAGTGCTAAATCTTAAATAATTACTATTATGATTATATTCTATAGAACCTATTGAAGTATTTGCAGCATCCCCAAATCTTATAGAAGAAGCAGCAGTTGAAATTAAAGTTATTCCTGATTCACTTGCACCTTTATCAATAACTAAATCATCTGCTTGTGTGGCAGGTGTTCCAGTTGTTGCAGTTCCTATTTTTACATTTCCAGCTACGTTTAGTTTTTCAGTAGGACTAATTGTCCCAATACCTACGTTGGAATTAGCAGCAATACGCATTGTTTCGGTACTAGCTCTACCAAACGCTAAAATTCCAGTTGATGGCGCAAGTAAAGTAACACCACTTGTAAGGTTAATATTCAAATCAGCATCTACTGTATTAGTAAATAATGCAATATTGCCATTTGAGGCTTCAGAAACTTCTAGCCTTCTATTAGGTGTCGTTGTTCCAATCCCGACGTTGCCCGAAGCATCAATACGCATTCTTTCTCCACCATCAGTATCAAATCTTATAAAAGAATTATGGTCTCCAATTTGTATACTTTTTGATGAATTAGCACTTGAAACAAGTCCAAAGTAATAACCCCCTGCATCTGAACCTGTTAATATTTCATCATCATTATTTAATAAATAAGGTGTTGTGTTGTTAATCTTAATATCTCCTGCAAAAGTTGATGTACTAGCTCCTACTGTTAATTGAGCAACTCCACCTGCTGGTTGTACTACAAAATTATTTCCACTTGCTCCAAATTCTACATTTCCTCCAATATCAATACATTGTAAAGTTGAGGTTGCATCTGTACTTGTAAAAGTTGCTACAACATTAGCTGCTCCTGCATTAAAAAATCCTCTTGCAGCAGTAACATTTCCTGCAAAAGTTGATGTAGAAGATGCAATTCTAAATTTTTCAGTTCCACCTATTTGATAAATTTGGTCAGAAGTTGAATTAAGAATAAACGCACCACCAATAGAAAGTAAATCAATATTAGTGTTATTGTCAGTATCTGTTAATCTAAATAATGGCGATGCCGCTGCTACTGTTACACTTGTACTAAAAACTCCTGTTGTTGCTTCTAAACCTGCTATAACTAAATCTGCTGCTACATATCCAGCACCTGCAACATTGACCGTTGTTGTTGGTTCTACGGTTGTACCTCTAAACAACTTGAATTTATTGCTGTCTGAGGCATCATTAAAGAGTCCTAAGTAACGATTGGTTGAATCATTATACTTACCATAAAAACCAATATCTAAGCTGTTAGCGGTGTTCGCTGTGGCTAGACTGATTAATGGGTCAACTACTGAAAGCGTTTGTGAGTTGACAGTTGTTGTTGTACCATTTACTGTAAGGTCTCCCGCAATCGTTACATCTGCTCCAGTAATTAAATCACCTTCTCGGTTTATAGTTAAAGCCGTAGTATCCAGTGCTGATGAGTTTGATACTCTAAATTTTATTGCTTGAGTTACGGTTGCTTGGTCTATAAATAAATCTCCAATACTATTTTGTAAAAATCCACTAGCAGAATTATGAAAAACTTTCAGTCCATTTCCTGTTCCTAATTGTAATTGACCTGCATCAGGTATTGAAACACTTCCTGTAAATGCTCCGTTTCCTGTTACTGAGATACCTGTGTTTGTAGTTTCAAACTTTGTGCTTTCACCATAACGTAAAAAAACTGTATTTCCACCTGTTTGTATAACATTTGCCCCTATATTATTTTGAAGTAAAAACCCTGTTGTTCCTGTTTTAATTACTAAAAAACCTGTTCCTGTATCTTTAATAAACGAATTTGAACCATCGTGAAATATCTCAAGACCATCAGAAGCCGTTCCGTATATGCTTTTAACATTATCGTTGTGGATAGTGTTGCCAGTCATTGTTCCGCCAATCAATGGGAGGAAAGAACCACCTGCGCCAGTTATCGTGCCAGTCACCTCGAGGTTTCCTGTAACCTTTGCACCGTCTGTAAGTGTTTCAAACTTTTTAGAACTATTATAAAATAAATTTATTTGTGCATTTTGAACTGTTGTTATAAAATCGTCTGTTCCGTCAGCACTTTGTACTGCAAAATTAGTTGCCCTTACAATTAAAGAACCACCTGTATTTGTTATAAAACTATTTGAGCCATCGTGATAAATCTGTAAGTCAGACCCTGCACCAAATATGGCTTTTCCACTATCTACAAAAGTTGCATTTGCCCCTACTGATACATTTGTTGTAGTAGATAAAGCACCTGTTACGGATACTCCTGTGTTTGTAGTTGCTAACTTTATAGCATTATCGTAAAAAAGTTCTACATTACCATTTAGGTTAAATCTTGCATATTTTTCTCCAGATATACTACCTAACCTAATTTGAGTATCAGCTTGTATAAATAAATTTCCAGTACCTGTTTCATTAATAAATGAGTTAGAACCATCGTGAAATATTTGAAGGTCTGAGCTTGTACCATATAACGATTTTACATTATCGTTGTGGATAGTGTTGCCTGTCATTGTGCCTCCTGCAAGTGGCAAGAATGAGCCTCCTGAGCCACTTATGGTTCCTGTCACAAGTAAATCTCCCGTAACTGTACTGCCTAATAAAGTGGTTTCAAATTTCTTTACATTATTAAAGTATAATTCATTACCACCATCAATAATAAATTTGGCTAAAAATTCAGTACTTCCTTTTGTTAGGTCTATTCCTAATCCATTTGTTTGGATTTTTAAATTACCTGTGCCTAAATCCTGTATAAATGAATTTGAGCCATCGTGAAATATTTGTAAATCACTTCCTGCACCCATTAAGATTTTAGAAGTATCAGTAAACGTAATGTCATCTCCTGCACTTACCGCAATATCCTTTCCGCTTGTAGTGTTTCCAAAGCCCAAGACCTCAGTCAAGGTATCGGTCTGAGAAAATTTAGTATCAACATACAATTTAACCGCTGCGCTGGTCGGTAACGTGGTGTCATTATTAAAATTCTCAATGCCATTTGCCGCCGTTACAAACTGGGTAATTGTCACCCCTGTTCCTGTGTCTTTTAACGAACCCCATTCTAGTACGCTTGTAACCTTAAAGTCACCTGCCGTGTTTAGGAATAGTCCTGATTGATTACCAGAACCATCCGTAAGCTCTTTTAAAGAAGCTGAAAGAACAGCGTTGTCAATAGTCTTAAAAAGGCCAGTATACGTTGCGGAAATTTTGGTATTAAATAGAGTTGCCATTCGTTGATTTTTTTGTTTTATTAATTTCGGTCTTCTTTAGAAAGACCTTGAGCTTTTTAATGTTGATCTTTTTTATCTTGTACTTTACAGAACCCATCCGTTGAATGTCGCGTCGTATGACGGGTATATGTCATCATTATTATTGCTGGTATACTCAGGATATAAAGTTTGGTTAAAAGACATAAAGTCAATAAACCTTCTGGAATACCACTCTGCATTAGTTCTAGCTTTTTCTACCAAATAGTCGACCTCTTCTTTTGAAACTGTTTCAGCATTCTCTGAGCGGTGTTTATACATACCTCCGTTGCGTAGCTGATAACTAGCAAATGGTAAATAATCTACCTGAGTAAACCAAATGTGCATTGGTACAACATATTCATCTAGTAATGTTTTCCAACGTGCGTTAACAGCTAAATCAATTCCCGCTTTTATTGCAGCCGTTAAGCCTTCATACATCTTAGTGCCTAAGTAGTTCTGTATGTGAATTTCCTGTGCCGTCTTTATAAAAAAAATGAACTTGTCCGTGTCCACATTCCCATCAAGTATAGAGTTGCGAACTAGGTCAGTTCTATCTATGAATAATATTGTTGCCATTGTTTAATTATTTTGGGTAAGCTCCTCTGCCTGATTGTTTGTCCGTTGCTATTCCAGCTTTTTTTGATCCTTTTGGATTTCTTAAAGCGTATGCAGGTATAGTCTTTGTTTTTTTATAGTTCTTGAGGTTTTTAGATACCTCAGTTTTGCTTTCTAGCCTGTATAAAACTCTAACCCATTTATGTTTGCAATAAATGCCACCTTTTAATTCAAAGATGTTATAACGCATACTAGGTTTGTGTCTGAACTGTACATTAACATCCTCAAAATTGCTAGCCTTGTCAATATCCTCGATACGCCATACGGTTCCAGAGCTGCTCATCGCCATCATATTTTGACAGAAATCCCTAGATTCTCCAGATTGCGACATCCCTTTTTCATACTTGTATCTTATTTTGTATAAGCCATTTTTGGAATCTAAATCGCTATAAGCAGATCCATCATTTTTAGACGTAACAAAATCTTTAAGACCTACGAGAGTTTTTATCTTTGATAGTGTTGTTTCTGCTTTTTCATTTATCAAATAAGCAGCCCAATCTTCGTTGCTATATTCAGAATCCTCGTCTAATTCATCAACTACAACCCACTCGTCGCCCATTTGAGTTCCCGACTTGCCCAAAGATCCCAACAAGACCTCTGTATTGTCACTAGACAGTTCAGTAGATAAAGGAATGCAATTAGGCACTTCTTTTCCATTTTTCATTTTAGTACCATACTGCTCATAACCATCCCAACAAGGTTCCTTTAGAGCTATATCGTGATTCTCACAAGGCATAAAATAAACAACGCCCTCAACTTCGTGTTCGTGATACCCACCACAACCATCGGCTTCAGCTTTTGCTATTGCCTCTTCTTTTGTTTTATATGCTTGTTTTCCATCTATTGTCTTAAGAGAAAATTTTTGCATTTCTACACCTGTTTCCTCTTCAATAGTTTCTTTGTCTTGTATGTCACTATCAACCTCTGTAAATTCTAGCGGCTGTAAGGTCGTAAAGTATAGTTTTAAAGAGATATCATTGAACGCCAATAGACTATCAAAGGAATCTATTAAAAGCTCCTGAAACGGTCTAATAACTGTGTTGTCCATCAATAGTGATGCAGTCTTAATCTCTTCAGCATTGTTTCCTAATCCACTAGAGTCTTTAATACCTAAAAGCATAGGCGAAACAATACGGTGAGCAACCATTATTTTTTTAGTAGCCTCCTCTGATAAGAACTGGTATTGGTTATGAGCATCGCTCAATTGAACAGGAGTAATTTCTGCTTGACTTTCCTTGTTATCATTAAAGGCTAGTATAAACTTACCTGCGTTGCTAGTGCCTGAAAACTTCTGAGCAATTTTTGATTCAATTAATTGACGTTCCTCTTGGTTTGGAGTACCGTTATTAAAATTAATTAGCATACTAGGAGCTAATCCATTCATTATATTGTTGAGGTGATAATTTGAAACCTCTTCTTCTAGTTCCGCATATTGTAAACCCCCTTGGTAATCAACAGGGCTATAGTAATAAAATCCAGATTTGTAAGGTTTGATGTACATTATCTCGATGTTCTCTTTTGACATACCATAAGCTGGTATTCTTAGAGGTTCATCGCTCCTTTTTATGTTTACCCAATCCTTAAAATAATAGTAAGCAGGTATATCACCATCTTCGTTTGCTTTAGCAGCTCTCAAAGTTTCAATAGGCATATGCTCTATTTGAGCAATCTTTTTTCTGTCTTTAGAATAGATAACTTGAACAGCACATTGCCCCATTAATTTTAGGTCGTAACATAATTTTCTTACCACATCCTTTTTAAATAAGGAAACCATCTGAGCATACTCATTAGGCTTACGATTTGAATTTGTAGCATTTAACCCTTTTCCGTAAATAGCTTGACTAATTCCGTTAATAGCCGCATTGTTAGTTGGACTACCATTGTATCTGTCTATGAGATATTGAAAATAGTTATTGTCAGCTCCGTACTCAATGTAATCTTCGCCATTGACTTCTTTAATCTGAGGGCTTGTATACGTGCTAAGGTTTACAAAGCCAAACTCTGATACTTTTGATGCCTTTTTAAACTGCCCTTTGTCGTTTCTCAATTGTGTGTTTTTCATCGTACTGTATAAGTATTATCAAATCCTTTGTAGGAAGTGTATTGACCTTTGTTCAATTGGTAATGGTCATTATCATTTAGCTGATCGATGTCTTGGTCTGTACAAAATATTCTATCTCTAAAAATATCCTCTTTGTAATCAGAGTCAATCTGCCAAAGAATGTCATACAAATTCCAAAAGCTGTTATTTGTATTCCAGAAATTATAGTCAACGTATAAATATAGGTCATAGAAATGAGCCTCAACTAATACAGGAAAAAATGCCTGAGCAAATTGTAGATAGTTACCTACTGTTGTTCCTGTCTTATTTTGATATAGTACTGTGACATTTGTGCTATCGTCACGTATAGACATTGAAAAGTCGCTATCATCATACTGTCTAGGTATTACCGATATCGTTTGTGCCGCTGTGGAGGTAGTTAATATAATCATCCTCTATATAACGTAAAAAAAAGGTTTATTTGTAGAATCATTTTATCAAAAAAAAAAGCCCCCAATTATGGAGGCTTAATTTTTTAATTTAAAATCAAATTACTCTGGATCAGGTGGAGCTGCTAGAGTAGGATCAATTTGAGCTCCTTGGTCAGCAGTAGCTATCCCAGCAGTAATGAAATAAGGTGCACGATCTTCCATACCTTCCATAGTCAAAGTAAAACCACTAAGGTCACCAGCAGCCGCTCCTGTAACGACAGTTCCTCCAGTAAACTCCATTCCATTTTCGTATCCACAAAGAAATGTGTTTCCGTAATAGTCTTCCACAGCAACATAAGGACGAGCAACAGCTACTTTTTGTAATTGCGCTTGAGTCAATGCATCTAAGAATGTAAGGGTAAGATTTACAGTCTGAGTGTAAAAGGTAGTGCCATTTTCACGTGAAGACGTTACTGTTGTTTCTAAGCTGCTATTTCCCTTAACATCATACTTGTACCATTCAATACCAGAAGCTGTCAATGCAATTTCTCCAGTATTTTCAGTGATTGTGATAGCGGTTATCTCACCGAAGTCAGCAAAATACACAGCTTTTATGCCGCCAAAAGCGGACTTACAGGGTAGCTTTCTCCCTTTTGATAATACACAAGCCATAATTTTATTTTTTTATAGGTTTAAAAAAAAAGGGTGAGCGGATTAATACCACCCACCCCTTTCTAAATATTAATTAATGAATTAAGCGTATTCAACGATGTCAGAAGCAACACCAAATTGAACAGCGCTTGTAAAGCGCATTACCATTCTCACGTTGTTAGAAGCATCAAGATCACTCATATCTAAAACCTTCACAGCATTAGTGTCATTCAATAAACCAGTACCGAAATACAAGTTAGAGCGTTGAGCAACATACATTTTGTTAGCCTTCATTCCTGGGCATACAAATACTTTAACACCGTTGATAGTCAAACTTCCGTTGTTCCACCATTGAGTACCCATATTTGAAACACCATTTGCTCCCAATCCTTGAGCGGCAAAACCACCAAGAGCTTGAACATAGAATTTAGCTGCTGCTGAACCAACGTAAAGGAATAAATCTTCTTTACCGTAAAGTGCTGCTGGAATTGCATCAACTACTAAACTCATTTGAGCAATGATATTTGCTGCTGAAAGAGTTGCTGCCGTTACTTGTTGAGCTGCTGGAATATCTCCTGCTGCTGCTGCTGTTGCAATTATCTTTTCAAAACCGTCAAACGAGTTATTACTTGCCGCAGTCGTATCGCCTTGCCAAATACAAAACTCCGTGTTCTGAGCTACTTCACTTGCTACGTGAGCAATCATAAAGTCAGAGAATTTAGGTGGCAAAGCCTGACCCAATCCATAGCCCATTGATTGACTTTCCCAATCATTTACAAAATCGTACTTACATAATTGCAAGTTAACTTGTAGCTCAACTGGCTGAATGATACGCTCTGTAAGAGTTACAGAACTGTTTGGTGCAAAATCACAAGATGCAGGGCTTACCAGATTACCAGTTGCCAATTTCTTAATTACCTCTTTGAAAGAGATGTTAGCTTTTACAGTCAGTCCGCCATCATCAATAGTAGATGCACTTAGTAGAGCTGCTGCGATGTACTCACCAGCAAACTCACCAGCATAGCTAGTAGTGATATTTGTTGTTGTAGCCAATGCTACATTTTTTAAATTACTCATATTCGTTTTAATTTATTTAATTAATGCTTATCCTTCTGATGCCCAAATTCCCTGACAGCCTATGATGTACCACTCAGTAAGAGACACTGCTCTTAAAGCACACCAGTCACCTTGAATAGATGTTGCCTTAGTATTTTCCCAGTCTTTTCCAAGAACACCACTAGCTACAACTACTGAACCTGCTAAAGTAACAGCACCTACAATTTTGTTTGAATCATCAGGCGAAATAACTACTTTGTTGTTTCCTGCTGCACCTGAATTTCTAAAGAATATTGTGCATCCTAAATTCCCTGTTGTAATTTTTGGAATACCGATAGTCAAACCATCAGTTCCTACGTTGTGGTCGTTTCCTATATCGCCTTCAGAAATGTCTCCTGTTGCTGTGTAGTAAGATTGACCTACTTGGTTGTACTCAACATCGTTTGATGTATAATTAAAAGTTCCCATTGATTTTTTTATTTATTTAATTTACTTAATACTCTGTCCATTGCTGTTGCTCCCATTCTGCCTTTAGCAAATTCTACTTTTTTCTTAGCAGTTTCACCTTCAGGGTTATGTTTGATTGGAGCAGCAGATGCTTCTGCAAATTCTTCTTTAATAGTACGAGACTTTAATGGTTTTTCAACAGACATCTCTTCTTCTGTTTCCTCCATTTTGGATTCCTTATCGCCTTTTAAGTCAGCAATTGCATCTTCCAGATTTTGGATGCGACCCATCATATCTCGCATCATTTCATCTTCTTCAGCATAGCTTTCTTTTTTGCCATCTTTTTCCAAGTCAGAAGTAATCTCTTCACCTTCTTCAGTTTCTTTAGCAGGAACCTCGTCGGCTACCTCTCTGACATCTGCAATCATTCCCTCTTCAGTTACAACAAGCAATTTTCCATCTTCGAGCATATACTCGCCAACAGGCATTGCTACTTTCTCATCGTCTGTAACGATAAAAATCTCTTTGCCTTTTTCAAAGGATTCAGCACTAACTACTGTGCCATTTTCTAGCTTCATATCCATAAGTTTTACCTCAATGTTTAAGAGCGTTTTGATTTGGTTGATCATTTCAGTTGATTTCATATATATATAACGTAATTAAAGTTCAATTTTGTATTTTCATTTAGATTCTAGTGATAACACCTATCCCCTGAGCCCTCATAGACCCGTCACAACACGATATAGAGTAGGTATTGCTATCCCAACATAGACAGGCCCTGCCGCTGCCTTTAGGTGAGGTTCTACTGCCTATAAAGTTTTTATCATTTGCGCTGTTATTTTGTCTCATTTTCTGAAATTAAAATGTTTACTATTTCATTAAGTAGCTTTTCATCTTTTGATAAGTCCTCTTTAGCCTCTTCTTTAGGTTTTCCCATTTTGTCAGCAAAGTAACCCTCAATTGAGAAGCCTTTAACCTTATTTGTTTTAACATACTCTTGCCATATTTCATCGTTGTTAACTTTTACAGCACCCATCCACGTACCCACTGGCACATTAAGTCCGTATTTTCTTGACTTGTCCATTACCTCGTCTTCAACGATCCAACTTTCAACTAGGGTTAGGCCGTTAAGTGCTTGGTCGTGTTCTAAGGTTGATTTATTTTGATAACCATTTTTTAAGTACATCTGTGATGCCTTAACTATGGTGTCTTTTGAAAAGAAAATATAGTACTCGCCTTCATCACCATTTCTGTAGATGGGTTTGTTAGGTATCAACAAAGCACCAAGCAGTATCTTTTTTTCCTTATCAACCTCAGCCAGTTTAATTTCTTCAGCACTTAGGGCGACAAAATCAGATTCTATTGCAGGGCTTTCAACAATGGAAATAGCCTCAATGCCACTTTCTTCTTGCTCCTCGTCTAGTATTAGTTCAACTATTCTCATATCTATATAACGTAATTAAATTGATTTTTTGTATTTATTAAATTGTTGCACCTGTGATTATGTTTCTTTCCAGACTTTGAGCTGTTGTTACATCACTGGCTACTACAAAGGCTTTAACAGGTTGATTGGTTTGTGAACCTATTGCATCTGCTAGTTGATTTGTGTTACTTGCACCAACTACATTAAAATCAGGTGGTGTCGCAGGAGCTGCTGGTGTTGGTACTCTTGCATTAGTTGAGCCTGGCGATGGTGATGCCCCTGCTTTAATATTTGCAATAGCTGTCCTAGCACTAGATACAGACCTAACGATGCCAAGACCTGCGGAAATAGAGTTCATAGCTACAAAAGGCATACCACCAGTTGCAGGAGAAATTGCTGCTGCTTTAGCATTTGCTATACCTGTTGCTGATATTATTTGAGCTACTGCTCCAGCTTGAGTTGCAATAACTCCAGCAATGGCTAGTTTTTTATTGTCTCCAGCTATTGCCTGTAAGGTTCCACCTAACTCACCTATTAAAGCAATTCCCTGAGCTTGAGCCTGTTGTTTTTCTATAAGTTTTGCGTTTTCTACATCTTTAGTTCTTTTTACATCTATGGCATCAAACTGTGCTTTTTTGTCTGCTATTGCTTTTAATCCTGCTGCAGCAATTTCTCCCAGCTCAACTTCAGTTATTTCTTTTGCCGCTATGGCTTGGGCTAATAAAGCATCGTAATGTTCTTGTATTTTAACTAGCTCTAAAGCTCTTCTTTCACTTTCAAAAAGTGCTGTTTCATCTCGTATTGTTTTTTTGAGATTATCTAATTCTTGTATCCTTACCTTTTCAGCATCCTCTATTTCTTTTTTATTTGCAGCAACAAGGTTATCTGCTGCTACTATTGCCGCAGCCTCTTCAGCTTTTAATGCAATTACCTGTGCCGTGACCTCTCTATCTTTTTGTAATTTAGCTGTTTCCAGATTTATCAGTTCAGCCTTTAATCTAACCTCTTCATCAGCTTGGTCTTTAGTTGTTTCACCTAATGAATTTTCAGCTATTCTAGCATCTAATCTTAATTGAGCAGCAGCAATTTCCTTTCCTGTTATTTCATCTTCTAACCTTCCAGCTTCTTGTAAAAAACCAATACGTTGTTCTAGAGTAAAAGTTTCTTTATCAACTGCTTTGTTTAGCAAGTCTGCTCTGTCTCTATTTGCTTTTGCTCTATCTAAAATAATTTGCCTATCTAGCTTATCTGCTTCTGCTCTTTGGTCAGATACTTTGGCAATTATTCTCGACTCTTCAGATAATTCATTGATTAAGTTTTTTGTAGAATTTACTAAAGCATCTGTTAAAATTACAGCAGGATTCAGAGCCTTATTTAGTCCGACAATTCCCGTTCCAGCATCTACTAATGCCCCACTAAAATCTCCGCTAAAAAGTTTAGAAATAGCAGAACCCATAAAACCCAGACTCTCTATTGCTAGGTCTACTTTGTCCATTACAAAATCCTGTATCCCTTTTCCGAAGTTTTTTAAGGTTTCTAAAGGGCTTGTAAATAAATCAATTAAAAAGCTACCTAAAGATGCTAGTCTATCTGTAAACACATCTACGATAGAGCCCATCACTGCCATCAACTTATTAAACTGATTCTGTCCTTTTTCTGAACTTGTAAAGGCTTTTCCGATAGCCAGTATACCAATTAATAAAGCGCCAATACCCGTCCCTATAATAGCAACTTTCATCAGGTTAAACCCTTTTGTGGCAGCCATTATTGATGTTTTCATTCCGCCTAATCCAGAAATAAGACCACCAGTTTTAGCATCAATCATTCCAAGAACCCCACCATAATCAGCCGCGTTTTCTTCCGATTCTTTTAGAGTTTCATTAGCTTTCTTTCTTTCTTTGGTTACATTTTTTAAGCCATCAACCTCTTCGACTAATTTTGTTTTTGTTTCATTTATTTGATTGTTTAAAGACTTTCTCCTTGCAAATTCTGTTTTAGTGGTTTGACTGAGTTCTTTTTCAAAAGATTCTAGTTCAGATTTTAACCCCTCTATTAAACTTTCTTGAGCACGAAAAGAAGCATTCAATTCCTCTACATTAGCTTGGGCTTCCGCAGTGGATATGTTTAAGGTAAATTCTTTTACTACTGCCATTTTATCGTGTTTTTAATAATTTTATAAGCACCCTTCAAGTCTTTAGGCAAAGCGTTCTTTCCTTGTGCAATTCTTATGTTTTCCGTTTCTCCATCTGCAATCTGGAGTAAATCAATTATGTTCTTTATCATACCTTATTTAGTAATTCCATTTTACTCTTGCCACTTTGTAGGTCAGTAGTAATGGAGTTGATTCTATAAATTTTTGAGTTGATTGTAAAGGTGTCGTTAAGTTTAAGATTATATGTAATCCTTAGAGGTAAAAATGATGTTACCTGTGTAATCCTTCGGCTTTGGTTAAATACATCGATAATATACTCACTATGATACACAGCAAAAAGCGTAGATGTAAATTGATCAGAGCCAAATTGATATTCGTTTAACTCATTATTAAAATTGATGTTTTGTTTACCGCTCGATGATGCTTGAAATAAAGCATTAGATGGAATCCAATAGCTATTGGTAATGGTTCTTGAACTAAGACTGTTTTGAAAACTAAGGTTAAACCCGCCTGATTGTCTTATGCCATAAAATATAAGTGGCTTACCTATGTATGGTTCTTGGTTCTCATTTACTGAGTACCCCCATTGAATAGTTGTAGGATTATTTGCGGATGTACCAACATTTATCAACCTCTCGAATTTCATATGTTCAAAAGGTACTATGACTTTATATGTTTCTGTTGATGCGTTTAAGTTTACTCCGCCTTGGCCATCTCTATCAGTGCCACCAATATATTTCAAAGCGCCCCATTCACTACCGAATAATTGATTGTGTTGTTTCGCTAGATACGTCCCAGTGCCTTCGTAAGCGTATATAATCTCTTTGTAGGGTAAAGCTATGTTTACCTCGCTTTGAGTCGTGTCTGTGTATTCTGAGATGTTATAGTTTATAGGGCCTTCTTCGCCATCTATGTCCTCTTCAAGATAGTAACTAAAGTCAACAGTAGGAGCCTCTAATGGCCTTACTACAATTGTGCCTGAGTCATTAACATAAGCCACTAAGCTAAACATATTGAAAAGTCCAGTAAGAAACGACATAATCGAAATGTCAGGTATTTGACTTGGAACTTGAAAATCAAATGTTGCTGCAGCAGACAAGTTGTTTTTTACTACTGTATCATTATAAGACGTACCACCTATTTCACCTGTTATGTTCCAAGAAACAGAAGTAAAAAATAGACCTACTTGGTGTCTTATAGTTACACTGTAAACACCGTTTGAAACTAAGAAAGGAGTAACAAAAGTTCTTGTACCTGCTGCTTCTGTTGAAGTAAATACTGGCGTTCCGTTTAAATTTAAAATTAAGATATAAGGTATTGCAGCTGAACTGGTGTTTGGTGTTGCAGTAATGTTACTTAATAATATTTTGTTTGAACCTGTTACGAGAATAGATGGAATTGTAATAGTGGAATATCCCATTATAATTTGACTAGGCGAACCAGTCCACCCAACTACTCCTGTCTCAAATGTAGTTACCTGTGTTGGTGGTTCTACTGCTCCACTTTTACGGTGTAGCCACATATAGAGATTATAAAAGACTGGATTTCCTGTATTGAAAAAATCCCGTGAAAAAACTATGTTATTCGCATAGCCATTTGCAACGGTATATTTTAATTCAATCTCTTCTATGATTTCATAAAGCCTTAGCGCATACTTTAGCTGATTAAAATCCACACCCTTTACTGCACTACCGCCTGGCCATAAATTATCACTATCTGCTATGTCTTCACCTTGCTTAAAATATAGCTGGTCAGTATGTGTTATCAATGGCGTGATAATATAAGCCCCTGAACCTGATGCTTGTTGTAATTTAGCCAATATACCTGAAGCGTTATAAGTCAAATCATATTTAGCATTACTAAAAGCTAAAGAACCCAGCCCATCGTCACCTATAATGTCAGGCAATTCAACCGTATTTCCAAAGAAGGTAATCTTGTAAGTGTGTGCTAAGTTGTTTTTTAAAGTAACCCCCTCCAGCTTAATAAGGCCGCTTTGAAACGGTAAAGTGTTTAGTTCTATTCTACCTACTTTTTTCTTACGTGCATCGTAGCCGTTTACAATATTAAAATTGTAATAGTGCTTGAATATCTTGTTGTTTGTTTTACTAGCAGGTACAGAGAAGGTCTTTGAAAAAGTTGTGAATACCTTAGCCACATCCTTGACATTTTGAATGGTCTGGGTAAGTGAAACCGTTTCGTCCTTAAACAAATCGAGCCTATCGCTCTCAATATATAGCTGTAACTGCTGCATCTATCTTACGTTATTTATATAGTCAAAGGCATCTTCAAACTCAATAGTGTATTCTATTAACCTATCATTTACTGAGGTCTTGTATGTCATAGTGGAATTTTTAACCACAACAGGAATAATCTCAGGCGTGTTTGGTTGTTGGATTCTTTCCCTAGTTATCCATACGTTCTCGCTTAATAATAGCTCCTCAAAGTATTTATTTGCAAACTCAGGATAGTAACCACTTGAATGAATATGACTCTGTTTGGCCTGTGTGTTTAGTATTTTAACCGTTGGGTCTGACTGTGAGTAAGTAGGTGCAGCCACATCAGCCGCATAAGCTAAAGTATTAGCCTTATAGTTTTCTTTTGTTTTAGCCATTGTCTTGACTTCTTTAAGGAAAAACCATAAATCCTGTAACACCCCGAATCTGTTTACAAAAGTGACCTTCGTTCCAGCACCGTATTTTGTGCAACTTATTCTATTGATAGTTAAGAGTATGCTGTCAACTGTTTTGGTTGTGTCTGTTGTGCTGTAAGCCTGATAACTGATGACCCCATTCGCAGCCATAAAACCTGCAAAACCTGAAAAACCTTCAGGAACAAATATCACGAAGTCATCGTTTGTAGCCGCTGTTGCAGGTGTCTTTTCTGCCAGTAACCAAGTAGCCGCACTCGCAGACCTGTTACGATATGGAATAGATGAGTTTGTCCCATCAATAAAAAGGCTATAACCCTCGTATCCATCACCGCCCAATGTAGTCACAGGAGAACCCACGGCGCTGCCTCCCGCGTTTATCGCTGAGTAAAAAGTTATGGTTGATGTAAATGTGATTTTCTGTGGTACAGGAGTCGCAAAGGTTTCACTAAATGTTACCTGCAAATAGTCTCTAAGCAGTTCAGCAATTTCAAAGGTTACTGGCACACCAGTTGTCACATCTTTTACGATAGCATAAATCAATGTACCACTAATATTCAATGATAGCTTTGCAGATTTTATTAAACTGTTTCCCGTAGTTGCTTGGGAATATAGTGGGCTTCTTAAACCGTAATTAGTTGGCATAATTTAATTGTTTGTTCCTAGTATTATTGCGTTTTCTATGTCAAGGCTAAAAGCTTCAAGCATTTCAGTAGGTAGTCTATTTAATCCAGCCTCAAATGGCTTACTAAAAAATAGATTGGCTTTTAACCCTTTGTTATATATGCTTCTCGATATTAAATAGCTCATAGACTGATACGATAAAAAACGGCCAGTCTTTTTGTCTTTCCATTGAAATTGCTTTTGTCTAAGCCATTTGTTAATACCAGCAGTTAATCCTCCTCTTGGCCCTGTTCCACTTCCGTATTGAAACTGGGATAAAGCAGCAGAAGTTTGTGGGTAAGTAGATGTCTTTCCTTTTACACCTTTATCTACAAAAGCCCCATAGTCCTCCATTAAGAAGTTTACCAAGAAATTTTTCGCCTCTATTTCAATATCATAAGAAACTGAGTTATACAATGGCCCAGCTCCTTTGTTGTCTTTAGTAAGATTTGATCTAGATTGTTGCACTACGTATTTAGCATACTTTTCTAGTATATCGTCAAGGTTTTGAAAGTTCATTAGCAGATGTATATATCATTGTAAATCATCACATCCATAGTAACTGACCATCCTGCTAGTTGATTCTCAAACCTATCATAAAATGGAGTGAGGTTAGGGTTTCCATTTAGTTGATACATATCTGTATGTAGAGTACCCATTCTTAGCCTTTGAGTCAATCTATTAAGCACAGCGAGTTGAGTGTTCAATATATCCTGCACATCGTTGTTTCCCCTAAACCTGTCAGCAGTTGGTTCTTTGGATTGGTTAACAATATCACAGGCTAGAATAGTTATATTAAACGTTAGTGTCTGCTCCTCATCTACCACGTTATTGATTATAATATGTCCAAGGGGGAATATGTCCTGTTTGTTTAAATTAACATCAGTAATGTCACCTGTAGTAACCGTGTTTATATTCTGATCTTGTAGAAGCTCAGTCTTTATTGTTTCAGTTAATTGGTAAAAACCCCTTACGCCTTGGTTGCTCATTTGAAATTCTTTTTAATTTGTTTTGCTTCTAACTCGTTTTTTTCTTTCATAAAGGCCAACATCATAAGACAGGTGTGTAGATTCAATTCAGTGATATTTTCAAATCTTGTAACATCGCCTTGAGCGAGTCCGTAAATTGATTGATACCAACCCCACTTTGCTGAGAATTGAGATGCTGAGTCAAAGCTATCTTTTCCTGATTGTCCAAAGAGTTCGTCATAGTTCTCGCTAAGTCTAGCCCTAAATTCCACAAAAAAAAAATTGAGGACATCACTGCATCCATAGGCATATCCAGAAGTAAATCATCGTTTTCAATAACGTACTTGTCAATAGAGTATTTTTCTTTCATCTTTACAATAACTGGTCTGTATAGAACGTTCATTGCCTTTTCCATATTTTCCCAATCACCTATGAAGGTGTCTAGGTCTATATACTCACCTAATGTTAAATCGTCTAATTGAGGTTGAAATCCATAGTCAATATTGTTTAATTTAAACCTTGTTACTAATTTAGGTTTTTGATCAAATATGTCGGATATCATTTTTGCTATGTCTTCTGCATCATTAACCTGTAATAGCATTACGTCCTTTATCTCAACATTGCAAAAGATCTGGATTAGCTTTGCATTTAAAAGCCTTTCCTCTTTTTCCATTTGTTCAGCCTTTAGAAATTTTTTGTATTGTCTAAGGGTTATATCTTTTAACGATGTTGGTATTTCAATTTTAATTGCCATATGTATATAACGTAATTTATGTTTATTTTTATAGTAGTAAATCTAAATAAAAAAAGGCAGCCATTTCTGACCGCCTTTATAATCTACTCATATGTCGTGCACTTAAATCCTTTCCTCTATCTCTTTAACAATCTTAAACTTTAAGTCTTCTGCTAATCTTTCCCATTGAACTGAGTATGAATCGTATTCCCCACTTACTGTAATCTCTAAGTCATTAGGGTCATAGATAGCCTCATAGTAGGCAGGAGTATCATAATTACCTTCGTCTCCAGAATAACCAATTGTACCAATGACCTCAACTGTTTCGCTTCCGTATATAAATTCAAACTCCATTACTTAATTATTTGCATTAGGTTATTATTGATTGAGGCCACGTAAGAGGATAGTGGTTTTGAGGGCTTTTCAGTCTCCATATTATTCTTTGATTAAAATTAGGTCTAACTCATCAGCTACATAATTAATGTGCTTTTGTGTGGTCTGTGACCAATAACCTAACTGAAGTAAGTCATTGCCTTCGATCCTCGCGACAATTGTATTGTAACTTTTAATTTCATTGCCAACCCTCTTTAAGTTTTGACTGTACTTTTTAAATGTTTTCATATGTCTGTTTTTATTAATACTTAAATATACACCTTTTAAAGTTATAAACAAAATCGTTCACAACTTATTTTAATGCAGAGTGTACTTACCAAAATTGGGTCTAGACAATATAGAATAAGTAGCATATCGACAAGGGTCAATAATATGATTGTTTTTATCCTCTGGAATATTTACCAGCATACCTGCTTTGTCTTCTTTCCATTTGTAAGCCCTGAACTCTGCTATAGCATTTGTTGAAGAACTAACTATGTGAATCTTGTACCGTTTAAGTAAATCGATTCCAGCATTAACAGAGTCTCGTCCCTTTATACTAGGCAATATGTTATGTCCCATTCTTCTCAATTCACTAATTAATCTAGGCTCTGCACTATCGGCGTAAATAGGATTGCTAGATAAATTCTGTTCTCTCAAAAACACGTTAATGTCTTGAGTTGTCATCTGAGTTCTATAAAGATGCTCTTGCACATATAAATTGTATCCCTCTGTGTATACAGCAACAAAAGTAGTAGGATCATTAGTGTATCCAAAATCCATACCATAAGCAATAAGATTTGCTTGTTCAGGTATTCTGTTTACCTCAAAGTATTTAAAAATAGTACTACGACTAGCCGCCCTTTCGCCAAGTCCATAAACTTGCCAATATTGATCGTCTGTATCTCTAAGCCTTTCAATTTCCTGTATTATAGAATCCTCAACAAATGGATTGTCAAGGTATGTCGTCTTAAAAAAAGCACAGTCCTCTCTGGGAATCACCCTATCATAAATCCAATGGTATTCGTCAGATGGGTTAAAATCTATTATTATTTTTTCTTGAGTCCTAAATAGCAATTGTTGCCAATCCTCAAAATATAGTTCGTTAGCTTCATTTACAAATAGTAAATCTCTTTTACGTCCTCTAATTTTTTGGGGTTGATCTAAGGATATGAACTCAACAAGGTTTCCGAATAAGTGGTATTCCGAATTAGACTTGTTATGGTATTTTTCGTTATATATTTTATTGCCTTGCAGTATAGACATAAAATCACGCAATACGGTAGCTCTTAAACTAGGAAAGGTTTTTCGGCATATCGTAATAATCTTATTGTTATTCCTTGTGCAATACTCGAATATAATCCAAAGTATAATGTTATAGGTTTTTCCAGACCTTGTACCGCCTTGCTCAACTACAATCTTTTTTTGGTTCTCAACTAAATGCTTGTATACGACATTAGTCTTTATTTTTAATGGAATCAATGATTTCTATTTGAAAGTTAGTAGGCATTCCATCTGCTCCTGTTATTTCTTGACGCTCAATGTATCCTCTGTTCTTGCCTTTTGTTTTTAGGTAAAATATAGTAGCACTTGTACTTCCGTCTCCAATTTGTTTATGCAATTGAGACTCTGCAAAATCTAAAGCGATGTTCTCTATTTCTTCAACTTGTTCCCTAAATTCCTGATCTTCTTTTAACCAATGGTAAAACTGTGTTCTTCCTACGCCCATCTTCTTACAAGCAGTAGTAACTACTCCTAGCGATTTCTCTAACGCTTCGAGCATTCCTTTTTTATGTTGTTCGGTTTTGTTCATATTAGATTCCTTTTATTGGAGCTTTTATAATGGGGTTAAGATCAAAGTTTTTTGTTTTCTTACCTCTTTGAGTAGTATCTATTTTCACAATTTTCTTGCCCCATTTCTTTTGTAGTAAATTTAATTGATCCTTTTCTCTGCTCATTGTTCTGTAATCAGCACACCCCCCTAAGTTTCCGTGATCTTTCTTAACCAGACAAGCATAGTTGAATCTTAGTATTTTTCTATATCTGTCAAGGTTTTGTAGGCAATAGTCATAATCATCTTTTAAAGGCAACCTTTCATCAAATCTAAGTTGATTATTTAAAAATCCCATAAAAGAAGCTGAAACAGTATTTGTAAAACTGATTGGTGAGTATTCTCTATAGCTTCCTTTGTCACCTAGTATATTAACCCCCCATAGTCTTGCTTGACTTTCTTCAGCCATATTAAAGCATTGCTCAATCCATTCGTGTATGTTTTCTATTTTTTCTTGCTTAGGTTTTCCATCTTTTAAGTTCCACCTTTTAATAGCCTCGATATCATCATCTATAATTAAGCACTTTTGTTTTGTGTAGTTTTCAAGTATGTAATTTCTTACTCTTGCTATATTACCTTTTACGCTATCTGGCATAACCTGAATATTGTAACCGAGTTTTTTGTATTCTTCAGCTTCAAATTCGTGTACGCAATAAATTACTTCTGGAATAATTTTGTGAGTCTTTACTCCGTTAGCTCTCTTAAAACTTGGTGCATATATTTTCATACCCCCTTAATTGGATTGTCAAATTGAAATCCTGTCTTTTTCCAGTTCATTATCTTCTTTCCCCATTTATTGTTTAGCATAGTAGCATATACCCTTCTGTCATCATTGCTGTAACCGATTACGCTATCTTTTCCGCCATCTTCACCAAAGAACACCATTGCATATTGGTTGTCTTTTAAAATCCTTCTGTTGAGGTTTAGCTTTTGTATCCAGAACTCCACGTCTTCGTTTATCTTAAATCTCTCGTCGTATTTTAACCCATCTTTAGCATAGATTAATGTTGCTCCAAAAATTGGTTTTTTAAGAGAAAATGGTTCAAAGTCCATTCTTTTTTTATTATCAAGTGAATAATCAACACCTGCGTAAGTAGCTTTCATATCTTTTGCCATTAGATGTATTTTATCTAATAACTCTAGTGACTCTTCTTGCTCTAAGTAATTAGCTTCTTTTTTTCTCTTTATTTTTACTAAGTCATCATCTATGATCCATCCATAACCATCCTCTTGTTCTTCTTCTATCAGATCTAGTATTGCATTTCTTTTTTTAGAAACAGAGCCGTCTCTGCTATCAGGTATGCTTTTTACAGCATTGCCATATCTTTTCTTGTATTCCTTTTCTTGACTTTTCGGCACTATGATTTGACCACATCCAAAATATTCATAAGTCTTGACAGATTCAGAACGATTGTAAGAGGGTATGTATATGTTAGACATCCTTTATACCCTTTAAGTATTCAGCACCATCCAGCACCCTTCCTATGCCCTTAGACCAAGGCTTTCCGTTTGCTCTCATAGAATGAACGGACTTTATGTTAAAATGAGTTTGAGCACTTAACCAATCAACGTCTGAGTCAAATAGTAAAACAACATAGTTGTGAGCTTCGTCTAGATACTCGCTAAATTCTATTTCTTGCTCTTCAACACCAGTAAAATCCTCAATGCTTGGAACTTCAAGTCCCCATTCATTTAGCTTTTCAACATCCCAAGTGTTTGCTAAAATGTCCCAGTCCCATTCTCCGAACCCGACATTGTCTTTTATTATAAACTCTTGTATCTGATCATCAGTAAAGTTTTCAGCTTTAATTATGTAAACCTCTTTGAGTCCAATTTCTTGACAAGCCTTGTACCTCATATTTCCGCCAAGTATACCCATTTCACTATTAACCACAATTGGTCTTAGCTTTAGCATCTCTGGAAATTCTTTTATGCTATTGCATAATTTTTTAAACTTATCCTTTTGTATCGTCCTAGGATTAGTGGAATTTGAGAAAATCTCGGTAATCTTAACTTTTTGTATCATAATTATATAACGTATTTAATTTTTTTGTTTTTATGGTCTTAAAAATAAACCTATCACAATAACAATAAAGGCTAATATCTCAATGAACCAAATTTTGTTAATCACTTTAGGTAATAGGATTATTATGGAAGTTCCTAATATAAATATCCACATAGGAAGGTAGATACTATATTGAAAACATAAACCAAACAAGGCGCAGCTAATACCTACCGCTGCTCCTAAATAATGAACGATGTTTGTCTTTGCTCCTTTAGATAGAAAGGACGTTGCAGCCCCTACAAAGCACAAACCAGAACCCGACATAAAAAACCAAGCATTCCCCCCTTGAAATATCATAGCTATACCAATGCTCCAACAGAACAAAGTGAATAGTTTGTTAACTGGCTTTGGTAAATCATACCAAGACTGTGAAATTGACGGTAATGGTTTGCGAAATCTGTAATACAGAAACGCAATGTAAATAATAAAGATGAACGCTTGAATTGTTGTTAGTATCATTTCTTTTTTTTCTTAGGTGTGCCAAATGCTCTTAGCTTATTTGCTTTTTTTTCCTTGCGTTGCTCTTTGAGTTTTTCAAAGTATTCCTTTTTTAAATCGTACTCGTATGGTATAAATTTCATATTGTAAATATTAAAAAGAGGGGTCAGCTTGTATTTAACCAAAAGTGTTTCCCTTCAAAGGATTAATTTATAGTAAACTGCCCCTCTCTTTTCTTTATGTATAAGGGGAACATTTAAATCCTTGCCTACTCCTAGCACAAAAACTTTCCGCGCTCCCCTCATATATAGTGCATTTAGCTCCAAGCACTTTTTATCATTTTAATTCTGTTTTTCATTTCTGATGATTTATTTGTTGGCACATCTAGCACTAAGTTTACCAGAGGATTTTTTAGTTTTTTATTTAGTTCTAAATAATCTGACTCTAGTTTAAAGTATTTTTTTTCTAGATATTCAATTTTGTCAATTTCATCAAAATTCACGTTTTCAGTAAAATAGAATCTTTTTTCTAATTTACGTATTTTAATATTCTTTTGTCTATAGCTGGGGTACATCTTAACCAGATGCATTGCTGTGGAGTGATTCATATGTTTTCCGTTTTCTTGAAACCATTCCGCAATGTATGTCCATCTCATTTGTAACTTGTCTCTCATAATCCAACATACCAAAGCTCTTGCATATACGTGAAAATGTCCTCTTTGGTTATCGAATATATCTATGTTAAAAACATCAGAAGCAGCCTTAGCTATCTCTAATGGTGTAGGGTTCTTTTTCTTCATTAGTCAATCCTTAATTTCAATTGGTGATAGCATTCGCTATACTTTTCTTTTGCTTTTGATTTGTATTTTTCTTTAAACAATTCATATAGCTTTCTAGTATACTGATATTTAGTTTGGCATTCAGCAAAATATTTTTCTGCAAACCTCTTGCCCTTACCTTTAAAGTAATTCACATTATCAGCGGTGTCTCCTGCTATCATCTGCTCGTAGAAGTTATACAAAGCCTGTTCCTCGCTTATATCGTAAACCTCTTTGTGTTTATAGTGGTAATTGTACATCAGACAAGGAAACTGTTTGTAGTCCTTGTCTATGCTTACAATCATAACCTCGTCACGTCCTATGTCTTTAGCGATGTTATACCAATACCTAGCCACCATATCGTCAGTTTCTACTCCATATCCATAGATGCTATCGTATTGTTTTTTAACGTACTCGTGCATCTCATTCAATAAAGGAGGTAAATTAGAATAACTTCTGTTTGCTTTGTATTTTTTTGATATTAACTTTCTAAAGTTTCCTCTAGATCCGCTAAACGTAATGACCTTATCAATTGAATACATATCCTCTAAGTGATTTACAATTCTCATAAACTGCTCATCAAATTTGTTACGTGCTTTTGATATGTCTGAGTGATATGGGTCATCTTCAGGTGTTTCCCTTTTTTGATAGCAACTCGCAAATATTAAACTGTCAGCATCTACCAGAAGTATCATAATTCTCCTAGCTCATTTTTAATTCTTTGCAATGTTTCTTCTTGCATTTTACTTTGTTCTGTCAAACATAGGTTGACAATTCCAGGCAAATCTTGAAATAATTGGTCAGTCGCCATTACTACAAATTGGTTGTCTCCATATTCTATTGTAAGCTCACCATCACTAGCGTATAAACCGTGAGTCTGTCCAACATAGGTATGTCTCTTGGATTCGATTAACTCTTGTTTAACCTGTTCTAATTGATATTCAGATTGTTGTAACTGATGTTCTAAGCGAATTAATTCTGCTGTTAAATCGTCTACTAGACTCATACTATGTTAGTTTTATGGATAAATGTAAAAATTTTTTTGGCTTACCAGTGTCTTGTATTTGGTATGTGATAATCACATCTGTAAGGCTTGGGTCAATCTCGGTGTGTAATTCTATTTGCTCCCTTATGTATAAAAGGGATTCACGGCTTAATCTCATATCAAATGAGATAATGTCCTTAGTATTTCAAGTCGGTATTTTTCTGAAACCCCCATTTCCTGATGATAGCTATCAATTTTATCTATAAATTCCCAGTAATGGAATCCATATCCGTTTAGCTTTACTTTTGCTGCTTTCCAATTACCATCGTAGGTTTCTTTGTAAATCTCAATGGCTTGTTCTTGCGTTCTGTATTCCATTTCTTATTTATTTAAACTATTAAAAAGTGATTCCATTTTGCTGATAGTGGCTTGTAGCATTTGTTTTTCTTCATCACCCTTAAGGTATAAAGTTTCTAAACCCATTAGCTCACCAATAATTTCACCATATGTGAATGCGTCTTTATTTGTCATTTGTTCTGTTTTTGATTATACTTAAAGATACAACATTAAAAGTTATAAACAAAATAGTTCACAACTATTCTTTGTGAAAATTTAGATTAATAACCACAGCACCGTTTTCTTCTAGCAAGTAAACCTCTTTTAACACCTTTTTTTTAGTCCACATCGTAGTGTCTGGACAATATTTTTTTACTGGCTTAGGTAGCTTTAACGTGTTGAGGTAGTACAAAAAATTCCCTTTAGGATCAAAGACGTAAAATATTTTTATAATATCCTTGTCGAGCCTCATCAAAGCATCATACTTGTCTTTTTCAAGCATTTTAGTATCGTAGTGCTTATTGCGAAATTTCATTTCTATTACGCAATCAAATCCCTTTGGAGTCTTTCCAACGGCATCGTAACGAGAAAAGCCTTCACCTGACCATTTTAAATCCCAACCCTCAGAATTTAAAAGTAAGACAATGGCCTGTTCCCACTGATGAACTTTATTTATCCCCATTTCTTGTATAAGTCCAAACTAGGTTTAAATCTTTAATCCATTTATTTATTGTTTTCGGGCTACAAGTACACGGCTTATAATAGGTATGCTTGAAATATCGCGAGTGTAGGTTACAAACCAATTCAAACTCTCTTGGGCTGATAACGTCCTTGTTTTCTCCCAATCTAAACTGCTCCCAATCTTTATAGTCTGTTTCATTGAATTTCACCATCTTTTTATCTTTAAGTCGTTAAGGTTTTTTCTTCTTTTATCACAATTGCATTTTGTTCCTCTAAAAGAATGGTAGGTTTCAACCAGCAATTTTATGCCTGTATATTTAGTGATATAAAAAATAATGTTACCTAGCTTCATAATAATTTTTTTAATTTTTCTTCGACTTTTTTATAAGTAAAATAAAGTGAGTAATATTTGATTTTTGACTTTCTGGAAAATTCTGCAATGCTTTCTCCTCCATTTATTATTTCAAACACTTTCCTGTCGTACCAATACATTGTGTTTAGTTTTTTTTCAATGACAGCATATGCATCTTCGTAATTTACATCACTAGGTGAGTAATGAGTTTCTCCGTGATCCCTTACATAATCGTCTAGGTAAATAATACTAATATTTTTATGTTTTCTTTTAAGGTCAAGAAATAAGGTTTTTAAGGTTTTAAATATATAGTAGTAATTTATCTCGTTATTGTACATTATGTTATTGTCCTCTTTTTCTAATTGAAAATGTATCTTAATGTACATTTCCTGCGTAATGTCTTCAGCTATTCTCTTGGTACATCCAAAGGTTGAAACAATGTCAACCCAAGTATTGTGTTTTTCAGCTATTAAACTAATTACGTCTTTTTTCATTTTACTTTAGTGGATCATAAATATTTTGCACAATAACAGGCAACCCCAATTCATTAACTTTAAAACTAAACGTTTCAAAAGCATATCCTCTGCTTCTCTTGCATTTTACTGTTACCCATTCTTTGTTAGCAGTATTAGCCTCTAATTCAATGTGTGTCTCGCATTTCTTCTCCAAAAAAGAGCCTAGGTGTCCTGTCATTTTAGCGGTTCCATAGTTTTGATGGATCACATTTATAATGTGGCAATTAAATTTAGCTGACCATAGCATTAGCTTTTGAACTACAGCATTGGACTCTTCTAAACTGTTGACATCCGACACAAGATCGGCAATTCCATCAATAATGACCAGAGAGGGAGTATTTATTTTTTCCGATAGATAATACTCAATGAACTCTAATCGTTCCTTATAACCCACCGCACGAAGGCCAAACGTGTGATAAATATCCGTGTCTATTTTAGAATCCATATCGTAGACCCTTTTAAATACTCGCTGACAATGCCAAAGTCCTTGTTCGGTGTCAAAATGTATTAGGTTTCCCTTATCTCTATGTCCTAATATATCACCACCATATATGTTGCTTCCACTTAAATACACCGATGCAAGTAAAGATATGAAAAATGTTTTCTTGGTTTTAGGTGGTGCGCTAACACAGCTAAGGTTTCCATATGTACCTATTGGTATTGGTAATAACGAATCCCCCTTTGGGTTTTTAATCAATTTCTCACCAAACGATAATGCTACTGGAGGGTAGTCAATTTTTTCTTTGGTATTTACTAAGCAATCGTTTTCAATTAATTGCATTCTGTTATTGTGTTCTGTTTGTTTCTTTGTCATTGGATCAATTTAAAAAAAAAGCTATGAATCACAACAACCCATAGCTTTTCCTTTGTTAAATAAAGTAGATTTACTAAAATGGCAAATCCGAATCATCTCTTGAAACTGCTGCTCTAGCATCTTCTGCCTTCTCTTCTCTTTCGGCTAGTGTAATCTGACCTTTGTTACCTTGAGCGTCTTTAATCCAGACCACCTTGCCGTTTCCAAAATAGTGATTAGCTACTCCTGCCTCTCTTTCTTCTTTGGTTCTTGCATCTTGCAGACCTACGTTGTTCCCAAATCTTGTGTCATCATTGATTGAGATGGTAAAATTATACCAGACCGCGCCATCTTTTCCCGCGATAAATTTTTCCTTTGGTAACTTTGTTACATTAATTGATGCATTGATAATTGCTCCCATAATTGATTGTGTTTATTTAATTATTGTTTTTTAAAACTATCGGATTCGTCCTCTCCAAAAACGCCTAACTCATAAAATCCTGTGAGCTTTAAAACAGCTCTGCTCATAGCTCTTTTTTCAGCCATTTCAGCAACGTACCAGCTATTGCAATTTCCATCCTTAAAAGTATCACCTTTTAAAGCAGATCCAAAGGTTTGTATTTTTGCACCCTCTTTTTCTGCATTGGCTTTAAAAACCGCATAGTTAGGTTCGCACCTGATTACCTCATAATTAATGTCTATATTTTCAATGGCTTGTATTTTATCAATACCACTGCGAGTAATAATTACAAAATGTTGATGTTTAAATACATCTGAAGATTGTAAGTCGTACTTCTTGTACAACTCTACGAGTTTGTCTCTGTCCATCCTACTGTTTGATTAAAGTGAATATTAGCAATGTCTTGGTGTAAGACCAGAACTTGAGCTTCTAAGAACTCACAATGAGCCACAAGGTCTTTCACCTGTTGTCCATCTTCTAGCTGTTCTACTCTTTTCATTAAAGCTCTAATTCTTTCGTTCTTGTATTCGTGAGTACGGTAGATATCCCCCATCATTTAATATTTATTAAGATAGATTTTCTTTTGTCTATTTCCTGATAAATAGCCATTTGTTTAAATCCGTTAGAATTTTTTGTAGCCCAGAGTAACTGCTCTTCTAGCTGTTTAATCTCTTGCCTTAGCTTTTTATCTTGTGTCAAATCCCTTGGATTATTTACTGTTAGAATTTCTCCGTCTACAATCTTGGTTGTAGTACCATCTTTCCAATTTAATTCCATTAGTGTCTGTCTTTTAGGTTCTTACTTATACGAATATAAACAAAAAAGTTAACAACTTAGTGTTTTTAATCAAAAAAAAAGGGGCGATTTTAACATCAACCCCTTCTCTAGTAATAAAAACAGAACAATCAAATGTATGAATTTACATCCTATCTACAAAATTTTTGTAATTTATTATCATATCCTCCAATTCAAAGTCTGCCAGTTTAATTGTTTGTTGTGCTTTAATGTGTAATCTTCTTGAAGTTCCTTGTCCAAATTTATTGTCTAGATTTTGACCAAATAAGAACTGCTCACCAAATTTAAAAACATTACAGCCTGAGCATTGTACTTGACAGTTCATTTCATCCCACCTTGTTGAGTAATGCCTTCTACTTTGAAAGTGTCCATTTTGTAGCTTTTTCCAATGGTCTTGTTTACCACAAGTAAAGCAAGTGGCTATTTCATCAACAGCATTTTTTTGCCTAATATATTGGCTAAATATTGTATCTAGCTTTTTAACCAATTTAGTCCTTGTAAGTTTTTTAGCCATTATGTAGTAGTGTTTTTCCTAATCTGGAATCTAGTTTTTGTATGATCTCATATAGATAAATGCTATTTTTTTTGACTTCTTGCTTTTCTTCTATTGTTGAGTCTATTCCTAGATTAGTATATTGTGTAGCATCAATTTCTAACAACCTGTGTACTTTTTCTTTACTAGATAATAATTTGCAGCTATAGGTCTTGTCTACTTTTTTTTGGAGTATTTCATATTTAGACTTTTTTTCTTGAAAAATTTGTAATAACTTTCAATTTTTTAATAAATCCAAGATAACAAGATTAAAAGAATATCAAAATAATATCATATAAAGAATATC
>Ga0209816_1000466_pt1 | contig 31974 bp, 30 predicted proteins | sample CoawatmetaG01DNA_FD_187509 | JGI IMG/M metagenome (GOLD analysis project Ga0209816, IMG submission 187509) | Marine microbial communities from the West Antarctic Peninsula - Coastal water metaG017-DNA (SPAdes) (version 2) | ecosystem: Environmental > Aquatic > Marine > Coastal ...
CTCTACATTAATCATGGCGGCAGTCTCAGGCACTATTCTTTCCGTAGACTTTGTCCGCTCGGAGGCACAGAGAATCTACCAAATTATTGGCCACGCCAGCAAATAGATTAGAGGCCGCAAAACTTAAGCTTCTACTACTGAAATCAAATTCCATATCTAACTCAACCTTACAGGCTTTTTCAGTTAACGCCGTAAATACCCAGTCACCACGGAAGGTCTTAAAAGGTCCATCTTCCAATGTCATCTTTATAGCCGAAGGAGCCTTTAAGTGATTGCGTGTCATTAAGCTCAGACTAACCCCAGCCTTTTTTAGATCTAGGCGTGCAAGCATTGTCAGATCAGTGTGCTCAAAGACTTCTACCCCGTAACACCCCTCCATAAAAGACGGGTAATTAGATACATCATTGACCAAGTCATACATCGCCTGAGCAGAATGCATAACCAGTGCAGAACGCTTTATTTCACTCAAAATCCATTACCTTTTATGCAAAAAATTTATCGTATACGCCCATTATAAATACCAGACCAATCGCAAAAGGCGCAATGTATTTAATCGTCAATTGCCATAACTGCATGACTCGCTCAGAGGTACCCACCATCTCAAAATCAATCACTTCGCGCTTGATCACGTAGCCGACAAACAGCGTAATCAGTAACCCACTAATCGGAAGCATAATGTTGGCGGTAAGAAAATCAAGGAAATCAAAGAATGTGAACCCAGCGATCTTATACTCAGCCCAAATGTTAAACGAAAACACACTCCCTAAACCAAGAACCCAAGCAGTTCCAGCAATGACAAAATTCGCTTTGGTCCGACCAATATGCTTTGCCTCCATCAACCACGCAACGCAGGGTTCAAGCAGCGAAATTGCTGAACTCCATGCGGCAATAGAAACCAAAACAAAGAATACTGCGCCTATCAGCAGCCCTCCTGGCATACTACCAAAAGCGACCGGCAGGCTAATAAACATGAGTCCAGGCCCCGCGCTGGGCTCAATACCCGGGGTCGCAAACACAATAGAAAAGATGATTAATCCAGAAATAATCGCTACTGAACTATCAAAAAACGCCACTATAAGAATGGTTTTACCTATATTCGCATTCTGCGGCATATAAGCACCGTACGCCATGATCGCACCCATACCAATACTTAGCGTGAAAAATGCCTGACCCATGGCCTCAAGCACACCACGCCATGTTAGAGCCTCTAGATTAAAACTAAACAGAAAGTTGACGGCGGCCGAAAAGTTGCCTTCAATTACCGCAAACCCTAACAGCATCAACAGCATAATAAACAAAATAGGCATCAGTGTTTCTACGGCAATTCCAAGACCTTTCTTAACACCTCCCACAACGACGGCGACACAAAGACCCATAAAAATAGTTTGCCAAAAGATAAGTCGGCTCGGATCAGATAACAGGCTATTGAATGCAGCAGCCGCAGACTCACCATTGACACCCTGAAGCTCACCCGAGGAAATCAAAAATATGTAATCCATTGCCCAGCCCGCAATAACCGCATAAAAAGATAGAATCAGTAATCCTGCAAGAACCCCAAGCCATCCCACACAACGCCAAAGTGAATTGGCATTGCTATCTGCAACAGCTTCGTTCATAGAGTTGATTGGGCTTTGACGACCGTTCCGGCCAATTAATACTTCAGACATCATAACCGGTACGCCAATCAGCAATATACAACCAAGGTAAATCAAAACAAAGGCACCACCGCCATTACTACCTGCAACATAAGGAAATTTCCACATATTGCCCAACCCAACGGCTGAGCCTGTCGCTGCCATAATAAATGTCCACCGACTAGTCCAAGTGCCATGCATTCCTTTTTGTTGCAGTGCCATACGCGTCTCTCCAGTGATTCAGGTCAAATTGTACTCATTCAAAGACTAAGTACCTAATAAATGGCCAATGTATTTAGTTTGTAAAAGCAATTAGCAATAATTGATGAAAAAGACCCCGCGCCACGTATAATCAAGCTATGACTAAAAAGAAACCAAAGCAGCCCTCAAGTACAATTGCGCTGAACAAAAAAGTTAAACATGACTACTTCATTGAAGAGAAATTCGAGGCGGGTTTAGTGCTGCTCGGCTGGGAAGTTAAAAGTCTAAGGGAAAGCAAAGTTAACCTCACCGACACTTATGTGTTCGTGAGGGATGGTGAAGCTTGGTTAATCGGCACTAACATCACACCGCTGTTATCCGCCTCAACTCACTTCGTGACCGATGCCAAGCGAACACGTAAATTGCTGCTCAATCATCGTGAGTTACAGAAGCTTGAAGAAGGCGTTAACCAAAAAGGTCACACCGCTGTCTGCACCGCCTTGTACTGGAAAAATCATCTGATTAAATGTGAGATCGCACTGGCTAAAGGAAAAGCTAGCTATGACAAACGCATGGACGACAAAGAACGCGACTGGAATCGCCAAAAGCAGCGTCTAATGCGGCATTCCTGACCTCTAATGGGGACAGCACTTGCTAATTAGAGAGAACTGCAAAGTAAAGCGATACAAATAACCTTTGGCGTACAAAGGACATTACCATTAATAAAAAACCAACCATAATAAATGTAATCACCGACGGGCCCTCGCTGATGCTTGAGGGATTACAAATACTTTGGCGGCGGGATATTCGTTGGTTGGTTGTCATCCCGCTACTTATCAATATGGTCCTATTTGCCTCAGCGACAGGTTTTGCTGCTAATTGGCTTCAGAACTGGATTACCACCATCACCACGTCAGTACCCGATTGGTTGCAATGGCTCGCATGGATAATTTGGTTTTTGTTTGCGATATTGGCGTTAGCTATTTATGCCTTCACTTTCACTATTTTAGCTAACCTTATTGGGTCGCCGTTTTATGGGGTGATTGCCCAAAGGGTGATTGCCTCAGAAGTCGGCGATGACCAAAGTAATGTGTTGGCTGAGAGTGGGTTACTTAGCGGAGCGTGGGATAGTCTGATTCGAGAACTTCAGTTAATTGGCTATTTTTTGCCAAGAACAGTGGTGGTTGGAATAGTAACTTTACTGCTAAGTGTTATTCCAGTACTAAACTTGTTGGCACCTATTCTGGCTGCCAGCTGGGCAGCGTGGTGTTTGTGTCTTCAATATTTAGATTACGCCGCGGATAGTGAACATATTACCTTTGCAGATTTACGCAACAAGGTCACCGCGAGCCGTTTAAGCTCAATGGGTTTTGGATTTACAGCAATGATTGCTTCTGCCGTCCCACTATTAAATCTACTGATGTTACCGGCGTCGGTGGTTGCCGGCAGCCTTCTATGGTGCCGACAACATCGGAACATTGACTAGGGCGCAGTTTCTTCTGGCGCTTCTGTTTTCGGCACTTCTACTTTGGGCACGCTGACCGGCTTTTTCTTAGCGGGTGGTTTGGGCACTGCCACCGGTTGAATGAGATGCTCTTCTGGCATAAGGCACGGCAGTTTCATATCTAATAGCTTTTCTATGGGCTCTAAAAGAAAAGCATCGTCTTCGCAGGCAAAACTAATTGATATTCCCGTCTTGCCAGCACGGCCTGTACGGCCAATACGATGCACGTAATCTTCAGGTTCTTCTGGCAAGGTATAGTTAATAACATGACTAACGCCGTCAACATGGATACCACGCCCTGCAACATCCGTTGCAACCATAACTTTCAAAGCACCTGACTTAAACGACTCCAGCGCTCTCATACGACGGTTCTGAGGTATCTCGCCAGACAATATTCCTACTTTAAAGCCCTGCTTTTTAAGTTTTTCATGGAGGGTGCGGCAAATATCTCTGCGATTGGCAAAGATCATGACGCTTTCAACGTTGTCGCCCAAAAGTATATTGTTTAAGACCGTAAACTTTTCTTTGGCAGTAGTAATCAATATTTGCTGATCAACGGTATCCGTAGCAACGCGCTCGGCACCCACTTCTACGGTGACTGGCCTGTCTGTCCAAGTTTCAGACAAACGCAGTACTTCAGGAGTAAAGGTGGCTGAGAACAAGAGTGACTGGCGATCTTCGCGCTTTGGTGTCAAATTTACTAAACGTCGGACCTGAGGAATAAACCCCATATCTAACATCCGATCAGCCTCATCTATTACTAGCACTTCTACACGATCAAGATAGATGTCTCGATTGTTTGCAAAGTCCAATAATCTACCCGGCGTGCCAACCAAAATATCGCAGTCATACTTTTTCATTTTCTGCAATTGCTTGCCATAGTCCATACCGCCTACCAGCGTATGCGCTGTTAGATTAGTATGTTTCAATAGTTGCGTAGCGTCATCACCGATCTGAATAGCAAGCTCACGAGTTGGCGCTAGAATGAGAGTTCGGGCTTCACCCACAAAACGCTCGTCATCTACCGGATGATTAATTAAGTCAGTAATCATGTTGATTAAAAATGCTGCAGTTTTCCCAGTACCCGTTTGCGCCTTACCAACAATGTCATGCCCGTTAAGGGTATGCGGTAATGAGGCCGCTTGGATAGGTGTACAAAATTCAAAACCGGCATCTTGTATACCGCGCATCAGTTGCGGAGGCAAATCAAAGTCGTGAAATCTTGCCTTGCCTTCTTGAGGCTCAACCTTAAAGTGGGATATGTCCCAAGGTTTCGTATTGTGTCCGTTACGCTTGGCGGCCGGTTTCTTTTTCGGCACATCAACAGCTACAGAATTAGTGTCAGCAGATGGAGCAGTAGTTTCTTCAGTCAATTTAATCACGCAGTTTGGTTATCAATATTTTAAGGAGCAGCAGATGTAATATTTAACGCCCTTCTCGGGCGCGGAGTGTAGCAGAATTGTACCTTGCTCGCTGAGAATAATAGATGCGGATTGGAACACTCAAGCACAGTAAATTTTTCTTTCTTTGGTCGCCCTATTCAAGGACACTAGAAACCCATTATTTAAAGACAGTTTTATGTCCTTAGCACCCATCTCAAATCAGCCTTTGGCTGGAGCGAAAAGGCCAAGGTTCGCCGACAATGCGCGGTCTCTCATGCGTCTTGCCACCCCCTTGATTATGGGCCAGGTAGCTGTGGTCGGAATGACAGTGACAGATATTTATATCGCCGGACAGGTAGATGCCGATACGCTAGCTGCACTCCAATTAGGGGGCAGTGTCTGGTCGCTCATCAATCTCATGGTTATTGGCATTATGATCGCCAACAGCCCTATTATCGGTACTTTTTGGGGTGCCAGACAGTTTGACCGAGTACGGTTCCAATTCCAGCAAGCATTGTGGCTGGCTTTGCCAATAGGGTTGGTGGTTATTGGTGCGGTGCTAGCGGGTATATATGCACTAAGTTATCTCGATGTTTCAGACCGTGTTTATCACATTGCTAAAGGGTATCTATATCCCTTTTTGATTACTGGCTTCATGTTCCCTGCGTTCTTTGCTTTTCGTACTACTTTTGAGGGTATGGGGGACACTCGGCCGGTGCTTGTGTTTAATAGTGCGGCATTTATTCTCAATGGCATTCTTGATTATGCCTTCGTATTTGGTCATTTTGGTTTGCCTCGGCTCGGCGGCGTTGGGGCGGCATGGGCAACGGTAGTCGTAATGATTTTCTTGCTATGTTGCATGGCAATTTATGGTCGACGCTCTAAAACGATGAGAACAGTCAACCTTTACCAAAACTTCGCCCTACCTAATCTCACCAGTCTTGCCGAAACCCTTCGCCTAGGTATTCCCATTGCTCTAAATATTGCTGCCGAGTTTAGTTTTTTTGCGGTCATTCCATTTATGATTGCCCACCTTGGTGCTGAAGTTGTTGGTGCTCACGCTATCGCTATTAATATCGATTCTCTGGCTTTCATGGTGCCGCTGGGACTTGCTCAGGCACTCACTATCAAAGTTGCCCACGCACAGGGCAGTGGAAACCCTGTGGAGGCCAGAGCATTTTGCCTTGCTGGTTTTAAGCTGGTATTAATGCTTGGCTTGATGATGAGTGTGGCAAAAATAGTTTTCCGCCATGATATTGCTATGCTGTTTAGCTCGAATATTAACGTGCAGTTAATTACCGCTAATTTGTTCTTTTTTGCCGCAGCGTTGGGGGCTGTCGATTGCTTGCAAATGACTTGCAGTGGTGCACTTAGAGGCTATAAGGATACGAAAGTGCCATTAGTGATACAGGTGATCGCGTTTTGGGTAATCGCCTTCCCAATTGCCTACAGCCTCGCATTAACTGATTTCTGGGGGCCACCACTGGGTGTTTACGGATTCTGGATAGGAACGGTTATTGCCGCCAGCATAGCTGCCATATGCTTAATGGTACGTTGGAACTTAGTTTCAAAAACCGAAATTAGGTTGGCTAGCCAGCTTCAGGCAAGCAACCCAAAGTAATACGCTCTAGTTCGTTAAAATCAGTCTTGGTTTCAATGTTGATAAAACCCGCCGCTTTAAATAATTTTCTGACGGCACTGCCCTGTCGATAGCCATGCTCAACTAGCAACCAGCCGAGTGGATCTAAATATTTAATACTGTTGCTAATCACTTCTCTTAAATCGTCTAAGCCATCAAGACCGGACACGAGCGCTGAGGCTGGCTCAAAGCGCACATCGCCTTGGGTGAGATGTGGGTCATCAATTTCAATATACGGTGGATTACTAATAATTAAATGATAATTAGATAATCGTCCCAGCAGAGGTACCTGACTGAACCAATCACTTTGATAAACCATTACATTATCAATTTGGCAGTAGTGACTATTCAATTCTGCGAGCTTAACCGCCGCCGGTTCCGAATCTACTGCAGTTACCTGCCAGTTAGATCGCTCCTTGGCAAGTGCTAGAGCTATTGCGCCAGTGCCAGTACCAAGGTCAATGGCCCTGCAATCTGCCGGTAACTTTAAGTCTAGCGCTGTCTCGACCAGCAATTCAGTTTCGGGGCGGGGGATTAGTGTTTGAGGGGTTACTTTTAAATCGAGACTCCAAAACCCTTGGCTACCAATAATAAACGCAATAGGCTCACCTGTTAGGCGTCGCGCAAATAATTCCTCAAAGCCCTTTAACTGCGCAGACAAGACCTCGTGCTCCGGCCAAGTCTTCAACCATGCTCGATCAACATCAAGGGCGTGACTCAACAGCAGTTCAACGTCTAAAACTGCCGTGTCGCTAATCTCTTTTAACTGATCAGCGCGCTTCAATAAACTAACAACCGAATTAATGTTTATTTCCTTAAGGCTATTGGGATAGCTGAGCGAGTTGCTCGGCCTGAAACTCATTCACAAGCGGCTCAACAATTTCACTCAGCGAGCCTTCCATAATTTCACCTAGCTTATAGAGTGTCAGGTTAATTCTATGGTCAGTGACTCGACCCTGTGGAAAATTATAGGTGCGAATACGCTCGGAGCGGTCACCACTACCGACCAAGCTTTTACGCTGATCAGACTGCTCTTTCGCGACAGCTTCGTCTTGAGCTGAGGTTAATCTGGCTTGCAGCACTGACATGGCCTTAGCGCGGTTTTTATGCTGCGATCGCTCATCCTGACACTCAACCACCAAACCGGTAGGTAAATGCGTTAGGCGAATTGCTGAATCTGTTTTATTGACGTGCTGACCGCCAGATCCTGACGCCCGAAAGGTATCTACACGAAGATCACCTTTATTAATTTCGATGGCATCTTTTTCGTCAGCCTCCGCCATAATAGCGACTGTGCAAGCAGATGTGTGGATTCTGCCCTGAGACTCAGTATCGGGAACCCTCTGAACCCTATGGGCACCCGATTCAAACTTAAGCTTGGAATAAACGCCCTGCCCGACTATCCTGACAATAATTTCTTTGTAACCGCCATGGTCACCTTGATTCTCGCTGATCACTTCCACTTTCCAGCGATTTGACTCGGCAAATTTGCTGTACATACGAAACAAATCACCAGAAAAAATAGCGGCTTCGTCACCACCGGTTCCAGCCCGAATTTCTAAAAATACATTTTTCGCATCATTGGGATCTTTGGGTAACAGCAATCGCTGTAAGTCCACTTCCAGAGACTCTAATTGCGCCTGACCATCGCGAACTTCTTCATTCGCCATAGCCCGCATATCAGGATCAGAATCTTTGAGTAATAATCTTGCCTCATCAATATCGGATAATACCTCGAGAAAACTTTGGTAGGTTTTTACCACAGGTTCAAGCTCGGCATACTCCTTAGAAAGCTCGCGGTACTTATTTTGATCACTGATTATTTCAGCATCACTCAAAAGCGCGCCGACTTCCTCATAGCGCTCTGCGAGCAGATCTAACTTACTCAAAATTGATGCTTTCATGCAGTTTTAAAGCCTAGGTTATTTTCGTGAATGAAGTATTAGCAGAAACTAGCTAATGCTTTTTGTTGGTCAGATCAAACAACTCATTAGCGACATTAATAGCATCATCTCGACCTTCTTCACCGGCCTTTTTAAGCTGAGCGGTCGGCTTGTGCAGCAGTTTATTAGTTAGATTGCGTGCTAATGTAGTAATCACATCAGCTGAATCTTTACCCTGTTGCAAAGATGCCATAGCTTTGTCTATCTCCGCATCGCGAATCAATTCAACACTATTGCGGAACGCTCTAATAGTATCAACAGCCGCCAAGGCACGATGCTGTTTTACCCAACTTTTAACTTCTTGGTTTATTATTTCAAGCGCCAGATCAGCAGCGCTACTTCGAGCTTTCATGTTGTCTTGCACGACCTCTTCAAGATCATCAACGGTGTATAAATAGACATCTGGAAGCTCTTCTACCTCAGCCTCAATATCTCTTGGGACTGCAATATCAACCATGAAGAAGGGTTTGAATTTACGTTTTTTTAATGCCGACTCAACCGCACCTTTACCTAGAATTGGGAGCTGACTGGCTGTGGAAGAAATAATGATATCTGCCTGGGGTAAAAAGTCAGGAATGTCCGCTAGTAAAATAGCATCTGCCGAATAAACTTCAGCGAGCTCTTGAGCGCGACTTAAGGTTCTATTAGCCACCGTTATTTTACCGACGTTTTGATCTCGCAAATGCTTGGCAACCAAATCAATAGTCTCTCCAGCACCAATCAACAGAGCGTGAGCATCTTTTAAATTGGTAAAAATCTGCGCTGCCAAATTAACCGAGGCATAGGCAACCGAAACCGGGTTTTTACCAATCGCTGTTTCAGAGCGAACGCGCTTTGCCGCTGAAAACGCCTGCTGAAACGCCTGGTTGAGAAACGTCGATACAGTACCTGCTTCACGGCCCACAGAATAAGCCGACTTTATCTGTCCAAATATTTGTGGCTCACCCAATATAAGAGAATCCAGGCCACCGGCAACACGCATCATGTGGGCTATCGCCTGCTCATCGCGATGACAATAGTAACAACTCTGCAACTGGCTAATTTCAACACCTTTGATCATAGACAACCACGTCAACAATTGAATATCTGTGGCGTCACCAAACAAATAGACTTCGGTGCGGTTACAGGTCGATAAAAGTGCTATTTCCTGCACATGAAGAATAGAGCGAGCGTCCTGTAAGACCTGGACTACTATTTCAGGCGCGAACGCGATCCGTCCGCGCAGATCCACAGAAGCCGATTTATGACTGATGCCAAAAGCTAATATTCCCATCGCTTTTAGAGAATAACCCTATTTTCCAAATCCTACCTACCCAACTATTTTTATCAAAATTCTCTTGTTGACCTCAATTTTACACAAGTATCCCTCTGTAATGCAGTTTTAACACAAAACATTTGATAAGAATGGCCTAAAAAGCACAGACTTACGAGATAGCAATTGTCTTACGGCTAGATATCCATGAAAATAAACGAATGAAATCAAACTCAACATTTATTATCGTCTTGCTCAGTAGTTTTCTGGCTAGTTGCGTCAGTCAACTCCCCTTGACCAACAATGAATCGTTAGCGCCAGAGGCTATCGAATCCAGCGCAGCGCTCGAAAAGGCAGATCTTCCACTTTCAAAGATCACAAGTGAAAGCCTTTATGATCTTCTGGTCGGCGATGTTGCACTGAGCCGTAGTCAATTTGATATAGCGTTGATTAAATATGCGCATCAAGCAAGAGTGACCGAGGATAAAGAAGTCATTCAATTAGCATTACGTATTGCCGAACACCTAAAAGATCAAGCCATTCGTTTGGAAATGACCTTGCTATGGCTGGACATAGCACCCGATAGTCCTGAGGCGCATCGCGTTGCTCTGGACACCTTTATGGACAGTGGTAATGTTTTAGAGGCCTTAAATCATGGTAGTTGGCTGTACCAACATCGCAATGATTTGGATGCTTTTATTTTTGTATCGACTGCGCCTCTTGAGTCTCCACAATTATTCGCTTTAATTATGAACCGCTTAACAACGTTGTCGTTAAGTGATGACAAGATGGCAACGATTAAGTTTATCCAAGCGCTCTTTTACCAAAAACATAGTCAAACCATTAAAGCTGAGACCAAGGTGCGAGAGTTTTTAGTACACAAACGTCAAGATCAACGTGGTCTGTTGCTGCTGGCGCAGTTGTTACATCAACAAGAGAAAAAGAATGAAGCCATAGACGTCTTAGAAGAGGCTTTGCAAGATGATCCTTCGGCCCATAAGCTGCGTCTGCAATACGCGCGTTTTTTGGCCGCCGAATCTGTGGAAGAGGCAATCGTTCAATTTAATCTATTGCAGGTATCAGATCCTCAAGATCAAGAGGTTAACTTTTTATTGGGTCTGCTGCGTCTTAGTCAAAACAAGCTTGATCTAGCTATTCCGTTGTTTCAACAAGCGTCATCAACACCCAGCCTGAGAGCAAATGCACAGTACCATTTAGGCACCATTGCCGAACGGCAAAAGAGAATTGTCGATGCAATAAATCACTACACTCAAGTTCGATTTGGGCGTAATTACATTGCTGCCGCATCAAGAGTGAGTATGCTTATAGCAGCGCATCGAAACATCGACGAAGCTCGACAATATTTACAGCGACTTCGTTTTAGACAGCCGCAACAGGCTGTCAGCCTGTTTCAAGTAGAGTCAAACCTTCTGATCAGTATTAAACAGCCAGCCCAGGCCCTGCAGATACTTTCAGCCGGGCTAGACACTTTCCCAAATGATCCCGAGCTACTATATGCCCGATCAATGGTTGCAGAAAAACAAAATAATTTCGCTCTTGCTGAAAGTGATCTCAGAGCGCTGTTAGCGCTGGATGAAAATAATGCCACTATTCTCAATGCGCTGGGCTATACCATGGCATTGCACACTGAACGACAACAAGAAGCTTATGACCTTATTCTACGTGCGCACACTCTAAGTCCCGACAGTCCCTCTATTATCGATAGTTTAGGATGGGTTCTCTTTAAACTAGGTCGCAGTCAAGAAGCATTAAATTATCTCAATCAAGCCTACTCCATGGTACCTGATCCAGAAATAGCGGCGCATCTTGGCGAAGTATATTGGGTGTTGGGCGAAAACAATCGAGCAATGGAAATATGGTCTAAAACACTGGAGCAACGACCTAATCATAGCGTCGTCGTAAAGACTATGGTGCGCTTAGGTGCTTCTGTGGCGGTCCCGTGAGAGAGCTATTGATGGGATACTTTAAATGTTTTTTTGTGGTGATTTTTATCAGTGGATGTACTTCACTGCCTATTAAAGTGGAACAACAGGATCTTGGAAAATACAATAGAGTCGATATTAGCCGAATTAATCACTGGGAAATCAGAGGTAAACTTGGCTTTAAATCAACCACCCAGGGGGGCAGCGCGTCTATCAGGTGGCTTCAGCATAATACCAATTACAAAATAACACTGAGCGGTCCGTTTGCTTCGGGAAGAACTGTCATTACTGGTGATCATCAAATCGCCGAGGTGAACAGCGGTGGTAAAACTTTCAGACACACCCCACAACAACTAGCACTGCAAGTTACTGGCTTGAAATTACCGGTAGACTTACTAAGTTACTGGGTCAAAGGGCTTCCCTCCCCAAATACTAAAATCCCAAATAACTTATTGACCAATGCAAACGGCAGTGCCGCAAGCTTTCAACAAAATAATTGGCAATTATCATTTTCTAATTATCGCTTGACTGATAAAGGATATTTACCCCAAAAAATAATTGGTCGCCAGGGCGAACAAACCTTTAAACTAGTCGTAGCCCAATGGATTTTTTTAGGCTCTTAAAATGACTGTATCTACAGAACCTATGCCAAGTCTTAGCTTGCCCTCACCGGCCAAAATTAATCTATTTCTTCACATCACCGGTCAGCGCGACAACGGTTATCACGATCTACAAACTATTTTTCAGCTGCTTGATTTTGGCGATAATCTCACTTTTTATCCCAACGAGTCCGGAAAAATACATTTAAACGGTAATATCGATGGCGTTGATGAAAAAAATAATTTAATTGTTCGTGCTGCAAAATTACTTCAGAGCTCAACCGGATGCTCTAAAGGTTGTACTATTGAACTGGACAAAAAACTACCTTTGGGAGCTGGATTAGGCGGTGGAAGCAGCAATGCGGCGACTTCGCTTGTAGCTCTAAATGCCCTTTGGGAATGCGGTCTAGCGACGGATGATCTTGCTGAACTAGGGAAAAAACTCGGTGCAGATGTGCCGGTTTTCATTTATGGTCAGAGTGCATTCGCAGAAGGAATCGGGGAAATATTGACGCCCATGGAACTACCAAAAAAGTGGTTTTTGGTGGTAACACCTGATTGCCAAGTGTCGACTGAGGAAATTTTTTCACATCCTCAATTGACAAGGAACTCTTCACCGATCAAAATACGCGCCCTCTCAGAGGGACAGTACAGAAACGACTGTCAAAAGGTAGTAGTTAGTCTCTACCCAGCGGTTGAAAAAGCGCTGAAATGGGCAGAAAACTTTGCAGCCCCTCTGATGACAGGAACAGGTGCAAGCGTATTTTGTAGCTTTGACAACCAAGCAGAGGCCAACAGGGCTCTTGCCGAACTGCCAGAGAAATGGAGTGGGTTTGTGGCGGAGAGTATGAATAACTCCTCGCTACACCTAAAATTGAGTGAGTTTTTTACTGGGGCGTGGCCAAGCGGTTAAGGCAACGGGTTTTGATCCCGTCATCGGAGGTTCGATCCCTCCCGCCCCAGCCATTTCAAACTATCACGAGCATTGGGAAACATGACGTGGCTAGATTAATGATCTTTACCGGAAACGCAAATCCAGACTTGGGCAATGAAATTGCCCGTTCACTGGGTGTTAGTCCTAGTAATGCACATGTAGGGCTTTTCTCAGATGGAGAGATAAACGTTGAGATTCGCGACAATGTTCGCGGTCACGACATTTTTATTGTCCAACCTATCTGCGCACCAACCAACCGAAATTTAATGGAATTGGTTCTGATGATTGACGCGTTACGTCGCGCATCAGCCGGCCGAATTACCGCAGTTGTTCCGTACTTCGGTTATGCCCGCCAAGATAGAAGAGTCAGATCCGTACGTGTACCCATCAGCGCCAAAGTGGTAGCAGATATGCTGTCTAATGCGGGTGTTGACCACGTATTAACTGTTGATTTGCACGCTGAACAAATTCAAGGTTTCTTTAACTGTACTGTAGACAACGTCTACGGCGCACCTGTTTTGCTAGGTGATATTGAGCGCAGAAACTACTCTGATCTTTTGGTTGTCTCTCCTGATATTGGTGGCGTAGTGAGAGCCAGAGCCGTCGCTAAACAATTGGGCTGTGACTTGGCCATTATTGATAAACGTCGTCCATCAGCGAACGAAAGCGAAGTTATGAATCTCATCGGTGAAGTTAGTGGCCGCACCTGCGTACTTGTCGATGACATGGTCGATACTGCAGGCACTTTGTGTAAGGCCGCTCAGGCACTTAAAGAAAAAGGGGCTATTAAGGTTGTCGCTTATGCAACACACGCTGTTTTGTCCGGTGCGGCGATAGAAAACATTACCCATTCAGAACTTGATGAATTGGTCGTCACTAACAGTATTCCACTGCGAGATGACGCTAAGACATGCAAAAAGATTCGCGTTCTTCCGATAGGCCCGCTGTTGGCCGAATCAATACGCCGTATCAGTAATAAAGAATCTATCAGCGCCATGTTTTTATAACAGGGCTTGATGTAACTGCCTCATAAGAGGCTTATAAACTCCATTTCAGGTCTGGTCGCGGTCTGTTATGGCACTACTTTGGAGACTACTATGTCTACTGATTTTACTTTACATGCGAAAGGTCGCGAAGATACAGGGAAAGGTGCGAGCCGCCGCCTGCGTCGTCTGGCCGGAGAAATACCTGCAATTGTCTATGGCGGAAAGAAAGATCCAGCCATGCTAACTCTTCTTCACAAAGACGTGGTTAAAGCGCTTGAAAATGAAGCGTTCTATTCACACATCGTATCGTTAGATATAGATGGTAAATCTGAAGATGTTATTCTTAAAGATGTGCAACGTCATCCTGCAAAGCAGGTTGTTTTGCACCTAGACTTTTTGCGGGTTAACAAATCTACTAAGCTACAAACCAGAGTGCCATTGCACTTTACTAACGAAGATATTTGCGAAGGCGTTAAGATTGGTGGCGGTATAATTGCTCATACCATGACTGATCTGGAAATTTTCTGCCTACCAAAAGATCTTCCTGAGTACATCGAAGTTGACATGACTGACCTTGAACTTGGACAGAACATTCACATTTCAGATATTAAACTGCCAAAGGGTGTTGAGAGTGTTGCCCTAAGTCATGGTCCTGACCACGACTTATCTGTAGTCACGATTAACAAGCCGAAAGCCATAGTTATTGAAGATACTGCACCTGAAGCACCTGTAAGTGCAGATGACTCAGAGGACGCAGGCGAAGAGTAATCTTCCCCTGCTGACGAAAAGGCCCTGACATTGGACGCGCCCGTAGAGTTAATCGTAGGGCTGGGAAATCCCGGCTCTACCTACCAACGAACGCGCCACAATGCTGGGGCCGATTTCGTGTTGGCCCTTGCAAATTCAAACAATGTCATCATTAAGCAAGAAGCCAAATTTTTTGGTGGTACGGCGTTACTGCAACTTGAAGGGCAAACGCTAAGGCTGTTAATTCCGAGTACTTTCATGAATCTAAGCGGGAAGTCTGTCGCAGCCATAGCCGGTTTTTATAAAATACCTACCAATAAAATCCTTGTCGCTCATGATGAGCTTGATCTGTTACCGGGTACTGCACGTTTTAAAAAGGGTGGTGGCCATGGTGGCCACAATGGTCTTAGAGATACGGTGCAGTGTTTAGGCAACAATAAAGATTTTGCTCGACTTAGAATTGGCATAGGTCATCCAGGCAATGCCAAGCAAGTGGCAGACTATGTCCTCAAGAAAGCTCCTATCAAGGAGCAAGAACTGATTAACCATAGCATTGATGATGCTTTACGATATCTGCCGTTAGCAGTATCAGGTCAATGGGAAAGAGCCATGACCGCGCTTCATAGCGCAGAATAAACTTATAGCTGGCAATTCCAGCCGTCACTACTAGTCACAAGGATTTCATTATGGGTTTTAATTGCGGTATTGTCGGCCTCCCCAACGTTGGCAAATCAACCCTGTTTAATGCACTCACCAAAGCCGGTATTAGTGCTGAAAACTTCCCTTTTTGCACGATCGAACCGAACACCGGTGTGGTACCCATTCCAGACCCGCGCCAAGATAAAATTTCCGCGATTGTTAGTCCAGAAAAGATTATTCCGACCAGTATGGAGTTTGTTGATATTGCAGGATTGGTAGCCGGGGCCTCAAAAGGCGAAGGTTTGGGGAACCAGTTTTTGGCGAATATTCGTGAAACTGACGCACTTGCTCATGTTGTCCGCTGTTTTGACGATGAAAATGTTATTCATGTAGAAGGCAAGATAAGTCCTGCTGATGATATTGACGTTATCAACACTGAATTGGCATTGGCTGACCTTGAAAGGGTTGAAAAAGCACTGCTGCGCGTTGCTAAATCAGCCAAAGGTAAAGATAAGGACTCCATTGCCCTGCAGACAGTCTTGGAAAAAATTCTTCCTCATCTCAATGAGGCAAAACCATTGCGTTCATTTGGACTCAATGACGATGAATTAAAACTACTTAAACCTCTGAGCCCATTGACGCTAAAACCCACCATGTATATTGCCAATGTCGATGAAGAGGGTTTTGAGAACAATCCTTATCTTGATTCAGTTATCGCTATAGCCGAGAGTGAAGGCGCAGTAGTAGTACCTATTTGCAACAAACTAGAAGCCGAAATCGGGGAGCTTGAAGATGATGAGCGCGATGAGTTTTTGCAAGAACTTGGTATGGAAGAGCCAGGACTGAATCGAGTTATTCGTGCTGGATATACGCTTCTGGGCCTTCAGACTTACTTCACTGCGGGTGTTAAAGAAGTACGTGCATGGACCATTCCTGTGGGTGCGACTGCACCTCAAGCGGCGGGTAAGATTCACACTGATTTTGAAAAAGGCTTTATTCGCGCTGAAATCGTCGGTTATGACGACTACATTGCTGGTAATGGAGAGCAAGGCGCCAAAGATGTTGGCAAATGGCGATTAGAAGGCAAAGACTATATTGTTAAAGACGGCGATGTTATTCACTTCCGCTTCAATGTTTAGCCCGTTATGAATCCCCTGTCTGGGCGCTGGAGATTTGGTTTATTTTTAGCCGCCTGCACCGCCTTTATGTGGGGAGTACTGCCGATTGCTTTAAAAGGAGTACTCACAACGCTGGATCCCATGACCACAACATTTTTTCGGTATTTTATTGCTGCAGCACTTATTACACCGTTTCTTTTAGTGCGTAAAAAACTGGTTAATCGTCACAAGTTTAGATCCATTAAATTAAATCTGCAGCTGCTACTCGCCGGTTTATTGCTCGTGTGTAATTATGCCCTCTATATTTTCGGCCTTGAACGCACCACCCCAGAAGCAGCCCAGCTAATGATGCAGTTGGCACCCGTCATGCTGCTTCTCGCCGGTGTAGTGGTCTTCAAAGAACGCTTTTCAATTCTGCAGTGGTTGGGTTTTGGCACCTTTTTGGGCGGTTTATTAATGTTCTTTAGCCCACGGTTTGCAGATATTTTTGTGTCTCTCAGTGATTATGGTGTTGGCCTACTCATGCTGGCTACTGCCGCAACCACCTGGGTCGGTTATGCCATCATACAAAAATTTCTAATCAAGGAATTTAACCCAGAGGAGACTATGCTAGTGTTTTACTGGATTGGCGCGCTAGCCTTTTTACCTTTTTCTAGTTTCGACACTTTATCTGAACTCACTAACATGCAATGGTCTTTGTTGGCGTTCTGCGGCCTTAATACTCTGGTAGCCTACGGATGTTTCTCAGAGGCTCTGGCCCATATTGAAGCGTCTAGAGTCAGTGCAGTCATCGCTATGACGCCGTTAGTTACCCTGTTGTCGGTGCAGTTAATACCAATGGAAGGTATAGTCCCGGAATCCCTGCAGACTATCACCATCCTCGGGGCAATGTTTGTCGTTATCGGGTCTATTATGACCGCTACCTTAAAAAGCAGAGGGTAAGACACTCTGAGCTTTAGCTAGCCAGGAGAGATAGTCGAGTTCTGCGGTACCATGCTCAGAAACGCTGCAATAATGGGATCCTGTAATTTCTTTTTAAAACAACAGAGTCCCAAATCAAAAGGTGCTATAGCCGTGTCTGGCATTATTTCAATGTGCTCTTTAACGGGACTATTATCAGCTACCACAATAGGTGATAAGCCTATTCCGAAGCCTAAAGCAACCATACTCACTAGTGCCTCCTGACCAGATACCTGCGCATAGACATTTGGACGACCGCCACCTTTTTTACGAAACCATTGTTCAAAGCGTTTTCTAGCGACTCCATGCTCGGGTAAGATAATCGGCACATTTGCCCAATCAATGCTATCTGCCTGAAGAGCCTTTTTCACGGCACAATTTATTCTGGGGGTAGCAATCCCTAGGGCGACAGATGCTATATGTTTAAAATGAATACTGCTAGATAGGTCATCAGGCTTCGCAGCAATGGCTAGATCGACGCGCTGGCTTTTAATTTGATCAATACCATCAGCGGCATCACCGGTATCAAGATAAATATCGACATTCGGGTGCGCTTGCCTAAACTTCTCCAATAAAGGTGGCAAATAGGCATAGGACGCAGTCACTGAACAGTAAATATTCAAAGATCCAGACAATTGTTGTTGCGACTCATTAAGCGATAGCTTCAGTGACTCATATTGCTCAATCTGGTGGTCGGCGTAGGATAATAGTTTTTTGCCTTCCACCGTCAGAATCACAGAGCGGTTATCACGTATCAACAACTGACTGCCCAAGTGTTCCTCCAGCCGTTGAATGGCACGACTCAACGTTGATGGACTAACGTAGCAAGCCGCAGCCGTCTTGCCAAAGTGCAAGGTGTTGGCAAGGTGCTGAAAAAGTGTCAATGCTCGAATATCCATGGCCAGAGGGTACTCAATATTCCTTATTATTGCAATATATGCAACGTGACATTGAATACATATCGTTTTAAGCAACAACAGTACTTGGGTACACTGCGCACCCGCATCGTTTAAAAAAAGATGTCACACTCTTTAAAAACTATCCGCACGGCGGTTACTGGAGAACAACAATGGCAAATTACTTTAACACTCTCAGCCTCAGCAACAAATTGAGCCAGCTGGGTAAATGTCGTTTTATGGACCGTAGTGAGTTTACTGACGGTTGTAATCTTATTAAGGGCTGGAACATTGTGATCATTGGCTGTGGTGCTCAAGGGCTCAACCAAGGCCTTAATATGCGCGATTCTGGTCTGAACATATCTTACGCCCTGCGTGAGCAGGCGATTACTGAGAAACGCCAGTCCTATCAGTGGGCCTCTGAAAATGGCTTTACCGTTGGCACTGCTGAAGAACTCGTTCCTACTGCTGACTTGGTACTCAACTTAACTCCTGACAAGCAACACACTGCTGCAGTGACGGCTGTAATGCCTTTAATGAAACAAGACTCTACTCTTGCCTATTCTCACGGCTTTAATATTGTCGAAGAAGGCATGCAAATTCGTCCTGATCTCACCGTTATTATGGTTGCCCCTAAGTGTCCTGGTACTGAAGTGCGCGAAGAGTACAAGCGCGGCTTTGGTGTGCCAACCCTGATTGCTGTGCACCCGGAAAATGACCCTAGAGGCAATGGTCACGCTATTGCTAAGGCGTATGCCTCAGCCACCGGTGGTGATCGTGCGGGGGTATTAGAGTCATCCTTCATTGCTGAAGTAAAATCAGACTTAATGGGCGAACAAACTATTCTTTGTGGCATGCTGCAAACTGGCGCTGTTTTGGGTCACCAGCAGTTGCTAAATCTAGGTATTGAAGCAGCCTATGCGCGCAAATTAATTCAGTACGGCTGGGAAACAGTCACTGAGGGCCTCAAGCATGGCGGCATTACCAATATGATGGACCGCTTAAGTAATCCTGCCAAAATAAAAGCATTCGACATGGCAGAAGAGCTAAAAGTCATCTTAGCACCGCTCTTCCAAAAGCATATGGACGACATTATTGAAGGTGAGTTTTCTCGTACCATGATGGTTGATTGGGCTAACGATGATGCCAACCTATTAAAGTGGCGTGCCCAAACCGCAGATACCAGCTTTGAGCAAGCCGCAGACTGCGACACTGAGATCACCGAGCAAGAGTTCTACGATAAAGGCATTTATTTAGTCGCCATGATCAAAGCCGGCGTTGAGCTAGCCTTTGACACCATGGTTGCCTCAGGCATTATCGAAGAGTCTGCCTACTACGAGTCACTTCACGAGACCCCGTTGATTGCTAACTGTATTGCTCGTAACAAGTTGTACGAAATGAACGTGGTAATATCAGATACTGCTGAATACGGTAACTACTTGTTCACCCACGCTGCTGTACCACTACTGCAAGCACACGCTGATGCACTAACCCTAGAAGACCTAGGCGGCGGTTTAACTGACCCCTCTAATGCGGTAGATAACATTCGTTTAATTGAAGTCAACGATGCTATTCGCGACCATGATGTAGAAATTATTGGCCACGAGCTGCGCGGCTACATGACTGACATGAAACGTATTGTAGAATCAGCTAACGCGCAATAGTAAGTGGTTGCTAACTAGCGGCTAATGGAAACAAAAAAGCCCGGTTACCTAAAAGGTAACCGGGCTTTTTAATGACTCTGGCTTTCGCTAGGAGTGACTCTATTAAGAATTAATCTCGAACAAGCCAGCTGCTCCCATACCACCACCAATACACATAGTGACAACGCCATACTTGGCTTTACGGCGACGGCCTTCAATTAATAGGTGACCGACCATGCGTGAACCTGACATACCAAATGGGTGACCAATAGAGATAGAACCGCCATTAACATTCAACTTGTCCATTGGAATACCCAATGTGTCGCGGCTGTAGATGACCTGACTGGCGAATGCTTCGTTGAGCTCCCACAAATCAATGTCATCGACGGTTAGACCCGCTGCTTTAAGTAACTTAGGTACGGCAACGATAGGGCCAATACCCATCTCATCTGGCTCACAACCACCCACAGCAAAGCCGCGGAAAGTGCCCAAGATGTCTAAACCACGACGCTCTGCTTCTGAGCGTTCCATGATGACCTGTGCAGAAGATCCGTCTGATAACTGAGAGGCGTTGCCTGCAGTAATGAAGTTACCTTCACCCATAATAGGTGCTAGGCTCGCTAACCCTTCAATGGTAGTAGATGGACGGTTACAATCATCACGATCAGCTACCGCAGCCTGCTCGGTGATTTCGCCCGTTTCTCTGTTCTTCACTTTCATGATGGTGTTCATGGCGACAATTTCGTCGTCAAACTTGCCGGACTCTTGTCCTGCAGCTGTACGTTGCTGACTGATCAGTGAGTACTCATCTTGCGCTTCACGAGAGATATTGTAACGATCGGCAACAATGTCAGCGGTCTTGATCATTGGGTACCACAAACCTGGGTACTTACCGAATAGCTCAGGCTCTACCGTCTCAGAGGGATCACTTGTACCAGGAATTGAGATACTTTCAACACCCCCAGTCACCATAATATCTACGCCTTCAGCAATAATTCGCCCTGCGCCCATGGCAAGAGACTGCAAACCCGATGAACAAAAGCGGTTAATAGTGGTACCTGATGTAGTCACCGGGCAACCTGCTGAAAGAGCCGCATTGCGACCAATGTTCATGCCAGTAGTACCTGCATGTGAAGCATTACCTAAGATGACATCATCCACTTCAGCGGGATCAATTCCGGCGCGAGCAATAGCATGCTGAATGGAATGAGCTGCTAGCTTTACACCATGAGTATTGTTAAATGCGCCTCGAGCCGCCTTGGTTAGCGCTGTTCGCGCTGTGGATACGATTACTGCTTCTCTCATTATTATGTCCTCTGTAGTACTACTGATTGATATTATTTGATTGGTATATTATTGCCGCTTAGAGCGACTTTTAACAGTGTCTAATAATGACTATCCAGTACCAAGTTAATGCAGCACTGCGGGTCATTACTTTTCGTCTGTGACGAGAGTTTTAACCAAGGACACCGCCATTAGCGCCATAACAATAGAAAATGGCAGCGCACCAATAATCATGACTGACCTCAGAGCATCCATTCCACCGGCAGCCAATAGAACACCAATTAAGATTGAAAAGAGCGTGCCCCAAATAACCACATGTTTAGTCTGTTTTTGGCTTTGGTTACCCCCTGATGCCAGCGTATTGATAATTAAAATACCCGAATCTGCCGAGGTCACCAAAAAGGTGAGTAGCAAGACCACAATAACCACAGAAAGACCCACAGCCATGTTAGGCGTGAGGATCAAGTTAATGGTCTCAAACAGCTGTGCAGAAATATCTGCATTGACAATAGCGCCTTGAGCGACACCTGATAGCTCTAGATCAATGGCGGTTGCACCAATAAAGGTAAACCACACCAGACAAATTAATGAGGGGATAATCATCGCGCCAATAACGTATTCGCGAATCGTTCTGCCACGAGACACTCGCGCTAAAAATAAACCAACAAAGGGAGCAAAAGCGATCCACCAGGCCCAATAAAAGATAGTCCAGGACGCCTGCCATCCTTCAAGAGCAACTGAAGTTTCTGTCCCCGCGGCCTGCCAAACAGTAGTGGACATTGCCGGTAGCGCAATTAAATAGTCCCAGATGGCATAAAAGAAGGTTTGTAGTGCAAAGAAAGTAGCGCCAAACAAGACAAAAAACGCAATCAAAAAGACCGACAGTCCCATATTAATATTGGACAGCCACTTAATACCTTTCTGCAGACCCGACATCGCTGATAAACAGGAGGCACTGATAATTAAAATAAGGCCCACTAACTGCGCCAATAAAGTCGGTTTGCCGCCTTCTCCCACTAGCCAATCAGCGCCACTGATATTAAATAAGCCCGAGGCGAATTGAGACACTCCATAGCCAATGGTGACGCTTAATCCAACAATGGTCGCCAGAATGGCAACAATGTCGACCACATGACCAAAACCGCCCGACATAGCACGCCCAAACAGTGGCTGCAATGCACTGCGAATAGTCAGCGGTAGACCGCGGTTATAAGATAAATAACCCAGAGAAATACCCACTACGCCGTAACAGGCCCACGGCGTTAGACCATAATGCAACATGGCCCACTTATACGCATTACGAACATTATCTTCGTCCAAGCCTGTGGTGAGACCCTTAATCGTATCGGGATTATTAGCAAAATGAAAAATTGGCTCTGCCGTGGAATAGGTCAACATACCTATGCCGATACCAGCGCCAAACATCATAGACAGCCAAGTGAACATAGAAAACTCGGGCTTCTCGTCCATCTGACCCAGCTTCACATGCGCAGTCCGTGGCCAAATACCGAGGGCTAGACACACGATGGTATAAAACGCCGTGACATAGACATACCAGCCACCAAAGTTTTGCGTCGACCAAGTTTGGACCTCTAATAACACTTGCCCAGCGGCCGATGGCGACAAACCTACCCACAGAATAAGAGCAGCCACTAAAATCTTTGGCGTTAATGCCACAACGGGATTAAAGCCCTCATAAAAGCCTGAAGTTCTAGTGGTAATGGTTACCGCGGCGTCCTGATCATTAGTCCTTATCTCACCCAAAATTTTTACTCCCCAATAGTGATATTTAGTCGCTATCGTTACATTTTTTTATTTATTTTTTGTTTCAATACGATGGTAAATCCATAGGTTTTGTCAGCAACACTTGGGCAAAAACCCACTCCTATACAACTATCCTATTGTACTACCCTTATTAGAGCAACGAATTAAAGGAAAAAGGTGGCGATCAGACTTGACTCAGGGGCGCGGCAAGTGTAACTTCTCGCATCCAAATAACCCGGGCAGTTTTGCGGGTTAATACCTATGGCTACGTAGCTCAGCTGGTTAGAGCACAGCATTCATAATGCTGGGGTCGGTGGTTCAAGTCCACTCGTAGCTACCACAATATTGATTAAAATCAGTTACTTATATTTACAATTTATTGTTTCTTGTTGGTCCATAATCGTAAATTTAGCTAGGGCAACCTATGGGCAACCTGAGCGAAAGAAAACACCTCTCTGCCTGAAGACTCCAAAAACTCTGCAAACCCAGTCTTTTTATAAGCATCAGAAACTTCTCTACGACTACAGTCTTCTTATGAATTAAGGAGTGGTGGCTTTTAGGGGGTATTTAGTTATGATTAGGACATACAAACTTAAGGAGAATCTCTAATGGCGGCACGTTTAGGCAATTTCATCATATTTCTCATATTATCTATCATCACACTTGGCATTTATCCTCTGTTCTTCTTCGTAACACGCCAGCAAGAGACTGTGGCCTTGCTCACCGAAATCAGAGATGAGCTTAAAAAGTCTAACTAATATCGTGAGTGAACTGGGAAGACTATTTTAATGAAAAAACTAATCGCTATTTTAGCCATTGGATTGCTTATTACTTCATGTGCGGACGAAGAGCAACTTCCATTAACATTGGATACTGGTGTAATCCTTAATGAAATTCATAGAATCAATATAGGCAAAATTGCATTCATGCAAAATTGGATACCGATTGACAAATTCAACCAGCATGACTTCCTTGACGAGATTTCACTTTCAAGTGATTCTGATTTTGGCTTAAGATTATTTTTAGACAAGAGCTTAACTTACTATTTGAATCAATTAGAGCCTGATTTATCGGTGAGAGAACTCTGCGATAAGGGCAACTTTCAAGTAAGTTTTTCAGTTGATGACAAGGAAGTTTACACAAGTAATATACCAACAGGAGCAGGGTCTTGTGAGTATAAAAATGCGACCACCTCCTACGGTATTCCATTGGTTAATAAAAAAAATCCTGACCATTGGGGGCGGTTTTTGTGGATGAAATTTTTGAGAAAAGGCGGAGGCCAACAAGCACTTGCAGGCGGTCGCCACAAGCTAACCGTCAAAATCAGACCTTATATTCAACATGAGCAACTAAAAGTTGGCGGAGTTATAGCGCAGGGAGAAGTCAATCTGTCACTGGTTGAAAAAGAAGTAAGTGAATATCAAAGAGCTATTCAGAAAATACAACCGACTGATAAGTGGCAAATATCTAAAGCCAAATATGATCAAGGTTTAATACGGGAACTGAATGAAAAAATTGCCCAAAATTACTTTAAGAACATAACCAGTATAGTGGTTATCAAACATGGAGAATTATTGATTGAAGAATATTTTAATGGCGTAAACCGTAACACCTTACACGATACCCGATCGGTGGGTAAAACCTTGGCCTCAACGATAATGGGAATAGCTATTGGCGATGGCAATATCAAAAATGAACACCAAACTTTAGCTGAGTTTTATCAATTAGGCTCCTATGAGAACTATTCTCCAATAAAAGACAAAGTCACATTAAAAAGTTTATTGACAATGAGTTCTGGATTCGCTGGCTCAGATAGAGAGCAAGACTCGGCAGGCAATGAGGAAAACATGTACCCAACTTCAGATTGGGTAAAATTCGTTTTAGATTTACCTATGGATAGTAATAAAGTCATTGGTAAAAACTGGGATTATTTAACAGGCGGAGCTGTTATTTTGGGTGATGTACTGGATAAATCAGTTCCTAATGGGTTGCAAAAATATGCCCAAGAAAAGTTATTTAAGCCATTAAATATTACTCAATACAAATGGCAATTTACACCAACTAATGTCCCTAATACAGCAGGCGGATTCCAAATGAGTGCGCTAAATAATGCTCGTTGGGGTCAGTTGTATATTGATGATGGCCGCTATGCAAACAAACAAATATTACCTAAAAATTGGGTGGAAGCAAGTTTGACCAAACAAATCCAATTACCTGAAGTAGAGAATGAATTTTATAGCTACTTGTTTTGGAATAAACAGCTACAAATCAATAATAGGAAGTTCGATATTTATTATGCCAGTGGTAATGGAGGAAATAGGATAGTTATTCAAAAAGATTTAGGTGTTGTGATTGTTTTAACAGCAATCGCATATAACCAACCTTTCATGCATCATCAAGCTGATGAAATTATTGGAAAATATTTACTGCCGTCGATCAAATGATTAAATGAGGAACCAATACGAAAGGTGGGGGTATGCTTGGAAATAAATGGACGAAGCTTATGAATTAATTAGTGATGTAATCATTTAAGCGAGTATTATTTCAACCACATTTTTTACCTAAGCAATGGTGTTCTGCTGGGTAAGGCGTTAGTTTTGACAAGGATATTTATGACACAAAGAGTGATGGGGTTTGATCTTGCTAGAGCTTTAGCGATTTTCGGAATGGTCATTGTTAATTTCAAAACTGTGATGAACGCTGAAACAGGTAACGAGTTCTTGTTGTGGTTTGCTACGCTATTTGAAGGTCGGGCCTCTGCTCTTTTTGTTATCCTTGCAGGAGTTGGCGTGACATTTCTAACGAATAAAGCCAGAAACTCAGGAGATAAAGTTGTTGTGAAAACAAGTAGAGTCTCACTTATAAAAAGAGCGTTAGTACTGATCACTATCGGGCTGATATACACACCAATCTGGGAAGCCGATATCCTACACTTTTATGGTTTTTATTTCTTAATTGCCGCGACAGTATTCATGATCAGTAATCGTTCCTTGTTACTAGTCTCTGTTGTCATTACGTTAATTTTTCCCACCTTGATGCTTTTCTTTGATTATGATCAAAATTGGCATTGGTCTACCTTAACCTACATGAATCTTTGGTCTTTTGATGGAATGGTAAGGCATGTTCTTTTTAATGGTTTTCATCCTGTATTCCCTTGGGCTACTTTTCTTATCTTTGGGATGTGGCTAGGAAGGTTCGATTTATCACAAACGACTATAAGAAATCAATTACTTACATGGTCTGTTATTACTTTAATCACGACTGAGACTTTATTTCACTTAGTTCGGCATTATTTGGCTGATGGGTTATCGTTCGGCATTTCACCTAAAGACGTTGTGTCGCTTTTTTCTACCACTATGATTCCACCTTTGCCCCAATATATTATTTCAGCGGGTAGCTCGGCTTGCATAGTACTGGTTGGTTGTTTATATTTTTCAGATAAGTTCAAAGACAGTAATATTAATAGATGGCTATGCCAGACGGGTCAGTTATCTTTAACGCTCTATGTCGCACACGTAATATTAGGAATGAGCGTGCTTGATAGCATAAATAGATTAAGTAATCAGTCGATAGGTTTCTCTTTATTTAGTAGCTTAATCTTCTGTATTTGCGGAGTGGCTTTCAGTGTATTTTGGCTTAAAAATTTCAAAGTGGGACCACTAGAATCGATATTTCGCAAGGTTGCAAGCTAAAAACGGTTAGCGTTGAGGCTCATCTGAAGACGTTGATGCCTGCGCTGTAACCTCGACCTACGCGCGTTACTATGTGCAACCCCAGTCTTTCTATAAGCATCAGATACTTCTCACCTCGATCTAGCCCTGTTTTGACTGGATGGGGTATTCATCTATGCTTAGGTAATCAATAAAGGAAGTTACCTATGAAAAAGCTTTTTTTGATCCCAATGAGCGTTTGCTGGTTGTATTTTGCAAGTATCACAGTTGGTCTTATTTTGATTCTTCTATCAATACTTGGATCAGTCTTTGTCCCTAACAATGTCTTAACTAATTTACTGGGATTTTTGGCAACTCTTGGTGATGCTGGTTTTGTGGATTTAATTGTCCTTATCAGTTTTGTAGGCCAGTATTATTTGTCTTATTGGTTGTACCTCTATTTTAAAACTAAGGCTACGTAGTTGAATTTGGCTGGATGGGGCATAGGTCTATGATTGGGTAATGATTAAATTAATAGTCCTTTGCCAATGACAGGTCTAATTTCTTTGTGGGTCTATATTCTGTAAAGGTGAGACGCCGTGTATTGTAAACTCGTGAATCGATATCTCTAAGATTCTTCAGTATAGTGATGTTAAAATGTGTCTATAAATTTAACTAGTTCAATATAGAGAGAACTGTGAATAGTTTTTGTCGACAAGTCTACTTAAGTCCGACATATTTAAATTTCACTTTGTACCCTGCAGATTTAAGGGATCTTTTTATTCCCTCTAAAGCGATTCTTGTCGCAATTATAAGTTTGGTGATTACATTGGGATAGCAAGGTGTTTATCTTCTCGCAATATGGAATATGGTCATAGCAATATCATGAAAATCGTTTATGTAGATATGGATAATGTTCTAGTTAACTTTCAAAGTGGTATTGATTCTGTCTCAGAGAGGGAGAGGGAGTCATTTAAAGATCGTTTGGACGAAGTTCCAGGTATATTTTCAAAAATGAAACCCGTTGAAGGTGCAATTGAGGCATATCAGGAATTAAAAAAACATTTTGATGTTTATATTCTCTCTACTGCACCTTGGGATAATCCATCAGCATGGATTGATAAACTTCTGTGGGTAAAAAAATATTTAGGAGACTCAGCACACAAACGATTAATACTTAGCCATAACAAACATTTAAATGTAGGAGACTTCCTGATAGACGATAGAACAGCAAATGGTGCAGATAAATTTAAGGGTGAACATATACACTTTTTAAATGGAAACTTTAAGAATTGGGATGATGTGCTACGTTATATAATTCCAAGAGGTTAACAATGAAAGAATATGATTTAAAGTTTTTCAATGTATCCGAACTAGAGAGAAGCCGGTTTATTTTTTGTAAAAGAAATGTCTTTACGATGATGATAATGGAGTTAGTAGTAATTATCATTAAGGTGAATGTTAATCCTCTCTCCCCATGTTTAATCCAATCAGCGAAGGTGTGATAAGTTGAAATATGTAATAGATATAACAAAGAAGCATGTTGAGGTTATGCTGGGGTGTAAAGAGGAAGATCCTACCCAATTTAGGATATTAAAATGTGAAGATTCTAAATTACAAAAAACTAATCGCATTAACCATGATGCGACATATTTAGAGGCAGATATAAATTTAATATTTAGGCAGTAATAACTTAAATCTTTCTTCTATATAAATCCTTACGAACGATCTTAGCTAGGGTCTTTCGCAAAAATACCTCACGATTTTCACCATAGCTAGCGTATCCAATTTGCAATACTTTAGTAAATCAGCACGAAGTTTAATAATCTCGTCGCCGCTTAGGCCTTCTACACACATTTTCACGAATGCTGTTTGAGCCATTTGACCATTTGCAATCTCAAGCGCTTGGTAGTTAAGGTCGGGAGCAATGGCTGGAAGGACGTGTTTGATTGACCATGATCCATGCATATCTCTGTTATAAAAATTATTTCTACAGATAGGTAGTAAATCGTAGGTTTGATTGCAAATTGAATTAAATAATAGCTGTGTTTCAGGATATAACTTTGCCAAGTCTCGCAGGATTCTTTTTTCAAAACCTGCATGATAGGCAATCATCGATCCATCTTTAAACCCATCAAATAAACTCATAAGAGACGTCATGCAGTCCTTTCTGGGGTCTTGAGTAGGCTCTGCTAAAAACTCTTGGTGCTCTATATGGCCATCAGAATGTTCAATATGACATGACCACTGAAATGGAATTTGCTGATAAGGGCGGGTGCCAGGCCACTCAGGTAGACCATGCGCTATAGTTTCAAAGTCTAGATAATATCTAGGGTAAGGAATTGCATCGATTTCTGTCTTTGCGTTCTCTGACACATAATTTTCACCAGACAATATAGATCGGTGTAGTCTTGCTTTTTTAGGGTCTTCGACAAGCTCTATCGGTACTTCAAGTAAATTTTTATAGCCTTTGTCTTCAAGTTCTTTTAGGTCCAACTTTTTCAGTTTCAGGTCACTGAGCGGATACTTTGGCAAGTTGGGAACTAAAGATTTACAGTAATCTTGAAATTCGCATTCAAATGGGTTTTTACACTGCTTTCCAATGGGGATGAGGGGGTCGGAATTAGATAGTGTGTCCCGTGCAGACCTCACCCAACCCTCAATAATTGGGCTATATGTTGAGATATCATTGCTAATATCCTTCAGTTTAAAAAGACCATCATATTTTTTTTCGCCGGGGTAGACGAACTTATTATTAATGATACCAACACTAACTCTGTTTATTTTCGCGCCAGTTCTTTCAGCAACCCAGACTTGAATGGCGGTGTCAATAATATGCTGAGTACTTACTTTGGTCGCCGACTTGATTTCAATTAAATGATAGCCATCTTCCTCGGGAACAAGGATATCTATAAAAACTTGAATGCCATCGTAGGTAAAAGCCGCCTCATAGATTGGCCCTGAATTTGTCTTAAGTAGGGAGTTAGTCTTTGTTACTGCGGAGGAGCGGTCTTCAGTATCAACTAGGCTACCACCTGGGAAAATACTTCTTGCGACGGCGCCAAGAATATTACCCCGTTCCATTCTCGTTAATGCACTTTGGTCGCGTTTAGCTTGGTCCGATTTATAGGTACTTAACCAGAGTTTTTTTTCACACTGTAGATGTGACATTAGTTTTGATTTCGATAAGCCAGACTGCGTCAAAAGCATATGTATAAAATCCGTATCTAGTTTTCAATATTATTATCTACTTCAGTCTGGGGGTCAATTGTCAACGGTGACAGATTTTGTCTATGAAGAACAGTGAAGCGACTTTATTATCTGATGCAACTAGAACGTCAGCAGCGGATATTGAGGCTCACTTGAAGACGCTGATGCCTGATTTGTAACTCCGATCTAGTGGTAATCTCGAGCTATGCGCGCCTAAATGTGTCCTAAAAGTCCTTTTTATAAGCGGTAATAAGTTCTCTTTTTTATAGGCGTCAGATACTTCGATCTATTCGCGCGTATTGTGTCGAAGTATTACTTATGTTCACCCGCACTAGCGCCCAAACCTTAAGCCAACTCAACACAATACAAGCCCGTCACCCTGTAAATCAATGCCCCTTTGGCAACCTTCAAAAAGCTTCAAAATGTTCGGCCACTTGTTAAGCCCCAGTATCCCCTTGGCCTCCGGCGCCCCCTTTGCAAACCCCTCGCTTCGCTGCATATTAGCTGGCACCGCTGATGGAGTGAGACTGTAACCGAAAAACACAAACAGCTAATTCCATAATACGGGGGATCACTAGATGAGACTAAGGTCTCAGCGCCTTGTGTTCTGGTTTGTTGAATTTCAGCAAAAAGCAGTGTATCTTAGAATTTTACGTCTACTTCTTACTACATTGCAGGGATCAATCGGGCTTATCTTTCAATTGAAGAGGAGAGAAGAAAATACAAAGGCAAAAGGCATTTCGTTTAAAGTGCTTTTGAGCTAGCGAATGCAATATAACAGTTTGCAATCAGTGGGGTTTTAAGGATGTTGATATATTTTTGCAACATGCTACATAAGTAAAAGCTAGGGGAAGTGAAGTTCTATGTTGGCGTAGTGATTTCAAGAGATATATAAGCCTGTATTTCGGCGGCATTACCTACAGCATTATTTTAAAGACGAGTTAACCAATATATAAGGATATAAAAATGGGCAAGCTATCCATCACAGGGCAGATGAAGGTGTCAACGCTGCAAGAAGTCTTCTTAGAAGAGTTCGGTTTAACACTTAGGGTATACGACGGTCGATCATTTGCAGAGCCAACTGAGACGCTTGCTCAAGTTCGGAAGAAAAAAGGTAGCGGGAAAGCTCTCTCCGTTGCCAAAAATATGAAGGTCGGCAATCTCGAAGACAAGTTCGAAGAAGAGTTTGGCCTAAAGGTTCAAGTGGCTGGCTCAAACGATAGCTATCTCTGTGATAACAATCTCACACTCAATGGTGCTAGACAAGAGGACGACAAGAAGCTTGGACGCAAAGAACGCAAAGCTACGCGCCAAAATAATACAGATTCATATGAAGATCATTACAACGAAAAAGCTCCCGGAGAGCATGTTTATGCTGTAGAAAATGATTCTGGAGCTGACGATGAAGGCTTGGAAAATGATGATAGTGAAAATCAATCATCTAAGACTCACACATACCTTGCAGGTGTTGGGGTTGAAGGCGAGGCAGTGGATGATTTAATCTCCTCAGTTTTGAAATTTGTAGATGCCGCATACTACAAGCTATCAATGAATCCGGAAATATATTTAGTTGGAACATCAAATAAAGATGGTGAATTTTTAGGCAGCCATCAAGATCTTCAGAGCGTGAAAGTTTTCAAAGGATCTTATTCTCATGATGATGATGAGCCGAATGAGGAAAATGTTCGAGAAGTATTACAAGATAATGAAGGGTTAAATTTTCTAGATGAGAGTTACTCTAAAGTTTGGTTTGCTTTTAAATATTCTGAAGAAAGCAGCGATGAATTTGAAAGTCCCGGAGACCACTGGATTTATGATTTCCAGCAACTTGCACAAAATTTAGATGATTTAGCGCTTGTAGGCTATAACTCCAAATTTGAGTCAAAAATTTGGCAAGAGTGGGCTGGCGGAGAACTTGACGAGGGTGCGATTTCTAATGAAGACGCACTAGATCATTATTCTGGTTCAAATATTGAGTCAATTCATTCTATAAATCTTGGTTGCTTTACAATTCTCGACTAAGTAAATAAGAGCACAGAACTAATC
>Ga0209816_1000468_pt1 | contig 31947 bp, 16 predicted proteins | sample CoawatmetaG01DNA_FD_187509 | JGI IMG/M metagenome (GOLD analysis project Ga0209816, IMG submission 187509) | Marine microbial communities from the West Antarctic Peninsula - Coastal water metaG017-DNA (SPAdes) (version 2) | ecosystem: Environmental > Aquatic > Marine > Coastal ...
CGGTAATGGCGGTACCTTTATATTAGAAGCTGGCAGTGCTGGAACAGGCAATCTCAGCATAGCCGGATCTTTAAATGCGCAAGGTGGTGGCGTCGGCGGCGCCGGTACTGGCAAGGGTGGTGTTGTCCAACTAACAAGCAACAGCTCTGCAGCATTTTTAGTCAACGGTGGCCCCACAGCTAACGGCATCGATGGCACCGTAGGCGCATCCGGCGGAGCCACATCGGGCGCTGGCGGCTCAGTCAGCATTGTGAACAGAAACACCGGCGGTATCACTCTCACCAATACTAGCGATGTTACAGCGGCCGCTCCGACTTCCGGCAGCGGTGGCACCATAGTGCTTAACGCCACAGCTGGTGGACCAGCCTTATCTGGCGATATCACCATCCCGACCGGCACAATGAATGTAAACGGTGCCGGAGCTAACGCCAATGGCGGCACAATCGACATTACGGGCAAAAACTTTGTCAGCCCTGGTGTAGGCCCGCTAACCTTGCAAGCCAATGCCACCGGCACCGGCAATGGTGGCACAGTCAGGTTTACAACAACCGGCACGACTTCTGACTTGACAGTCGGTGGTGGTGGAGATAACAGCCTCAATGTATCGGCGACCGGTGGATCTGTTGGTTCTGCGGCTGGCGATGGCGGACTTGTTTCAGTCAACGCGGGTCGCAACCTCACTGTAAACAACGCTCCGGGCAGCCTCAACTCCAATCCACTTGGCACTAATGGCAAAGGTGCCAATATAACTCTTTCGGCTGGTAACCTGGCCGGCGGCGATCTCTTTGTCAACATGCCGTTAAACGGCAGCGGAGTGGGCACAGGTGGTGGTGGGGCAATATCACTTACAACCAATAGTTCCTCTACCTTTAACATAGGTACTGGATCAGTCAATCCTGGTGTCAACGGCGGTCTCACGGCCAATGGTGGCACTGGGGCCGGAGCTGGTGGCGGCGCGATTTCAGTAGTCAACAAAGGCGCTGGCGGTATTAACATTGGTGCCACTACCAACATCTCCACCCAAGCATCGCTCGCTGGTGGACCCGGCGGTTCTATAACGCTTGACGCTGGTGGCGGAACACTAACAATACCGGTAACTGGAGCAGCTGGGTCTCCGACGGCCACCTTAGACGCTTCAGCTAACGGCGCAGCCACAGCTGGCGGCGGAACAATCACTCTTAATGCCAATGTTATTAATGTACCAGGAGCTACACCACTCAATCTTGATGTCAGCGGAGCTGGCAGCGGAAATGCTGGCACTGTCAATGTGACAAAGGGCAGCGGCAATGTAGACATCAGCAATACCCCTGGTGGTTTCACAATCGCTGCCACAAGCGGAGATGGCGCCAATATCAATATTAAGGCTCCGGGCAACATCAACTTTGACCCTGCTGCCGTTACCTACTTACCCACTGCTGCAAATGGCAATGGCGCTTGCATCAATTTAGATGCCGGGCAAAATCTCTTTGTCAACGGCTCTTTGGATGCCAATGGACTCGGAAGCGGCAACGGCGGCTGTATAATCCTATCTAGCAACAGCCCTACAGCTACGCCATTTACGATTGGTGCCGGGGCGGTGACCAATGGTGTCAACGGTACACTGTCAGCTGCTTCGGGGCCAACGGGTGGACAAGGCGGCATTATTCGCGTGTTCGACAAAAACGCTGACGCCAATCCTCTCACGGGTGGCATAGTCGTCACCAATACTTCGAACCTTAACGTTAGTGCAAACGGCGGTAAGGGCGGAGAAATTACCCTCAACTCCACCGATGGACCAGTCAACTTTGTCAACGGCAGTAATGTCAACGCCAATGCCGGTGGCGGTAACTTTGCCGGTGGTCTTGTCAATATAACTGGCACCAGAGTCTTGTCGGGTGGTGCATCCGCTCTCAACGTTACCGCTAACGGGTCAGGCACTGGCAGTGGTGGCACTATAAACCTCACTACCACTTCTAACACAGTAGGTGACGTCAATCTCGGCAGCGGTGCCGGGCAAGTTAAACTCGCAGCTCAATCAGGGGCGGGAGCCACGGGCAACGGTGGGACAGTCAGTGTCAGCGCTGCGCGCAACCTTGTGGCAGACGGCAGTCAAGTACTTGTAAATTCGTTAGCTGGCAGTGGCAATGGCGGTACGATTAACCTCAGCGCTGGCACCCAAGGTCCTGGCAATCTGCAAGTGACCGGCAACATCAATGCCAACGGCACAGGCAGCGGCAATGGTGGCGTAGTTAATGTCAAATTCCCAGAACCAAATGCAGCAAACCCACTGCTGATAGGAGCTGTAGGCGGCGTCAACCAGAGCTTTGTCTCTGGTTCTATTATGGCTCAGGCGCCTGGTGTTGGAGTCGGTGGCACTATAAGTATCACAAACACAGCCAGCAACGCTCCTCTAAATATTGATTTTGCTGGCACTGGGTCAATTTCGGCCAATAGCGCCCAGGGCAAGTTTGGCGATGTTATTCTCGCCACCGCTAGCGGTGCAACACCCACAGGCAATCAAAGCATCACAGTCAAACCAGTCGCTGGCAACGTTGGCTCGATTGGTGGCTTCATCACTGCTATTGGTACATCGGTAGATATAACTACCAGAGCCAACAATGCTCGTATAGACGTAGGTACTGTTACTGGCACAGCTGGCACAGTCAACCTGGTATCAGATCAAGGAGGACTTGGTAGGGTCAGTGTGGGTGAAGGCCGTGTGGCGAAGGCCACTGGCGACATAACAATCGCCGCCCAGATATTTGAAGACAATGGCCTTGTCACTACCTCTAACAATAATGGTCGTATTGACGTCACTAGCCCTGGAGACTTGCTAGTAACTGGCGAGGGCACAGTTTCAACAACAGGCGCTGGCAATACAGTCATACGATTTGCTGCGGCTCCGACCAAAACCCTCACACTAGACAACAACCTCAATATCAGACCGACCAACGATGCCGGTAAAGTGATATTCGAAGCACCAGGATCAGGCGGCTCAGTAATTGTTCCTAGCGGACGAAACATCCTTATAAATGATGGCGGCGACATCCAAATAAGCACCAATAACTTGGTACTAGGACAACTCAAAGGAGTAACCACTGGCGGCTCCTCTATCTCTGCGGTGGCAGTACCTGGGCGGGTCTCTAATATAGTAGTGGACTCTGGAGTAGTCGGCGCACAGGACCTCAATATCCAGTCTACCGGATTAAGTAACACACTGGCAGCTATGGGCACTGGCGCAACCATCAACATCGGACCGACAAACGGTACTTCTGATGGCAAAAACCTCAACTTTACTGGAGCCAATACCACTCTCAATCTAAATGGTGGAGATGTTGACACGCATGCGCGCAGTACGCCACTTCTGACAGCAACGACCAGTATTGCGCCCACCTTCACACTGCAAGGTCAGCAAAATATTTGCATCGGTCTCGATGGTGGCACAGCGACAACCCCTGCCACCCTTGTTAACAACGGCATTATCCAATCAAGCGGTACCTTGGCTGGTACCAAAATAATTGTCGGACCAGAGGATGCAGCACTGGCTGGTCTCAACTTCGTCGCAATTAGTGGTGGCACCCTGGCAACACGCGGACAGATCAATCTTACCGGAAATCCAGTCAATGGGTTTGTTGGAGTGCATGCTCTTGATGACACTTTGACCTTTACAGCAGGCACTAACCAAGCAATCAATAGTGGCACAGGTACCGGCTCAAGCACACAGCTTGGTGGCGGATCCGGAGTATTTTTAGCGGCAGGTGCTAACGTATCGTCCACTGGTGGCAGTAAGCTCGATGTTATAACAAATGCTTTGACCACAAGTGCTAGCGCCTCTATCACCAATCTGCAAGCGGGTTCACCAATCAACATCGGTGCAGGTACAATCACCGGGTGCGCCAGTAACTTTGTAGTCACGGGGCCTCTATCTGTCTTTACTGATGGCACGGGTGCCACTGCGGCAAAAATCGCAAGCAACAACGGACAAATCAACTTCACTCCAAGCAGTGGTTCAAATCTTAGCTTCCTAAACAGTGGCGCTCCTGCAGCGCTAAACATCAATAGCGGCACAGCAGATGTAGTGACGAATACTACAAATGCCACCACCAGCGTCACAGCAAACACTACGCTAAACGTCACTGGCAATCAGTTAACAAACAATGTCGATAACGGTACGTTTGCTAACAGTGGGCAAGTCAATGCGGTCAAATCTACTGGTGCAGCTGGTCAAATAAATGTTCTCAGCACAAGCAATCTCACTATGCCTAATGCTGGTAACCTATCGGTAGATCCAACCGTAGCTGGAGCTGGCGGTACAATAGTCATCAGAGCCGGAGCACCAGGAAACCCACTGGGCACACTCAATATCGGCAATGGTACGGCAGCCAGCAGCACGATCAATGCTAATGGATTAACTAACGGAGATGGCGGCACAGTCACAATTGCAGCAGGCCAGGTGAACATAGCCCCAGGCACACCGCTCACCATCAACACTAACGCTGCTGGCACAGGCAATGGTGGCACCATTTCTGTTTCCGCTAATGATCCAACCACCGGTAATATCACCACCGGCAGTGGCTCTACAAATGTCAACTTGAGCGCCCGCGGCGGCACGACGAATGGTAACGGTGGCACAGTCAACCTTGTCGCTGGCAACAACGTCAATATCGCTGGCAGCGCAGCTAACATCAATGTCACCCCTGCTGGTACGAACGGCAACGGTGGTAGCGTAAATATCACCGCTTCCAATGGCTCAGGCTCAGGCAGTCTTACACTTTCTACCAACATAGATGCCTCAGGTAAAGGCGTGGGCAATGGCGGTACTGTAAAACTGACAAACAATAGCTCACAGACTATTACTGTAAACCAACCTATAAATGTAAGTGCCGGTACAACGGGTAATGGCGGACAGGTCTTTGTTCAAAACTATGGCAACGGGGCAGCCAACGGTGGCATAGACGTACAGACCATTCTTAACGCTAACGCTTCAGGCACAGGCAATGGTGGCACGATCAGCCTTGACGCCTGCCCACCAACCGGTGTCGCCGGAGCTATCAATGTAGGAGTAACTCCCTTCAGTGCTAACGGAGCCGGTGTTGGTAATGGCGGCCTGGTCCAAATAAAAGGCTCTCAGATAAACAATACAGCTGGCACGGCCATCACATTAACTGCCAATGCAGGCAGCACTGGTTCTGGCGGCACCATAAACCTTGTGGCAAAATCAGTCACTGGAGACATTGCTTTTGGTGGCGGAGTGGGAGCATTCACTGCCTCAGCCCAAGGCGGAACGACCAGCGGCAACGGCGGTACTATCAGCGCGGTTGCCGGACGTAATATCGATGTACCAAATGCCGGCGGATCGATTGCAGTCAATCCTTTAGGTGGCAATAGCAATGGTGGCAGCATCACACTCTCTGCCGGCAACTCGGCAGCAGGCATAGTCAGCATAGGCAGCGGTCTTAATGCCAACGGCACAGGCAGCGGCAATGGCGGCACTATCTCTGTTGAGTACAATGACCCGACAGCTTCTAACGCCAACCGCTTTGTTATCGGTGGAGTGCCTGGAGCAAGTGGCGGCATCAACGGCAATGTCACAGCCAATGCGCCAGGCAACGGTCTTGGTGGCAATATCACCTTCCGCAACCGCGATGGCGTCACCGGTAATGACCTCAATCTATTCCAAGATTTGCAAGGCTCAGTATCCGCAAACTCTGGAGCAGGATTAGCCAATCTAGGCAATATCACCTTTAACCAAAACAATGCCTCCAATACTCTTGTGGATGTACGTGGACCAGGATCGCTGACAGGTAAAGTCAACGCCTCCGAAAACGATGTCTACATAAATCCACAAGCAGCAGATACCACTCTCACCGTAGGCACTGTGCTGGCGCGCAACGGCAACGCAGAATTATTGGTCAATTGCACGGACAACTCGCAAGTGATTGTTCCAATTGGCTCTTCTGTAGTGTCAAACACTGGCGAAGCCAGAGTAACGGGTCACGCGATCACCAATAACGGGCTCATCCAGGGCCAGACAAATGTCAAACTGCTTACCGATATATTGAACAACAACGCCATTATCGCAGCCGTTAATGGAGACATTACGGTCAATCCTTGTTCACCGGGCGATCCACTATCAGTCACACTGATCTCTGGCAGTCAGATGAATGCCAACAACGGCAATATACGATTTAGCAATATAAACGGTGGCGGAACAATCTCGGTAACAGGGCCTGGCAATGTCGGAACCAATCCCAATGGCCAAATCAGCTTTGGCGATGGCGTTACACCTAACACCGTCACGATGAACGTCAACCAGGCCGTTGGTGCTGTTTCTGGTGTTGGCACAACAACCAATGTGACCACAGCCACTGGCGACCTTAAGGTCGGACCGTTCGACTCAACGCTTGCTGCTACTTTTACTGCTAACGGTGCTGGGGCAAATATCACTACCGCCGGCAATATTACAGCTGGAGGGGTTCTAACCCTCGATGCTGGAAGTGGTAATGCCAACATAGTAGTCAATGCAAACAATGATTTGCAGGGCACGGCAGTGACTTTGGTGAGTGGTGCTGGTGCAAATGCATTGGTTAGCGTTGCGAATGGAGCCGACATAACGGCAACAACCGGCAATGTTAGTATCACTACCCCCAGACTCAATATGAACCCAACAGGGGCTGCTGAGACTAACTCTATCAATGCCACTCTCGGCTCTATCACAATTACTCAACCAAATGCAGCTGCCCTTGTCGTTAATATGGATACTAATTCATCCATTAATGCAACGGCTGCCGGTCAAGATATAACCTTCAACGGCACTGGCATTACCATGAATAATGCTGGTGGTGGACTGATTAATGCTAACGATCTAGTGGCTTTAAATGGAGCGGGCGGAGCCGTCAGGGTTAATGTCGATAGAATCAACGGTTCGATAACCGGTACTGGTACAAGTGTTTCGGTCACAACTGATAACCTTGCTGGCAACCTTAATGTTGGCACTGCTGCTGGCGGCACACTTACTTCGACAGCAGGTAATTTGACACTTGCTTCTGCAAATAACATCACCTACCAAGGCGATGCAACAGCAACGGGTGGCAACCTTACTTCAACTAGTGGAGTGACTGGTGTCACGACGGTCAACAACAATGCCGATGTATCAGCTAGCGGTTCTACCACCATCAATACTCCTACCTTGACCTTGGTAGATGCCTCTACAGTTAATGCAGGCACAGGCAATGTCAATATTCAGAGCAATGCTGCTGGCTTTGGTCTGACAGTTAATATGAACGGTGCTGGGGACAACTCTAAGATAGTGTCAACAGGAGCCAATGTTACTTTCAATAATGCCAATGCCGGTCAGATAACGCTCAACAATGTTGGTGGAACAGGCAATACTGGATTAATTGCTGCTGATGGTGGCACTGCAAATTCGGGTAATGGAGTAATAACATTCAATGGTGGCACCAATGCCGTTAATGCCGATTTCAATACTGCTCGAGGCTGTATTGGAGGCTCTGGAGATCCATTCAATGTCCAGGCAAATACAGGTACAGCAGATGGTAATGCTAATACAGTAGGCTTCGGCAATATCACATCGAATCAAGACATTAGTCTGCAGGGGCCAAATGTCTGGCTCTGCGGCCCAATTACAGCTAATGGCGCTGGCTCAGATATAACGGTTACGTCAACAGATACGACAAGCGGCAGGATTACACAAGAAGTAGGGGCCCCGCTATTGGCTAACGCCAATATTAACTTCAACACTACTTCACTGAATCTCAACTCTACCTCTACTGCCACCAATGGAGTGATAAATGTACAGGGTAATACAGCGGTAACAAATGCTGTCACAGTCAACTTCTTGCAGCCCGGAGCTGCTTCTGCGCTGATAGCGACAAATGGCGGGGCTGGAGTAACAAACAACATCAACTTTAATCCCACCACTGCTGGTCAGATTACTGTCACTGGTGGCGTTGGTAATGCCAACGGCCTGATTAATGCAGGAGCTGGTGAGAACGTTACTTACAATGGTAACGGTGCAACCAACAACGATGTCACCGTTAACATCAATCAGATAACAGGCAACAATACTGGTGATGGCAATGTTGTAGCTATTACAACAGTAGCTGGACTGACTGTTGGTCCATTCACCAGCACCGGCAATGCTGCTTTTACAGCCACTGGTGTTGGCTCAAATGTCAGCACTTCTGGTGATATTACATCGGCCGGTACTCTAACCCTTGATGCCGGAAGTGGTGATGCTGATGTTGTTATTAACAATGGCAATAAAATTCAGGGCACTGCTGTAACGCTTGTCAGCGGAACCGGCGTCGGTTCCGAAGTTCGGTTGGGCAACGGTAGTGCTGCTGTTACTGCCACAACAGGTGATGTCACCATTACAACTCCCGTGCTCAATATGACGTCTGGCGCTAACTCTGTCTCCGCAACCTTAGGAGACGTATTAGTGCAGAGCAATGGTGCTGGAAATGCACTAGCTGTGAACTTGGGAGCTGGCTCGCAAATTAATGCAGCGACGGTCGGCACTGGAGATATCTTCTTCAATCCCACCACAGCAGGCAATATCAGTGTTACTGGCGGTCCAGCCAATGGTCTGCTGAACGCTGGTAATACCGTCTCATATGGCGGCGGCACCGTAACGACCGACGTTAATCAAATCAACGGTTGTGTAGTCTCCAACGGATTGACAGTAACGACTGCATCTATCACAACAGCTTCTGGTGATCTCAACGTTGGTCCTTTCACTTCTAGTGGTACGACTTCATTTACCTCTAATGGCGCAGGCGCTAACTTAATTACTTGCGGCGACATTAATAGCGGGGCTGGTAATCTGACTCTCACCGCCGGTGGCACTGGAGCTGCCGACGTAAGAATCAACAACAATGTCACGACCACTGGCACTTTAGGCATTAATTCTGGAGCTGGTGCTGGATCTGATGTGACTGTCGCTACAGGAGCCACCATTAGTGGAGGGACCACGACAGTAACGACTCCATCACTCGTTGTTAACGGCACCGGCATTGTACGCTCAACTGGCGCTGGTGCTGACCTGCAAATCTCCAGCAACGCTCCTGGTAATGTCCTCAATGTGGCCCTTAACGGTCCAACATCGACCTTGCAATCCAACAGCGGCAATGTCAACTTCAACACACCTGGTGCGCCAGGCGCGATCACAGTCACTGGAGGCCCTGCAAATGGAGTTATAGCAGCGAATACCGTATCAGGAGAGGTCATATTTAACGGCGGCTCCGGAGTTGGTGCTCAACCTGTTAATGTCAGTGTTGGAAGTATTAGTGACTTCTGCACTAGAGCATTTGGCTCCAATGTATCGGTAACCACAGCAAATGGTGATCTCAAAATAGAAGGAACTAGCACCGGCAGCTTCTCTGCTGTAGCCAACGGTGTCAATGCTAATGTGATTACCTGTGGTGATATCACATCGGCTGGTATTCTCACTCTTGATGCTGGAAGTGGTGACGCGGATGTTGTTATTAGCAATACCAATAAAGTTCAAGGCTCATCTGTTAACTTGATAAGCGGCAGTGGAGTCGGTTCTGAAGTAAGGTTAGGCAATGGTGCTGCTGCTGTAACGGCCACAACTGGCGATGTCACCCTCACAACTCCTGTGCTCAATATGACTGCTGGCGCTAACTCTGTCTCTGCTACTCTTGGAGATGTGATAGTGCAGAGCAATGGTGCTGGAAATGCACTAGCTGTAGGCCTGGGAGCTGGTTCGCAGATTAATGCCGCAACGGCAGGAACTGGAGACATCTTCTTCAACCCGACAACAGCAGGCAATATCACTGTCACTGGTGGTCCAGCCAATGGCCTGCTGAACGCTGGCAATACAGTCTCATATGGCGGCGGCACGGTGACGACCGACGTCAATCAAATTAACGGTTGTGTGGTCTCAAATGGAGCAACTGTCTCTACGGCTTCTGTTACGACAGCCACTGGCGATCTTAATGTTGGACCGTTTACATCAAGCGGTAATACCGCATTCACAGCAAATGCAGCTGGTGCTGACCTGATCACTTGCGGCGACATCAATACCGGTGCCGGCAACCTGACATTGCAAGCTGGTAGTGGTGCTGACGCTGATGTCAAAATCAACAACAATGTCACGACCACTGGAGTTCTCAGTGTCATTGCCGGAGCCGCGGCTGGCTCTGACGTTACTCTTGCTCCCGGAGTTGTTGTTAACAGTGGTAGCGCTACGGTGACTACTCCCACTCTTGCGTTAGGCGCCAATTCGCAACTTAAGGCCAACACTGGAAATCTTACGGTTGACAGTAATGCTCCTGGAAATGCTTTGAATGTGACTTTAGGCGCCAATTCTACCTTGTTGTCTGCCACCAACGTCAACTTCAACCCAGCTGGTGCTGCCAATGAAGGTCCGATAACGGTAACCGGAGCTGCTGGTAGTTTGGTGCAAGCCCCGAACATTAATTACAACGTTGGTCCTAGCGATCTAAATATAAGCGTTGGCGAGCTAAGAGGCTGCAACAACATACTTGGTGCTGGTGGTAACCCGACCAGTGTCGGTTTTGTTACCCAGGCTGGCATTATCGACTTCTGCACACCGATCAATACGTCTAATCCCGCTGGCAATGGTGGTCCAATCAACATTACCGCCAATGGTGGAGCTGTAGATCTCGGTGGATTTGATGTTAATGCCAACGGCGGTGGTGCGGCAGGCAATGGTGGTTCTATCAATATAAGCGGAGCTGGTGGCATCAACAACGGCGGCAACATCATCTCTAGTGGCTCGCCGGCTGGCACTGGTAATGGCGGTCCAATCACACTGACAGCACCTGGCACTAATAACATCACTGTCACTACCATCCAATCTAATGGCGGAGCCACTGGCGGTAACGGCGGAGTTATAACTACTAATAGTTCTAACCTGAGTGTTACCGGAATCGGACCTGGCGGTGCTAGTATCTCGGCCAATGGCAATGGACCGGGCGGTAACGGCGGCACAGTGAGCATTACAACAACTTCCGCTAATCCTTTTGTTGCAGGTAATCCGTTCCCCAACGGCACAGCTTCTGGTATCTCAGCTAATGGCAGTAACAATGGAGGCACGGTAGCGATTGCTAGCAATGGCGCCACTGTAAATCCTGGCGTCACTGTTAGTGCTAATGGCACCACTGGTAATGGTGGGGTGGTCACTTTTGACGCCAATAATCCAGCGAATCCGCTGCCTATTTTCAATATCAACGGAACTGTATCGGCTATTGGTGGTGTGCCTGGCACTGGAGTGGTCGGTTTTGGTTCTGGAGTAGGTCAGAATCTGGCTCTAACTGTAGGTGGAGCTGGAACGATTAACGCTGGTCAGCAAATCACTATCGGAAATATTGATCCTAATACAGGTCTTGCTAGCGGGGCTCCAGCCGGTATTCTGTTCGTATCTCCATTGCCTCTCGGTCCGTTCCCTCAGGCTCCATTCAATTCCCCAGCAGTGGTGTTTAACGGAACTTTGTTTATTCCACCGCCTCCACCGGTCCCTACTGTCAACAATGGCGGTGGCTTCAATCTCTTTGCCTTCCTCTTAGGTCTTAACGGCTTGAACAATCCTGATGCGCAATTGCTTGGACTGCGCATACCAACTGATTTGACCAGAGTCTTCTCCCGTGGAAAGCTCAATCAAACTGAAGCAGAAGACGAGGAAAACGAAGAAATTGCTCAACAGAAACGGCTAGGTAAACAGTGTGGATTGATTGAAGGTAGTCGTACTTATGTCAGCAACTTCGATTCTAGCGAACAAGATCGCTTAGCCAAAGAAGATATTGGCGTAGCGGTTGCTAGCACTGGTGGATCTAACTTCACTCTTAATGATGGCAATGTGCTCTTTGCTCCAGATAAAGACATTACGGTCACTACCTCTATGGGTAAAGTCTTCATCCCTAGTGGTGCTATGGTGTTTGTGATGAGCAGTGGTGGCGACGTTGCTATCTATGATTTGCACCAGACTAGGCAGGATGCAGTGCAGGTGGTAGTGGACAAAAAACTTGTCACTCTGGATCCGGGTAGACTTTTGGTTCTGACAAATCAACAGACAAGAGACTTCGAGAGAGTGGCTAGCCGTTGTCGTTGTATTGGTTACCGCAATCCTAAAGAAGAAGATATCAACGCCGATATCAAGGCGTTTGGTATGGACTTCTCTCTTCCATCTATTATTTCAAATGTTGTGCCATTGAGGCAGATGATGGAGGCTACAAGCGGGCCAGATAAAATTGCCATGGACAAAATTCTTAAGAATTCAGCCTTGCTAATGGATCTGACAGCCAGTGCTGGACCATTTAAAGATGGTAACTAACGACCTTTAAGCCTGGTTTTGCTATTATCTTCTGAGTCTGCCACGGTAAAGTGACAATCGCTATTTTTTTTGAAACGCTAATTCTTTTGGAGAAGTTATGTCTGATACCCCTGAAGTTGTTGCAATTTGTCTTTGTGAGAGAGTCTTGCAAGATATTTTCAGACGAGACGCAGTTACTCTTGTCAATGTGCACAATTTGATTAGTTCGCACGCTTTTCCCACACTCGTTCCAATAGTTTATGTGTTTGCACAGCTGAGGGGATTACAGCAGGGATTCACTTATAAGTTCAAAATTCTTAGCCCTAAGGGCGAAGAGATTACTTCTTCTACAGAAGGCCAAGTTGAGCCGTTGCCAAATAGTGCTACCTTGCACAAGCTAATCAGTGCTTTCTCTGGCCTTGTGTTCCCTGCAGAAGGAACTTATACAGTGGTTCTGGAGATAGATAAGGTACAAGTTAGCAGCATGCCTATCACGGTTGAGTTAGTGCCGGCTGTTCAACCTGCCAGCTTCTAGAGTCTAACTCCGATAAAAATCTTCTTTACGGATTCCGCAATAGTGTTTCTTTAATCGATCGCTTCATTTCACGGAAGCCATCAGAGATATTCTCTGAGAGTTCTTCTGAACGTTGGCGCGCTTGGGTTAGCTTTAGTTCCGAATTTTGCAGATACTTGTCATCCGGCTTGCCTTTTGATTTGGCATAGGTCGATTCAACCTGCCGCATTTGTGACATCGCCCTTTGCAAATTGTGGGTGGTTTCTTTACTCTGTCTCAGTGCTTCCAGTAAAAAGAACCCCGCTGAGCCCTGACCATGGCCCAGGTTAAGTAGCAAAAGCTCTTCTCTACTAAATTTTCTATCGAAAGGCAGCTCTTCTGCGCTACCACAGCTTTGCCATAGCGGCTGAGCTATGCAGGCCGTGCATACTAATGTGGCGACAAGGGAAGCCTTAATACAAGCTTTCAAAGACACTTTGATGGTAATTGATTTTTCCACAGCAAAGAAACCTCATTTCGTCATCCCTAGAGTCTACAAGACTTGAGCACATCCTGATATTCTCAATGTTGCTTGGAGGAAATAGTGTCTGACAATCGCGCGCGAATTTTTATAAAGCCTTTGCTTATTTGTTGCTGGATTGGCACTGCATTGGTGACGCTAAATCCAAGTCCGATCTTTGCTCAGTCTGATCCAGCCTCCTCGCAAGAGCAGAATTCTGCGCCCGCTCGGCCCGATTCGCTTACTCAGACTAATTTGCCTATGCAAGCTACTTCTCCTATCTATGATGACTCTGTACTGAAGCCAAGCGCCGATGTTACCTTTGAAATGAGTGCACCTGTTTCTGATTTGCCAACTAGGGCCCTCGATTTTAAGGATGCGGCTCAGAATCTTAATCTTGATACTTCCTCTTCTAGTCAGTTACTGCTGTCGGGCATGGAGAATGCTCAATCGGATCGGCTTGATAGCGCTATTAAACAATTCGAAGAAGTAATTCGTCGGGAGCCGCAAAATGTCTCAGCTCACAATAATTTAGCTGTTTGTCTTAAACGGCAGGGCAACAATAAAGCAGCCCTTGAAGAATTTAAAAAAGCAATAGAAAACAATCCCAGCCGCTGTGAATTGTTTAACAACCTGGCCCATTCTTATATCTCTGCTGGTCAATACGATTTGGCGGTGGAGGCACTGTACCGCGCTCTTAGGCTCAATCCAGATTTCGCCGAAGCTCACCGCAACCTCGGTCATGTCTTGGCTTTGAAAGGTGATAACGATGCTGCGGTAACCGCCTTCCAAGAGGCTCTGCGCGACAACCCGCAGTTGCAAGAAGTGCATATTGACATGGGCGATTCATTGAGAGCCTTGCATCGCTATGAGCAAGCTTTGCTTGAGTACAAGACCGCCCAAAAGGCTTTACAAGGTAAAAAGGGGCTAATGCCGCGCGATATAGAATTGCGGCTTGCTAAGTGCTATGAAGGTCTCGGTGAGTTTACTCAAGCACATAAAATACTTTCAAGCTTGCTTGAGTCCGATCCCAATGACACTGATGCTCTCAACTGCCTTGGTGTTGTGCTCTGGAAGATGAACCATTTACCCGAGGCTGTTTTCGTTCTAGAGCGGGCCCTAAAGGTCGACCCGAGTTATCCGCAAGCGCGTAACAATTTGGGTATTGTGCTCTATCAACTTAAACGTTATGACGAAGCCGTTGACGTCTGGCGTCAGGCTATTGGTCTTAAACCTGACTATCCTGAGGCACATTACAATATGGGCGTGGCACTATACCAATCAGGTTTGCTACAACAGTCAACTGAAGCGTATAAAGAGTGTCTGAAATATGCTCCACTTGACGCAAATGCGCACAATAATTTAGGTCTGGCTCTTTGGCGCAGTGGTCAAAAGAATGACGCCATCGCCGAGTGGAGAAAGGCCATCGACTGTGACGCCAATATGGCTGAAGCTTTTACGAATCTAGGCAGAGCTCTTCACACTGCAGCTAAGTAGGACAATCAGTAAGGTGAAGGCTGTTCAATTAGGCTAAAAGCGGTTCAATAAGACTGAAAATGGAAATCAAGTAAATGGAAAGACTATCGGACAATTTTAGTTACGCTGAGACTGTGCACACGATTCAAGAAGCGGCGGTCAATATTTTTTGCCGCATTATCTTTGACTGGGCCGTGCATGGATTGGCAGTAGCTCTCTTATTGCTTACTTTTGGTCTGATTTTGCTGGTGAGAAAAAACAGGCTCTCTAAACCCTTCTTTGCAGTAGCTAAAAAGCTCGGCATATTCTGCTCAATCGTTGCCGCCCCTGGTCTTATAACCCTCGTGACTACCGGTAGTTTGCCTCCAGTTGGGGTCTACAATGTCAATTCACTTGGTTTTCTTTGTTTGTGGAGCTTGATCTGCGCTCATATGCTGGGCGAAGAAACCAACTATCAATGGTTTGTTAAGTCTGCTCCTAAGGAACAACCCAAAGACTAATGGCGATTAGTTAAGAGTTGATCTAGACTAGTTTTGGCAGTATGGTCGCAGGAAGCATTCTTCAGGAGTAGGTGCCAATGAAACTACCGAAGCTCGCTTGGTCTGCATCAACCCGGTTGCTAGCTCTGCCGTTGCTTGTGTTGGCCGTCTTGCCGCAGGTTTTCTCCCCATTATTGGCCCAGAGCAGCAGCGCTAGTAGTTATGGCGCCTCTAGTGCATTTGGCTCTGGAGGCGTTCCTTCTAGCGTGCCCGCTAGCCCAATCGGTGGCTATCCTAGCTATTCTAATTATCCTAATGGCGCCTATCAAAATAATGGCTATCAGTATGGCGGTTATCAGCAAAGCGTGAATCAGCCCACAGTCTTGCAGACTGGCAACTATATGATTGGTGGGGGGTATCGCTATGGTCCAAATGGAGCCTTTCTCAATCCTTATGGTCAGCCGATTGTTCTCAATCCGTTAGTGCCTTATATTTGGCCAGCCAGTCGCCCTCAATTTACCGGAGGGGCAGCGTTTACCTGCAGAATTGGCAATTTTAACTGTAATTTCTGGAAAGGAAACTCTGGCTATTACTATCCTTTCCTCTCTAATAGCTTCCTTTATGCACCCATTATTTTCATCGATCCTTCAGCTTCTACACCGCAGGCGAAATTGCCTCCTCCAGCAATTCAGCTAACCGATACATTGAAGTATCTCGAAGATTCTATGAAAGATAAAAAGGTCGCTGAGATTCATTACAAGCATTTGAAGCAGCGGGCAATCGATCTTCAGCGTAAAGAGCGCAGTATGAGAATCGCTCAAGGTGGAGAGCTAGATGCCGATAGTGAAGCCGAAATTCGTCGAGATCTTGATGGCTTGGCCAAAGAGATGAGCGAGCACGTCAAAGACCGTTAGCCGTATCTAGAAATAGGACCAGAACTAGAGTTGTGAAAGATCAAAGCGTTTTCCAAAGGCTGTGCAAATTATCTGCTTGAGCTCATCTTGGACAGCGCTCAGTGCTTTGCTTGCGTCGATTACTTGCCACCGTTCCGGCTCTTTCTTGACCAATTCTAAGTAGCCTTTGCGCACTCTGTGGTGAAATTCAATGGCTTCTCGCTCCATGCGGTCGTGCCCGCCTGGATGCAGTCGACCTAAGCCCTTCTCGCTCTCTAAGTCAAAGAGAATTGTTAGCTCTGGTTTTAAGCCTTGGGTAGACATTCCATTGAGTTGGCTAATCAGTTCTAAATCGAGGTTTCTGCCATATCCCTGGTAGGCTACCGTTGAATCGGTGTAACGGTCACAAATGACTAGTTTTCCAGCTTTGAGCGCTGGGATAATTAGCTCGTCCACGTGTTGAGCACGGTCTGCTGAGTAGAGCAACAGTTCTGCCATCGGACTGACTGGGTTTCCCGGAGTAAGAAGTACTCGCCGGATCTGCTTTCCAAGCGGAGTGCCACCCGGGTCGCGTGTGATCAGATGCGGTATGCCAATGGCATCAAGTTTGGTGGAAAGCAGCTTGACTTGTGTCGTTTTACCCGCGCCCTCTGGACCTTCAAGAGTAAGGAAGGTACCGGGATATCCATGAGCCATGCGCTTGAGGTCTCCAATCGAAACTAAGGTTGAAATAGTTAATATTGTTGCACAAATGATATGATTGCCACCCTGTTGGGACCTTATTCTGATCAGTGGCACGCCCTAATCTAGGTGCTGCTTTGCTTTGTACGCGCAATATTTATATTTGAGAGGATAAACTCATGGCTCAAACCTTAACGGCTCCGAAAGTCAAAGTAGATCGTAAGTGGCAACTATTTATTGATGGAAAGTTTGTCGACGGAGCTAGTGAGCGCACTCTCGTAAACCCCGCCAATGGCAAACCGTTGACCACGGTAGCCGAGGCTTCGAAAACGCAGGTTGAGGAAGCTATCCGTGCCGCTAGAAAAGCTTTTGACCATGGCCCGTGGCCGAGAATGACAGCTTTAGAACGTAGTCAGTTCCTCAATAAAATTGCCGACGCTATCGATGCTCATGCCGAAGAATTGGCTGAGTTAGAGACTCTCAACGGTGGCAAACCCTTGCGTGAGACTACCTACGATATAGCTGATGCGGCCTATTGCTTCCGCTACTATGCTGGCTTGATAACTAAACCCAGTGGCCAATCAATCGATGTTCCAGCACCTTCAGTTACTACTGTGGTGCGAGAGCCAATCGGTGTTTGCGGTCAAATTGTTCCGTGGAACTATCCGCTTTTGATGGCGGCTTGGAAGCTTGCTCCAGCTCTAGCTGCTGGCAACACCTGTGTGCTCAAGCCCTCAGAATTCACACCTTTGACGGCCATTCGCCTGGCTGAATTGCTGCACGATTTGAAGTTGCCGGAAGGCGTGGTCAACATAGTTCTAGGTGATGGCCCAACGGTGGGTCAACCAATTGCTGAAAGCACAATTGTAGATAAAATTGCCTTCACTGGTAGTGTCAATACCGGCAAGCGAGTAGCCACCTCTGCTCTCACTAATTTGAAAAAGGTAACTTTAGAGCTAGGTGGAAAATCACCAATGGTGGTGTTCCCCGATTTTGATCTAGATATCGCCGTTGATTATGCCTTGTTTGCCATCTATTGCAACGCTGGTCAGGTTTGTTCTGCTGGCTCACGGATGATAGTTGAGCAATCAATCTATGATCAGTTTGTAAAGAAAATGGCTGCTAGAGCTAAGAAAATTAGAGTGGGCCCTGGCCTGGAAGCGGAGACTGAAATGGGGCCACTTGTTAGTGAGTCTCAGTTGAAACGGGTTCTTGAATATATTGAGATCGGCAAAAAGGAAGGTGCCAAACTTGTTACTGGAGGGGATCAACCCAAAGGTGAAAAGTACGGCAGTGGCTACTATGTCAATCCAACTATTTTCTCCGATGTTAAATCTGACATGCGAGTGGTGCAGGAGGAAATCTTTGGACCAGTGGTCGTGGTGCAAAAGTTCAGCACTGAAGAGGAAGCTATTGAATTAGCAAATAATTCAGTGTTTGGCTTAGCTGGTGCCGTCTTCACCAACGACATAACTCGAGCCCACCGAGTAGTTAAGCAATTGAGAGCCGGAATTACCTGGGTTAATGCCTATCACAATACCTACACCGAGTGCCCATGGGGCGGTTATAAACAAAGTGGCTGGGGCCGCGAGCTAGGAACATTCGGTCTTGAAGCCTATACCGAAGTTAAGCAGATAAATATCAATCTTGATCCTCAAGCTGTTGGCTGGTTCGAAGCTTAGTTCTATTTTTAGCTAAATCAAGCTTTAGTAGCGAGTCTGAAAAAGGCTCGCTACTTTTGTAATTTGGCTCAGGCTTTGGATCTACAATCTAGTTATTGCCACCATTGCAGCAAGTGGTGGTGACTCATAGTTCAATATATCTTTGTAAGTGATGCTCGGTGCTTGCAAGACGGCAAGCAGAAGCTTCTCTTCACTCCATCGTCTGCGATCGAAATGACACCAGATTGCCGCTAGATAGATCTGCAAATATTTTCGACTTATGCCACCCCTAATTGATAGAGTTGAGTCGATTGTTCTGCCAACTAGTGACATTGCCGCTAGCGGATTTGTTTTTTCTTCGGTCTTGTTGTTGTTGTCTGCGCAGCTGCGTCTACTAAAACGACCACCGGCATGGGCCTGGATCAGTCCCTCGATTTCGAGAATCACAAGAGCACTGGCTACAGCACTAACTGGCAGAGTCGTGCTTTGACAAATCTGATCTTGAGTTATAAGTTCTGCGGTTATAAGTTCGAATATTTCTTTCTCACTTTCGCTAAGGTGCTCAGTGGTCGTTGCCTGTGGCCTTTGCTCAGCTCGCCCTTGTTCCGCCTTAGTTTCAGATTTTGCGTTTTCTTCTATCTCGGTTGATGGATGAACTTTGGGAAGAGTCAGAAGGCTGCGTCTACAGAAAATTGAGATAAATTCTGCTGAAGGCACAGAGAAAGACCTATTTGTCGTTTCCAAGTGTCTTTCGTGCTCTAGTACAAGGCCAATGGTGCGGACAATGTTCAGGGCTGTGGAGATGGCTGTGCCCCCCAGCGCAGCAAGTTTGTTCGATGTAACCACTGCTCCGTTGCCCATGAGAAAAATTGCACCCAACCAGGCTTTGAGTCTTTCAGCTCTTTTGAAAGGGGTTTTTGCTGTGAACCAAATTTCTTTCTTGCAGTTCTTGCAAATGAGTGTGCGTGGTTTCTTTGATTGATACTTCTTCTTTACCGTTAAGCCACACTGGCAATGGATTGCGCTGTTCTCCAACAAGGTTTGCCGAACAAAATTCAATGCTGCTGCGTCATCCGGTATGCGCTCCTCAAAGATAGGCCAGAGCTTTTCTATTAGTTCTAAATTTGCTTCCCTTTCCTCTCCGCTGAATTGCATAGGAACCTCACCAATATGCTCGTATTTCTCTATACGGATTTTGGAGGGAGAAAGTTCAATATAAGAAGGCACGATCACCATATAAAACTTGGCCGATATCGGTCAAATTTCGCCTAAAACAATTTGACCGATATCGGCTAAATTGCATTTATCGAGAGTGAGAATTCAAAGTCAAATCAGCCGAAGGCTGCCAAGTGATTAGAGTTTGCTCACACGACTTGCGTTACGGAACACCTTGGCATGCTGGGTTGTCTGTTAGAATACAGGCCGATGGTGCGGTGAAAATGTCGTTGTCAATTTCAAGCGAGTCTCCGGCGGCCAACTGCCGAATGAATAGGTTTTTAGTGAAGTTCAAACTTCTCCCTAAAATTGAAACAACCTCCTTAGTGGCAGCAATGCTGGCCTGCTCTATCGTTCTGTCGCCTGCTTTACCCGTCTGCGCCCAAGGTTCTGACGATAATACGAGCGCTACTCCATCTCACTTTACTGTTGGTGGTGCGTCGAGCTCGACCAGCTCTCAAGCCTCATCTTCATCACTTGCCAGCGACATCGTTGTAGACGACGTTAAGATTGAGGGCAATCGCTTAGTTTCTACAGAAGAGATTAACAGTGTCGTTAAGACCAGAAAGGGCGATAAATACGACCGTGACGTCGTTATGCAAGATCTTAAAGCCATTCATGGAATGGGCTATTTTGATGAGCAAAGTCTCCAAGTCAATCCAGAAATGACTAGCAGTGGCGTCTTACTCAAGATTCGTGTGACTGAGAATGCGCCAATTACACAGTTTTCAATTCGTGGAAATGATGCAATTTCTACCGAAGAGATCACTAAGTTATTTAGCGATCAGCTCGGCAAACCTCAGAATCTTAACGCTCTTTCTTCAGCTATCGATAAGGTTGAGCAGGGCTATCACGAACGAGGTTTTGTCTTAGCTCGCGTCACCGACGTCAAAGATGATCCTGATGGTTCTGTGGAACTGGTAATAAACGAAGGTACTATCGATAATATTGAGATTGTTGGTAATAAGAAAACCAAAGATTTCATTATCCGAAACGGTATAAAAACCAAGGCTGGGGCTGTTTATAACGAGAAACAGCTCACCAATGACCTGAAGAAAATGTATGCCAATGGCTATTTCCAGGACATTAGACGTTCTCTAGTGCCATCGGCCACCAATCCCGATAAGTACACTCTTAAAGTTGAAGTTGACGAGAAGCGAACCGGATCTGTAGGTCTTGGTGGTGGTGTCGATTCTGTCGCTGGACCATTTGGCTCCTTGAACTTTTCCGATGGCAACTTTAGAGGCCGGGGTCAGGTTCTTTCTTTTAGTTCACAGGTTGGCTCTGGAACATTCAATAGTGTTACTAATTCGATTAACAACGCTGGCAACACCTTCCTGCCCACCGGACGCACCTATAACATTGAAGCAAACTGGGTTGAACCAAGCTTACGTGGCTCCAATGTGTCTATGGCCGTTTCTGGCTTTGGCCGGAATATGGGTAGTATGTTTATCGACCAAGCCATGCAACGTACTGTTGGTGTGAGCACGACTTTTTCTAAGCCTTTGGCTCGAGGGTGGAATGCCAATCTAGGCCTTACAGGAGAGAATACTTTTCTCAAGAACGTCGCCGGTGTTGCTGCTAATCAAGATATTTTGACTTCTATGGCCAATCGCGCTTTGGTTACGGGCATGGCTAGCACCGACGCTCAAGCGGCAGCTATGGCTGGGCAATCACGAGAGCAGCAGTTGCGTGGTGGCACCTTCTTTACCGTCAATCCATCTCTTACTCGTGACACCAGAGATAGTGCAATGGACGCTACCACTGGATCATTTCTAAAAGCTTCAATTAGTCCTTCCGCCGGTATCGGCGGTGGCTTTATGAAGGCAGGCTTGAGTGCCAGTAAGTTTAAATCTTTTGGCAAAAATAAGAACTTTACTTTGGCCCTTAACGCTCAAGCTGGCACTTCTGTGGGCGGCTTGCCACAGTTCGCTCAGTATCGCTTGGGTGGCTGGAACGGTGTGCGTGGCTATCGTTCCTTTTCTGACCTAGGGACTGGGGCCGGTATGCTGATGGGGACAGCTGAGCTGAGAGCTAAATTAGCCTTCTTGCCAGATGACAACAAGATCACAAGTGCTATTAAAAAGAACGTTAAAATTGCTGGTTTCTTCGACTATGGCCAGGTTGTGGGTAATTCCACTACTAATAGTCTGCTTTCTCGTTCTAACTTTGGAGCCTCTGTAGGCTTAGGTCTGCGAATTAATATGCCTATGGTTGGATTGGTGCGCATTGATTACGGTCTACCCATCGTTAGTTCGATCCTGGGCAACCGCACCCCGCGGATGACCGTTGGATTTGGAGAGAAGTTTTAATTACAGCAGTTTAGTCTTGCTGGTTTGACTTGCCCGAATGTTGTAAACTGTGCGCTCGGGCCTTCTAACATGATTAATTGATGCCTGACAAGTGATACTTGAATAGCTTTTTTTGGAGAGATGAATGCTGAACGTTCAAAAGTCTTTCGCCATGGTTAGCGCCATTGTGGCCGTTTCAATCGGCTCCGGCGCTCTTGCCCAGACTGCACCAACTGTCAAATCTGCAACTCTTGGCGTTGTTGATCGCGACAAAGTGATTACAAGCTTCAACAAGGCTCAATCAGCTGCTGAAGAACTCAAGAAAACTGAAGAGTCAGTGCGCAAGCTTCTTGAAGATTCAAACAAGCAGTACGAAGAAGCCAAGAACGCTAAGAAGCCTCCAGCTGAGTTGGAAGGACTGCAAAAGCGTCTACAGACCAAAATAGATGATGAGTATAAGAAAGCCCAAGCCAAGGCACAAAACCTTGAAACACAGCTTGAAACCGATATCGATAGCGCTATTAAGGCTGAGGCTGCTAGCCGTAAGCTTGATACTGTCTTGATGAAGGGAGCCGTTCTCTTGGGCGGTACTGATATCACCGATGGTGTTGTAAAGCGTCTTGGCGCTTCAGCCAGTGCTACTTCCAAATCCGTCACTAAGTAGATGATATCTACTGAGATAACTAATGTTGCCTCAGCTATTTGACAGTAATAAAAACAGCCAGCAAGATGGCTCTTATATTGTTTATCAACTCTGCCCGCGCTCTGCGCGGGTATAGTTGTTTTTTAGCTTCTAAGCCCTATTCTCTGATTTTGCTTCAACTATAGTCCCAGATTTCGTCTCAACTATAGTCCCAAATTTCGTGCCAGTCAGGCTTCCCCCAACAAAAGGACAGCAATTTATGCGGCTCCCTCAAGCGATGAATTTAGGCCAAATAGCAGGACTGATTGGAGGCCGTGTCCACGGCGATTCTTCCATCACGGTGGAAAGCGTCTCTCCCTCTCCTTTGAATGCAAAGGCAGAAGATCTGGCCTTTGTCTTTGAGCAAAAGCTAGTGCGAAAGTTGGCTCAGTGCAAAGCCATTGCCGTTGTGGCACCATTTGGTACAGAAGTTGATTTTCCTGATCGCAATATGATCTTGGTTGAAAGACCTAATCTCGCTATCCAGAGGGTTTTGACGGCACTGGCTCCCAAGCGCTTCTATCCTGAGAAAGGCATTCACCCTACTGCTATTGTCGATAGCTCGGCTGAATTGGCTGCTGACGTGGCCATTGGGCCCTATGTCGTGATTGGACCTAAGACCAAGATTGGCGCAAGAAGTATCATCATGGCCCATTGCGTTATTGGCGGTGCTGTCGAAATCGGAGAGGATGCGATTTTCTATCCCAGCTGTTTGGTGGCAGACTATTGCAAGGTGGGAAATCGGGTTATTTTGCAACAGGGCGCCAGTATGGGTGCTGATGGTTTCGCCTATGTAACCGAGAAGCCTAGTAATTTTGAGAAGAATATGGCAGGCAGTCGTGACTTCTCTGATGCGCCAAATCCGTTGCTAAAGATTCCCCAGATTGGCAATGTGGTTATTGAAGATGATGTTGAGATCGGTTCTTATGCCACCATCGACCGTGCCACCATGGGTGCTACTGTTGTTGGACAAGGCACTAAAATAGACAATTTGGTCATGGTTGCTCATAACAATCGCATTGGCCGTGAGTGTTTGATAGTTGCTAACGCTTCTATCGGTGGTTCGTGTTCTATTGGCGATCGAGCGGTTCTCGGTGGTAGTGCCAATTTGAGTGATCACTTGAAGTTGGCTAACGATGCTGTTCTATCAGGTGCAGCTGGAGCTATGAAGAATATTGATCCTGGTGAAATTCACGCAGGCACTCCTGCCATGCCCGCCCGCGAGTTCTTTGTCATGTATGCAAATTTGCGTCGCTTGCCCAGAGTTACAGATGATGTCAAAGATTTGAAACGTCGTATCGCTCTGTTGGAGGAGCGAATTTTGGGAGGCAAATAATGTCTAACGTCACTTTGTCTGACTGCGGTCCACTCAGTGGTGATCTGAAGCAGATCCTTAACTCTGCGCCGAAGCTGGTTTCATACCGCGGTAAAGGTATGACTTCTAAGCAAGAGGTTTTGGTAGAGGTGTACCAGGCTCCTCCCGGCAGTGGTATTACTTTCTTTTGTGTTAGCGGTGACAACAAAGAGTTAGTGGCTATTCCTGCTAAGGCTAACTTCGTTGTAAACACCTTGCGAAACGTAGTGCTCGGCGTTGGCAAGACAAGACTTTGTATCGTTGAGCACTTTATGTGCGCAGTAACCCTTTGGGGTCTCGACGATCTTTATGTCATGGTTGATGGTCCGGAGATGCCTCTGGCTGACGGAAGTGCGCAATTCTGGATCGAGCTATTTCAAAGTGCTGGTCTTGAACAGAAGAAGGTCGTTGCTGATATTGAGCTACCTGAGGTCGTCAGCGTCGGCAAAGGTGACCGGTCGATATTGGCTGTTCCGGCAGAGCACTTTTCAGTGACATATCTGATGGACTGGAAGCATCCCAAGATTGGACAAGTATGGAAGAGCTGGGAGCCAAGCCAGGATGCCAAAATCGTTTATGAAGCACGAACATTTGGCATGCTGAAAGAACACGAAATGCTGGGCTTGGTTGATGATGTGGTCAGTATTACTGATGATGATTTCACTATGCCTTTGCGCTCACCCGATGAACCCGTACGTCATAAACTCTTAGATTTAATTGGTGATTTGGCTTTGGTTGGGATTAATCCCCTGCGCATTAAAGCGCGCTTTATCAGTACCAAAGGTGGACATGAATTGGATGTGGATATTGCTAAGAAATTACTCCCAGTCTTGAATCTAGTAAAGTAAATAGATTCTACACAGTCAAGTTGAGGTGATAAATTGAATAAGCGGACAGCGGCTGCCACACCTAGTTTTCTTGCAGCTAGTCGTTTTCTTGCAGCCAGTATTTTCCTCAGCTCTTTTGTCAACTCATTGCCAGCATTCGCCGCAGATACAGTCCCGGCCGGTGGCTCACAGGGAGTGGCAATCACGGTCTACAATCAGAATTTTGGTTTAGTCAAAGATACGCGTAATATCGATTTAACTGCTGGTATTAACTATCTGCGCTTTGAAGACGTAGCCGCTGCCATCGATCCAACTTCTGTAAGCTTTAGCTCTATATCTGCACCGAACAGTGTGGTTGTGCGCGAACAGAATTATCAATACGACATTATGGATGTCGGCACCATTCTCTCCAAGTCTGTGGGCAAAGAAATAAAGGTGCGGCAATATACTTCTGGTGGCGTTCATGAAACTACGGGAACTCTTCTAAATCAGCCCGTGGTAACCATTGCCGATAGCAATGGTAATCTCTCCACGCGCAACCAGAGTATCGTTCTCAAAACTGCTTCTGGTGTAGTTGTTGGTCCTTCTGGCGAAGTGGAGCTGCCTCCAGGATTGGTCTCAAAGCCATCGCTCCTTTGGAAACTTGAGTCTGATAAAGCTGGTCCTCAGAAAGCTGAAATTAGCTATCAAACCCAAGGCTTGAACTGGAAATGCGACTATGTCGCAGTGGTAAATGCTGATGACACACTTTCTGACTTGACCAGTTGGGTTACTCTCGATAACAAGTCTGGCGCCACCTACAAAAATGCTGCTCTTAAGCTCATGGCTGGTGATGTGCACAAGGTTCAAAATATTGCACCGCAGCCTTCTAGTATACGAATGTATAAATCGGCTATGGCTGCAGCCGCTCCTCAATTTACGGAACAGTCTTTTGCTGAGTACCATCTCTACGCCTTGGCCGGAAAAACAGACGTTAACAATAATGAGACCAAACAACTGACTCTCTTTAATGCTAGTGCTGTTCCTATCAAAAAGCTCTTTATATTTGATGGTGGTGCTTCCGGCTACTACGGAGGTTACTATCCTGGTGGTAATAACAGCAGCAAAGTCAACGTTAAGCTCGAGTTAGCCAACAGCAAAGAGAATAACCTCGGCATGCCTATGCCCAAAGGCAAGGTCCGCGTTTACAAAAAAGACAAAGACGGCGCCATGCAATTTGTTGGCGAAGATTTGATCGACCATACACCAAAGGACGAGAAGGTAAGGCTTTATCTCGGCGACGCCTTTGATATTGTTGGTGAGCGCAAGCAGCTCTCTCAGCAGCAAGTATCTTCGAGAGTGCAGAAGTTCTCTTATGAGATTTCTATACGGAACCATAAAGAGTCTGCCGTTACTGTCAACTGTGTTGAGCACAGTGGTGGCGATTGGAAGATCACCTCATCTAGTCAGCCTTTTGTCAAAAAAGATTCTCATACCTTCGAATTTGCTGCTAAAGTGCCAGCCAATGGTGAAACCAAAGTTACTTACGAAATAGAGGTTCGTTACTAGGGCTCTCTATTAGAGCGCGCTACTAGAAAGCAGTAAGTGTGCTTCTGGAGTTGATGTTGCTATTCAGTGCTACCAAAAGGAGTTTTTCTTGTTTCCAAATTCTAAGGTTTCCTCAGTAGTAACTGCACTAACCCTCTCGCTCTTGGTCAACCTCATTGCCAGCCCTTTTGCTCTGGCGAAATCTACCGAGAAGTCTAGCGAGAAATCTAGTGCGAAAGCTGCCGGCAACGTTGATGTTGAACCGGCTCCAAGCTCAACTGTGATTAAGCCTGCAGCCGCTGATATGCCCGTTGTCTCGGCTTCGAAGGGTGTGGCTTTGACTATCTACAATCAAAATTTTGGTTTGGTTAAGGATATTCGCGACATCAAGTTAAATACTGGTGTCAATTTCCTTCGTTTTGAAGACGTAGCTGCTGCCATTGATCCGACTACCGTGAGCTTTTCTGCCTTGACCAACCCAAACAGTGTGGTTGTTCGTGAGCAAAATTATCAGTACGACTTGATGGATCAAAACACCATTCTTTCTCGTTCGATAGGAAAGCAAGTCAAATTTCGCCAATTTCTCAGTACGGGCGGTGTGCGTGAGGTCACTGGTACTCTGCTTTCTAGCCCTCAGGTAACTGTGGCAGATTCAAACGGCAACTTGTCTGAGCGCTCTCAATCTATCGTCATCCAGACTTCCTCTGGTGTCGTGGTTGGACCAGAAGGCGAGCTTGAGCTAGCCGAACTACCATCTGGTCTGGTTTCTAAACCATCATTGCTATGGAAGCTAGAAAGCGATAAAGAGGGAGTTGAAACAAGCGAGATTAGCTATCAAACCCAGGGGCTCAATTGGAAATGTGATTATGTGGCCGTGGCTAACGCTGACGATAGTCTCTGTGACTTGACTAGTTGGGTCACCCTCGACAATAAATCTGGTGCTACTTATCGCGACGCTGCTCTTAAGCTGATGGCTGGCGATGTCCATAAAGTTGCAGAACCTGCTGCCGATATGGCCGTAATGGGTGGAATGGCAGAGTCTTCAGTGGCTCAACCCCAGTTTCAGGAGCAGAGCTTCGCTGAGTATCATCTCTATTCACTGCAAGGCAAAACTGATCTCAATGACAATGAGACCAAGCAGCTGACGTTATTTAACGCCAGTAAAGTGCCTGTGAAAAAGCTATTTGTATTTGACAGCAATAATGCAGTAAGTCCCTATGGTGGCTCTAATGGCCAGCAGAGTCAAAAAGTAAACGTCAAATTGGAGCTGGCTAATAGCAAAGAGAATAATCTTGGCTTGCCTATGCCCAAAGGAAAAGTTCGAGTCTACAAAAAAGACCTAGACGGTGCACTGCAGTTTGTTGGAGAAGATCTAATTGATCACACTCCTCGCGATGAGAAAGTTAGAGTCTATCTAGGTGATGCTTTTGACGTTGTGGCCGATCGCAAACAAACAAGTCAGGTCCAGGTATCTGATCGCCTGCAACGATCGAGTTATTCAATTGAGTTTCGCAATCACAAAGAGACAGCAATTACTGTGACTGCTATTGAACATTCATATGGTGACTGGAAAGTGACTACGTCTAGTCAGCCTTTCGAAAAGAAAGACTCACATACTTTTGAGTTTGCTGTGAAAGTGCCTGCCAATGGCTCGGCTACAGTTACTTACACAATTGAGAATCGCTAAATCAGTAAGTCGCTCTATTTGCTTTCGAGCATGCTATCTAGTACTAGTTGGCCGGCGCCTATGATACCAGCCATGCCACCAAGTTCTGATTTATAGATCTCCAAGCTCTCACCAATTCTAGGTAAGCATCTATCAGTAACCATTTCGTGCAATAGACCAAAGTCGACACAGTCGGCCAGTCCACCAGTGACAATGAATGCATCTGGATCAAGTATGTGGGCTAGATTGACCATGCCGGCAGCAATATGCTCGTGCCAGGTTTCCATTGCTCGTTGAGCAACAATGTCACCACTGCGAGCAGCGTCTACGATGTCGTGAGTTGTAAGCTTGTCGCCCTTGCTACACAATGGCGTTTGGTTGCTGCTCAATCCGCTAAGAATATCTTTGGCAGTGGTGACCAGACCTCGGCCTGCGCCATAGGCCTCCCAACAGTCGAATAAGCCGCAGGTGCAAAGACGTTTGTTGCCCATGGCAATGCGGATATGACCAATTTCTCCACCACCCCAGTGGGCGCCACGATAAAGCTTGCCTTTTAAGATTAGTCCGCCACCGATTCCGGTGCCTAAGGTCACCACTGATACACAAGTGGTGTGCATCATGTGCCTGGCGCTGGCTTCACCATAGGCGGCAGCATTGGCATCGTTGTCTACCAGGGTTGGTAGCATGGTTTTCTCTTCTAGAACTTGCTTTAGCGGCGTGCCTGTCCAGCCGGGAAGGTTTCCTGTTGAACCAACGATTTCACCAGTATCGCAATTGACGATGCCAGCTGTAGCAATGCCGATTCCAGACAGTACAAATTCTTTTTGAAAACCAAGCACTAGATCGAGAACCGCTTGGACAATGTTTTCAGGACCACTAGGGGTTGGAACTTGCCTTGGCTCTGAGACCAATTGGCTATCCATAATTGCTGCAGCTCTTATCTTGGTACCGCCAAGGTCGACCCCAACTGCTGGCATTTTGTTCTTGACAAGATTGTCTAGTGCTGTACTTTCTAGTTCTTTCACTTGAAAGAGTCCCGATTTGAGGTGGTAGTAGCATTCTTGAAGTATTGATTCTTCAAGTATTATTCTCGAATGGCTTATTCTAGCAGCAGCCCTAGCTGTTGCTTACTATCTTGTACTAGAACAGGCTATTGTTTAGATACAAGCCGTAAATTATTGAATGCCACTCATCTGACCATGGTCAGGAGAACCCTTGAGGACAAGGCTCTTGAATGGAATTGGTTGGCCGTAAATTATGTCGAAACCAAAGCGGTTGATGCCTTGGATCATATTTCGTGACAGCAACACTTTGAAGTCTTGGGGTCCAATGGCTGCCGAAATCGATTTTGAGTAGGGCAGTTTTGAATCGAGGTTATAGCCATAGCCGCCACCGACTGTTAACCACTTGTTGATTTTCACGTCGCCCTGGATGTTGGCAGATTTATTCCCCTGCAAGAATTGGTCGTAGTAGAAGGGTGAACTACCACGCACTGCCGATTGGGTGTAGTTTGTGCTGAAAGTGAAGCGGTCTGCTTTAAACTGAATAGTTGGACCAATTTGTCCCATAATTCTGGCGTCGCCAGTGGAATATCCACCGAGAGCCACACCACCAAATACGTAGCCACGGGCTCCGTATTTCTCATTTCCGAGTGAGAAAAGTGGTTGCGATACAGCTGTGATTTGTTCTTGCACAACAAAGCCACTCTTCATCACTGTGTTTTTAGTTGTGCCACCGTAAAGAGCTGCCATGCCTGGAGTGGCATTGATCAGTTGGGGATTGTCTTGAGCCCAACCGGCTGAGGAGCGGAAGTTGAGGCTTGATAGGTAGGGAATATTCCCCATAGCATGGTTGTGCACAACTTCAGCAATTAGTCGAGCTCGTCTGAAGCCGTATAGACCGTCGTTTTGAAATCTATTGATACCGGCTTGGAATAGAGTTTTCTTGTTTAGTTGGCTCTTGAAGTCGGCTACAAGCAAATTAGAGACAGAACCATAGGCCAGGTGGGTGCTGAATTTATTATTGCTGTAACCAACTTGACCAGATAGACCGATGCCACTGCCGCCAGTTTGTCCTGAAGTAGTTCGGCCACCAAATTGCACCATTGGTGCCCAGTTGAACTTACCAGTCTTGCCCATAGAAGAGTTGAAGCTTGGACCAATATTGATGCCACCACTTTGAATATTGCTACTCAACATGGGGGTAACTGGAAACATAATATTGTTGTCTTGGCCCACAGTAGCCACAAACTTAGGAACGGGCACGGAGAAGCGAGCAAATTGCAAGCGGCCGCCCAAGACAGTGAGGTTACCGCTTTCTTTGTATTTTTCGTAGATCATCTTCCGGGCTTTGAAGACAAAGCTCGGCTTGTCTGTGAGGTAAGCGTCCGGATGCATGATCTTATCTGCAATATCGGTGACGGAACTTTGGGGACCGTACAGCATGTTTTTGCCAAGGTGGAATGGCGTTGGATTATCTAAGGTGCCATTCTTGAAGATCATGCCTCTGTTGGTACCGTAGGCACCCCTGGCGATAACCTGTGTGCCATTCAGCTCTGTATCAGGGCTGGTAATTAGATATTCATCAGAATTGACTTTGAACTTGAAGGCACTACCAGTGGTTACCTGGCCAGTACGTAAAATTTTGACGTGACCACGAGCGTCGATGGTCTGACTATTCTGATCATAGAGAATCATGTCGGCTTCTAACTTGGAGTTTTGTCCCCCAATGATGGCCACAGCGTTGCCGGTACCTAAGAAAGTGTTTTTCTCTTGGTCGTATTCAGTATCATCAGCAACAATCTGAATTGTGCCTTTTAGAGTTGTGTCTTCACTGACAGCACTATCCATCTCGCTAAGCTGTAGATCATCAGCTGTTGCTGACGCTTCGAGCATAGACGAGGCATCCGTCCGCTCTGGAACAATTTTATCCGGTGCACCAGAAATGGCGGAATCTGCTTGGGGCACTTCTGGGGTGAGTGCGGCTTCATTGGCTGGTTCAGCTTGAAGAGGTTGTTCTTCTGGAGTGGTTTCGGTTGTTGTGCTGTCTTTAGAGGAAGAAGAAGAGGTAGTAGTGGTAGTAGTTGTTGATGGCGCAGCAGCAGGCCTAGACGGAATGTCGTTCTGGTCAATCTTTGGTGTAAGTGGCAATAGCAAAGTGCCAGATGGTTTATCTGACTTGCTGGCTGCGGCCCAGGCCGGAATCAAAGCAGAGTTAGAAGCTATCAACAGAGAGAGGCTCACTGCTACGTACTTGAGATTCTGACTTCCGCTGCCTTTAGTCATAAAATTCCTATTGGTTGATCTCTTTTTCAATTCAGTTTCTTTTGTGCTTCTTGGGCTTCAGATGCTTTTGTACTGTAGATACTTTTTGTACTTCAGAACATTTTTGTACTTCAGTGCTTTTTGTCCTTCAGTGATTTCGCTCGTTCATCAGGTACTACATGCTCAGACGCACAAATTAGTCCTGACGTTCCTCGGCTATTGTCGCAGTAAAATCGATTCTCTTTATTACTTACTACCAATGATTAAGAATCCCCCACAACAAGGTTATAGCCTTATTTGTCTCTCTATGACAACCGGGATGTCAACTGGGTTTCGGCGGTTCAGCTGGGCAAATGCGCTAGATTGGGTAAAAGTTTCCAAAAAATCACAGTCACTATACTGGCTTGGCTTTTACCCCGCTGTCAAGATATGACTTGGTAAAACAATAAAAGCCACTAAGGAAGGCCATTGATAAATTAAGGTTGTTTAATTACCCAGTATCTCAGCTTCAGTTGAGGCCAAAGTTTGATTTTCTCGTCAGTATGTGAGTGAATGAGACACATTTAGTAGAGCTTATAGTTCATGAACCCATTTGTTTTTCACACTCCCACCAGAGTGTATTTC
>Ga0209816_1000476_pt1 | contig 31818 bp, 48 predicted proteins | sample CoawatmetaG01DNA_FD_187509 | JGI IMG/M metagenome (GOLD analysis project Ga0209816, IMG submission 187509) | Marine microbial communities from the West Antarctic Peninsula - Coastal water metaG017-DNA (SPAdes) (version 2) | ecosystem: Environmental > Aquatic > Marine > Coastal ...
CAGTAATGAAAGCTATTGTTGAAGTTCCATTCTTTGATGATAGTGCAGTCACTGCTGGAAATTGGGAAGCTGAATTTGGCTATGAAGACGTTTGGAGTAACGCAAGAGGTTGGCCTAAGTCGGCTGCTTTCCATGAAGGTCGGTTGTATTTTGGTGGATCTAAATCTCGTATCAACACTATATGGGGTTCCCAAGTAATTGACTTTTTTGACTTCAATGTTGGCACTGGTCTTGCTGATGAAAGCGTTGAGGCAACAATAAACACAAACCAATTAAACAGTATCATTAATTTATTCTCTGGTAATGATTTGAGAATATTTACTACTGGCGCAGAGTTTGCTGTTACTCAGTCCACTGATACGCCAATCACACCTTCATCGTTTTTCGTGCGTCCTCAGACAAGACTAGGAGCAAAGCCTGGTATTCCGATTGAGGATCTAAACGGCGCCACTCTGTTTATTCAACGACAGGGTAAATCTCTTAATGCTTTTCAGTATGGAGATAGTACGGCGTCTTATCAGGTTCAGCCTTTATCTACTCTAAGCTCTCACCTTTTAAAAACGCCTATAGATATGGCAGCGCGTAGGGCTTCGTCCACAGATGAATCAGATCGCATATTTATTGTTAATGGTGAAGATGGATCTATGGCTGTATATTCTATCCTGGTAGGGCAGAATGTTATTGCACCAAGTAGGTTTACAACAGATGGCGAATTTGTTGCTGTGTCTGTTGAGGTTTCAGATGTTTATGTAATTGTAAAAAGAACAATAGATAACCTTCCGCGTTATACGTTAGAAAAATTTGACGATACTTTTACAACCGATGCCGCCAAAACAAGTGGAGATCCCAATATTTCGGTGACACATCTTAAAGGCGAAACAGTTTCTATAGTTCGTGATGGTCTTGTAGATCCCAATCAAACGGTTCCTTCCAACGGAGTTATAAGCTTTGCAAAGGCCCCAGCAACAACAAGGGGCGGCGAGGTTGGATTAGGTTACAGCGTTACGGTAAGAACAATGCCTTCTGAGCCAGTGCTATCATCTGGATCTGTTCAAGGTTTTAAAAAACGTATTATCCAGGTCGATGCTCTTGTAAACGAAACTCAGAACATGACCATTAACGGACAACTAATTGCATTTAGAAAATTTGGTGAAGATGTACTTGGAAAAGCTGTTGTTCCATTCACGGGCATGAAAACAGCACATGGATTTTTAGGGTTTAGTCAAACCGGACAGATAACAATAAGCCAGAGCGTACCATTAAAAATGACCGTTCTGGGTCTTGAGTATCGTTTAAGCGTGGGGAATTAGATATGGCAGCAGTAGGAGCATTTTTAGCGTCTGGCGCTGGAATGGCATTAACAACTGGAATATCAGCCGTTGGTACATTAGCCGCCGGCGCGGCCCAGAAGCGTCAGTATGGTTTGCAAGCAGAACAGGCAGAGCTTCGTGGCAGATCTGAGGCTATTGCTTATAAGCAAAAAGGCAGTGACGCGTTAAGAAGATTAAATGAAACATTATCTGCTATTGTTGCTAGGGCTGGGGCTGGCGGTGTTGATCCCACTTCTGGATCTGCGGCTACACTACAAAGGTTTGCAATGGGTGAGGGTATTAGAGAATTTAATATAGCTGCCGATAATGCTGTTATGGCGCTAGGGCAAGGCAGCGCACAAGCTGGTATATATCAAACTGCTGGAAATGCTGCACAATTAAACTCTTATGTATCTGCTGCTGGAACAATAGGCTCTGGTGCATATAGATACGGACAGGTAATTTAAGGTAAAAAAATGGCAATCCTTCCACGATATCAGAGAATTGGTTTAAAAACTCGACAGCCTCAGCAGATGGATTTTGCGGCTACGCGAGAGCAAGCAAGGCTCGGCCAGAACATTTCTCAGCAACTTGACCGTATGTCTGACTTTGCTTTTAAACAAGCCGCTGCTGAAGCCGAAACCCGTGGTCAGGAGTCAGTGCGCGAAGATGGCGCTTTACCCACCTTAACGGCTCTTAGGGAGGCTGGTGGGCCTACTAACATTGAGGAACGTGCTGCATTTGATGCTGCAAATAGAATTGCTGTTGTAGAAATAGAAAGTCTTGCAAAACAAGATTACCAAAACCTTGTTCGTGAAGCTGATAAAAATGATATGCCTATGTCTGTTTTTCAAGAATCAATGGCTGCTATTCAAGATGGATATGCTGCATCTTTGCAAGAAGTTGATCCTGTTGCCGCTGGCGTTCTTTCTGCTCGACTAGGTGATAGCGCAATGACCTATCAAGGTAGATATTCCGATATTGCTACACAAAAAGCAACAGTAGTTGCTGCTAATCGAGTAACTCAAATTACTGAAATTGGCGCACAAGAAATAATTGATATGGCATTATCAGAAAGTTTTAATGAAGAAAATATTGAACTAGCTGCTGGCAAGTTTGTTAATGATTTAATAGCTCTTGGTGTAAGTGAAAAAAATGCTAAAAAGGTTGCTGATAGTACATTAAGCAAAGCAGTGCGAGAAAACAGAATTTACACTTATGATAATGCAAGCAGCATTAATACAAAAAAAGCACTTCTTAAGGCATACGAAAAAAGACCGCTGCCAGGTGCGACTTATGAAGCGAATCTTGCTTTCAATACTAGATTAGAAAACAGTTTAAATAAAGAAATAAATCGAGCGCAAAATGTTGCTGCAAAAGACTTAACCGAAGCTATAGATGCTATGTCCTTAACCCTTCAGCCTCCAATTGGTTTTAAAATTAATGAAGAATATATAAGAAGTATTTACTCTGAAGAACAAGCCGAGCAATACATTGAGTCCTGGAGTGATGCTAGTGAAAATGCTGCAAATCGTGGCGCTCTTAACAGTATGAGTATAGACAGAACACTTGAAATAGCTAGTAAGCTTGAAAAAGAATTTGACGATGCAAAAGCTAATGGAAATCCAACAGATATTATTAACGCTAAAGCAAAAGAAAATTTTTGGATTGAAACTATTAATAAAAGAAGTGACGCCCTTAATAAAGACGCTGCTGCATTTGTTGTTGGTACGGATGAAGTTGCTGCTGGAATAGTTGATGATATTAATGGAAGCATTGAGGGAAACAATTTGCTTGGCCTGTCTGAAGGTTTAGTAAGGTTGCAAGACTTTATGGAAAAACGGTTTGATGAAATTGACCTTCCGCAAAATTTAAGAACTGTTATGCCAAAACAAATGGCTGCACGTTTAGCAAGTGTAATTGAGAATTTTGATTCAGATGTTGCTACTGTTTACTTTAGTGCAATACAAGAAGGTCTTGAAGATTATGCTCCAAAATTCATTCAAGAATTAAGATCAGCTGGATTAAATCCAGAGTACATACAAGCAATGTACACTGATAATTTATTAGTGCAAAAAGAATTAGTCGATGTTTCAAAGTTAACTATGGAAGAACTACTCGTTGGTCAGCCCTCTACAACTAAAGGCGATGTTGACGCGGAAATAGTTGCCGCCTTAGAAGAATATAGGATAGCATATGTAACTGGTGGAAATGAAATTGCTAGTCAAATATTTAATGAACAATTTGATACTGTTGAAAAACTTTCTATTTCAAGGCTTAAAACGGGCGGTAGCGTTGCGGAGATAGTAGAAAGCGTTATTCAAGATTTAATACCAGAGTCCAGCCAAACAGTTATTAATAGCACTGGAATATATGTTGTTCCAATGGAATTTGATGAACAAGTTATAGATAAAAATGTATCAATGCTTATGGATATTGATATTATGAAACAGCTTCCATTTGTTGAATTAAGCGCAGACGAATTTCCAGAGTTTATTAATAGAGAGGTTTCCGCAGCTTCCCTTAGTTCTACTGGAAAATTTTTAAACAATAGCACTGGCGATGGTTTAAGCCTTCATTATGTTACAAGCAAAGGTATGCTTCCCGCTGGTTTTGAAGTTAAATTTTCAGAACTTCCAGAGATGGTATCTGATCTTTACAAAAAAACACCTGAAGGTTTAAAGGTTTTTGAAGAATCAATGGGATATTATAAAGAGTCACAAAAATTCATTGATGAGTATAACAACTAATGCAGCCCCGTCCTCTTAATACAGAAAATCGCCTTTATAGGATAACCGCTGCTGATGATTTGCGCGTTTCTTTAGGTCGGGCTGTATCAGAGTTAGCAGCTATGCCGATGGCTGGAACCTTACTTTCAAGAAAAGCAGAGCAGTTTCGTGCAAGCTCAGATGTTTTTAGTGAAGAAAGTAAATTAGAAATTCTTGAGCTTGAACAGCTTCAAGCAGATCTCGAATATGATTTAGCTTTAGAAGTAAATCCTATAGCTCGTGAATTAATAAGCGATAAGCTTAATGATATATATAGCCAAAATAAAACTGTAAAAGATAAATTCACTGAAATTGCTTTAGCAGAAGGTAAGTTAAAAAGCCCAGAAGATTTAAATGAACAGTATAGTTCTATTGGTTTAAAGTTTGATTCTCCAACTTCTTCAGAAGAAGCCAAGCTTTTAGCTGAAGGTAAAAAAGAAGAACTAATTCGAAACGCAATTATATCTAAAAGCCCGACAGGTTTAATTCCTACCGTAGCAAAGTTTGGTGGTGGGATGTTGGCCGTTGCATCAGATCCACTTGAAATTGCCTCAATGTTTATTCCTATTGTTGGACCAACAGCAAAAGCTGCTTCTGTTGCCAGGTATGGAAAGGTTGCGGGAAGGGCCAGAGTTGGAGCTATCGAGGGTACTGGCGGCGCTTTAATCCTTGAGCCTTTTTATTATTCGTTGTCAAAATCTCAGCAGCTTGATTATACAATGTCAGAAGCACTTCTTAATGTGGGTGCTGGTTTTTTCTTAGGCGGTGGGATTGGAACTGTAGTCGGTGCAGTAGCACGTTCTCGCGTAGATCCTAAAGCAATACTAGATGCGGTTGGAGAAGACTTAGAAAGTATAATCCGAACTGAGTTAGACGCTATTGATCTTCCTGTTCGTGTTGGCGAAGCCGAGCCTACCGCGCCAACTAAGAGATTAGAAGCCAAAACAGCAAGTGATCTTTCATCTGACGCCAAACTTCGTACTGCTTATGAAATTGCTGTTCGCCAACTTGCAACAGATCAACAGGTCTTGGTTGATGTGGTTATTCCAAAAGAACCAAAAAAACCAGTAAGCCTTAGTCAATTCATTAAAAACTCAGGCGGCATAAACGATCAAGATCCAACCTTTCGTGGAGAATTAATAAATATTGGGTTTGAACCCAAGGCTGGCTATGTAACAAAAAAGGGAACTGCGGTTAGTCCGGTAAACAATACTAAATCAAAATTAAATCTTGACGATATGGCAGAGCTTGCTGAAGAAGCTGGATATATACCAGAAAGAAATACTGATGCGTTAATGCAAGCTCTCTCCGAGGAAGCCCGTGGCGATCTTATCTTTGCAAGAAATGATTTAGAAGACGTGCAGACTTGGAGGGATTACCATGATTCAATGAATGACTTCGAGGCAGAAATTTCAAGACGGGATGGCATACGCCAAGAATTAGAAGAGCATGGTGTAAAAGATATATCTGATGAAGAAGTGGCTATTGTTTCCGATCAAATGTCTAAACTTAATTTAAGTGCCGCTGAAGCTTATGGTGGTTTGTCTAAAATGATTGTAGAAATTCAGGCTGAAAAATTAGCGCGTAATGGAACTAAAATTGAAGGTGTTTCGGTAGATGATGTAATGGGCAATGCCCCGCCAACTGATTCATATTTTGAAGATCTTTTGAAGTTTGATTCTATAGGCGAAGATGCAGAACTTGATTACATAATACCTAGACAAGAAGTAATGATTGAACAAATTAGAGCAGATGATGGTTTAACTGATTATCATTTAAGCCAGTTAGCTGAACTAGAAGAAATTGCTTCTACAACGGAAGCTTATATAGAAGTCGTAGAAGCCGCCAGTGCTTGCGTAGCGGGGTCATAATGGCAGATTGTTTAAAAGTTATAGATTTAGTAAACAAGGACCGCTTAACGCAAGAGCAGCTTGTAGAAATGATTTCTGAGTTACAAACAGAAAAAAAATCTAGGAAAGTTCCAGGTTTATTTGCAGAAGCACAAGCCGAAGTTTTAACTAAAGGCTTGGCAATGGCGAAAGATGCAGAAATTTCAGCAAAGATTGAAAAACGCAATCGATATATGAACATTCTCAAAGAACAAAAAATAATGTCATTTGTTGAGGCTGCTGATAAAATTGTAGGTGATCCCTCATTGGGTCTGGAAGGTGTTCTAGTTGGAGTTAATACTCCGTTTGCTGGATCTGGCCGGTCTGTTGATTCCCTTACCAACGGTATATTGTATTCTTATTTAGGCAATTTAGTTGCTGATTTAAAAAAATCTAAACTTGATATAAAATTTAATAATATGAAAGGCGAATTTGAAAGAGAGGTTGCAAATGTTCTTGGTGATCTAAACAGAGCGAAACCGCAGGGAGTTCCTGGCGTAAGTAAAGATGCAAAAGATATAGCCAAAATATTATTTAAATATCAAAGACAAGCTCTTTTAAGAGAAAACCAAGCTGGATCATTTATAAAATTAAAAGAAGGCAGAGTTGTCCAGGCAAGCCACGATCAACGTAGGTTAGTCAAGGCTGGGTATAAAGCTTGGTATGAAGAAATTAGAAACAAATTAGATTACGAAAAAATGGATATTGCTCCCGAAAGAATAGACGAATTTTTAATAAGTTCATATGACGCTATCGTTTCGGGCGTAAGGAGAAGTCAGGAAAATGTACCCGAAATAAGCAGAGCCTTTAAGGGGCCAGGTAATATTGCTAAAAAACAAAGTGCTTCAGGAGTTTTCACCTTCAAAAGCCCTAATGATTGGTACGATTACGATCAAATGTTTGGTAAAGCATCCCTGCGTGAATCATTTATGCAAGACTTGCAATCATCATCAAGAGCCACTGCCCTTATGGATGTGCTTGGAACTAACCCTGAAGCAATGGTTGAGCGCGTTATTGACCGAATGAAAAGCACCTATAGGAACGATCCTAAAAAACTTAAAAAAATTAAACGGGAAGCAAGTGTATTAACATTTAAAGCTGCTCTTAGTGAGGTTAGCGGAGATGTAAATATAGGCTCACATACATCTATTGCTAGAACTTTTCATGGGTATAGGTCTTTGCAAACAATGGCAAAGCTTGGCGGGGCATGGGTTTCTGCGCTTTCTGATGTCGCATTTATTGCGAGTAATAGGATATATCAAGGTAGATCACTTCTTGATGCGTGGAGTGACGGACTAACCGCTGTGTTTAAGGGCATGAACAAAGGCGAAATGCGTGAGTTTTCTGATAGGCTTGGCGTAGGTCTTGAGGGCCAAGCAGGAGATTTTATGAGTCGCTTTAATGCAGCGGACGATTTTCCAGGGCAGACAGCTAAAACAATGTCTCTTTTCTTTAAGCTTAATCTTTTACAACCTTGGACTGAAAGCAATAAGCGTGGCGTGACCTTGATGATTGCAAATGATCTTGGTCGTGAAGCAACTAAGCGATTTGATAAGCTTCCGGAAGATTTAAAACGTATTCTTAAAAACTATGGAATAGAAGATTCTGGATGGGAACTGGCTCGAAAGGGAGCAAAGAAAGGTCCTGACGGGAGGATGTATCTTATACCAGGTGAAATACCAGATGTTGCAATTCGTGAAAACGTATTTGCTTTGCTTGTATCTGAGGCCGATTTTTCTGTTCCATCACCAGGAGCGCGTGAACGTGCAATTATGCGGCGCGGTTATCGTCCAGGCACGGCAGCGGGTGAGGCTATTAGATTTGTAGGCCAGTTTAAATCCTTTGGGGTAACTGCTTTGACAAAAGGCGTTGGGCGGCAAGTGTATGGGTACGGTTCTAAAACACTAGGGGATCAACTGAAACGTGGCGTGGGCGCCAATATGGGCCTGATCAATAGTATTGTAGGCACAACTGTTCTTGGTTATTATGTTATGCAATTAAAAGAAATTGCTAAAGGAAACGAAATGCGCCCAGCAAGCGCAGAATCTTTTATTGCTGCCGCTTTGCAGGGTGGTGGTCTTGGAATATATGGAGACTTTTTGTTCGGTGAGGCTAACCGTTATGGCGGATCTACACTTCAAACACTAGCTGGTCCTGGGATTGGAACTGCTTCTCAGGCGGTTGATCTTGTTATGAAAGCTAGAAGCGCCGCTATGGGGGAAGATGTAGCCCTTGCAAGTTCCGCAGTTAGGTTAGCCAAGGGCAATGTGCCATTTGGCAATTTGTTTTATACAAAAGAAGCAATGAATTATTTGATTTGGTATCAATTGCAAGAAACTATAAACCCTGGATACCTCAAACGAAGGGAAAGAAGAATGAAAAAACAAACTGGAAAAGATATGTGGTTGCCGCCATCAAGCATAGTAAAAACTGGTGGTGGTTTTCGATAACTAATTATTGGAACATTATTAATAAATCTGCTATAGGATAGCTAAACAAGTGGAAAGTAGACATGACCGATATCCCAATTAACCCCGTTACGCGCAGAGTTCAGTTTGCAGGTACTACTGGAACCGGACCATTTGCTTTTAATTTTAACATTTTACAAGCAACCGATATCGTTGTTTTAAAAAACAACGTGGTATTATCTATTGGAACCGGATCTACTAACTACAGCGTATCGATAGCATCAAACGGAACGGGGTCAGTTTCTTTAGTCACGGCGCTTATATCTTCTGATACTTTGATTATCATGGGTGGTAGAGAGCTTTCCAGAACAACCGACTTTGTTACTGCGGGTGATCTCCTTGCTTCTTCATTGAATGAGCAGCTTGATAGCAACGTGGTTATGTCTCAGCAAATTGATGAAAAAGTTAACAGATCAATTATAGCGCAACCAGGTGACAAACTTGTTGGAGTTAATCTTAGCCTTCCCTTGGTCGCTGATCGTGCAAATGAAATTATAAAGTTTGATGCTTCGGGCAATGTTACAACTATACCTGTTAGTGAGATTGTAGGAACTGATATTGATACACAAAAGGTAACAATTAAAACTTCTGCTGGTGCAACTAAACTTGTTATCAATGGCAATACTAATGACCTTATTACGGCTGCTAATAACCTTACAATAGTAACCACACAAGGAGATATAGATTTTAAACCTGGTGGAGCTTCGATTAATCTTCTTGCTACCAGCGGCGCGCAAAGAATGGCACTACATAGTGGCGGCCAACCAACCATGCAGTATTTTCAAAATAGCAATGTTACAAAATTGGGTGTCGTTGATCCTACTGCGACTAGGACGTTACTGCTTCCTAACGCGAGTGATACGCTTGTTGGTAAGGCCACGACAGATACGCTTACAAACAAAACTCTAGCAAGCCCCGTTATCACAGGAAGTTTAGCCGTAGGGACACTTACTGGATCTGGCGATATTCTTTTAGACGCTGTTGGTGACATTGTTTTAGATGCCGCCGGTGATCAGGTATTTTTCAAAGATGGCGGTACGCTTAGAATAACATTCAACCTTGGTGCTGCTGGCACATCTATGGTTTCCGCAAGCGATCTTCTCACAAGTGTTACAAACGGGAGTATTAACTTTAAGCCCTCCACCGGCAATGTTGATTTCCTTCAACCCTCTGGCGGTCAAGCTGTTCAGATAATTTCTGCTGCTAGTTCAACTATAGTTTATTACCAAAATAGTAATACAACTAAATTAGGTGTGGTTAATCCTACTGCTTCAAGGGTTTTATTACTTCCTAATGCAAGCGATACTCTTGTTGGTTTAGCAACAACAGATACGCTTACTAATAAGACACTCGCTAATCCCACCTTTACCGGAAACTTAAACTTCTCTGGTGATATTACGCTTGATGCTGCTGGAGATATTACTCTGGACGCAGACGGTGGGCAAATATTTATCAAAGATGGTGGAGCGCTCAAGCTAACTTTTACTGGAAGTACGCTTGCATCTACCGGCTTGGATGGTATTAATTTATTCTCAAGCAACGATATTGCTTTAAAGGCCGCTGGTGGACAAGTTGACTTCCTGGGAACAAGTGGCGAACAAAGAATATTAATTAATAACGCTGCTGCTCCGACTATTAAATACTTTCAAAATAGTAATACAACTTCTCTAGGTATTACTAATCCTACTGGAACAAGATTATTGTTGTTACCAGATGCTTCTGATACTTTGGTTGGTAAAGCTACTACCGATACCCTTACAAACAAAACTCTAAATAGCCCCACTATAACGGGCAGCTTGGATATGAGTGATGTTAATATAACTAATGTCGGCAGTATTTCTTTAGATAGAATTGCTAATGATGGAGGCACTGGAATAACCTTAGACTCTAGTGTGTCTATTTCTATAGACAGTGGAAATGGTCAACTTTTTTTAAAACAGAATGGGTCTACAAGAGTAACGCTTACTCATAGTTCCAGTGGCCTTCAAACATTAACTGCTGCTGGAATATTTTCAATTACAGCAACAGCGGATATTAACTTGCGGCCTAATGGCGGTCAGCTTTATGTTTTAAACAATGCTGGCGGAGACAACTTTCAGTTCAACACTGGCTCTGCACCTACATTAGCTATTCACCAAAACAGCAATAGAACTAACCTTGGGCTTGTTAATCCTACTGCCACTAGGAATATTTTATTCCCTGATGCTAGTGACACCCTGGTTGGTAAGGCTACTACAGACACATTAACCAATAAGACATTAACAAGTCCGGTTATTAATACTGGTGTGTCTGGATCTGCGTTCCTGGACGAAGACAACTTTGCTTCTAACAGTGCTACTAAGATCGCTTCCCAGCAATCCATTAAAGCTTACGTTGATGCTGCTACGGCAGGGGGCGGCGCGGGAAGTTTGTCCACCGTTCTTGGCATTGGCAATACCACCGGCTCTAACAATGTTCTCTTTGGCGATAACAACAAAGCCATCTTTGGTGAAGAACTTCAAATATACACTGATGGTACACACTCATTTATTAAAGAAAGCGGCAGTGGTGATCTTTTAATATATGGAAATAACCTCAGGCTAGGTAATGCTGACGGATCAGAATTGTATATTTTAGGTAATAACAATGCAGATGTTCAACTGAGATATAACAACTCTACTAAACTAGCCACCACCAGCACAGGCGTAGCCATCACGGGTGGCTTTACTGCAACTGCTCCTTCTACCATTACAAGTAATACTCCTATACTTTCTTTTATCGAAAGCGACCAAAGCAATAAAAAATATCAAATTGGTTCTTTTGGTTCTTCTTTTGCAATTAATGACGCAAGTGCTAGTGCATTTAGACTTGTCATCTCCACCAGCGGTAAGGTTGGGATCGGCACTACTTCGCCTAACCATGAGCTAGACGTAAAGGCCGCATCAGGCAGTGGTATTTCAATTACCCCTGCTACTGGTAATGCTACAAACTTTTTAGATTGGTATGATACAGGCGGTGGCCCATTTGGTCGTATAGGATATAATCACCAACTTAGCGCAATGACTTTTTCAACCGTGAACAACGAACGTATGCGCATCGATAGCAGCGGCAACGTGCTAGTGGGTACTACGAGTGCCACTCCACATACTGGCCAAACCGTAGGTGTAGCTATTCGTGCTGATGGCGGTGTATTTTTTACAAGGGCTGGCGCAGACGTTCTTAACGTAAACCGAACAAATAGTGACGGCGACATTGCATTGTTCCGCAAAAACGGCTCCACCGTGGGTCAGATTGGTACTTTGGGAGGAACAACATACATTGGGTCAACAAATGGCGGTATTATGTTTAATGGTACAGATATCGAGCCTACTAGTGGAGCGGCAACAAGAGCAGATAACACTGTTTCTCTAGGTTCTACAAATTTTAGAGTCAAAGACGCATACCTATCTGGCGGTGTTTTCCTTGGCGGGACTGGTGCGGCTAATAAGCTGGATGACTATGAAGAAGGGACTTGGACTCCTAGCCTTGGCGGTAATGCTAGTTACGACATACAATCTGGTCTTTATAGGAAGGTTGGCGCTATAGTGTTCATTAATGGTGCAATTCGCTCCAACAACTTTGGCACTGGATCAACCAAGGTAATAACGGGCTTACCTTTTCCAGTGGAGGATGGCGGCTCTTTCACAGCGGCTTACTTTGATGGGGCTGCTGTAAATGTCATGGAGTTATCAGCCATTGTAAATGGGAGCCAAATCGAACTTCGCACTAGAACTTCGGCAAGCAATGCTGCTCAATCTGCTGTTTTTTTCCAAACCAACGCAAGGCTTTTCTTTAACTGCGTGTACGGAACAACAGCATAATAACTTAACTCTGTAGGATAGCAGGGTCGGACAGTCCAAACCATAAAGGAGAAAAAATATGGCAAATGGTGACATCACTAAAGTAATAGAGTACGACAAGATTGAGTGCGTAAGTTCTTGGACTATAAACATTCGCAAGGCTACGAAGATCATGGAAGAAAACTCAGACGGTTCACTGACTGAGCTATCCCGTGGTTTTCACAGACACGTTCTTTTTCCATTTAACTCAGTCTACACGGCTGCTGTTGAAGCTGTTGAGGCAGTAGCTGAAGAAAAAGATAGTGACGGTAATGTTACTACTGAAGCAGTTGAGGCAGTAGAAGCTGCTGATGCAAGCTGGGCGCATAATGCCACAGACATCTCAGGAGAAGCTGCAAGTGTACAAGCCATAGCAAACGCAGCTTGGACTGACGATGTTAAGAACGCTTACAAAGCAATGCGTGAAGCAAAAGAAAGTTAACCCAATCCACGGGGGTATCGTGGCAACAACCTAGAAGGAAATCAAAATGACTGAAGAAAAAAAGGTTATTACGATTAATGACGTAGACTACACAGAAAATGATTTTACTGATGAGCAAAAGATGATGATCAATCACATCAATTCTTTGCAACAAAAGATTACTTCTGCTCAGTTTAACTTAGATCAACTTAGAGTGGGCAGCGATGCGTTTGGTAAAATGTTAGCTGACTCCCTGGAGATCTCTGACACAGAAGAAACTAAGGACTAAAAATAGATGGACAAAAGAACAATAGCTTCAGCGCATGATCGTATAAACGGATTGGAGAAAGAAATCGTGGCAATAAAAACCGAGATGGAAATTCAATTTAAAGATTTGTTTAATAGGGTGAAACGCATTGAGGCTATTGTTATAGGTGCATCAGCATTTATTATTGTGTTGCTTCTCCGCGTTAATATGATCGGATAGGTTCTTGAATGTTAGATCCTATCAGTGCGATAACACTCGCAACCAGCGCCTATAAGGGGATCAAGAAAGCCTGTGAGGTAGGCAAAGAAATAAGCAGCTTCACAGGCGCAATCTCTCAGTTTGCTAAAGCATCGAGCGACATAGATTTTCTTGAGAAGAAATCACAAAAACCCTCGCTCTATCATAAGTTGTTTTCCAATACTGAGGCCACAGCTTTAGACATCTGGTCGGCTAAAAAGAAATTAGAGCAACACAGAACCGAATTAAAAAATCATATCTCTTGGACGTATGGGCCTTCGGCTTGGAAAGAAATTGTCAAGATAGAGGCAGAACAACGAAAGCGGCAAAGGGCTCTGGTGTACGAACGTCAGGAGTTTATAGACAATTTAATTAACGGTATAGTTATAACTGTAATCACTGTCATTGGTTTAGGAATAGCGGGTGTCGTAGTTTATTTTGTAGGGAAATCTCAGGGCAAGTGGTGATGGTACAAAGGGGCAGAAAGTATGTTGTATATGACAAGCGTGGGAAAGTAGTTATAATAACTTTAGATAAGAACATTGCAGTTCAATACGTGAGAGGCAAATATGGTAGAGTTTGACAAGGCTGACTTAGACTCCAATGGAAGTATTGACAGGCATGAGTGGCGAGAATTGGCACTCGAAGACAAAAGACGCGAGATGATAGATGAAGATCTGAAAAGAAATACTGAACGAATGTTAGTTGTCTGGTGCTGTATTGGAATGTTGATCTATCCTTTTATTATCTTGCTTGCTTCAGTGCTGGGTTTTGACCAGGCAGCTAGTCTTATTACAGATATAGCCTCTGTATATGTGATAGCCGCTTCTGGCGTGATTTGCGGATTTATTGGATTCAATAGTATGTCTGCAAAAAAAACCAAACCCTCAACAATTTATGATAAGGGTGAAGATCGATGAGTATTATTTCAAGTTTGATTGGTCCAGCTACCGAGATCGTTGGTAAGTTTGTGCAAGATAAAGACAAGGCTGCACAGTTAGCGCATGATATATCTACGATGGCTGACAGACACGCACAGGAAGCGATGTTAGCACAGATCTCTGTAAACAAGGCCGAGGCACAGGGAAATTGGTTTCAAGCATCGTGGCGCCCTCTTTGTGGGTACGTCTGTGTTCTTGGTTTAATGGTTAACTTTCTTATTTCTCCGATTTGTGCGGGGTTTGGTTTTGTTATTCCCCAGGCAGACATGAGTGTAATGATGCCAGTGCTAACTGGTATGCTTGGTCTAGCTGGTATGCGTAGCTTTGAGAAAGTTAAGAAAGTAAGTAAGTGATGTGGGTTTTGATCTGGATGCAATTAGTATCTGGGCAACCCGTGGATTATTTTCAGTTAGCTGTGTACGAAACTATCGCAGAGTGCGAAAAGAATAGAAAGAGCGCTGAAGTTATGGTAACACATAACGGAATTGCTGTAGCCTGTTTAAACGTGAGGACAGAGAAATGACATTTAAATTATCAACACGCAGCCTTGATAGGCTGATCGGCGTAGATGAGCGCCTGGTCGCTGTAGTAAAAGGAGCTATCCATAAATCTAAAATAGATTTTGGTGTTATCTGTGGGATGCGCACTCGAAAAGAACAAGAGGATCTTGTTGCAAAAGGTGCTTCACAAACGATGAAGTCTAAACATCTTGATGGTCTTGCTGTTGATTTGATGGCTTACATTGGATCACGGGCTTCATGGGAACTTAATCTATATGATGATATTGCTGCCGCAATGGCTGAGTCTGCCAGAGAAGTAGATGTTCCTATCCGCTGGGGTGCAGCTTGGACAGTCCCAAACATTGCTTACTTCGATGGCACGATGGAAGAAGCAATGAATGGCTATATAGATACAAGACGCACCCAAGGGCGTAGGTGCTTCATTGACGGACCGCATTTCGAGGCTATGGTCTAAGCCTTGGTCTTTGTTTAAACTCGCTGTGGAATAAATCTGTTTCTCTGCATCGTGCCATAGAAAACTCATATTCCTCCGATATGAGTGGGTAATAGATATCACTTGCTTTGTGACAGGTTGCCATATCTTTAAAGTAGATCTTTGAATGTATCGTATGCTCTTCAACATAGTAAGTTAAAATAAGAACGGCCCAATACATTAAGGTCTGCTATAAACATAAACAGCATCTTTAACATTTGGCCCGAAATAAACTTGTTCTCTTACCAGCTTATCCTCTCGAAACAAAAGGTTTAAGATCTGCCCTGACGATTGAGTAGTAAATTCAGACAAGCCAGCAACAGCGTGAGAAGTAAGTTTTCTGTTCTTTGTAAAAAGATCCATAATAATTATTCTTTTAAGCTGCATAGCTGCATTTTGCCTGGGATTTATTCTGATGTTCTTACTGTTTCTAATTCTATCACAGTTTAATGGGAGTGGTGGTCTAAGCCTTTGCCGCACCTGGTCAGTTTCAAAATTCATTAGCCGTGTGGCGTAAACTGTTTCATAATCCATTATCATTTTTTTGATTTTTCTAAATTTCTGCTGATCATGTCCATCATTGAAGATAACTCTTCCAGTTCCATCTTGAGGTTCTGGCGTCTGGAGTTTGTTGCTTTCATTATCATTATTTTCAAAAGTCTTTTTGTCCTCAGTATAATTTTTTCTAAATCGCTGTTCATTTGCTTTTCTCCTTGCACAAACAAATTCAATCCCAAATTTTTTTGATATTTTTTTTACTTTGTAATAAGACATCCCAGACATATTTGCGGTTTCCCTATGGGTTAGTCCCTGTTCTGCGCCGTTAATTATTGCGCTTAATTCTGGTCCATACATTTTGTTTTCCTCCCCTGTTTTTTCACAGGCCAATCAATATCGTTTTTTAAAATAAAACTGTTTAGATTTTGCGGTGATATTCCTAGCTCCCTCGCTGCTTCTGTTTGCGTTATTTCAGTTTGAGCAATTTCTTTTACCAACTCAACCTGTTCTTTTTTGTGCCTGGCTTTTATTTCTCCCCACGTTTCCATTTACTTCTCTCCATTCTGTGCGCCCAGGGACCGCAAGCTTTTGGTGTAGGCTTTTGTTATCTGCTCAGTTAATGGCTCACTTACAAAGGCAATCGAGCTTTCATTGTGTTCTTTTAGCTCGCGCAGTAATGTCATGCGTCTGCGTGGTTCGACCTCATTGCCATCTTTGTCATGTGTCGTAGTGCAGTACACTTTAAACATTTTAATTAAACTTTCAGCAAACTCTGCGTGATCCAGTTCTTTTAATTGTTTGCCGGTGTGGGTTAACAGTGCAACCGTATCGGGCGCCGGTGCCTTCGTAGATGGAGCAGCGGCTTGTTGTTGCTGGGCTTGCTGTTTGCGCGGCACAGCATCGATCTCATTAATGCTTGCGTATGTTCCACCATGTAGGCCCAAAGAAGCCAATGCGCGTCCTATGGCGCTAGTTTCGCCGTTCTCAAGGGCTGACGTTTTATTAACATTGCCAACGCCCCTGATTTCTTCAGCCATTCCAGATCCGATAGTCATGCCGGTAGCGTTTGTAATGACTGCTTTAACAACAACGCGCTTGCCATCATCGACAACGATCTGTGTGTCAATCCCGTAATCTGTGCCGAACGCTTTGCGAAATGCTTCAACACGAACGAATACTTCTGTGTATTTTTTGCCGCCGCGCTGGGTTACTCCATGCGTTCTGTTCAGATCGTTTACTTCTGCCATTGCTTTTTGTAGGTCGCTCATTTGATCCTCACTGTTATTGAAGGTTGACCCATTTGAAACTGACAGCCTGGAACATTCTCGCCTTGATCCATTTGTTTTTTAATTGCTGTCATGTCGGGCTTGGTTGTGACTTTTGTTAGCTGCGAGGGAATTTCTGCCTCATCAACTATCTTAACGCCCCATCTGGCTTTGGTTCTACTGATTGTAGCCATTGGGTGTTTGACTTTTGTTTCGCCCATAGCGTCTAGTAACTGACCAATCGTAACCGAAATTGCATTTTGCCTGGCAGCTAGTCGTTTTGCTCTGGTTGAGTAGGTTGCTGCGAGATCTTTCATTGCAACTTCATGCGCAGATGCTTCAGTGCGTTCCTCTACAAGCTTGCCTAGAATATCCATTGCATCTGTTTCGCCATCTAGCGTATCTAAAAACGTGTCATGATCGTCACCAGTTAACAACCGGATCTGGTCGGCCATATCGCGGATATCCTCAAATTTAATGTACATATTTTTCACCCTTCTTTGTAAGTTTCCAGATTATTTCTGTGTTGCCGTAAGTGTTTGTATGTCTTCCAAACGTGTCTTCTACCAGCTTCATTTCTAATAGTTCCGAAATGCGCGGTCTTATGCTAAAGAGAGATAGTCCGGTCGCAAGGGCTATCTGCTCGCCAGCCGCTGTTCCTCCCAACGCGGCCAGCCCTTGCAAGGTTTCGAGGCGTCTGCCTACAACCGATCGGGCCGACTTGTGCGCCGCCGCAATCTCCGTATCAGGTGCGTTGCGGTGGTGCATCTTTTTGACATCTACCTGGTCAATCATTTTGTTTCCTTCTTGTTAAAAACTAAAACTGTTTCCTTGCCAGAGCTATCGCAGAAAAAACAATCCTCGAACTCTGTCTGGCCGGTGCTGTAATTAAGATCCGAAGTGAACCCGTTGCCTTTGCAGTGTCTACAGACTGCATTATCGTCTGTAATTAATAATGCTCGATTAACTTCCATCATAGCGGTTGACCGAAAAATAAAGAGACACCCAAGGCAGCGACCAGGGCAACAATGCCCACCAGTTCAGCAAGTGGATTTTCTTCCAAGCGTTTAAAAAAGTTCTTCATTGTTTTGCTCCCGCTAGTTTTTTGAATGTGCCGCAAGCGCGGTCTATGCCGTGTGAGTTGACGCAATCTGCAAACTGTTTGCGTGTGATGTTGCGCCCGTTGTTGTCGTTAAGCTGAACCACAAAGTTTTTTTGTGTTTCGATTTCTGCAATGACTAACAAGCCCTTGTAAAAATCAACCTCATGGTTTTGTGTTTCCCAAAAATTTTTCATATCGGTAAACCATTTGCAAAAAGGTATAAGGCAAGCCAGCCAATTCCAAAAGTTAAGGGGTACAAACAAACTAATAAAAGAAAAATTGTTTCCGGTTTCATGTTGTTATTTCCTTTAAACAAGATCGTTAATAAATGATTGTGAAACTGTGCGGCCAATATCCTTGCCACCAAGATATTTGTTAATATGCTTGGAAGTTGTAACGCTAAACTTTTCATCAGTTCTGAAAGAACCTTTATCATCCCAGCCAGCAACGGGCGTTTTATATGAAAACAAAATTGATGTGCCGTTTTTTAAAGTAAGCTCAGTCATATTTGATCCAATTGGTTGTACTTGCATTTTGTTATCTCTCTTTATTGTGGTTGCATTGTTGTTGCGATTGACTATAAACGATATCACAATGAACGCAATAGCTTTTTAAATAAAAATTAACAAATAATTAATAAAAGTTATAAGTTGTTGAAAGTAAAGGAAAACAAAATGAAGTATCAAGGCAAGGCTGTAGAAAAAAAGCCGTTGGTGGTTCGATTGCCGAAGGGATTAAAAGAGCAATTAGACATCACAGCGAAGCAGCAGAACATATCTCAAAGCCGTTTAGCTGTTGAATTTATCCATGAGGGATTAAATCAATCAGTGGTCAATTTACCTGATGAAGCGGCTATTTATAAGGAGGTCGAGTCGGAGGAAAATGTTGATATTAAAGATTGGTTAAAGCGGATATGAACGAGATCCATATCTTTTTGCCTGGTCAACCGATCGGCAAGGGGCGCCCACGTTTTACCAGGATGGGGCGGGTTTATACTCCAGCTAAAACGAAAAACTATGAAATGAAGCTGGCGGCGGCGGGTTCTGATGTAATGATTCAGAAACAGCTAGATCCAATTGTCTGCCCTTGTAAGGTATTGATCAAGGCTCAGTTTGAAATCCCAAAGAGTTGGACAAAGAAAAAGAAAGCGCAAGCGGCTGCGCTGGAGATCAATCCAGGCAAACCGGACATTGATAACGTGGCAAAGATCGCGCTCGATGCTTTAAACGGTGTAGCTTTCGAGGATGATAAGCAAGTGTACGATTTAAAGGTAATCAAGAGATACGGAGATCCGTGTTTAATTATCACGGTTAGTTATTGAAAGGCTGGCGCAAGAGAGATAAAAGCACCAGCCTGACAACATTTAGCATTATTGGGTGAAACAATGCAGGGCCAGAATACACATTCCCTGCCAAAATAAAAGGTAAAAGAATGGCTAATTTTCCAGCGATGCCGTTATGGACGGACGCTTACATAGCTGACACACAGCATTTGAGTAATGAGGAACACGGTGTTTATCTCAGGCTGTTAATGTTTGCCTGGCGCACTAAAGAATGTTGCTTGCCAGATGATGATAAAAGACTTGCTCTCATGGTCGGTGTAACAGCAAAGAAATGGCTCAAGTTAAAGCCGGTTATCATGCAGCATTGGGATCATAGTGATGCCGGTTGGACACAGAAAAAGCAACTAAAAGTGTTCCAAGCCGTCAGTAAATCGGTAAACCAAAAACGATCCGCAGGGGAAGCGAGTTGGAAAGCTAAGTCGTTGAAAGATAACGAAGCAGATGCAACGGTCGTTATAACGGAGGAGGTAACGGGGAGGGTAACGGCTGGACAACGAACCAAAACCAAAACCAATATAGAAAAAATAGATACTAAAGTATCTACAAAAAAAGGCAGCAGATGGACCGATAAAAACGAGGTTACGGATGATTGGATTCAATGGGCAGTTGAGCAAGGTTTGCAAATTGAAGATGCTTACATTCAAGCAGCTAGTTTCTCAGACTACTGGATCGCTATCTCTGGCAGTAAGGGAACCAAGCTCGATTGGTATGCAACCTGGAGAAACTGGATCAGAAACACAATGCAACGAAAGCAACCAACGCCGATAATCAGAGCAGTTGAGGATTCCACAGTCATTGACAGCATCGTGGCAGATCTCATAGAAAAGAACGGAAGGGGCATATGATGGATTACTCAAAGAGAATATCAATCGTAACCACCGAAGTGCAAAAGCTGTTGAACGGATACGAACCGCCAAGATCCAGGGCAGATGATCCGTCATGGCAAAAACAAGAAATCTCAGACGTATCAGACGCAGTGAATAGCTCAATCCCAAAGGATGCAACCGAACAAGGAATTACCAGGCTATTTGAAAGAATGAGGCGAGATCTCAAGAAGTCAGCTAAGACAAGAGCATGGCCCATCACACGCGAGATTGTCGAAGCAATCAAAGAACGCACACCGAAGAAAGACTTCGAAGCCGCACAGATGGCAGCTTTCGACAGCGACACAATAGCAGCCAAGCGCATCAACAACGGTGAAGGCGTTGCAGAAACATACATAATCGGATCAGCAGCAGCCAGGCTAATCGAAAAGAAACTGGTTACAGCCAAAGCCCTGGAGGGTTACAAATATTCAATTGAACAAAACAAGCAGCAGCCAGCCGTAGATCCAATCGAGGAGAACCCATTTTGAGACCTAAACAACTCAAAGCCAAAGATCTCAGAGCGTTCACAATCGTTCCAATTAGAGCGCTGGGAGATCCGAGAGTGTCAGCATCAACCTTCAGAGTGCTTGCAGCTTACTGCTCATACGCAGACCGAATAGGCAGAACATTCGTAAGCCAGGGCAGACTAGCCGAAACCCTGGGAATAGGTAAAAGCGGAATATCCTACCACGCCGTTAAACTTCGCAAGCTAGGATACATGGTCTATTGCAAGCCGTTCTATCCAGGGCAGAGGTCAACATCTAACCGCATAGTCTACGAACCAAAGATCAAGCTGGAAGAAACAATCAAGTCCTCACTCTCAGTTAAACACCAGATGGAGATTTCAGAAGCTGAATCAATGCTTAAGGATCAGATCAAACAAGGTAAGGCTGGGACTAACAGCGGCACTGATCAGAGGCTATCTAGGTTAATGGAAGATTTTCAGTCTTTGACAACCGACTTTTTTACAGCAGCAATCGCGAAAGGCTGGTGGATCTCGCATGATCAGGCACAACGGTCAGCTAAGATGCTGGCTAATCAAGCCGTAGAGCTATTGAGAGAGCCGCACAGCAACGAAACGGGTGCAGCATGAGCATAGGTAGCGCAAGAGATGTACCGAGCTTGTACGGGCTTGGCATTGAATGTGGCCTACCCACTGGCAAGGTGGTTGCATTTTTGAGTGAAGGTAGAGCAAAAGCTTTTTCTTTCTGTAGGGAAAAGTTGCAGTTTTGTAGGAAATCGACCCCTTCCCCCTCCCCCGCGCCCTCTATAGCTGCAGTCCCTCACGCAACTATTTTCCAGAAAACCATGAAAGGAGTTTTTTATGAAAGGTGTTAAGCATTACAAATCCAGTGGGGCGGTTTACACTGGTGCTTCACATAAGATGAAGAATGGTACGTTGCACTCTGGCAAAGCACATACGGCTTCTAGTCAGAAGCTGTTTCATTACGGTGATTTGTCGAAATCAGCGCAAGCAAAGACCAAATCCAAGAAGGGAAAGTAATATGGCAAAAAGACCTGGACTATATAAAAATATTGATCTTAAGAGAAAGCGGATTGCTGCTGGTAGCGGCGAGAAGATGCGCAAGGTTGGTAGTAAGGGATCTCCTACTGCTGATGCTTTTAAACAAGCGGCTAAGACCCGCATGAGAAGGAAGGGATAAGATTATGCCGATGGGTAAGGGAAGTTATGGAAGTAAGGCTGGGCGTCCGTCTAAGGCGGCTAAGAAGAACCCTATGCTAAAGAAGGCAGCTATGAAGAAGATGGCGGCTAAGAAGAAGAAGTAATGCTTGAACCTGGCGATCCTTTGTCGGTTGTTAGTTGGCAAGTTAGGTCTGATGGTCTTTATGTTTGGCGTGATGCTGAATTGATAGCTGTTATTGGGCATGATTTGTTTCCTAACATGATTGAGGATTTAGCCAGGGGATTGGTTCGTGATCGTTTGTGTATTTATCACTAGGTATTGTAATATCGTTTTGATGTGATATCGTTTTTATATGAAAATACTTATAGCTTGTGAATATTCTGGCCGTGTTCGTGATTCTTTCCGTTTATTGGGGCATGATGCTTGGTCTTGTGATTTATTGCCTCCTGATGATGGTTCTGAGTTTCATATACAGGGTGACGTTCTTTCTTTACTAAGTGATGGGTGGGATATGATGATTGCTTTTCCTCCTTGTACTTTTCTCTGTAGCTCTGGGTTGCACTGGAACAAGAGAGTTGAAGGAAGAAATAAAAAAACTGAAGAAGCTTTAGAGTTTGTTCGTGCATTAATGGATGCGCCTATTGGAAAAATAGCAATTGAAAATCCCGTTGGAAGAATTGGCACTGCTATAAGAAAATCTGATCAATCAATTCACCCTTATATGTTCGGTGATGATGCTTCAAAACGCACCTGTCTTTGGTTAAAAAATTTAAGAACCTTAAAGCCAACAAAGTTTGTGGAGCCAAGAATGGTTGACGGGAAGCCCAGATGGGAAAATCAAACCGACTCTGGTCAAAATAAATTGCCGCCATCAAAGGATCGTTGGAAAGAGCGCAGTAAAACTTATCAAGGGATAGCTAATGCGATGGCTTCTCACTGGGGATAATTAACTTGCGGTATCTCTTGCCAAGCGATATCGTTATTTCATTGCAACGCGATATAGGAGAAAACAATGTCGAAGCGATTTAGTGTTGTGCAAGCGAAGGAAGTACCAGGTCGAGATAAGCCTGTTTGGTTACGTCATGGTATTGCTTTTGAGGGTGAGAAGGGGATTAGCATTAAGCTTGAGAGTTTACCCCTTCCTAACAAGGATGGTGAGGTTTGGCTAAAGTTGTTTGTTGATGATGGTAATCGTCAGCAGCAAGCTACACCGGCGGCTAAGTCTGCACCGTCTGCTGATTTAGATGATGAGATTCCATTTTAATGGCAAGAAAAAAAGAGGATAAGATTAAACCTATTCCTCCGGTTGGTCGGTTTGGCGGTGCGCGATTGTTGCAGCGCCGGATCGGTCGGTCTGAAACTCTTGCTCAGAATAAGGAAGCTGTTGCTACTGAATTGATAGCAATGGGTACTGCTCGGATTACTGATATCATTAATTTAAGTACCGGCGAGATTAAGCCTATTGCTGATATTCCTGATGAGGCTTTGGCTGCGATTAAGAAAGTTACTGTTGGTCAGCATGGAACAACGATTGAGATGTTTGACAAGGTAAGTGTTCTACGCATTTTAGCTAAAGCGAGTGGTTTGTTGGATGTTGAGAGCAATGTTGATAAGCCTTCGATTATTGGGATCAATATGAAGGGTCCAGAGATCACCACAACGTATGAGGCTGGCGATGAGTAATATACCAAGCATGGATTTAGATTTTTCTAAGTCTGCTACGGTTTGGAAATTTCTACACGATAAATCTTTTGTTCGTGGCCTGATGGGTCCGGTTGGATCTGGTAAGTCATATGGGTGCGCTGCTGAGATAATGCTTAAAGCTGTGCAGCAAAAGCCTTCTCCGCGAGATGGTATCCGGTATTCACGGTTTGTTATCGTGCGCAATACCTACCCAGAGCTAAGAACCACTACAATTAAGACCTGGGGGGAGTTGTTTCCAGAAGAAACTTGGGGCCAGATGCGCTGGCAACCACCCATAACACATCATTTAAAGCTGCCCAGCCGCGATAATGCACCTGGTATTGATTGCGAAGTTATCTTTATGGCTCTGTCTACGCCTCAAGATGTGCGTAAATTGCTTTCTTTGGAACTTACTGGTGCCTGGGTAAATGAAGCCAGAGAGTTACCAAAGGCTGTTATCGATGGTTTGACCCACCGTGTAGGTCGTTACCCTACTAAATCGGACGGAGGCGCGTCCTGGTACGGCATCATCATGGATACAAACCCGCCTGATGCGGATCACTGGTGGCATGAGCTTGCAGAGAAGAATCCTATTGGTGGGCGTTTCCCCTGGAAGTTTCACCGGCAACCTGGTGGCGTTTTAGAGGTAGCAGCTAAAGATATACCTGAGAACCCAGAGGCAAACGGCTTTGTTTTTTCTGGTGGTAAGTGGTGGATGGTTAATCCGTCAGCGGAAAACAAGGTTCATCTTCCTGATGGATATTATGAGCAGCTACTTGGCGGTAAAAATGCTGATTGGATCAGATGTTATGCAGAAGGCAAATATACTTTTGTGCAAGAGGGGCGTCCGGTGTGGCCTGAGTACGATGATGAGTTAATGTCAGCGGAAGTTCAGTATGATCCTCAGTACCCGCTTCAGATCGGTGTAGACTTTGGGTTAACCCCAGCCGCTATATTTGGACAACGTACTGCTGGCGGCGCCTGGAAGGTCTTAGATGAGCTAGTTACGTTTGATATGGGGCTAGAACGGTTTGGTCAGGAGTTACTGGCGAAGATCGCGGCAAGTTTCGACAAGGCCGAGGTGATGATCTGGGGAGATCCAGCGGGTAACAAGCGCGATGAGATTTATGAGGTCACTGCTTTTGATCACTTGAAGTCTATCGGGTTTCGAGCGCAGCCAACAGACAGTAACGCTTTCAATGTTCGCCGTGAGGCTGCTGCTTCGCCTATGAACCGGCTGGTGAGTGGCAAGCCTGGTCTGATAGTAAATAAAAAATGTTTGCGCTTGCGCAAATCTTTAAGTGGTGGGTATTTTTTCAAGCGCGTTTCTATGGGCGCTGGGCAAGATAGGTTTAAAGACGCGCCGGTAAAGAATGAACACTCTCACTGTGGCGATGCGTTTGGGTATCTTATGCTTGGCGGTGGTGAGCAACGTAAGTTGCGCCGTGGGTCTTACGGTACAAGCTTTGCCGCAAGCTCAAGCTATTCAGCAACCACAGATTTTGAAATTTTTTAATGGGCTTAATTCAGATCCCAGAGTTTAGAATGAGCAGTGACGAACACATCATTGCATTAACGTATGATCACCTGACCAGAATACAGTATAATGAGGATACTAAGGAATACATCAAACATATTCCTAATTATATTCATTACATTTGGGATAATGCCGTTGTCGGATCTAGCTGGGCAGCAATATCTAAAGGTAAGGTTATTGCTGTTTTCGGTATAAGATATATATGGAATGGCTTGGCAGAGATGTGGATGATCCCTAGCAAGGACATTCATAAGAATGCAATACTGCTTGTGCGTGGGGCGAAGGCAACAACCGATACCGCAATCAATAATTATGAAATAAAAAGACTGCAAATAATCGTAAGAGTAGAAAACGATGTTGCTTTAAGGTTTGCCAAATCACTAGGTTTTAGTGTAGAAAGTGTTATGACAAAGTTTGGCCCAGAGGGGGCTGACTATTATATGATGGTGAGGTTTTGATATGTCTGGATTATTTGGTGGTGGTTCAAGAGGGCCTACACAAGCTCAAATTAATGCCGAGGCTGCGCAAAAAAAAGCTGCTTCAAGGGCCGAAAGTTCTGAAATAACTGAAATGCAAGGTATTCAGTCGCGCCGAAGCCGTATGCGTAGAGGCGGGTTAAGACTTTTATTTTCTCCAGCTAGAAACGAAAGCCCACAAACTAATAAACTTCAAACAAAATTAGGTGGTGAATACTAATGACACAAATTAAATCTGATCCCCGCGTCCACAATAAAGTTAAAGTAGCTGTTGCCGTTGAGAAGGTTCGCGCTCGGAATGAAGACGGTTCATTTATAGGTGATGATCCTAGTACGCCAGAAAATGAAGCTTGGGTTGAAAAGAAAAAGCCAAAAGCTAAAGATAAAGATAGCTAAATGGTTGCCAAAAAATTTCAAAGTGCAGCGGGTGGTTTAAACGAAGCTGGTCGCAAGAAACTAGGAATGGGCCGTAAGTTAAAAACCGGCACTAATCCCAGGCGTATCAGTTTTGCCGCACGATTTGCTGGCATGAAAGGCCCTATGAAAGATGATAAAGGTAAGCCTACTAGAAAGGCTTTAGCTCTGAGCGCATGGGGTTTTGGATCTGTTGAGGCTGCGCGTAACTTCGCCAATCGTCACAAAAAAGGATAAGCAAGATGTCTAGGCTAAATGTAACTGAAATTATTGAACGTGAGGCCAAAGCACAAGCGCGTAAGGATGAGTGGCGATCCATATATGAAGATTGTTATGAATTTGCTTTACCGCAGCGCAATCTTTATTCTGGATATTACGAAGGTGGTGTTGCCGGTAAGGGCAAGATGGTCAGGGTTTTTGATTCAACTGCTATTCATGCAACTCAAAGATTTGGCAATAGAATACAAGCTGGTTTATTTCCTCCTCAAAAAGAGTGGTGTCGCTTAGAAGCTGGAACAGGTATCCCAGAAGAACAGCGTCCCCAGGCACAAGCTGCGCTCGATGCTTATACAAAGCGTATGTTTGAAATAATGCGTCAAACTAACTTTGACCTAGCAATGGGTGAGTTCTTGCTAGATCTGTGTGTCGGTACTGCCGTTATGATGGTAACTGCTGGAGATGAAGCAACTCCAATTAGGTTTACTCCAATCCCTCAATACCTGGTTGCTATCGAAGAAGGTACGTTTGGAAACATTGATAACGTATATCGCAAACTAAGGATGAAAGCTGAAGCAATACCGCAAGAGTTTCCTGATCTGGAAATGACATCGGAATTGCAAGAGGCAATATCAAACTCTCCATCAAAAGAAATAGATTTGGTTGATGCTGTAATCTATGACTATGATGAAAAAATATTCTGCTATCATGTTATCTGGCCTGGCAAACGCCAAGAGCTTGTTTACAGAACTATGGACTCATCTCCATTTATCGTTGCGCGTTATATGAAGGTTGCCGGCGAAGTATATGGTCGCGGTCCTTTGGTAACTGCAATCAGCGATATTAAGACCCTAAACAAAACTGTTGAGCTAGTTCTTAAAAACGCTTCATTGGCTATTGCCGGTGTATATACGGCAGCAGATGATGGCATATTGAACCCGCAAAACATTAAGATCCAGCCAGGTGCGATTATTGGCGTTGCGCGTAACGGTGGACCGCAAGGCGCGTCTTTGGCTCCATTGCCTCGTACCGGCGATTTTAACGTAAGCCAGATTGTTATGAATGATTTGCGTATCAACATTAAAAAGATCTTAATGGACGATACCTTGCCACCTGATAATATGTCAGCGCGTTCTGCAACTGAGATTGCTGAAAGATCGAGAGAACTAGCAAGTAACCTAGGGTCTGCCTTTGGTAGATTGATTAATGAAACGATGGTTCCGCTTGTTACCCGCATTTTATACATAATGGACCAGCAGGGTTATATTGATTTACCTCTAAAGGTAAACGGTGTTGAGGTTAAGGTAACACCTGTTGCGCCTCTGGCTCAATCTCAGAAGCTTCAAGAGGTAAATGACGTTGTACAATTTATGCAGATCGCAAACTCTCTCGGTCCAGAGGGTCAAGCAGCGTTATCTATTCCAAGGATTGCTCAGTATATTGCTGAGAAAATGAACATAAACCAAGAATTGCTTACTACTCCAGAGGAAAAGCAAGCACTGGTTGAGCAAATGCAGCAAGCAATGATGGCTGAACAAGGGCCACAAACTGCTGATGATGGTGGAGCAACAATGGAGGCAATGCAATGAATACACCCGAAGGATGGGAGGGGTTAATCCAGGCTGAACGTGAAGCACCGAGAGCCGATGATCTTGATATGATATACGGCAAAGTATTTAAAAGTGCTGAAGGCCAAAAAGTATTAAGTCACTTAAGAAGTATAACAATAGAACAACCGACTTGGTTTCCAGGAGAAGATGCAAGTTTTGGTTATGCTAGAACAGGTATGGCTGAAATTATTCGCATGATTGAAAAAAAAATAGAAAGGTCAAACAATGGCTGAAGAAATGGCTGCAACAGAACCCCAGGCTAACGCCCCAATGATAAATGTAACAGAACCGGAAGCGCCCAGCGCAGAGGCTCCGATTGCTGTTCACGAAAAAACAGAAGAAGAAGTTCAAGCCTCACAGGAAGATGATGTTCAATTAGAGCGTCCTGATTATTATCCAGAGAAATTTTGGGATGAGGACGGCCCTGATGTTGAAAAGCTTGCAAAAAGTTATGCAGAACTTGAGAAGAAATTTAAATCTGGCAAACATAAGGCGCCAGATGAGTACGATGTATCTGGCCTTTCGGATCAAGGTCTGGATGCGGAAGACCCAACTGTTTCAGTATATCAGGAGTGGGCTAAAGAAAATGGAATTAGCCAGGACGCTTTCGAGGATCTGGCCTCGCGTGTACTTGCTCTATCTAAGCAAGAACAGGAAGGCATGGAGTATGATCAGCGCGTTGAAATGGAAAAGCTCGGTAAGAACGGACAAGAAAAAATCCAAATGGTAGAGAGAAACTTAATGAAAGTTCCTTTAACAAACTCAGAGCGTGAGGCATTAGCTGGATCTTTAAATAATGCTGATGCTATTAATGCGTTTGTAAAATACCATCAATCTCTTACAAATGAAAACATTCCTATAACTCCTGTTGTTAACAAACCAGAAATGACAAAAGAGGATCTTGAGTCAGCAATTTCTGATCCTCGATGGAAAACTGATGCGCCCTGGAGAACCAAGATTGAGAACCAGTGGATGCAAGCAAACTCTTAGGGCTTGTAATAAATCTCGCTTGCGTGTATTTTAACTTCAACGGTTAACCGCGCTCGGCCCGTTAAATGTAGTAATCTACTGGCTGGCGCTGCCATAATGCGCAAGCGGATCGCCCGAATATCGGATAACGGATCGCGTTTTGTCGAAACTCAATAGGAGGTATCTGCAATGGCGCAGAACGTCACAGCGGCGTTTGTTACCCTGTTCGATTCAGAGGTTAAGCAAGCGTATCAAGCCGAGTCACTACTTCGTGGTACAATGCGTACACGCACGGGTGTGGCTGGTAATACTGTTAAATTTCCAAAAATTGGAAAAGGAGTTGCTACTGTTCGCATTCCGCAGACAGACGTAACACCATTAAACGTAACCTATAGTCAGGTCACTGCAACAATGTCTGATTTCATTGCTGCTGAATATTCTGACATATTCCAACAGTCGCACATCAATTTTGATGAGCGTTCAGAATTGGTTCAAGTTGTATCAAAATCTATTGCTCGTCGTATGGACCAGCTTTGCATTGATGCTTTTGTTGGCAATGCTGGATCAACTGTTGCTAATACAGTGGGACCAGGTGGTGCTACAAACATGAACATTGAAAAGCTTCGTGCTACTTCTAAAGCAATGAATGCTAAAAATGTTCCAGCCGAAGGCCGTTTTCTGCTAATGAACTCATCACAGCTTGATGCTTTGCTGGGCGAAACAGAGATCACCAGCCAGGACTTTGCTTCCGTAAAGGCTCTTGTTCGTGGAGAAATCAACACGTTCATGGGTTTCACTATCCTCTCTATGGGTGATCGTGACGAAGGCGGCGTTCCAAAGCCAGGTACACGTTCGTGTTTTGCTTGGCATAAAGACTCAATGGGCTACGCTGAATCAATGTCTCAGAAAACAGAAGTGAACTATGTACCAGAAAAAACATCTTTCTTGGTAAGCTCAATGTTCTCCGCTGGCTCTGTTGCCATTGATGGTGAAGGCATTGTCCAAATCAACTGTACTGAATAGGGGTATTATTCAATGGCATTTACTCAAGCTGGTTTTGCAACCATAGCTGCATCTAAGAAAGGGAACGCGCCAAGTATGTATTCCTATATTAGTGCAGAAGCTAAAGCTACTGTAACGGGTGCTGGTTACTTTAACAGTCTAGCGGCAACGCTTGCTGTTGGTGATCTTCTTTATCATTATGATACAAACACCCCAACAGCGACACTAAGCATAGTTTTAAGCAACAACGGCACTGTTGTCGATGTTACTGCTGGAACTGCAATCGGTGTAACCTAAAGGCTTGGGGCGCTTCGGCGCCCCTTTCCAACCTTTCTGGAGATAAATATGGCTGTCGGCGATTCTTCCGTTTCTATTTGCTCAGATGCTTTAATTCTTTTGGGCGCATCGCCAATTTCATCTTTTACAGAAGGTACAGATGCGGCACTTGCTTGTGACCGTTTATATCCAGATCTTCGTGATAACATAATTTCAAACTATATGTGGACCTGGAGCCTTAAAAAAACACAACTAGCTAGGCTAGCGGATGCTCCCACTAATGAATGGAGTTATGCGTATCAACTGCCAGGGGATATGCTTTCTGGCGTAGTTGCTTTATTCACTAGCAGCGGAACCAATCAACAGTCTGCCAACTATGGTTGGGAAATATACGGGGATCAGGTATACACAAATTTTGACACTGTATATATTGATTACCAGGCAACAGTATTAGAAAGCAAAATGCCAGTTTACTTTGTGCGTTTGCTTCGCACAGCGTTAGCGGCAGAGTTAGGCTTTGTAATTACAGACCAACTTGCTAAATCAGATTACTTTAGAGCGTTAGCATTTGGTTCACCCGCAGATTCAAATCGTGGTGGACTAATGCGTGAAGCAATAAATATTGATAGCCGTGGGAGTTTGCCACAAGTTATTGAGGATTATTCATTAATCAACGTGAGGGCTTAAAATGCGCGTTGTTCAATTCCAAACCAACTTCTCGGTGGGTGAACTTGATCCTTTAGTTCGTGCGCGTACTGATCTCCAGCAATATAAAAATGCTTTAGAAGAAGCTACAAATGTAGTTATTCAGCCGCAAGGTGGCTTTAAGCGCAGACCTGGCCTTAAGTTTATTAAAGACTTTGACAATGTGTTTCAAGTTTTTAAAATTATTCCTTTTGAATTTAGCGTCACGGATACTTATAGTTTAGTTTTTGTAAATCAAAAAATCTTTGTTTTTAAAGCTGGCGTTCAGATATTAAATTTTAATGGCGGCACTGATGATTTCATTGCAGCGCCTGATATTACAGCGGCAATGTTAGATGAAATTAATTATACTCAGGCAGTAGACACTCTTATTCTTTGCCATGAGGATTTGCAGACCAAGCGATTAATTAGAAATGCTGATAATAATTGGACATTAGAAAACTTACCATTAAAAAATGTGCCTCAATATCCGTTTGCTCTGACAACTCACAGCCCTACGTTTTCAATAACACCATCTGCAATTACTGGAAATATTACTATAACAGCAAGTGCCGCAACAACAGACACAGGCAGCGCACAAGCTGGTTCGGCAAACACAATTACATTAAAGTCAGGAAGTTCATTCTCCGCAAATGACCAGGCTAATGGAATGTTTGTTAAGATTACATCTGGCACTGGCGCCGGTCAGGTTCGTCAAGTTTTAGATTATGTCGGTTCTTCAAAGGTTCTTACTGTCTTTCCAGCATGGACCACAGCACCGAATAGTGGATCTAGTTATTCTGTTAACCCATTTGAGCCTGATGCGGTTGGCGGATACGCTCAAGTTACAAGTACGTTTGGGAGAGTTCGTTACGTTGAGTTTGTTTCAAACACAGTAATGAAAGCTATTGTCGAAGTTCCATTCTTTGATGATAGTGCAGTCACTGCTGGAAATTGGGAAGCTGAATTTGGCTATGAAGACGTTTGGAGTAACGCAAGGGGTTGGCCTAAGTCGGCTGCTTTCCATGAAGGTCGGTTGTATTTTGGTGGATCTAAATCTCGTATCAACACTATATGGGG
>Ga0209816_1000481_pt1 | contig 31693 bp, 31 predicted proteins | sample CoawatmetaG01DNA_FD_187509 | JGI IMG/M metagenome (GOLD analysis project Ga0209816, IMG submission 187509) | Marine microbial communities from the West Antarctic Peninsula - Coastal water metaG017-DNA (SPAdes) (version 2) | ecosystem: Environmental > Aquatic > Marine > Coastal ...
GTTCCACATTTACTCGCTGAGGGTTATCAGGTTACAGTTTTAGATTTAATGATTTATGGTGAGCATGTTCTACCTGAACATCCCAATTTAAAAGCTGTTAAAGGTGATATTAGAGATCAAAGTTTGTTAAGAGAATTAATTCCTGGGCATGATGCAGTAATTCACTTAGCATGTATTTCAAATGATCCTAGCTTTGAAATGAACCCTGATCTAGGAAAGAGTATAAATCTTGATGCTTTCAGACCTTTAGTGGATATCTCAAAGAAAGCAAATGTTAAAAGATTTTTTTATGCTTCTTCTTCAAGTGTTTATGGTATCAAAGATGAACCAAATGTTCATGAAGAAATGGAGTTAGAGCCTCTCACTGATTACTCTATATTCAAAGCAGACTGTGAAAAAATATTAGCAGAGTTTCAATCTGATAAATTCACTACTACAACAATTCGCCCAGCTACTGTTTGCGGTTATTCTCCAAGACAACGTCTTGATGTTGTTGTTAATATTCTGACTAATTTAGCATACCACAAAAGAGAAATTTCAATTTTTGGTGGAGCCCAGCTTCGCCCAAATATTCATATTAAAGATATGGTTGAAGTTTATATGGTTCTTCTTAAAGCTCCAAAAGAAAAAATTGCTGGAAAGATTTATAATGCAGGCTATGAGAATCATTCAGTAAAAGATATAGCAGAAACTGTGAAAAATGCTGTTGGAGATGATGTAAAGCTTATTACATCTCACTCAGATGATAATCGCTCTTATCATGTTTCTTCTAAAAAAATTCAAAATGAACTAGGATTTGTTGCTAAACATACAATTCGCGATGCTGTATTAGATTTATGTGAGGCTTTTGATCAAAATTTACTTCCAAATTCTCTCGATAATGAAATGTATTTTAATATTAAAAGAATGAATACCCTGGAGCTAAGTTAACATGAAAGTTAGATACTCATACTTACCGCAACAATTTAATGATTGTGAGGATTTATGGCAAGATTTAAAAGATTTTGTCGCTACAGGTGACTTTACCTTGGGTGAGCCCTTAACAAGATTTGAGGAAAGTTTTGCTAAGTTGATTGGTACTAAATATGCTGTGGGTGTTAATTCAGGAACTGATGCAATTAAACTTTCTCTGAAAGCACTTAAAATAGGTCCAGGAGATGAGGTTATAACTGCAGCGAATACTTTTGTTGCAACTGTTGGCCCTATTTGTGAGCTTGGTGCCACCCCAGTTTTTGTAGATTGTAATGATACTTTTTGTATGAACACTGATTTGGTTGAGGAGAAGATTACAGATAAAACCAAAGCTTTTCTTCCTGTTCATTACACTGGGTACATGACCGATATGAGAGCGATGAATCTCCTATCTGAAAAATATAATATTCCAGTAGTTGAGGATGCATGCCAATCAATTTTGGGTGCAATTGATGGTAAAAATGCTGGAACATGGGGCAAAGCTGGTGCTTTTTCTCTTCATCCTCTTAAGAATATTAATGTATGGTCTGATGGAGGTGTAATTGTTACCGATGATGAGGAGCTTTATAAGACACTCAGACTTCTTAGAAATCATGGTTTTGAAAACCGTGATACGGTTGTAATGATGGGTTGCAATTCAAGATTAGATACAATTCAGGCAGTAGTAGGAAACTGGATATTACCACAAGCAAAATCTATATCAGATAGAAGAATTACAAATGCTAAATATCTTGATAATGGCCTTCAAAAAATACATGAAATTTCTATTCCACCTAGACCAGATGATTTTCGTTTAGTTTTTCACCTTTATATTGTTTTTGCACATGATAGAGACGGTCTTTTAAAGTATTGTCTTGATAAAGGTATTGATGCAAAAATTCATTATCCTATTCCTATATATAAGCAATCAGCTTTAGATTATCTAGGCTACAAGGACGGAGATTTTCCAGTTACCGATGAGCATGTAAAAAAAATAATCACATTTCCTTGCGATCAACATCTAGAGCGAGATCAATTAGATTACATTATTTCTACGGTAGCTCAATACTATGAAGATTAGTACCAATAAAATTCCTTATGTAAATCTTCAAGAACAATGGCTTGAAGAGCGAGATGATCTTTTACCAATTATAGATAAGGTTTTTGCCAGTGCACAATTTGTTGGAGGTGAAGAATTAGATAAGTTTGAAGAAAATATTGCTAAACTTTGTGGTACCAAGTATGCATGTGCTCTTAATAGTGGGACAGATGCTTTAATGCTAGCACTAGTAATGTCTGGCGTTCAAAAAGGTGATGAGGTAATAACGCCTCCAAATTCTTTTATTGCTTCTACAGCTGCAATTGTTCATATTGGTGCAATACCTGTTTTTGTTGATGTCCTTCAAGATCAGAATATTGATCCATCCAAAATTGAAAATGCAATTACAAAAAAGACTAAAGCAATAATGCCAGTTCATCTTACTGGTCGAATGTGCGATATGGATCCAATTATGGCTATTGCAAAAAAATATCACTTATTAGTTATAGAAGATGCAGCTCAATCTGTTGGATCTCAATATAAAGGGAGGTCTAGTGGCTCAATTGGAGATGTTGGATGTTTCTCTACTCACCCTTTAAAAAATTTAAATGCATGTGGTGATGGTGGTTTTTTGACGACAAATGATGAGAAAATCATCAATAAAACTAAGCTATATAGAAATCATGGAATGGCTGACCGTAATATTGTTCACAATTTTGGAAGTGTTTCCAGAATGGATAATCTTCAAGCAGCAATTTTAAACTATAGATTAGATAAGCTTAAAGCAACAATAGTTAAAAGAAGAGGCAATGCTAAGGCTTATGTTGAGGGTATTATTAATCAGAATATATTTTTTCCAAGGGAAAAAGATAGTGAATACAATACTTATCATACTTTTGTTATTCAAACTCAATATCGTGATGAGTTAAAAGAATACTTATCTAAAAATGGAATAGATACAGCAATTCATTATCCTTTTCCTATTCATCTTCAACCAGCTTCAAAAAAACTAGGGTATCAAATTGGTGATTTTCCTGTTACTGAGAGACAGTCAAAGGAGATTTTAACTTTACCTGTTAACCAATATATTACTGAAGATAATATTCAGAGAATAATTAAATTTATTAATGAATTTAAAAAGGTCTAATTTAGGCTGATTTTTAATTAGGATATTTTATGCTTCCATTATCAGATGCTGCTTCAAGAATTAAAGGTCAAGAAATGTTTCAGATTCTTGCAACGGCCAGAGAGCTTGAACGAAAAGGTAAAGATATACTTCATTTTGAATTAGGTGATCCTGATTTTTCAACTCCAGATAATATTGTTAAGGCAGCATTTAAATCTTTAAAAGAAGGTGATACCCACTACACTCCATCATCTGGCCTGCACGATTTAAAACTAATGGCTCAAAAGGTAACACTTAAGTCTAGAGGATTTACCCCAGATATTGATCAACTAGTTGTCACTTCTGGAGCAAATGTACAAATATATTATGCGATTGCTTGCACAGTAAATCCTGGAGATGAAGTGATTGTTCCAGATCCTGGGTTTGTAAGTTATTATTCAATCTTAAACTTTCTGAATGTTAAATCTGTGCCTGTTCCTCTCAGGGAGGATTTGGGATTTACAATGAAGCCAGAGGATATAGAAAAGGCTATAACTCCGCGTACTAAAATGATAATTATTAACTCACCCTCTAACCCTACTGGAGGTGTTGTTAATAAAGAGCAATGGCAAAAAATATATAATATTGCAGTAAAATATAATTTGTATATATTAAGTGATGAAATATATGCAAGGATGGTCTATCCTGATTCAGAAAAGTTTTTTTCACCCTCTGAATTTGATAAGTGTAAAAAAAATACGATTATTGTAAATGGCTTTTCCAAAGCGTATGCAATGACTGGCTGGAGACTGGGAGTTTTAACTGCACCAAGCCATGTTGCAGAAAGAGTTGCATTACTCCAAGAAACGCAGCTATCTTGTGTACCTGGGTTTATACAAAAAGCTGGAATAGAGGCACTTAGTGATAGAAGTACTCCATATGTAAAGAATATGTTGGAAGAATACAGAAAAAGAAGAGATATAATGGTGGATGGATTAAATGGCATTAGTGGAATTAATTGCTACAAGCCAAAGGGTGCCTTTTATGTATTTCCAAATATAGTTGAAACTGGATACAAAAGTCGTGAGTTGGCAAATGATTTGTTGATGAATGCAGGAATTGCGTGTGCACCAGGGCCAGTATTTGGTCCCCATGGAGAAGGATACCTTCGATTCTGTTATGTAAACTCAATACAGAATATAGAAAAAATGCTTGAAAGATTAAATAAATTTCTTTCAGCAGGAAAATAAAAATTTTTTTAGGGATTATATGAAACTATCAGACTATATTGCAAATTTTATAGCAAAACGAACACAGCATGCTTTTGTTGGAAATGGTGGGTCAGTTGTTCATATTTTGGATAGCTTGGATAAACATGATGATTTTAATCTTATTCCTTTTGTTAACGAACAGGGTGCTTCCTTAGCAGCAGAAGCATACTTTAGAGTTACAAAGAAGCCAGGAGTTGCAATTGCAACAAGTGGACCAGGGTTTGTTAATTTAATTCAAGGCATTGCATGTGCTTATTATGATTCAATTCCTGCTGTATTTATAACAGGACAAGTTGTTACTAAAGACTTAAAAAAAGAAAGAAAATCAAGACAGGTTGGGTTTCAAGAAATGGAGGTCGTAGAGTCTGTTAAAGGCTACACTAAATATGCAGTTTGTTTAACTGAGCCTAATACTATTAGGTACGTACTAGAGCGATTATGGTGGGAAGCTGAAAATGGACGACCTGGCCCGGTAGTTCTTGATTTGCCAGATGATATGGCGCGAGCTGAAATTAACCCAGAAGATTTAGTTGGTTTCAATCCTTCAAAAAAAATACCAAAAAAAATACTAAGTGATTTAAATATTGATGGCATAAAAGAAGCTTTAAAAAATGCTAAGCGTCCTTTAATTGTTGTGGGTTCAGGTGTCAAACTTTCAAATCAAGAAGACCAGGCGATAAAATTTATTCAAATGCTCAATATTCCTTTTGTCACGACTTGGTCTACAGTTGATATGTTTACTTCTAGCTTTAGTAATTTGATAGGAAGTTTTGGTGTTTCCTCAAATCGCCCAGGAAATTTTGCAGTTCAAAGCTGTGATTTGCTTATTAGTCTTGGATCAAGACTAGATACCCATATGACCGGTGCGAATGCATCAAAATTTGCTACAAAAGCATATAAGATTATGGTTGATATTGATCAGTCTGAGATTGAAAAAGAAAATGGTTTAAAAATAGATCTTCCAATTAATATTAATCTAATTGAATTTTTTGATAGGATCTTAGATGTTAAATTTATTACTGATGATATCTCTGAATGGGAAAATAGAATAAAGCTTTGGAAAGAAAAGTATCCCATCTGTCAGCCAGAATATTTTGATGCAAAAGATTATGTAGATCCTTATGTTTTTATGGACTCATTGTCTAAATTTACAAAAAAAGATAGTGTAATCATTCCTGATGCAGGTGGAAACCTTACCTGGACAATGCAAGGTTATGAGCCAAGGGTAAAGCAAACAATATTTTCAGCTTTTAACCACTCTCCAATGGGGTATGCTTTTCCCGCATCTATTGGTGTTAAATTAGCCAGGCCTGAATGTGAGGTTATTTGTATCACTGGAGATGGTGGATTAAATATGAATCTTCAGGAATTTGGAACTGTTGCGTTACAAAATCTACCAATTAAAATATTTATTCTTAATAATGAAGAGTATGGAATTATTAAGCAAACTCAATCTACGTGGTTAGATTCTAATTATGTTTGTTCAGATGTTGCTTCTGGGGTTGCTTGCCCAGATTTTCTGAGAATTGCTCAAGCTTATGACATAAAGACAGTTGATATAAGTAGCCATGACAAACTAAATGAAACAATGCAATACGTTTTGTCTTATGATGATGGACCAATTGTATGCAATGTTAAAATCAAAACTAATCAAGAAATATTACCTAAATTATCTTCTGGAAGACCTCTTGAAGATATGTACCCACATTTATCAGATGATGAAATGAAATTAAATTTGAGTTTTTAAGTTTTTAAGTTTTTTAAACTAAGATGGAAAAATAATGAGTTTAAGTGGTTCTTTATTGTATTATTTGCTTTAAACTTATTGCAATATGGGATTATTTAATTCTCTAGTCGATTTAAAATATAAAAAAAGGATTTATAAATTATGAATGGTGTCTCTCTTGAATTTGCAAATATAACCACCCCTCTTCCATCACCATCATCTGACTGGTTAAAGTTTTCAGAAAGAGAAAGAATTGATATAATTCAATCTGTAATTAAAGATTTTTCTGGAAATGAAAAACTGGTAATTAGGAATGCCTTAAGTAATGGCCAGGTCTCAGTTGAAATAAATGAAGCGATGGATGCAAGTCTAAGAGGTACTCTTCTATTAAATCTAGAGGCTATTCTAAAAAAAGAAATAGATAATGGTATTTCTATTTGGCATATTCCCTTGGGTGATAAAAATTCACTGAGAAATTTGCGTGGTATTGAAGTATTAATAAAAGAGGATTCATAATGAGTAAATCTGTAATGACTAACGATGGTGAGCTCATACTTGATTCAGATAAACTTTCATACCATATGGAGCGTGTAAATGCATGGGAGGCTGGAGAAAGAATTGCGCCAGTATCTGTAGATATGGCATTAACTAGAGCTTGTGGCTCAATGTGTTCGTTTTGTTATGCGATGGTTCAGGAGCCACAAAATAGGCATGGAATCAAAACAGACCACGCTCTGCATTTACTAGATGATTTTGCTGAGATTGGTGTCAAAGCAGTTTCTTTAGTCTCTGATGGTGAAAGTACTCTCTCAAAAGCCTATGTGCCTTTTATTGAGCATGCTGCAGACCTTGGAATTGATATTGGAAATGCAACTAATGGATGGTTATTTGGGCCAGAAAAAAGTGAGCGTGTTTTGCCTCATATGAAATGGATTAGATTTACTGTTGCTGCAGGAACCCCATCCAGGTATGCAGAAATTATGTATAAGGGTAAGGAGCACACTGAAGTTTTTGATAAAGCGATGGCAAACATAAGTCACGCAGTTGCGTTCAAGAAAAAACATAATCTTGAAGTGACTATTGGCATTCAAATGGTTTTAATGCCTGAGTTTGTAGATGAGATCATTCCCTTTGCACAACTAGGATTAGATCTAGGTGTTGATTATGCCGTAATAAAGCATTGTTCAGATGATGAAAATGACACTCTAGGTGTTGATTACAGCAAGTATGCATCAATGTATGATTTATTGAAAGAAGCAGAAGAAATGACTACAGACAAAACAAAAATAGTCATTAAATGGGACAAAATGGATGCTGATGGTGAGCACTCATACAATAGATTTTACGGGCCAGCTTTTTTACTTCAAATTAGTGGTAGTGGTTTAGTAGCTCCTTCTGGTATGTTTTTCAATGCCCGTCATTCAAAACTGCATATTGGGGATTTTACTACTGAACGTTTTATTGATCTATTTAACTCAGATCGATACTGGAGGGCAATGAATTATATTGCATCACCTGATTTTGATGCAAAGTCCCATATGGGTTCATTATCTATCGCTCATTATGTGAGTACTGCATTAGATAATCATGTGAGGGGAATAAAAAAGATTACATCAAAGAAGGGTGAAAAGCCACTGCACGTAAATTTTCTATAATTGCTTTTAAAAATAGAATTTAGAATCTTATCTATAATAATTTAAATTACATATAAAGTGATAATGAATAATATTGACAAAATCTATAAAAATAGTACTAATGTAGCTGAATACTCGAAATCATATTTTGAATACCTAGCAAGTATTGTTGACAAGATTTCATTAAGTGAAATTGAGAATTTTATAAGTTTAATTCTAGATGCAAGAGAACGAGATTCAACGATATTTTTTATAGGTAATGGAGGGAGTGCGGCTACAGCGAGTCATTTTGCTAATGATATTGCCATTGGAACAAGGTCTTATGAAAAGCCTTTTAGGGTAATAAGTCTATGTGACAACCAGGCAATTATTACTGCAATTGGTAATGATGACGGCTATGAAAAGATATTTAGTCAGCAATTGAGAGTTTTGTTAAAAGAACAAGATATAGTTGTATCTATATCGGCTTCTGGGAATTCTCCAAACCTTATTGATGCAATAAAAACTGCAAAAATAATGAATGCGATTACTGTTGGTATTTCTGCCTTTGATGGGGGTAAGATGATAGATATTGTTGATCATTCATTGCATGTGCCAACTGAGAAGAATGAATATGGACCTGCTGAAGATGCGCATATGATTCTCGACCATCTTGTTGGTAATTATTTAATGAGATATGTAAAAAACCATAAATATGCTTGATAGAAAATATTGTGCAGTTGTTACAGGTGGAACAAGAGGAATAGGCTATTCTATTGCAGAGCGACTAATAAAAGATGGGATAGATGTCACTGTTACTGGCACAAAAAAAAAGGCAGAGCATCCTATTGGTGCAGATTATTATCCTGTAGATTTTTTAGATGATACTTCTGTTAGATTATTTACCGAATATTTAAAACAAAAACCAGTTGATATTTTAATTAATAATGCGGGTATCAATAAAATTGATGAATTTGAAAGTATTAAAGTTGAAGAATTTAATAATATCCACAAAGTAAATCTAATAACTCCTCTTTTATTATGTCAAGCTGTTATCCCTGACATGAAAAAAAATAATTGGGGAAGAATAGTCAATATTTCATCTATTTGGGGAAAGATTACTAAACAATATCGCGCCTCATATTCTTCTAGTAAGTTTGGTTTGGATGGAATGACAGTAGCTCTTGCAGCAGAAGTTGCCTCTATGGGTATTTTAGCTAATAGTGTTGGTCCTGGTTTTATTGATACTGAATTAACAAGGCGGATTTTAGGTGAAAAAGGTATTTCAGAAATAAAAAATACTATACCAATCAAGCGACTTGGAAGTCCAAGAGAAGTAGCATCACTTGTAAGTTGGCTTGTAAGTGAGGAAAATACTTATGTTTCAGGCCAGAATATAATGATTGATGGTGGGTTTTCTCGTGTCTAAACTAATTAATATAAATTCCCATAAAGGGGAATACTCTGTCAGTTTTATTAGTGATAACATGAGTGAGTTAAATAACAATTTTAATCAAGAAAATTTTTATATAGTTGATCAAAATATTTCAAAAATATATAAACATTTCCTCAATAATATTCTCAATTCCAACAGAGTACTCATAATTGAGGCTAGTGAAAAAAATAAATCATTAGATATGTTCCCTGCCTATGTTAAAAAATTAGTAGAGGCAAAAGTAAGGAGAGGACAAAATTTAATTGCTATAGGTGGTGGGATTATTCAAGATATTACTTGTTTCCTTGCTACTACAATGATGAGAGGTCTTCCTTGGGTTTTTTATCCAACCACGCTTCTAGCGCAGTCAGATTCATGTATTGGATCAAAATCATCCATAAATTCTGGAGAAGTTAAAAATATACTTGGTACTTTTACTCCTCCTAATAAGGTAATTATTGATATTAATTTTTTAAAATCATTAGAAGAAAAAGACATTTTGTCTGGAATTGGAGAGATGATTAAAGTCCATGCTATAAATTCTCCTAAAAGCTTTGATCTTCTATCAGAAAACTATGAAAAAATAAAAACTGATCCATTTTTAATGGAGAAATTTATCTATCAATCCTTATTAATGAAAAAGAAATTGATAGAAATTGATGAGTTTGATTTGGGCCCTCGTAACTTAATGAATTATGGCCACAGCTTTGGTCACGCAATTGAAACAGCAACAAATTATGAAATACCTCATGGTATTGCTGTGACTATTGGGATGGATATTGCAAATTTTTTTGCAGCCTCTATTGGGATATCAACTCAAGAACATTTTGAGCGTATGCACTCTCTCCTTAACAAAAATTGCTCATCATACCGCCATATTAAAATTAATTCAGAGTTACTTGTTTCGGCTTTAAAAAACGATAAAAAAAATAGTACTACACATCTTCGTTTAATACTGCCCAACGAGACTGGAAAGATTTTTTCAGGCTTATATGATGATCATATGGCTTTAATGAATGCTCTTAATGAGTACTTTGATTTATATAGTAAGGCTGCTTAATTGTGCAATCTTTGGCAATTACATCTCGTTCATTTTCAAAGCATCCACTATTAAGGAAAGAGGTTTTAAAGCGCTATCCTAAGGCCAAATTTAATGATGAAGGTATTTTATTAAAAGGTGATCGTTTAGTTGAATTTTTAAGTGGGTATGAAAAGGCAATTACTGCTTTAGAATTAATAAATGATTCAATCCTTGAGCATTTACCAGATCTAAAAGTAATTGGTAAGTATGGAGTAGGGCTTGACATGATTGATCTTCATTCTATGAAAAAGCATGGCGTAAAACTAGGTTGGACGGGGGGTGTAAACAAAAGATCAGTATCAGAGTTAGTGGTATCCTTTTCTATAGCGCTGCTTCACAGGGCAATATTTGCAAATGATGAAGTAAAAAAAGGGAAGTGGTACCAGGTCAAAGGTCGCCAGTTATCAGATTGTACCGTTGGAATTATTGGGTGTGGTCATGTGGGCAAAGATCTAGTTAAGTTGTTGAAACCTTTTAATTGTGAAATTTTAGCTCACGACCTGTTAGATTTTAAGGATTTTTATAAAGAAAATAATGTTACTCCAGTTGGAATAAATGAGTTGATAAGTAAATCTGATATAGTAACACTTCATTTGCCGTTAGATAAGTCAACAAAAAATATATTAGACAAGAATAAGCTTAGTTTTCTTAGAAAAGATGCAATACTAATTAACCTTGCAAGAGGGGGTTTAATTGATGAAGTTGCTTTAAAGGAAATGCTGATCGGCAATAAGATTGGTGGACTGGCGCTTGATGTTTTTAAAATTGAGCCCCCAGTTGATACAAGTTTTGCAAATATGGAGAATGTTTTAATCACCCCGCATATTGGTGGTAGCTCTGAAGAGGCAATATTTGCTATGGGAATGGCAGCAATTGAAGGGCTTGATAATTCGAAGAATCCGATGGATTTTTGTTAACTACAGAATAAATTATGAAAGAGATAAAATTTGGTATAGCTGGTTATGGCAAGATGGGAAAAATTAGGGAAGAATCTTTATTAAAATCTCCCAGCGCTAAACTTATTTCTATATATGAGATGTCAGATTATTCTCACCCCGACAAAAAAATTCTTCATTGTGATTCGTTTGAAGAATTACTAGCTTCTGACATTGATGCTTTAATAGTTTCTACCTATGTTTCAGTAGCGCCTGATTATGTTATTAGAGCAATGGAGGCAGGTAAGCATGTTTTTTGTGAGAAGCCTCCTTCAATGACTTTGCAGGAGGTAGAGCAAGTAATTGGTGTTGAAAAAAAGACAGGTAAGATACTTAAATATGGCTTTAATCATCGATTCCACTATTCTGTAATGGAGGCGAAAAAAATTATAAATGAAGGTGGCTTGGGAAAATTACTTTGGATGCGAGGTGTATATGGAAAAGCCGGCAGTATAGACTTTCATGATAATTGGAGAAACTATAAAAAATATTCAGGAGGTGGTATTCTTCTGGATCAAGGAATACATATGCTTGATTTATTTAGATTTTTCAGCGAAGAAGAATTTGAATGTATAAGTTCTTATTTAACAACATCATTCTGGGATATAGAGTGTGAGGATAATGCGTTTTTAACATTAAAATCTAGCAATAATATAGTTGCGACTCTGCACTCCTCAGCGACTCAATGGAGGCATAAATTTCTTTTAGAAATGACGTTTGAGAATGGTTATATTAATTTAGATGGTATTTTATCTGCTACAAGAAGTTATGCACCAGAAACTATGATTTTGAGTAGGCGTGATCTTGAAGATACTTCACTTGCAATGGGAAAGCCAATAGAGACAGTGACATATTATGAATACGATAAATCGTGGGATTTAGAATTAGAGGAATTTATTAATGCTATTAATGACAATTCTCTTGTTGAAAATGGCTCAAGTAAGGATGCATTAGAAATAATGAAAATTATCAACGAAGTCTATTGAAATAAAATTGATTTATTAATAAGGACTAGAATGAAAATTATTGGTGAAATTCCAGCAAGAATTGGAAGCAAGAGGGTTGTAAAGAAAAATTTACGTTATCTTTATGGAAAGCCAATGATTTGTTATGCTATTGATGCCGCAAAAAAATCAAAACTACTAGATGAGATTTATGTTAATTCAGATAGTGATATCCTTGGTAAGATAGCTAAAGATAATGATGTTAATTTTTACAAACGTTCAAAAGATCTCTGTTCTGATGATGCAAAACAAGAAGAATTCAATTATGATTTTATTAAAAATACTTCTGCAGATGTTTTAGTTATGATAAACCCTGTATCTCCATTATTAGACTTTAAGGATATTGATAATGTTATTCAATACTATTTAGATAATGATTTTGATACTGTTATTACAACGGAAGAGATTAAACAGCAAGCATTCTGTAATGGAGATCCAATTAATATTAATCCCATGGAATTGCTTCAACCAACTCAAGATATTTCACCAATTCATTTATGCTCTTGGACAATAACTGTCTGGCGTGCTTCTAAATTTATAGAAACATATGAAAAAGAGAAATATGGGGCTTTTAGTGGTAAAGTTGGCTTCTATCCTATGGCTAGAGAAAAGTGCTTAAAAATTAGTTATGAGGAGGACTTTAAATTGGCTGAATCGATATTGGCATCCAGAGACGCAAGAATTAGTGCTGTTAAATTTTATGAAATGGAAAATTAATCTATGATTTTAGATAGCCTTATTAATATACATAGATATAAAGATTTAGGAGATGATATATATGCTGGACTTGAGTATTTAATTACAGTTGATGCTGATGTAAGCATAGGCGAATATAAAATTTCTCAAAATGTTAAAGCTATAGTATCTGAGTATTCAACAAAAATTCAAAATAATGAGCGATATGAGGCTCATAGACATACAATCGATATTCAATATCCTATTGTTGGAACTGAGCTCGTACAGTGGTCTCCTTTACATGATATGGTTGTGTGTACAAATTACGATGTTAAAAATGATAGAACATATTATGAGAATCCAGGATACAAAATGGACTGTATAATCGGTGCGGGAGTTTTTGCTATATATTTTCCAGAAGATGCTCACAACCCTCAACATGCGTCCAATAATTTAGAAGACGTAATTAAGAAAATTACCGTTAAAATTGATTTATCAAACTAGCTTATAAATAATGTCAGAAATTAAAAGCCATATCCCTACTCTTAAATCGTCTGAAAAATCTTTTGGTATTGTATTTTCAGTCGTCTTTTTAATAATTGGCTTATATCCAATAATAGGTTCAAATGCGTTAAATTACTGGGCAATAGCCATATCAATTCTATTTCTTTTAATGGCCTATTTTTCACCAAAATTCTTAAGCCTTCCAAATAAATTATGGTTTAGGTTTGGAATTTTTCTTGGCTCGATAATAGCACCAATAGTTATGGCGCTGATTTTTTTTGTTGCTGTTTTTCCGACTGGTCTTATTATGCGACTTTTTGGTAAAGATCTACTTAGTCAAAAATTTAATAAAAAAATTAAAACTTATTGGATTGAAAGAAGTGAAGCTATGGGTTCAATGAAAAATCAATTTTAGGAGTTTTGTTTATGTCATTTATAAAAGAATTATGGCAATTTATGCTTGTAAGAAAAAAATTTTGGCTTGCCCCAATAATGCTATTGATGGTCATTATGGGAGGCTTGATAGTCCTTAGTCAGGGCTCTGCTGTTGCTCCATTTATTTACACATTATTTTAACTAATGACTAGTATTCTTGGTATTTCTGCTTTTTATCATGACAGTGCAGCAGCATTAATAGTTGATGGAGAAATTATTGCTGCAGCCCAAGAAGAGCGTTTTACGCGTAAAAAGCACGATCCCTCATATCCAATAAATGCAATAAATTATTGTCTTTCAGAGGCAAAAATATCTCTTGACAAAATTGATTATGTTGCTTTTTACGATAAGCCTTTTTTAAAGTTTGAGCGTTTACTGGAAACTTATGTTGCCTTTGCTCCTAAGGGCTTTCAATCCTTCAGAATGGCTATGCCAATTTGGTTGCGTGAAAAACTTTTCTTAAAGGATGCACTAATTAAGGAGCTAAAAAAACTTGATAAGAGTTTTAATTCAAATAAATTAATGTTTGGAGAGCATCATTTTAGCCATGCTGCTAGTGCGTTTTACGCATCACCTTTTGAAAAGTCAGTAGTCCTTACCCTTGATGGAGTTGGGGAGTGGGCAACTTCTTCTGTTGCTATTGGAAATGGTAATGAACTTAATATTGTAAAAGAGATTCATTTTCCTCACTCTCTGGGATTACTTTACTCTTCATTTACATACTATATTGGTTTTAGAGTAAATAGCGGTGAGTACAAGTTAATGGGTTTAGCTCCATATGGTGAGCCTCAATATAAAGAATTAATTTTGGATACGTTAATTGATTTAAAAGAAGATGGTTCGTTTCGTCTTGATCAATCATATTTTAACTATTCAACTGGATTAACTATGGTTAATGAGAAGTTTGTCAATTTATTTGGTGAGCCTGTTAGAAAACCTGATGTTGATAAATTAACTCAATTTCATATGGATATTGCAGCATCAATTCAAGAAGTTACTGAACATATAATTTTAACCATGACAAGATCACTTGCAAAGGAATATAAAATTCCGAATCTTTGTATGGCTGGAGGTGTGGCACTTAACTGTGTTGCTAATGGAAAAATACTCAAAGATAAATCTTTTGAAAAAATTTGGATTCAGCCAGCATCAGGAGATGCTGGTGGTGCTCTTGGAGGAGCCCTAGCAGTCTGGCATAAAGAACTTAATAAGCCAAGAATAGTTAATCCAAATGATTCTATGCAGGGCTCATATCTTGGCCCATCTTATGATCAAAACTCAATTGAAAAAGAGCTTTCGGCATGTGGGGCCAACTTTGAATCTATGTCAGAGGATGAGATGATTGAACAAACTGCTCATTCTTTATCAAATGATATGGCTGTAGGCTGGTTTCAGGACAGAATGGAGTTTGGTCCGAGGTCTCTTGGTTGTCGGTCTATATTAGCTGATGCCCGTTCAGAAAAAATGCAAAAATCACTAAATCTTAAGGTTAAGTTTCGTGAAAGTTTTAGGCCATTTGCACCTTCAGTATTGATTGAAGATGTATCTGAGTGGTTTGACGCAGATTATGATAGTCCCTACATGCTTATGGTTGATCAGGTTAACGAAAAGCAACGTATTGAAATGACTTTAAAAGAGGAGTCATTGTTTGGTATTGATAAATTAAATATAAAAAAATCAAGCATTCCAGCTGTTACGCATGTTGATTATTCTGCAAGAATTCAAACAGTCCACAAAAGCACCAATCCAAAGTATCATGCACTAATAAGTAAATTTAAAGAAAAAACAGGGTGTCCAGTAGTTGTTAATACCTCTTTTAATGTTAGAGGTGAGCCAATTGTTTGTTCTCCAGAAGACGCGTTTAAGTGTTTTATGGGAACTGATCTAGATATTCTTGTTGTAGGGGGGTGTTTCTTGAGAAAAAATAAACAAGACAAGTCACTTATTGAAGACTATAAAGATAAATATGAATTGGATTAATAAAACCATTCAATTTAGTGTTTTTAGTTTTCTTAAAATTATAGTAATAAATATAATAATATTTCTACTAATTATTATATTTATTGAGGGCTCATTATTTGCTTTAAGAAGTGTTTTGGGTAAAGAATCGCTTGGGTTTTTTGTTTCGAGAAGCATTCCAAAAGATATATGTAAAACTATGCAGACGAATCCTATTTTGAGCCATATGCATAATACAAAAGGACTCTGCAAAATCAATGGTGGAAAGACTGATGAGCATTTTGTTTATTATCTCCCAAACTCAGATAGTGACGTTATTGTTACTCTAGGAGGCTCAACGACTTCTGGTTTTTATCAACACTATTCTGATGGATATACGTACCCACTAATGCTCCAAGATTTAGTAAAAGAAAAAAATTATCAAGTTGTTAATGGAGGAGTTGGTGCCTATACAACTTCTCAAGAGCTATTGAAGTTGATTACTGAAGTCAGAAGACTAAAAAATGTAAAGTTAATTCTGAGTCTAAATGGAATAAACGAAAATACTGATACTTACATTTTGCATCCATTTATTACTGATATTCAGTATTCAATGACTGAGAGTCAATATTGGATTGACCAACGTAGTCAGTTTCAAGGGAAGTTACTTCCTAATATTCGAAATTTTTTAGCACATATAATCCCAAAAAACACAACGAAAAGTACAAAAAAGTACTATGAAATTGATTATATCTATAATTCTTTTGATCCCGCTACAAAATGGTTAATGAATGTTAAGGCAATGCATGCTGTGTCTAATTCTATTGGAGCTAAGTATTTAGTTTTCTTGCAACCAATAATGGGACTCAATGGTCCCCAGTCCAGAATGCCAAGCAATCATGAAAGTAATGATGCAAAACTACTTAAAACACTTGAAGTATCTGACATAAACATAGACTATATTAATAGTCTTAATGAATTTTATAATACTGCTCGAGAATATTGTAATCAACTAGAATATTGCTTCGATATATCAAATATTGCCCCTCCTTCAAATAAAGGTGTTTATAGTGATGTCAGACATCACAATAAAGCAGGAAATAAAATTATTGCAGATGCTGTTTTAGATTTAATTAATCCTTTCATATAATAAATATTCTTCTAAATAATTTTTTTGATAAATAAAAATGATTATCAACCAATTAAGCACGCCAATTTTACTTTTAGCTTTAAATAGACCTGAGGTAACGCAGCAAGTTTTTGATGAGATAAAAAATATGATCAGGAGAGTTCTCTTACTAATCGAATTAGAAAAACCCATTAAAAAAACCTCCAATTTCTCATGCTACTTTTCTAATGCGGGAGGAGCATTTTGTAAAATGTAGTCCCCCGGATTGTTACAATAATTGTGCTTTATCTATAAATGATGGTAAAATATTTTCAAAGTTTATTTCTCTAAGATAGAATTCAATATGTCATCTGAACAAACAATAAAAAGGAATGAGCAGAAATGAAGCTAAAAGAACTTATTATTGAAACTTTTGTCTTATCATCAGACATAATTGTTGCCGATGAGCAAGGTCCTGGTGACCTGCCTGGATGGGACTCTTTAGGTCATGTAAACTTAGTAAATGCTCTTGAAAGGGTTTACTCAATTTCACTAGACATGGATGAAATGATTGCGATAGAAAATGTCTTGGATATTAGAGCCTTATTAACAGAAAAGGGCATATCAGACTTTTGAGTCATCAATCAATTGTTTCTGCACTTTTTAAAAATGCTGAACTATACCCTAATAAAATAGCTTTAATAATTGGAGTAGAACCAAACATTAAAAGGGTTACATACTCTGAGCTGACGCATAAAATAATGCAGTCTGCAAAATTTTTATTAGATAACGGTGTTACAAAAAATCAATTTATAGTTTTATCAGCAACACAATCTTCAATATTTATTACTTCTTATTTTGCACTTCACTTAATTGGGGCAATCGCAGTTCCAGTGGATCCTCAATTACCTCATTCAAAGCTTCAAGATATTGTCAACCAATGCTCTTCAAAAATAATAATTTTATCCAGATTTACAAAAATTAAAAATATTTTAAAAGTATTACTCTTAAGTTCACTTGATGAAAATGATGGAGATGAAATTGACTTATTAAATTTTCCTCAGCACAATGAAAATGCAGATCTTTTATTTACCACTGGTACTACTGGTATCCCAAAAGGTGTTATCTTGACACATCAAAATATTCTTGCTGGAGCTAATAACATAAATCGTTTTATTCAAAATACGTCAAAAGATACTGAGCTTATACCATTACCATTTAATCATTCTTTTGGTCTGGCAAGGTTACGGTGTAATTTATTATTAGGAGCAACAATAGTTCTTAGCAATGGGTTTTTGCTTCCTGGAAAAATTTACAAGCAACTTGAAGAAACAAAATCCACAGGTTTTTCCTCTGTACCAGCAGGAATAGCAGTTTTATTTAAATTTGGTGAAGATAAACTTGCTCAGTTTAAACATCAATTAAAATATATTGAAATAGGTTCTGCACCAATGTCTTTGGAGCATAAATTAAAATTAATGAAATTATTGCCTGATACTCGTATTTGTATGCATTACGGCTTAACTGAAGCATCTCGATCCGTTTTTATAGAGTTTCACAAGGATAAAGATTTTTTAGATAGTATTGGTAAGACAACTCCTGGTGTAGAATTGGAAATTAGAAATAAGCTTTCAGAAAAGTGCGTAATTAATGAGCAAGGAACAATAAATATTAAAGGTGATTCTGTTGCAAAAAAATACCTTTCTTCTGATGATATCATAAATGTGAATAGCTGGCTTGATACTGGTGACAATGGCTTTGTAAGCAGTCAGGGCTACATTTTTTTATCAGGTCGTTCATCTGATATAATTAATGTAGGAGGACAAAAAGTTGCTCCTTTAGAAATTGAAAACCTTCTTAATTTATTGCCCTGGGTTAGAGATTGTGCTTGTATCGGGGTTCAAGATTCAAAGAATATCTCAGGTGAGTTAGTTAAAATTTATTTGGTTAAGAATAAAAACATAGTAGAAGCCAACAATATTTCTGATTCTGATGTTATTTTATACTTAAGGGATAAGATAGAGTCTTATAAAATCCCATCTCAAATCGAGTGGATTGATAGAATTCCAAAGACCAAATCAGGAAAAACTCAAAGACATCTATTAAGACAGGTTTATAAAGAAAAAAAGGGGGTTGATAATGCTTAATATTTTACCTAGGGTAATATATCCGAGAGAGATGGTAATTAAAAAAGGAAGCTTAATCCGTCTTAAGTTCTTGGATGGTAAAAAAGCCTTTATTATTTGTGGAGGTCAATCATTTGAAAAATATGGCTATTTAGAAAAATTAGAAAAATACTTAGCAGCATCTAAAATTGAAATAGTTACGGTCAAGAGAATAATAAAAGACCCAACTGAAGACAGTATAAATACGATAATGACTCAGTTGAAAGATTTAAATGCTGACTGGATCATTGGGGTTGGTGGTGGTGCAGTAATGGACACTGCAAAACTTATCTATGCTTTATATGAAAATCGAAATATACCATTATCTGATTTTAAGAAACCTCATAGTGTTCCTGAATTAAGGAAAAAAGCTAAACTATGTCTTATTCCAACAACGGCCGGTTCTGGTTCAGAAGTTAGTAATTCAGCTGTTGTGACAATCAATAATAAAAAAAATCCAATTATTTCTAATCATTTTATACCTGACATTGCTATTTTAGATCCAAATTTAACTATTTCCCTTCCACCTAAAATAACAGTACATACTTCAATTGACGCCTTTACTCATGGAATTGAGTCCTATTGCTCGAGCTTAAATAATGCTTTAACAAACTCGTATTCAGTAGCAGGAGCCAAACTTATTATAGAAAATCTTGAGGAAGTAATCGTTTCTCCTAGCAATATAATAGCAAGAGAAAAGCTAATGTATGGATCAATGCTCACAGGCTTAGCCCAAAGCATGACCTCAGTAGGTGGAGTGCACGCTTTATCTCATACTGTAGCATCAAAAATAGAATTACCTCATGGAAATCTCAACGCTATATTTCTTATCCCAATGCTAAAGTTTAATATGCAAGAATCTCCTCGTATTGAAGAGTTTTTACAACAAATAGGCTTAGGTGGAATAGAGAGACTTGAAGAATGGATTTCTAGAATCATTGAAAACACTAAAATGGTTAAAAAATGGGGAGCTTACGGAAAAGAAATTAATGTGAATGAAGTTTCTGAGGCAACACTTGAAGATATTTGCGCCCGTACCAATCCAAGGAAGCTTACAGCAGAAGGTGTAAAATCTATTTTAGAGATGACCTTCTAATGGATTCATTTGAATCACTTTTAACTTTTGAACCCTATTCTCTCAATCATATTGATAAAGATAGGCTTTTTAAAAAAGCATTATTTGATAACTTCAGTCATCATTATAAAAACTGCGCCCCCTATCAAAAACTTTGCAATAAAAGAGGATGGAGCTTAGCTACTGGTACAAACTTTAAGTTGGAAGATTTCCCCTATTTACCTGTGGAAATTTTTAAGAATATGCATTTGAGTTCGGTATCGAGCGAAAATGTCGTCCGGATACTCCAATCTTCAGCAACTTCTGGGCAAACCCCTAGTTCTGTTCCATTAGATAATGAAACCAGAAAACGACAGATGAAGACTTTAATTTGGTTTTTATCTAATCGCTTGGGCAAAAAGAGACGTCCTTTTGTGGTGATGGATGTTGATCCAGTCAACATAAAAGCCGAACAATATACTATTTCTGCTAGAGCTGCTGCTGTTAGGGGATTTATGACAGCAGCATCTTCTCAGAAGTATTGTATGAGTGAAGATAAATCCGGTGAAATGCATTTAGATCTTCAGCGCTTAGAAAGTGCTCTTGAGGCTGCTCAAACGTCTGGCAAGCAGGCAGTTATATTTGGTTATACCTATATTCTATATATATATGCCGCGAAAAAACTTGAAGAAAAAGGAGTGAAATTTGATTTATCTAATACGACAATTCTTCACCTTGGTGGTTGGAAAAAACTTCAATCTCAAGCAACAGATAAAGCAACATTTAACCAAACTATGACTAATGTTTTTGGTGTTAGGGAAGAAAACATAATTGATTGCTATGGCTTTACAGAACAACTTGGTGTTATTTATCTTGATGGAGAAGATGGAATCAAAAGAACTTCTACTGTATCTGAGATTATAGTCCGAGATCCTTTGACATTACTACCTTGTAAAGATGGTGATGAAGGGATTTTAGAGTTTCTGACCCCACTTCCACTAAGCTATCCTGGAAATGCTATATTGACTGATGATGTTGGTAGAATTATATCCCGAGACCAAGGCAGTGATGGTCGCCAAGGAACTGCTTTTGAGATTCTAGGACGGAGAAAAAAAGCCGAGATCCGTGGCTGTGGAGATATATTATCTGAAAATATGAATACAATAGAGAGGAAGATATGAAGTTTCATACATTATTTGTTAATGGGGAGTTGAAGAGCTCAAATGAAACTTTAGTTTCTGATTTAGAGCTATCAGGAAATTTTTCTGAAGTCTTGAGTTCGATAAAACAAGGGCAGCAATATTTAACTGCTTTAGAGATAGAAGATATTATATTGTGGCTCGACGCAATATGCACTTCCTGGTCAGATCGACAATCAGATGTTCAGCAATTATATTCTAACCAAGGAATTAATTTTTTAATTTACTGGTTTAGAAAAAAACATCTTTTAGAAATTACTGATCTAGCCTTGAGGGGGAATAGAAAATTTCTGGATGGTTTCCATACAGTTAATGGCAGTGAAATTAAACTTTCTGCCCAGCCTAGAGGTGTTGTAAGTCATTGGATTGCAGGCAATGTTCCTATGCTAGGAATGCTATCACTTATTCAGGGTATTATTACTAAAAATGCAAATCTAGTAAAAGTTTCAAAAGATAATTTATATATTGTTCCAATACTTTTAGCCTCTATGGCGGAGGTAGATATTCGTAAATCAAACGGGCAGCTTATAGAAGGCAAAAAAATTGTAAATTCAATAGCATGCATTTACTACCCCTCGTCTGATAAATCTGCACTTAATGAGATGTCACTTAATTCGCAGGTGCGAGTAGCTTGGGGCGGAATGGAGGCCGTTGAGAACATTATAAATCTCCCTCGAAAATTTGGATGTGAAGATATTGTTTTTGGACCAAAAACTTCTTTTATGGTCATTGGTTCAGAAAAATTATCATACTTGGAAAGTGCAAAAAAAATAGCTAAGAAAGCTTCAATCGATGCATCTCAATTTGAGCAACAAGGTTGTAATGCACCTCATACCGTGTTTGTTGAAAATGGTGGAGCTATCTCTCCACTGGAATTTTCTAAACTATTATCAAGTGAAATGGAATTAGCCTCAAAACGAATTGTGAGAGACCCGGGTGTAGTTCCAGATGTTGGTAAGATATTAACACTCCGTGCCAAATATGAAATGATGGGGGAGGCTTTCTACTCAAAGGGATTAGAATGGACCGTATTATTCTCAGAAGATGATAAGGGACTAGCTGAACCTTGCTATTTTAGGACACTTTTTGTTCGACCTATTGATGATGTGATGCTCGTTGAAAATTATTGCTCTCATTTGACTCAAACAGCTGGAGTTGCTCTCAGTGATCTGCGTAAAGAGCAGTTTGCGTTACGTGTTACAGCAAGAGGAGTTGATAGAGTGCCAGATATTGGAGCTATGTCTACTTATGAAGTTCCTTGGGATGGAATTTTTATGATTGATAGACTAGTAAGATGGTGCAAAATTTCATGAAAGTAAATCATAAAAATATATTTTTTCATCACACGGGAATTGTCACAAAAGATATTGAATCATCAAAATATTTTTTTGTTAATTTAGGTTACAAAGCTTCAAAAACTTTTAAGGATGCTTCTCAAGGATCTGAAATTTTGGTGCTAAAAAAAGCCAGATCACCAACAATTGAGCTTATATCGCCAATGAATGAACAATCGCCCTCATACGGGTGGTTAAAGCGTATTGGTGGAGGTGCCTACCATATTTGCTTTGAGATTAAAAATGCAGATTTGGCTGATGGTATTGATTATTTTAAATCTCTAAATTTCACAACAATCTCAAAACCAACTTTATCCCCAGCTTTTGGAGGCGCCTCTGTAGTTTTTTTATGGGGCAAAGATGGTGGTTTAATCGAATTATTGGGTTTTATGCCGTAAATAAAAACCACTTTCATTCATCATCAATATTCTTTACGTAAATGGTATTTTCAAAACAGTCATTTAATTATATTTAACTCAGAACCTGTGGGAGATAAAAACCTAATGTCACCAACAGAATCATAAATTAGCCATTCTGCTTTTTTTCCACTTGGACTGTTATCAATATAGTAAATTATTAGCATTAAAGCCCGGTTACGAAACATCATTTTTATAACTTGCGCAAAGCTTAGAGCATTTACCTGCTGGTCAGTCTGGTATATGTTAAGAATATTAAACTCAATCCCCATAATTTTTCGAGGGTAGAGACTATAGAATATTCCCCCATGTCTATCTGACAATGTCTCGGAATTTTCTAAACAAAGGATTCGATCATTGCTTTTGAATTTTAGGTATTTGAACGCATTAATCTTAAAGAACGGAAGTGTCAACGTAAAGCCACCCCAAATCATCCCAATATCCATAGATCTAAAGCCAAGAGATTTAAATAATTTCTCTGATACCTCATTCGGCGTGTAATTTGTAACAACATAACTACTTAAAGTCACTACAAGTTTCTTTAAAAATTTAATTGGAATCACTCCTCTTATTTCCGGACTTGCATACCAAGAGTTTATATTTAATACTTCCTTAGCTCCATTATCTATGGTACCTTGATAATTAATTAATATTGCGATATTTATTTGTCCATGCGATCTGTTTATTGCCGCGATAGGAGCTTTTGTTCTAGAAGACAAAACTAGATTTGAGCTTTTTTTTGCAAAATCATCAGTCCACTGAAATCCACGCTTCAAAAAAGAAATCACTTCGTGAAATTCTTCTTCATCGAAGATCAGTTCAAAATTGTCTTCATTGCCACCCATAAATCACCTCATAAAAGAAGTTTTCTCGCATACGTTTATTCTACGAAAAAAAAAACAATTTTACCATAAACCCTATAAAAGGATGGTTGAGCCAGTAGTATTACAATAATTTGATTAAGTTTTTAATGAAATTTTTTATAATAAGTTTTTCTTTAAAGCTTGCAGATTTGCGAGCCTTATTTAATTATAAATTGAATTACTTTCTTTTTAAAAACTCCAATAAGTATAATTTGATATTCCTAACCACATAGTAGGCATAATCTAAATGAATAAGCAAAAAATCTGTTTCTACCTTTTGTATTCTCAATGACTATAAAAGATTACTTGCATGTTAAAACAATAAGACTTATCAATCGAATATTTTCAATGCCCTATGGTTTTTCTGGAGATGGCGAAGATATAATTGTGAGAAAGTATCTTAGCGGTATTGAGAATGGTTTTTATATTGATATTGGTGCACATTATCCAATTTTAGGATCTAACACGTTCGCTTTTTATTTACATGGATGGTCAGGAATCTGTATTGATCCACTTCCAGGCCTTAAGCGAAAATATGCTTTTTGGCGCCCCAGAGATAAATTTATTAGAGCTGGAATATCATCAGAGGCATCTCAGCTTGATTATTACTATTATAAAAATATTTCTGATATTAGTACTTTTAGTCCTGAGCGAGTAGAAATAATGAAATCTCTCTATGGAAGAGTTCCAACTTCTGTTTATCCTACCCAAACTCTAACAATCAAATCTATATGTGATAAATATCATGGCGGTGATCCAATACATCTTATTAATATTGATGTTGAAGGTATGGAGTTAGAGATAGTAAAACAAATTTTTTCAGAAGGCTTATCACCCTGGATTTTGTGTATAGAAGAATTAGGTAAGTTCGCTGAAACAATTCCACAAGGTGAGATATACGCACTCCTTAAAGAGAATGGTTATATTTATGCTGCGAGGACATTCCTAACTAGCATATATGTAAAAAAAGAAAATATCCATATGATGCCCTCACCATATGTGAAAGAGTTAATCTTATAATTTATGAAAGTATTTAATATTTCATATTCTGACAATAGTGGCGGTGCCGCTAGAGCGGCATATCGAATCAATGAGGCGATGAATCAAAATGGTGTTGATTCAACAATGCATGTAAATTTAAAATTAACGGATAATATATTTGTTAAACAGATTTATTATGGTTTATCTAAAAGACTTCTTCCTTTTAGATCATCAATTGTATCGTTAATCTCACGACTTTTAAAAACTAGTAATCCTATAATTCACTCTCCTGCGTTACTTCCTTCTAGATGGCCTAAATACATTAATAATTCAGATGCTGACATAATTCATCTTAATTGGATAAATGCTGAGATGTTGTCAATTGCTGATATTAGAAAAATTAATAAGCCAATTATTTGGTCTATTGTTGATATGTGGGCTTTTTGTGGAGCAGAACACTTATCTTCCGATGAGCGCTGGAAAGATGGTTATAGTAGTAATAATAGACCATCTGATGAATCTGGGCTAGATTTAAATCGATGGACATGGCAAAGAAAGGTTAAGAATTGGCAATCTCCAATTCAGATAGTGACGCCTAGTAGATGGCTTGCAGAGTGTGTCAATCAAAGTAAACTTATGCATAGTTGGCCAGTAACTGTAATTCCAAATCCTATAGATATAAATATATTCCAGCCAATTGATAAAAAAATTGCAAAAGCATTAATTGGCGTCCCTCAAGATAAGCCATTGATTTTATTTGGTGCGCATAATGGGACTGCTTCTTTTCATAAGGGATTTGATCTTTTGGAAGAGTCGCTTTCAAAGATAAGTAAATTAATAGATGATTATAGCGTAGCTATATTTGGCCAATCTTCTCCTAAAGAACCACAAAATAATTTTCACTATCTTGGTCATTTACATGATGATTTAAGCCTTAGAGTTATTTATAGTGCGGCAGATGTTATGGTAGTTCCCTCAAGACAAGAGTCATTTGGTTATTCAGCTGCTGAGGCGCACGCATGTGGCACACCTGTCGTTGCTTTTTCTATAGGAGGCTTAAAAGATGTTGTTGATCATAGAAGCACTGGATATTTGGCTGAACCTTTCAATACGAGTGATTTTGCATCAGGAATTGAGTGGATTTTATCTGAGCAAAGAAATGGAGATCATCTATCTTTAAATTCTAGAAAAAAAGCAGTCGATTTTTTTAGTTACGAGTCTGTTTCAAAGGAATATTTAAAATTATACAAATCGTTAAAAAATTAAGTTAATTAATATGACAGTACTTAATAATTCTGAAAAAAATTATGAATCATTTCAGGTAATTGAAAAAGAGTATCAGGAAAAAATAATAAAAATTATTAATGAATCCGTTTTAATAGTTGCTCATCCTGATGACGAAGTTTTGTGGGCAAGTTCGGTTCTAAGCTCTGTAAATAAAATTATCATATGTTTTGCGAATCAGCATGATACTAACTCAAATACTAGTTTAGGTAGAAAACTCCTACGTGAGAATTTCCCCCTTTCCAATGTAGTTTTTTTAAATTTAACAGAAGCAGATATATTTAATAAAGGCAAATGGGTTGATCCAAAAGAAACAGAATATGGAATGTATGTTGAACATGATGAGCATAATTATATAAAAAACTATTCCCTTTTAAAAGAAAAACTAAAAGATTTTCTTATTGGAGTAAAAACAGTAATTACACATAATCCTTGGGGTGAATATGGCAGTGAAGAGCATGTTCAAGTTCATAGGGCTGTATATTCATTATCAGATGAGTTTGGTTTTGATACAGTAGTAACCGGGTATGTTAGCGAAAAATCACAGCGCTTTATGATGATGCAGCGATTTAAATTAGAAAAAATTTATTGCGTACTTGAAACTAATTATGAGCTTCAAAAGAATCTAAAAGAGCTTTATATTGAAAATAATTCGTGGACATGGGAAAATAACTATAAATGGCCATCACAAGAAATTTTCTACATCATGAAAAAATTAAATTCTCTTGAGGGTAAAGGTAATGGCCAGATTAATTGTGCAGATGTTTCTACGCCACTAAATTTTATTTGGATAAACCCTTTGCCAGCTTCTCAAAAAGCTATTTATATTAGATACATTAAAATACTTATATTGGCAATTACACCAAAACGAGTAGTAGATTTATATGTGAATATAGTGAAAAAAGAGAATTGACGTTCTAGTAGTTAAATTTAGTTTTGTATTGCAATATGTAAAACTAAATTTTTTCATAGGAATAAAATGAAATTTTGGAAAGAAATTGCTTAAAAATAAATTAATATTGTCGCTAAGAAAAAATGGCCTATGGCGAACAATACAAAAAATTATATTTCATACTATAAGAAATATAAAGATGACAATATCTATGAGTATTTCACCGTTCATAATTTATTTTTTCCCTAGATATATTAATTTTCTTGAATTGAGCATGCCACTAAGTCAAAAGTTGCCGAATGATGCAAATAGGCTAATCAGAAAATCTAATCTATTGGAGGACTTTGATTTTTGCAAGATAAGTGCTATCCATCAATTTGAGGAAGTTAATCTTATTATGCGCGGTGAATCATTGAATCTTAATATTGTTGATAAAACCCTCCCTACCTTTTTTTTAAATCCTGCTGAGGGGCAATCTCTTAAAGGTTTTGATGATAAGTGGCTAGCAACTGGAGATGATAATGTTTTAAGAACCTATCTAGGACAATTTGATAATGATGGATGGAAAGGTTATAAAGTAAAAGAAATGGACGAAAAAATATTTTTTGTATATTCTAATCTTTTTATGCTAGAAATAGATCCAAATAGAAAAAACTGGAGCTCAATTTCTGAAGATGTGGATAATTTAGAGAACACTTTGGCTTCAAGGGTTACACATAAATTTACTAATGACTTCACTTCAGTTGTTGTGTTTCATAAATCTGGCATTCCTCACATTAGATTAGGAAGTGGAATTGCGGTATTGATTGCACTAATGAATTGCTCAACAAAAGTAAATGTGCATGGGTGGGACCAATATATGAAAACAAAAGTACCCAAAACTTTTTACAGACAGATAAAGTTACTATGGCCAATGAGATCTTTTACTTTTTTTGCAACATGCATTATTAATTGGATATATGCATTCAGAATAATAAATGAACAATCTGATGTTGTAAAAATAGAGGGAAGGATCAATGAAATAAAAAATATTAATTGGATTCCAGATAAAGCATTCCATGCTCTATATAAAGAGTAGAACATTTTTTATAAGTTAAAAATACTTGATGGTTATCTAATAACAATGATAAATTATATTAATAAAGCTTTAAATAAGATATTTCCTATATCTTATCCTGCAATAAAGCACATAATTAGATGGCTTGTATGGAGCAAATACCGTGCTATTAACTCTATTATAAGTCCAAGCAGTATTTTCTACCTTCGTCATAGAAGAAAAGCAATCTTCATTTTCTACCCTTTTCTGTACCTTTTAAAAAAATACTGTCAAAAAAATAACATATATATTTCAGTTAATAACATTCCATTTGCAGTAGGACATCTGTATCCGGAAATCGATCACTTATTAAGGGTTTTAATGACTGATAAAAAATATGAAGAAGCACTATTTCTTTATATTTATCCAAAAAACAAAATATTAAAGGAATCATCATGTATTTATCAAAGAGATAATTTTAGGATAATTCAAAGTGGGATACTGCATTTTTTTTGCTATCTTGCTGCAATAAATTTTGAAGAAATAAGGGTTGATTGCTCAAATTCTGGCAATGCACACCATAAATCTAGTGGAATAGAAGAGCATAAGTACTTGTTTGAAAATAAATTTTGTGAGTTTGCTGACATATATAATGCTACAAGCTCAAAATATCCACTTAAAGAATTTGGCAAAGAAAGTCCAATTCCAGAGGAGTTAATAAACTTTATAGGTTCAAGAAAATATGTTGTAATACAAATTAAAGATTATGCAGCGAATGCTACATGGAAGCCTGTGGATTCTTCTACATATGAAGCTTCTATTTCAAGGCTTATAGGCATGGGTTATAAAGTTGTTTTCGCTGGTAGGGAGAAAATGCCAAATAATTTTAAAATTTTAGGTGTTATTAATTATTCTGAAAGTGATTATGCCACTGCTTTAAATGATTATTTCTTAGTTTATAATTCTGATTTGGTGATAGCTTCTGCCTCTGGCTTTTCACTTATGGCTGACTTGCTTGACAAGCCACTTTTATTATTAAATATCTGGCAACTTTCAAATTGTATAGGAAGGAGAACAATTTTCTTACCAACAATTCTTACTAAAAATAATATAAAAATGAAATTTAAGAATCAGTTTAAATTTTTTATTGATCTGAATGGTGTAAATTCAAAAGGCCTAACAAAAGAGCAAAAGGATATATATAATGCAGTTGATGCAAGTGAGGAAGATATTGATTGCGCTCTTTTGGAGTTGCTTAATGCTACTTTTGATAAAGATATTTTAAAAAGATCTGCTTTACAATTAAGTTACAACTCTCTTTTTTTGGGAACTTGGACGGGTAATGGTCTTAGTAGAATATCACAAAACTTATTGGATAGAAATATTGAATTATTAACTAATGATTAGATTTTTAAAAAAAATAAAATTGTTGTTTCATAAAATTTTCTCGCTTAATAGCGTTACTATGAAGTCATATAGTCAGGATGGAGAAGATCTTATCTTATGGAGTTTTTTGAAGTATAGGAAAAATGGATACTACATTGATATCGGCGCACACCACCCTAAAAGATTGTCTAATACGTATAAATTTTATAAAAATGGCTGGAGAGGTATAAATATTGATCCCACGCCAGGTTCAATGAGATCATTTAATAAGTTGCGCCCTCTAGATACCAATATAGAGATGGGAATCTCAGATGAGCCAGGAGAAATTGATTTTTATATGTTTAATGAGCCTGCACTCAACTCTTTTGACAAGGAGCTATCCTTATCTAGGCATGATCCAAATGAATTTAAAGTGCAAATTATTGAGACTAAGTCAGTTAAAGTCTGCACTTTGAACTCAATTATTGAAAATTATCTTCCAAGCTCAGTATTAGAAATAGATTTTTTAACTATTGATGTAGAGGGGTTTGATTTTAAAGTTATTAACTCTCTTGATCTAGAAAAATATAAGCCATATATTATTGCCATAGAAATTACTGATTTGAAAGTTGATGATGTCATGAGTAGCAATATATCAACCCACCTAGGTAAATATGGATACTCTATAATTGCCAAGTGTAAGCGAACAGTTTTTTTCTGTAATGTTTAATTTTTTTGTCAGATTATCCATCTATCTAAATACAGTTCTATCCTTATTTGGATTGAAATTAATTAGAAATAAAGATCCTTTATTTTATAATCTATGTGAAGATAAAAACCTCAATCCAGTATCAATTTTATACAGTAGTGGTAATCAAGATATTTTGTTAAGAGTGCCAATGCAATTAGGAAGAACACATAGATGGTTTGATTTATCTAATGCCAGTTTAGATCCTCCATTAGCAGCCTTAAAATTTGCTCAAAAAAATCAAATTCATGAAAGAGAATTACATATTTTTTTATTAAAACTATTTGAAACTCAAAGAGATCTAGTGAATCCTTTGAATGCTTTTTCAGCAGTTGGGTTGTCTGAAAATAAAGAATCTAAATTATCAAAATATCCAGCATGGTCCCTTGTTCTTCCATGGGAGTCACAGGATATTGAGCATAAGTTTGATGCGTTTCCAGTGGCAGTAAAACAAGATAGACTTAAAAGTGGCTTTAAAATTGACAGTGATGATCCAGTTGAGATAATGGAGCAAGATAGGCTTAACTCAATTGATTCGCATGTAAAGCAATTTACGAAGTTATTAGATTCAATAGGAAAAAATGGCCTACTTCAAGGATCAAAAAATGGATATATTTCGGCATTAATTCTCATAGATGGAAACCATTGGCGCTGGATTATTGGAGGGGAGGGTAATCACAGAGCAATTGTAGCCTCTTTTCTTGGCCACAATGAGATTGATGTTCTTGTTGAAGGGGTTATCCGAAAAGAAGATTCAAAGTATTGGCCTAATGTATGCAACGGGCTATATACAGTTTCTGAGGCAGAACAAGTTTTTGAATCTATTTTTGATGCAAAGCCTTCATTTATATATAATCCATGGCTGGATTATTTTAAAAATAAATTGATTTCATGAGCGTTATTTGCTATGAATAGTTTAAAAAAAATTATATGGGTTGATCCTCTTACAATAAATTACTTTCAATTACCTCCTCATTATTGGTGGTATGGAAGAATTCAGTCGTATCCAATTCCTGTTTTTTTGAAGGAAATTTCCGACTCTACATACAATAGACTTACTGAGAATATTTGGTATTCTGGTTCATGGGATTTAAAAGCTGAAAAATTTAGAGAAAAAGATTGGTTTGTTTTAATTAACAACTTAGTACAAAACAAAAAAGATTTTAAAAAGAGTGATTGGTATCATCATGCAAAAAAATCTATTTATTCTAGTGGTGTCTTTATACATAAAAAACTATATATAAAAAATTTGAGCGAGCTGGATATCTTTTTTTCTGAATACTTAATTCCTTTAATAGATTCTCTCTCTGAAAATGGTTGGGATTCTAAAATTTCAGATGAAATACCGACAGGTATGATTGGTAGAGATGGTAGTTTAATAAAATCTGGATATGGTTGTCATAGATTGGCTATATTACAATCAGTTAATAATAATTTTAAATATCCTATGAGAATTGTCGCGATTCACCCTAAGATAAATACTGCGTCAGATTTACCAGATTATATAATCAAATTACTTAAATCCATCAATTATCC
>Ga0209816_1000484_pt1 | contig 31555 bp, 26 predicted proteins | sample CoawatmetaG01DNA_FD_187509 | JGI IMG/M metagenome (GOLD analysis project Ga0209816, IMG submission 187509) | Marine microbial communities from the West Antarctic Peninsula - Coastal water metaG017-DNA (SPAdes) (version 2) | ecosystem: Environmental > Aquatic > Marine > Coastal ...
GATTAGAGACTATTCTTACCCTCAGCAACAAATACCAAGCGCTCAAGAAAGCTTTGAAGTTTTCAAGCAGCACTTAAGCTTAAGTGAAGATACAAAATCTGGATTTATCACTCTATCAATCAAATATCAATCACCATTTATTGCGAAGCAATGGGTCGAGTTAGTTATTAATGAAGTTAATGCTTTTTATAGACAAAAAGATAAATCAGAGTCAGAAAAGGCTGTTAGCTATCTTAATCAACAAATTTCAACAACTGGTTTATCTGAAATCAAGCAAGTTATAGCTCAACTCTTGCAAGAAGAAACTAAAAAGTTAACTCTAATTGAAGCCAATCAATATTACGTTTTTGATTACATTGACCCTCCTGCGGTAATGGAGCAAAAATCAGAGCCTAAAAGAGCATTAATTTGTATTTTGAGCGCACTATTGGGTGGGATGCTAAGTATCGTATTAGTGCTTATAAGGCATTATGCTTTTAGTGAAAAAGTTTCATAATTTTTTAGTTTTTTAATTCATCACAATTTTATTGGATGTAGATACATTGTCAAAAAAAATACTAACAGTATTTGGAACACGGCCTGAAGCAATTAAAATGGCACCCTTGGTCCATGCTCTTGCTGTTGACAATCGATTTGATTCCAAGGTGTGTGTTACGGCGCAGCACCGGGAGATGCTTGATCAGGTTTTGGATTTATTTGAGATAGAACCAGACTTTGATCTCAATATTATGAAGGCAGGTCAGACATTAAACGATGTAACGACTTCTATTCTTGTCGGTTTGAAGCCGGTTTTAGATTCTTTTAAGCCTGATGTTGTTTTGGTGCATGGTGACACGGCAACGACGTTCGCAGCAGCCCTAGCAGCCTATTACCAACAAATCAAAGTGGGTCATGTTGAGGCTGGGCTCAGAACAGGCAATATCTACTCTCCATGGCCTGAAGAGGCCAATAGAAAGCTCACTAGCGCTATTACCAACTACCATTTTGCGCCAACCGCAGGAGCAAAGGAAAATTTGCTCAAAGAGGGTGTTGCAGAAAGTGACATTACGGTAACGGGTAATACGGTCATTGACGCACTATTTTGGGTTAGAAAAAAATTACAGGAAGATAAATCTCTAGCCGTAAGTTTGGCGGCAAAGTTTGACTTTCTTGATCCAGATAAAAAATTAATCTTGGTCACAGGGCATCGCCGTGAAAGTTTTGGAGGCGGCTTTAAAAGAATCTGTGAAGCGCTTCGTCAGATTGCGACAATACATCCGCAAGCTCAAATACTATACCCAGTGCATCTAAATCCAAATGTTCAGGAGCCGGTTAATAGGCTGCTTAACGATTTAGATAATATATTTTTAATCGAGCCGCAGCAGTATTTACCCTTCTGCTATTTAATGGATAGGTCGACGATCATTTTGACTGACTCTGGTGGTATTCAGGAAGAGGCTCCATCTTTGGGTAAACCAGTGCTTGTAATGCGCGATACAACCGAGCGGCCAGAGGCAATCGACTCGGGCACGGTCAGGTTGGTAGGAACAGATATTGAACTGATAGTTCGTCAGGTAGAGATGCTTTTGAGTGATAGTAAAGAGTATAAGTTGATGAGTTTCGCTCACAACCCCTATGGCGACGGTTTGGCTTGTTTTCGTATTTTGGATTTCTTAGCAAGTAGTTAAGTGAGTTGCTTGTATGAAAATAAATTTGAAAGAAATTAGAATTCTAACTCAGAGGGTTGTATGACTTTCAAACGTATCTCTGTTATCGGCCTTGGCTACATTGGTTTGCCGACCGCTGCAGTTTTTGCCTCTAGAAAACAGAAGGTAATAGGTGTTGATGTAATCCAGGATACGGTCGACATTATCAATGCTGGTAAAGTCCACATCGTTGAACCCGGTCTAGAATTGATGGTAGAGAAGGGCGTTAAAAGTGGGTTTTTAAGAGCAGTTACCTCGCCTGAGCCGGCAGATGCTTTTTTGATTGCGGTTCCTACTCCATTTTTAAAACATATTTATGAAGATTCGGTACCGAAGCCCGATCTTTCTTATATTGAATCAGCTTCAAGATCGGTTGCCAAAGTGTTAAAAAAGGGGGATGTTGTGATTTTAGAGTCAACCTCGCCGGTTGGGACAACTGAAAAAATGGCCGAGTGGCTTGCTCAGGAACGTCCTGACCTGACATTTCCTCAGACTCATGGTTCAATTTCAGATATACGAATAGCTTACTGCCCAGAAAGAGTTCTACCTGGCAATGTGATTAATGAATTAATACAAAATGATAGAGTCATTGGTGGAATGACGGAAAGCTGCTCTGAGGCAGCTATAGAAGTTTACAGTTCTTTTGTTGAAGGTAATTGTGTAACTACCAATGCCCGAACTGCTGAAATGACTAAACTGACAGAAAACGCCAGTCGTGATGTTGGAATAGCGTTTGCTAACGAACTCTCTGTTATTTGTGATGACCTCGATATTGATGTTTGGGAATTAATTCGACTTGCTAATCGACATCCGAGGGTAAATATCTTGCAGCCGGGTCCAGGTGTGGGTGGGCACTGTATTGCCGTTGATCCCTGGTTTATCGTCGATAGATCGCCAAACCACTCTAAATTAATTAAGGCAGCTAGAAACGTAAACGACCAAAAGCCTCAATGGGTTGTCGATAAGGTCAAGTTAGCTATTGCAGATATTCTGTTAAATAGTCCATCTAAGTTATCTAGTGATATCTCAATAGCTTGCTATGGGTTAGCTTTTAAGCCAAATATTGATGATTTACGGGAAAGTCCGGCACTTCTAATTGCCAAAAAGATCATTGAAATGCATTCGGGAACTGTGCTCCTAGTCGAGCCGAATATAACATCACTTTCAACTGATTTTAAAGATTACGAGTTGTCTAATTTTGATGAGGCGCGACGAGAAGCGGATATCCACCTGCTTTTAGTGGATCATAATGAATTTAAAGATAGGCGGCCGAGCTGCGGAGAAATAATTGATACACGAGGTATCTGGTGATGAATATAATTGTTACTGGTGGTTCAGGATTTATTGGTTCAGAGTTGGTTCGTTATTTAATCAAGAAAACGCCCCATAACGTATTAAATATTGACAAGCTTACTTACGCGGCCAATCTAAAAGCTTTGGATTCCGTTTCGTCAAGCCGACGTTATCATTTTAAGAAAGTTGATATTGTTGATAGAGATAAAGTTGCAGAAATTTTTAGCTCATATCAACCTGATCTGATTTTTCATTTAGCGGCGGAATCCCATGTGGATCGATCAATTTCGGGACCTTTAGAATTTATAAATACTAATATAGTAGGCACTTGTATTCTTTTAGATGTCGCCCATGAATACTGGAGTAAAAGTACTGACTTAAAAAGAAGCTCATTCAGGTTTCAACATATTTCCACTGATGAGGTTTTTGGTAGTCTTGGCGAAAAAGGTTTTTTCACCGAGCAAAGCCATTATGATCCAAGCTCACCTTACTCTGCATCTAAGGCAGCTTCCGATCATCTCGTGAGAGCTTGGCACCGTACATATGGTCTTCCGGTGACAATTACGAACTGTTCTAATAATTATGGTCCATATCAGTTCCCTGAAAAATTGATACCCCTGATGATTATTAATGCGATTAAAGGGAACAGCCTGCCAATTTATGGTGATGGCCTTCAAGTACGTGATTGGTTGCATGTAGAAGATCATGTAGACGCTCTCTATAAGATTGCGACATGTGGGAAAACAGGGGAAACATACAATATTGGTGGGAATAACGAGAAAACTAATTTAGAGGTTGTTGAGTTAATTTGTGACTTAGTGGATAGAAAACTAGACTTTCCATCCAAAGGAAGATCTAGTCGAGAGTTAATAAGCTTTGTTGCTGATCGGCCCGGTCATGATGTTAGATATGCAATTGATGCATCTAAACTTAAGTCTCAATTGAATTGGGAGCCTAGCAAAACCTTCGAGGATGGCCTTGCCCAAACTGTAAACTGGTATTTAGAAAATTTAGAATAAAAGGTGATTTAGAGCTAATATTCTATATGCTCAAATCTGTAAAAGCTAATAAATTATCGTTGGCGCTTAGCTGGGGTGTCTTTAGGTAAGATTTGTATGCGTCGCAAACGACGGTCTCGGCTGCTAGTATGTATTATCCTATTTTGTGATAGTTAGCCGCCTTAGATTGGGCCTATTCTTTGTCATAGGAGATTGTAATTGAATATTATAGATTCACTTAGCAACTTCATTGCTAAATCCAAAATTGAGTCGCCAGAAGCAAAGTTTTCTTTGGGGGTCGCGACTACTGCAATACCATTTCATGAGTCTTTTTTTTCGTTCCCTAGAGAGATTCAAGATTGGGGTTATTACTTACATATTTTGTGTCCTTCCTCTGATCATGGAACTGAGGTAATAAAGAGCCTAGAAGGCGAGATAGATAGTTTTTTTCTTGATGTAGAAGACAAAAAACCAGAATTTAAAGCGTCGGAAATAAAAACCGATAACCCAGACATTGACTTTTTTTATTTGTATCCGAATGCTCTAACTGTTGAGTCATGTTTTGATTTTCTTAAAAGTAATATGGAGGGGCGTGCATTTATTTTTGGGCATGGCGACTTGGCTTTTAGATTTGCAGCATTAATGAAGCAAAGAGGGCTGGACTTTAGTTGGCGAGCATCCAGAAAGTCAACAAGTTCGAAATGCGCGATGATGAAGGAGAAATTTCCGACAGAGGAACGCCAGTTCTTGAGTAGCCAAGATCATATTTTTTATAATTTCTCACCGTTTAGGTCTGACTTTTTTAAAAATCTTGAGGATCACCCGCATATCAAAATAGTTGATGTGTCCGCCAAAGCCGCTTTTGGGGATACCTTTAGAAATCGAATTTCAGGGTTGGATGTGTCGGCTAGGCTTGTTAATGAAGTTACATTTATTTTAAAAGGAAATAGATACAGCGATAACTATGGAAGAATGACAAATAATGCTGGAGTAAGTTTTGTCTCGGGAGGCTATCCTGGTAACTCTGGAGATTTAGTGGTAGATAGTTATCGCGCGCCCTCTTTTTTGATTGGAATATCAAACGGGAGCGGTGGATTTTCCCAGCGTATTAATCAATCTCTAAAAGATAATTAAATCTTCAGACCTAATGGTAAATGAAGTGATATTGAGGATATGAACATATGAAAGTTGTTGCAATAGTTCAAGCAAGAATGGGTTCTTCTAGATTGCCTGGTAAGGTATTGAAACCTCTTGGGGATAATGTAGTTTTAGAGTTCTTGTTAAAACGATTAGCGCAGTCAGCAACTCTAGATGAAATCATTGTAGCTACGACTGAGTTGGCGGATGACAATCAGATAGTGGATTTAGTCGGTAATGATACCGTGAAAGTTCATAGAGGTTCTGAGAATGATGTATTGCAGCGATACAAGAATGCAGCAGATGAATCTAAAGCCGAGATAATTGTTCGTATTACTGGTGATTGTCCGTTGGTTGATCCAGAGCTGGTTGATCATTGCGTTAATCGTCTTATAGACCGTAATTTAGATTACATTTCCAACTGTAACAACGCCTTGAATCCTTTACCTGATGGTTTTGATGTTGAGGTTTTCACGTCAAGTTCATTTGCGCTTATCAATAAATTATCGATAACGTCGGCTTACAGAGAGCATGTTACTTTTGGATATTTCAAAACAGGACTGTTTAATACTGAAACTATAAATTATGAGCACCCATACTCTCACCTAAGGTTAACTCTTGATTATGAGGAAGATTACAAGGTCATTTCCAGAATTGCAGACGAAATGGGTACGGAAGACTGGGGATGGAAAAAAATAAGTAAATTTGTATCCAACAGTCAAAATATCATGAAGATTAATTCGCATATCGTACGAAATGCGTCTTGGGAAAAGTCATTTTCAGACGAAAGTAGCGGTCGAGAATTAGTTCTAACTCGCCCTAATTGTATTGCCAATGGATCTGGGTTGTTGTCAAAACGAGCTGATCAATTTTCTCCAGAGGGATGGCCTGAGAATTACCTAAAGGCAAAGGGCCAAGTCATATGGTCTGGCTGTGAACGTCTGTTCCTGGATTATTCTATCGGTGGGATTGGCGCTACTACTTTGGGTTTTGGTTGTGATTTCGTAGATAAACGAGTTATAAATACTATATTAAATGGTAGTGCGTGTTCGGTTAATTCTTCAGAAGAGATTACCGCGACCCAAAAATTAATTAATGCTATCCCATGGATCGAATCCGCGCGATATACTCGCTCAGGCGGTGAGGCTACAACTCTCGCAGTAAGAATTGCACGGGCCAAAACAGGAAAGACTAAAATATTATTCTCTGGCTACCATGGGTGGCACGATTGGTACCTAGCCGCCGCGTTAAATCATAAATTAGGCAATCATTTACTTGAGGATTTGCCAATTGCTGGAGTTCCAAAAGAACTTGGAGGAACTTCCATGCCTTTTGATTACGGAGATTTTAACGGATTTGATTCTTATATTAGCGAGCATAGAGCTGACATTGCAGCGGTTATCCTTGAGCCTATGCGATATTCTCTTCCAGACATAGAATTCTTACAGCATGTCAGGACAGAGTGCACTAACAATAATATCATTTTGATTTTTGATGAAATTAGTTCAGGATTTCGATTTAACAATAGCGCAGTCCATTTAGATATTGGAATAAATCCGGATTTAGTTGTTTTTTCTAAAGCCATAGGTAATGGTTATCCAATAGCAGTTGTCGCAGGTAAGAGTGAAATAATGACTGCAGTTAAGGACTCATTTATTAGTTCAACTACTCATACAGAGTCAATAGGATTTTCTGCAATGAGTGCTGTTTTGGATTTTTATGAAGCGAATCCTGTGTCACAAGATTTAGCTGAGAGGGGAAAGGCTATTAGAAACATTTTGACTAAAGTCGCTTCAATTTATGGTCTAGATATCAAAACGTCAGGAATGGATCAGCTCTGGAGTTGGTCTTTCGAAGGAGAGACCAGTCGCAATAGGCAATTACAAACAATAGTTACAGAGACAATGCTAGATAACTCGATTCTTTTTTCAAATAGATTTTATGCTACTTTGGGCATTGATTCTGATTTTTACCCTCTCTTTGAAAGAGCCCTTAAAAAATCATTTAAAGCTGTGAGTAGCATTCTCGAGAATCACGAAGATCCAGCAGATCATATCCATTTGGGCCTTAACAAGTTGGGCATATACTAATTCTTAGTGTATGTCATGGTTAATACGACCTAACTGTTCTTATAAACATTTCACTTAGAGTGGTAATTATGAAAGAAAAAATAATAGTGACTGGTTCTAACGGTCAGCTTGGTACAACACTTGTAACAATGCTTATTGATTTAGGTTATGTAGTTATTGGTCTTGACCGTACTCATAGTGAGGCGACTCTAGCTAACTATGTGAAAGTCAATTTAGATATTACTGATGAGATTGCAGTTAAAGAGTTTTTTGATGGCATTGCGGACGATGAATTAATCGCTGGTTTAGTTAATAATGCTGGAACTGCAGTTTTTACTCCGTTTGCAGATAGGACATATGACGAAATAAAGTCTGTTTTAGACGTCAATATTGTAGCTGCCATTTTTATAACTCAACAGTTTATGCGTATTAGTGAGGAAAACAAATGTCAAAAACGTGTCGTTAACATCGGTTCGATCTATGGTCATGTTGCTCCTGACCTCACGATTTATGGCGATACTCCAAGAATGTCTTCAGAAATCTATGGAATGACGAAAGCAGCAATAATTAACTTTACCCAATATCTCGCCTCCTATTACAAGGGGGTTAATGCACGATTTAACTGTGTGAGTCCCGGTGGCATAGAATCTAGCCAGGGTCCTGATTTTAAGAGTAATTATAGAAAAAAAGTTCCCATGAATAGAATGGCGGGCGTGGCGGAGATTGCCGAAGTTATCTGCTTTTTAATTTCGGACAAGTCTTCTTATATTAATGGTGAAAATATTTTTGTAGATGGAGGTTTAACCAAATGGTAAAAGATTACGTAATAATAGGTGCAGGAATATCCGGTCTCACTTTAGGTCTCGAGTTTTTACGAGCGGGCAAGCGTATCAGGATTATTGAGAGTTCTAATGCAGTAGGAGGGTTGGCGAAATCAATTCCTTACAGTGAATACTCGATCGATTTTGGGCCTCATTTATATCATTCAGCTCATCCTGAAATTATTGATTATTGGAAAAAGCTAGTCGGAGAATCTTTAGTATCTAAAGATTTCTACAGTGGCAACTACAGGAATGGAAAAATTTATGATTATCCGGTGAATACTGAAACTGCGGAAGCCCAGTATTCCCCAGAAGAATATAACAAAATACTTAGTGAATTAGCCGAAATAGACGATAAGCAGTTAAGTAGCGCTGAAAACTATCATGACTATGTAAGAAGTCTTGCTGGGGAGTTTTTGGCTAATCAATTTTTCACAAAATATCCCAAAAAACTGTGGGGGATCGACACCAAAGAGTTGTCCGCTCGCTTTGCACCTAGGCGAATTGAAATAAGAGAAAAACGATTACCTTTTCATTCTGGTCCGGGGCGATTTGCTGGGATTATCGAAGGTGGGTGTGGTCTTTTAGCAGAAAAAATGAAAGAGGAAATTATCTCTCTTGGGGGAGAGATTATTTTCAATGCTAATATTACAGAAATTGTAACAGACAATAAAAAGAAGATTTCGAAGTTGATTGATAGTGATGATAGAACATTCGAGACCGACAACAGTTGTGTGATTTCTACAATTCCCATTACTAATCTTTGCGATCTATTGGACTATCCGACTAAGTTATACTTTAGGCAAATAATGCTTGTCAATATTGTAATTAGAGGTTCTGATCCATTCCCTAAAGATTATGATTGGCTTTATTTTGATGATGAAGCTGTTGTGTTCCATCGAGTCGGTGTTCAAACTCGATTTAGTAGACAAGGAATTAGGGACGATATTCATATACTATGTTGTGAAATTGCGTTCAATAGACAAGATGTCCCTGATGTAAAAGAGCTAGAAGAACAATGTATCAGCTCTTTGTCTAGCATGCAGTTGCTTAATCAAGACTCTATAATTAATGTCCATTCTTTTGACATTGGCCCGGTTTATCCCGGGTACTATGTGGGTCATGAGCTAGAGCTAAATAGAATATTTGGGAAGTTAGGTAAACATAGAAACCTATATCAAACTGGATCCTTAGCGGACTACGCATACTCCGATCTACAGGTGCTGACAGCTAAATCAATCGATTTAGCAAGAGAATTGCTAACTTTAAGTTCAGATACGCGTAGTGAACTTATCAAACCTAATGCAATAGCTAAGCCCAGTCAAAACTTCTATTTTGGTCGTTCTAAGATGTCTAATGACCCTAGTGAAAAACCTTACGTAATAGCAGAAATAGGATTATGTCATAACGGTAGTGTTGAATTATGCAAACAACTGATCGATGCATCTAAAGATAATGGCTTTTCTGCTGCAAAAATTCAAACTTATCAAACTGGTCGAATTTCGAAGAAAAGTCGCACGTCTCGATATTTTGAGGAAACGCTAGATCAGGAAGAATCGATTTCAGACCAAATCGATAAACTTATTTTTAGTGAAAGCGAATTATTTGAAATTTTTTCTTATGCAGACTCTATTGATTTTGATCTATTTTCGACCCCGTTTGATGTTTCCTCGGCAAATATTTTAAATAAACTAAATGTGCCCGGTTTTAAAATATCATCGATGGATCTTGTCAATATCCCACTAATCAGACACGTTGCACGTTTCGGTAAGCCGGTGATTTTATCAACGGGCATGGCTTCTGTCGGTGAAATTGAAGCAGCTGTTGAAGCAGTTTTATTTGAAGGAAATCAAAGTCTTGCAGTACTTCATTGTGTTTCATCTTATCCTTGTCCGGTGGAGGCTGCTAATTTGACGCGAATTAATTTAATCAAGGATACGTTTGGCGTTATCTCTGGCTACTCTGATCATACAGTGGAAGACTTTACTCCAGCTTTTGCAATGACCCTCGGTGCTAGAGTTATCGAAAAGCATGTAACACTTAGTAAGGGCCTTGATGGGCCGGATCATAATTTTAGTTTGGTGCCGTCTGAGATGAAATCGATGATGGCGCTTATAAATAGTATGCATAAAGCGATGAATGGAAATGGCTTTAGAGCGTCTGATATCGAATTAAGTGCAAAGTCAAATTTACGCCGAAGTCTTTATGCATCTGGTGATCTATCTCGAGGTGACGTAATGACATATGAAAATCTTGCCATTAAGAGTCCCGGTGATGGAATTCCCGTCAAGTATATTAACTTGATTTTGGGCAAGAGAATAATACGGAATGTCGAAGATGATTATCCATTGTCATGGGAGGACTTTTTTAATGTCTAGAGTAACAGATGCAATACTTTTGGGGGGTGGCAACGGAAATAGGCTTCAACCGTTTACTTTCTATACATCAAAGCACCTGCTACCGATTGATAATGTCCCTATGATTTTTTATCCCCTTAAAAATCTGCAATTGATTGGAATAAAAAGGGTATTTTTGATAGTAAATTCAGAACATCTAGAGCAGTGGAATAGCCTTTTATCGAAGTATGATTTCGAAATGGAGGTTATCCCTGTGATACAAGATCGTCCTTTAGGAATTCCGGCGGCTATACAGTGTTGCTCTGAAATGATTTCGGGAAAAAGCTTCTTAGTAGCTTTAGGCGACAATTTAATTATAGCCTCTAACTTTTTGAATAAATTCCGTGAATATTTAAAGGACGAATCATCCGCATCCATTTGCGGCTTTAATGTTCCTGACCCGCGAGCTTTTGGAGTGGCAAAACTAGATGCCCAAGGAAATTTAATTGAAGTGGTTGAAAAGCCGGCAGAACCGCCCTCTAAACTTGCGATCGCAGGGTTTTATCAATTTCCTATTTCAGCTTTTCAAATCATAAGAGAACTGGAATATAGTGATCGGGGCGAGCTTGAAGTGGCTGATTTAATTAATAAGTTCATATCAGAAGGATTATGCATATTTATTGAATCTACAAGTGCCTCTGATTATTGGATTGACACTGGCACCAATGAATCCTTAGTTCATGCTACTAATTTTGTCAGAGATTTAAAAAAGAGTAGCGGTATCTCTATTGCACAGTTTGAAAAACTGAACCTGAACTAGATGCTTTCAGCGTTGTCTTGCGGTTAATGTGTCGAATCTAGACTCCGGTGGGTCTATTTATAAGTTCAAAAGTATAGTGTCATTCTTATCTATGGGTTACTAGTTGTCTGATTCCAGAAATATACGAAATATCTACATATACCGAATTCTAGGTATTTGTGTTAGCTTCGCTTCAATTTTTGTAGTCCTTCCTTATTTAGCCAGTGAGCCAGAACGATATGCCATTTATGCTTTATCTGTAAGTATATGTATGTTTCTTACTTATGGCGACTTAGGATTCTGCGCTGCAGCCCAGAAATATTGTGCTGAGGAGGTCGGGCGAGGCTGTTTGCAAAAAGAGTTGGAGTATGCAGGCTTTTTAGTGGCAGTTCTTGTCGCTATTGGCGTTATGTTTTCCGGGTTAATGCTTGCCGCGGCCAATAGCCCGCAAGTTTTATTACCGCAACTAAATCAACGGCACCTGGATTTCGCCTCGACCATGTTTTTTATGGTTGGAGTATTTATGCCAATCCAGGTTGTATTGCAACGATTTGTAATGTTAATTCTTTCATCTAGGTTGAAGGAATATTATGCGATTAGAATCGACTTGGTTGCAAATGCACTTAAGATTTTTCTTGCTCCAATGTTTGTGTCCAGTTCAGGTTATTTGTTAGAATATTTTTTTTTAGTGAGTTGCCTGATCTCAATTCTATCTTGTTTGTTGAGTCTTCTAGTTATTAGATTCTATTGTAATTTCCCTATTGAGTCGGTTTTGGTACACATTAGATTTTCTAGAAGTGCATATGCGCGGATGAAAAATTTAGCATTTAGTTCGTTAACGTCAACTTTCTTATTTATATTGTATTATGAATTTGACTTGATTCTGGCTGCGCGCTTTTTTAGCTTAGCTGATGTGGCCGCATATGCCATCGCCTTTAGCTTGATGGGGTTCCTTCGAAATATCAGCAGTGTTATTTATAGTCCTATGCTGAGCTATATCAATCGACTTTATGGGAAAGGCGAAGTTGAGACTGTGAAGCGGAGTTTTAGATTTATTTTGGAGGCTACGACACCGTTGTTTATGGTTGTAACAGTAGTGCTATATGCTGGAATGGAAATTTTTATATTTCAGTGGATGGGGCAGGAAATGGCAGTGACGTTGGGCTTGGTAAGAGTTTTGTTAATCGGAGGATTTTTTGTCGGACTAGCGAACACGGGTCCTCTACTTGCCACCACTTTTGAGAGGAACCGTATACTCTTGTTATTTGGTTTATTCCCATTTTCCGCCTATTACGGTTGTTTTTTCATCATGCATTCTTTTTTTCCGGAATTCGGTATAACGGTTATAGCTTACGCAAAAGCTCTATCCGGAATCGCAGCATCGCTCTTTAGTTTAATTTATTTTTATCGTAGCTCTATAGTCAGCGTATCATTTATATTCAAGCTATTAGCATTAACAATTGTGAGCCTTTTTCTAGCGTGCTATTTGGTTGAGCTCTCGCCGTTTAGTCTTATGACCACTGGTGATTCTAATTTTTTAAATCTTGGATTATTCCTAGGTTTGATGGGAATTGTTATTTTTCTATTATGGATTGTCTATTTGCAGATATTTAGCTCAACAAGGGAATTGATTAAATCGGGGTCGAAAAAAGTAGTGCTTTTGTTTCTGCAGCGAGTAGGTAAGTGATTTTGAGTTTAGTTTTAGCTATACAGCTAAGGGGTTGTTGACTTGGCGATAATGTGTATCCAGTGATTTTGTTAAAATAGGAAAGCGGTTACCGGCTTATACCCGAAGTAAATAATGTGGATTTAAGTGTATTCCATCCGTAGTGACTTGGTTTGGTGATTAAAGATTATTTTTATTAGCTATATAAAAAAGATACGGCCTATGTCTTTTATATCAGCAGACAGGTTTTATAAGTTCTTGCTTACAATTTCTACTACATATTGATGAAGTTGGCGTCATGAATGGTATCAACAGGTTTAATGTTAAGGGAATTCTTTCGTATGCCTAAAAAGTCTCGTTATTTAATAACAAGTGCCGATGAGCGAACATGGAAGTTTGACCGGCCTGTTGTTTTTTTAGGTGAATGGTGTCGGCTCCATGAGAGAAAACATGTCTGGCAGGGTATGGATGCGATTGTTGTTGAGCCTTATGGACTGGAGAAAATTGAGAAAGACAACGATTATTCTCAAGCTCGGAGGTTAGAGGAAAAATTACTGTCTGAGCTTTGCAGGGTACTCAATGAACACCATGCCGTGGAGCATGATGAAAGATTTTGGCGGATTCTTTTGGGATACTGGCTTCGTGTCTATGTGAATGGAATGCTAAACCGTGTTAAAACCTTAGAAAAGTGCTTGCAGGGCTATGAGCTATCTGGGACAACAGTATATGCTAATGAATACTACTCTTTAGCGTCTTTAGGATCACACTCTTCGATCTGGGCCTTCAGTGACAGTCGTTGGAATATCGAGCTCAATAGGCGTGTATTGATGTTGCTCGGAGTAACAACATTACCTACAGAATTTATTCAAAATTTTAAGTCGGAAAGATTCGATTTCAAAACATCAGAAAAAGCCCCTAATTTAAAAGCAAAAATAATCAATGTAGCCCAGCAAAAAATAGCTAAGTTGGCTACTTATTTTGCAAGAGATACTGACGCTTTTATTATTAATAGCTATTTACCAAAGATTTCACAACTTAAATTACAGATAGCCCTAGGACAATGTCCACAATTGTGGGCTTCCCCAAAACTAGTACTGTCAGAAACAGCTGATAGATCGACCCGGGAAAAGTTAGCAAGGAGAGTTGAAAAAAAATCGGATGATAAGTTGCTTGAAATTCTTAGTGAAATGGTATTCGACTTATTACCTGTCTGTTACTTGGAAGGGTTTGGCTCCTTACACAATCTTGCTCAACATCAACCTTGGCCAAAAAATCCTAAATTTATCTTTACTAGCAATAACTTTGCTACTGATGAGGTGTTTAAGCTATGGGCAGCTAGCAAAGTTGAGCTAGGGGCAAAATACATTGTGGGGCAGCATGGCGGCCACTATGGTACGTTTCGCTATATGCAGCCAACAGTAGAGGAAGATACTGCGGATCAGTTTTTGACTTGGGGCTGGACTGACGGCCTCCCTCAACACACTGCATCCTTTATATTTAAAACAGCAGGTAAAAAAGTTAAAAGTAGTAATTCTAAAGGGGGATTGTTATTAATTCAGGACATGTATTACCCCAGAATCGATACTTGGGACAGTAGTGCTGATTACTTAGACTACTTTGAGAATCAAGCGGAATTTACTCGAAGATTATCAAAAGATCAAATTGCTAATTTAACTATCAGGCTACACGCAACATATAGATATAATAATCCATATGAAAAAGAAAGATGGAAAAAAATTAATCCAGCTTTAAATCTCAATTCTGGCAGTGATAATATTGAAAAATTAATCTCTGAAAGCAGGCTGGTCGTGCATGGTTATGATTCAACTGGCATCTTGGAATCTCTATCTCTCAATAGTCCCTGTTTGGCCTTTTGGAACAATAATTTTGATCATCTACGTGAAAGCGCTATTCCCTACTATCAGTTGTTAGTTGATGCTGGCATAGTTCATTTATCTCCAGAGTCAGCGGCTCATAAAGTTAATGAAGTCTGGTCTGATATCCAAGGATGGTGGTCGCAAAGTGAAGTACAGGAGGCTAGAATCGTATTTTGTGAAAGATATGCAAAATCCAGTCATAACCATGTGCAAGATTTAAAAAAGATATTAACTGCCAATGACCTCGAGCAGTGAATGTTGCGCTCAAAGATCTGGTGCAGTTAAGGCTGGCCAATAAATTATCACATAGAAGGATGCAAAATTGATCAATAAAAATACAGATTTAGTTGAGTTGGCGCTTGCTCACTTAGCGCAGCCGGCTCAGCACTTAAAGCAATTTGACGGACTGTCAAACCTAACGATTATTATGCCAACATTTAAACGGCATGATTATGTTATTCGCTTAATCGTTTATTTATCGGCATTCAAAGTCAAACTTATTATTGTCGACGGGTCGCCCGAGGCTATTGACCACAGAATCAGTAGTGCATTAGCTTCTGTGCCGAGATTTAGATATCACCATCGGGAAACCTCATTGCCTGAACGTATCAATTTCGCCAATCAATTCGTTGAAACAGAGTTCGTAATGTTGATGGCAGATGATGACTTCTACCTGCCAACTGGCCTGCTTTCGGCCATGACTATGCTGGCAGACTCGTCCACGGCCGTAGCCTGTATGGGTCAATCGATTGGACTTGATGTTGAATCCAGTGGGGCCGCGTATTTTTTCCCTTACGGAGAAAGTCTCCAAAATTACTCAGTTCAACATGATACACCAATTGAAAGGGTTCGAATCGGGATTAGAAATTATCGATCAGCCGCATCATATGCCGTATTCAAGGCTAATGGGTTCGCCAGCATCTGGAAAGATATTGAGAGTTCTTTGTGCCCTGAGCACTTGGAGTACGAGCATGCAATACGCACATATCTTGAAGGTGGGCTTCTGACAGTCAACGAAACTTATTGGGTTCGCTCTTTCGAGTGTGATCCGGTGGCAAGCGTTATCGATGGTAACCGTGCAAATGATTTTACTACATGGTACACATCAGCAGTTTTTGCGGAGGAAAAAAACAAGTTCAGGGTACGTTTAAAGAATGCCTTTACTCAACGGCTGAAGATTTCAGATATGCAAGCAGACAAATTATTTTTAGAAATATGTGGCTATATTATATCAGGAAGTCACACTGGCCTTGCCGGCAAACCATCGCCATTTATCCGGAGGCTTTTGCAGGCCAAGTTGAAATTGAGTGACACCTTTCTTGCCGAAGTTTGGGCCTACTTGCGTTTAACAATGATTGGTTTAAAATTACGAAATTATTTAAAGGTTCGCGAAAGGAAAATACTGGATAAAGCACGCTTATGCAAGACGGCAGAAGGGTGTGAATATTTATCGGTACTCTCCTGTGTCGAAGTTTATAAAAGTTAGATAAAACTGAGATGCTTCATCCGCAAAATATCACACTTAAAGAGAGTTATTTATGAATATTATACCGACAAAATTGGCAGGAGTAGTAGTGATTGAAACCACTAAATTTGTTGATCCGCGAGGCGCCTTTGCGCGACTTTATTGCGACAGTGAGTTGGCTCAGGTAATTGGTCAGCGCCGCATAGCGCAGATTAATATCTCACTTACGCACCAGATCGGCGCGCTACGCGGATTACATTTCCAACATGAACCGCATGCCGAAATGAAGCTGGTGCGTTGTCTCCAGGGTCGTGTTTGGGATGTAGTTGTTGATCTACGGGAGGGGTCACCTACTTTTTTGCAGTGGCATGCCGAAGAGCTAAGTCAAGCAAATGCCCGCATGCTAGTGATCCCCGAAGGTTGTGCGCATGGGTTTCAGGTATTGGAAGAAAATAGTGAAATGCTTTATTTGCATACGGGATTCTACACGCCGTCAGCCGATGGGCGAGTTAGATATAATGATCCGTTAATTCAAATTGAGTGGCCATTACCAGTGACGGAAATATCTATTCCAGATCGCGATCAAGCATCATTACCTAGCAAGTATTCTGGGGTGCCATTATGAAATGTAGACACTGCTGTGCCGAGCTAAAGCTGCCCCTGGTCGACCTGGGCAGTGCGCCGCCCTCTAATGCCTATCTCACTCCGCAGACCCTGTACGCCCCGGAAAAGTGGTTTCCGCTTCGGGTGTTGGTGTGCGAACACTGCTGGCTGACGCAAACCGAGGATTTCGCACAGGCAAATGAACTGTTCGATGCCGACTACGCCTATTTCAGTGGTTTTTCCAGCAGCTGGCTCGCGCATTGCAAGCAATACGTGGCCGATATGCTAGAGCGCTTCAATCTGACGGCCGACAGTCACGTCGTCGAAGTCGCCGCCAATGATGGCTGCCTTTTGCAATACGTCAAAGCATCCAATATTCCATGTACTGGCATAGAGCCTACTGCAAGCACCGCGGCTGCGGCACGTGCCAAGGGCATTCCAATTGTGGAGGATTTTTTTGGCGTGCGTCTGGCAGAGGCGCTTGTCAACCAGGACAAGCAGGCCGATCTCATTGCCGCCAACAATGTACTTGCACACGTACCCGACATCAACGATTTTGTGTCGGGCTTTGCTACGCTTCTGAAGCCGCTAGGGGTGGCCACCTTTGAATTTCCCCACCTGCTCAAACTGATCGCTGAAAACCAGTTCGACACCGTCTACCACGAACATTTTTCCTACTTGTCACTCACGGCAGTTAGCCAAATCTTTGAAGCTAACGGGCTTAGCGTATTCGATGTGGAAGAGCACCCCACCCACGGAGGCAGCCTGCGCGTATTTGCTCAGCGCAGCAATACCGGGCAGCAAGCACGCAGCTCCCGAGTAGACGATCTGCTCCAACGTGAAGCACAGGCAGGCATGCTCGGCGCCGACTATTATGCCGGCTTTCAGGCCAAGACCGACCAGGTCAAGAATAACTTCCTTGCCTTCTTGCTGGAAGCCAGCCGCCAGGGTAAAACGGTGGCCGCCTATGGTGCAGCGGCGAAAGGCAACACTCTGATGAACTACGCTGGCATCCGGCCTGACCTCATTCGGTTCGTGGTGGATCGCAACCCAGCTAAGCAGGGAAAAACCATGCCTGGCAGTCGTATCCCCATCGTGGATGAGTCACGACTTCAACAAGAAAAACCCGATTACGTTGTCATCCTGCCATGGAACCTGAAAGCCGAAGTTATGCTGCAACTTGAATACGTCAAAGCTTGGGGTGGGCGTTTTGTAACAGCAGTTCCAGAGTTGCGGATTGAGCAATGAAGATTGCAGTCACAGGGGCGACCGGTTTTATTGGGAGACATGTTCTTGCTGAGCTTGAGACAAGGTCAGTTGAATCCATTGCGCTGGTAAGGCCCTCTTCAGAAAAAGTACTTGGGCATTCCAAATACAGCGTTGTTCAGATCGATCTACATAACCCACCGCCCAACACTTTTGAGTTGATGGGATGCCCGGATGTGCTTATCCACTTGGCCTGGTCAGGTTTACCTAACTACAATTCTCTGCACCACTTCGAACAAGAGCTTCCGACACAATACCGATTCCTCAAAAACCTGATCGAATCGGGTTTGCAGACCCTTGTTATTGCTGGTACTTGTTTTGAATACGGTATGCAGTCCGGCTCATTGAGCGAAGGTATCGCGGTGCATCCGACTAACCCTTATGGGTTTGCAAAGAATGCGCTTCGGTACCAGCTTGAAAATCTGAAAGCCGCTCACCCATTTCAGTTGGCTTGGGCGCGCCTTTTCTATCTTTATGGGGAAGGGCAGTCTGAAAGTTCACTCTTGCCTCAACTCAGAAGGGCTGCTGAGGGAGGCGATCCGCTTTTCAATATGTCTGGTGGAGAGCAGCTGCGTGACTATTTACCTGTTGCCGAGGTCGCTCGGCACCTCGTTTCGCTGGCTTTGGCAGAAAAGGATATTGGCGTTGTCAATGTCTGCTCGGGGATCCCAATTTCTGTTCGGACACTTGTGGAAGGATGGATTAAGCAAAACGGTTGGTCGATTAGGCCAAATTTTGGGCATTATGACTATCCCGATTATGAGTCTATGGCTTTTTGGGGTGATTCACAAAAACTCACATCACTTATAGGTAAAACAACATGACAAACAAACACACAGACTTTAAATTCACATCACTTATAGGTAAAACAACATGACAAGCAAACACACAGACTTTAAATTCACATCACTTATAGGTAAAACAACATGACAAACAAACACACAGACAAACACACAGACTTTTTGGAAGAATGTCGAGATAGGGTTATCCATTATCCGAATTCAGAGATTCAGCATACTGCGGATGATTTTATGCGTGCAAGTACCCAACCAAAGTACTCATACAATTTCTCTTGGATGGGACGGCCGATCATTCAGTACCCCCAGGATATGGTTGCCATGCAGGAGCTGATATGGTCGATCAAGCCGGACCTTATTATTGAAACAGGAATTGCACACGGGGGTTCTCTCATCTTCATGGCCTCGATACTGGCCCAACTTGATATGGCTGAAGCAATTGAAGAGGGCACCAGCTTCAATCCCAAAGAATCGCATCGTAAGGTATTGGGTATCGATATCGACATCCGCGCCCACAATCGTGACGCCATCGAGGCTCACCCTATGGCTTCCCGCATTCAGATGATTCAGGGTCCTAGCACCGCCCCAGAAATTATCGAACAAGTAGAGCAGATCGCATCGAACTATAAGCGCATTCTGATCTGTCTTGATTCCAACCACACTCATGACCACGTCTTGGCCGAACTGCAAGCCTACGCCCCACTGACATCTGTCGGCAGCTATTGCGTGGTGTTCGATACCATTGTCGAAGACTTGCCTGTTGAAATATTCCCCGATCGCCCATGGGGCCCTGGCGACAACCCTAAAACGGCCGTGTGGGAATACCTCAAAACTCACACCGAGTTTGAAATCGACAAAAGCATTCAGCATAAGCTTTTGATTACGGTAGCTCCGGATGGGTATTTGAAGCGAGTGGGTTGATGTTATTTATATCAGGCACGCTCAACATGATTTTCTTTTCTAAGTGTTGCAAGTCATGCTTGCTCACGAGTTAACAATTAAGGAGTTTAGATGAAAACAGTAATTCTCTGCGGTGGCCTAGGCACCCGCCTTTCCGAAGAAACACAGCTTAGACCTAAGCCTATGGTTGAAGTGGGTGGGAGGCCTATACTTTGGCACATTATGAAAATATACGAGCGCTTTGGCATGAATGATTTTGTGCTGGCTCTTGGTTACAAGGGCGAATACATTAAAGACTACTTCCTTAATTACCATCCACGCATGAGTGATTTAACGGTACACCTCAAGAGTGGTCAAGTGGATTATAATAATCCGATGGCAGAGGATTGGCGCGTATCATTGGTTGATACTGGAGCTAATACTATGACTGGTGGGCGGTTGTTGCGTTTGAGGTCACAGCTGGAATCTGGAGGTACATTTATGCTGACTTATGGCGATGGCGTGGCTGACGTGGATATTGCAGCCTTGCTTGCTTTTCATCGCAGCCATGGGCGTCTAGCCACGGTGACAGCAGTACGACCCCCTGTGCGCTTTGGCGAGTTGACGATTAAAGGAGAGCAGGTGGCTAATTTTCAAGAAAAGCCACAAGCTGCAGAAGGCTGGATTAATGGTGGTTTTTTTGTGTTTGAGCCAGAAATCTTTGATTTTATTGAGGGTGATGCCACTTTGCTCGAACGCGGACCATTGGAGAAAATTACCCAGGCCAATCAGCTTATGGCTTATCACCATCCTGGATACTGGCAATGTATGGACACCATACGTGATAAGCAGGCATTAGAAGAATTGTGGGCAGCGGGTCAGGGGCCTTGGGGCGGGCTGAAGTCATGATTTGTTTTAACGATGTTTATCGTGGTCGTCGGGTTTTGGTTACTGGTCATACAGGTTTTAAGGGTTCTTGGTTGGCCTTGTGGCTCAATCATTTAGGTGCGGAAGTTGCAGGCTTTTCTCTCGATATACCTAGCACGCCATCTAATTTTGAGTTGTTAGGCCTTGAACAGCGTTTGCAACACTATGAAGGTGATATTCGTGATAGATCTCGCTTGGAGCAAGTGATTGATGAATTTAAGCCCGACATAGTATTTCATCTGGCAGCGCAAGCACTGGTGAGGCAGTCTTATGCTGACCCAGTTACTACCTTTGAAACTAATGTTATGGGTATGGTCAATATACTTGAGTGTGTGCGCACGAGGCCTTGGATTAGTGCTGCTCTGCTCGTTACAAGTGATAAAGCTTACCGCAACGTTGAATGGTGCTGGGGGTATCGTGAAACCGATGCTCTAGGAGGTAATGACCCTTACAGTGGCTCAAAAAGTTGTGCCGATCTTGTGGCTCAATCTTATTTTCATAGTTATCTGCGTAATAGCCCTACACGAGTTGCTATAACTCGTGCAGGTAATGTGATTGGTGGCGGCGATTGGGCTGATGATCGTATTGTGCCAGATTGCATTCGTGCTTGGTCGCTAGGTGAATCGGTTGCCGTACGTAGTCCGCAAGCAACGCGCCCGTGGCAACATGTGTTAGAGCCCTTGAGCGGCTATCTTTGGCTAGGTGCAAAACTTTTGCAAGAGGCTGATGGGCTTAATGGCGAGTCATTTAACTTTGGGCCCGACGCCAATGTCAATCAAACAGTAGCTGAATTATTGGATACTATGGCCAGTCGTTGGCCAAGTGTGCAATGGGATATTCCACTAGGGTTTGAGGATGGCGGCCATGAAGCGCAACTACTTAAACTTTCTTGTGATAAGGCGCTGTTTCATCTGAGCTGGCAGGCTATTATGCAGTTTCCAGAGACTGTAGCTTTTACTGTAGATTGGTATCGTAGCTGGCATGAGCAACAGCAGGATATGTATGGTTATACCGTTGATCAGATTGAGCAGTATTGCCAAATGGCAAAGGCTAGAGGCGCAGTGTGGAATCGTAATGAGTAATTTGATTAAGATAGAGGGCGTGACCACTGTTGCATTGCGCCAGATCGTCGACGAACATGGTGCCGTGTTGCACATGCTACGCAATGATGCTCCAGATTTTATTAAGTTTGGTGAATGCTATTTTTCTGAAGTGTTTCCTGGTGCCATTAAAGCTTGGAAGCTACACCGGGAAAAAACGCAAAACCTTGCTGTGCCTTCAGGGCGGATTCGGTTAGTGATTTATGATGACAGGGTAGGATCAAGCACTAGAGGCAATCTACAGATACAAGAACTCGGTCGCCCAGATGCTTATGAACGGGTGCAGATTCCACCAGGTCTTTGGTACGGCTTTTCGTGCATCGGTAACACACAAGCATTGCTGGCTAACTGCGCTGATCTACCGTACGACCCCATTGAAGGTGAACGCAAGTCAGCATTTGATCCTAGCATCCCTTATGATTGGCAGAATCACCACAAATGAAGTATAGAATTTTGGTCTCAGACGGTATGGGATTGGTTGGTGCGGGTTCGCCCGATTAGGTCTATATCATGCGAGTTCTAATAAGTGGTGGTTTTGGCTTTGTCGGCGGAAGACTGGCCCAACATCTTCACCAAGCCGGTCATCAAGTCGTCCTTGGATCGCGCACGGTAAGTCCATCACCGGAGTGGTTGCGCGACGCTGAAGTAGTGAAGATGGATTGGAGTGACCGCGACGCATTGAACGCCGTTTGTGCCAGTGTCGACGTGATCATTCACGCTGCGGGCATGAATGCACAAGACAGCGTTGCCAATCCTGCGGAGGCGCTGGCCTTCAATGGGGTGGCCACCGCCCACTTGCTTGATGCGGCGTGTAAGAATGGTGTGAAACGGTTTCTGTACCTTTCCACTGCGCACGTGTATGGCAGTCCTCTTGAAGGTACGATCACTGAAGAAACCTGCGCCCGCAATCTTAATCCCTATGCGACTTCACATCTGGCGGGTGAGTCAGCGGTTCTATATGCTACCCAACGTAAACAAATAGAAGGAATTGTGCTGCGTCTTTCTAACGCCTTTGGCGCTCCAGCCCACGCCGAGGCAAATTGCTGGATGCTATTGGTCAACGACCTATGCCGTCAAGCAGTGAATTTGCGAAGCATGACTTTGCGATCAACAGGCTTGCAGCACCGCGATTTTATAACATTACAAGATTTATCGCGTGTGGTTGCTCACATGATTTACTTACCAAACAATCAGATTGGCGATGGGCTATTTAATGTGGGCAGCGGAAAATCTTCACGGATAATTGATAAGGTGGAGTTGATACAGGCAAGATGCACAGAAGTTCTCGGATATACCCCTGAAATTATTCGCCGACAACCTGCTCAGAATGATGAAAGCCCCAACTTGGATTACAGAATTGATAAATTACTGAATACAGGTTTTAGCTTGAGCGGCAATCCAACGTTAGAAGTCGATGAGACTTTACGTATGTGTAATGAATGTTGAATGGGTGTTAATTAACATGAGTTCAATGCCAGTTATATCAGTTGTTATTCCCATCTATAATCATGCCTATTTTCTCGGGTGTGCTCTTCAGTCGGTTTTAGACCAAAGTTATAGTAATTGGGGAAGTATTAATCGTTGATAATACAGATGAAGTAGCGAGTGATTTTAATGACACAAGAATGAAGCTGTTCAAAATTCATAATGATAGTGTGATTGCGGTTTAACTTAATATAGGTATCTATGAAGCATCTGAAGAATCTAATGATTAAGCGACACCTGAGTTCTGGAGTTTTGAGCATTACATTATTGAGCTTAATGTACTCATTTGGTACTTTTGGTTTTCTAAACCTTCTGGGCGCACGAACAGTAGTTCAGATATCATTGCTTACCGTTTTAGCTTTTTTATTTTATGTGATGCATACCAAAGTCAAGGTTGCTCATTTCTTTCCTGTTTTTGTGTTCTCTGGTCTCTATGCGGTTGGGACTTTAATTCATGGAAAGCAGCTTTCTGGTTTATTGGATGTATACGTACTGATATTTTGTTTTGTTTGTTTGATTTACGCGCCGCCCCTAAAAGTTATTTTTTTTGCTAAAACGTTGGTTATAGTTACTACCTTCCTATGTATTTTGATTGCCATAGCATTTACTTACTACCAGATTTATCCTAATGAATTCGCGAGCGCTAATTTTGATATTTATGACTCAACGGTTGGGCATAAACAAATATATCCTAGCCATTTTATAGATTGGCTGTCCTTCACTTCAGGCGATGGTTTTATGCTTAACGGCAAATCGATATTAAGGCTTAAGGGGTATTCAAACGAGCCATCTTCAACGATTGTCCATTATTTAGCACCAGCGGTTATTGCATTCATTTTAGGTGGTGGATTTGTATATCTCGGGATATTCATTCTAGCGGTTAATATGGTTACAATTGGTTCTTTTACTACGTATGTAGTTTTCACTCTATCTCTTTTTATACTAATGTTGAACATTTTTCCAAAGAGGTTAGCTGGATTCTTGTTAACGATCACGGGGCTTTCTTTTGTTATTTTGATCCTACAACCTAATCTGGTGTTCTCTATATTTAGCTATGTTAGTGCAGAGGCAATTCAGTATGTTGGATTCGATATGCTATCAAGGAAAATGGGCAGTGGAGTAGGTGAATCATCATTAGGACAGCGCCAGAGCGGTATAATCGATGGCATGAGTTTAGCCCTCTTTTCCCCCGTGGGCTATTCTACAGATAAGCTTGGTGCTGGATCGGGACTGTTTTACATTATCAGTTCTCATACAGGCTGGCTTGGTATATTTATATTTAGTTTTTTTATTACACGATTGATTAAAAATATAAAAATAACTCTTTCTCTGTCATCTTCATTAATGTTGAACTTTGGAGTTTCTTTTCTTTTAGCTATGTTAATGATCGTTCTATTTGTATCTGGATATGGATGGAGTAGACCGCCTGGAATAATTATGTTACTTCTATTTTTCAGAATTTTACAAATAATTACTGTTGAAAAAGAAGTATTACCAAAAAATATTCTTTACAGGTACTTTGGTAATACTCTCACAAAGAAGTAACAATTTTATTGCGAGGGTGGTTTCTCCATTGTTTCGCTAAGTACACCTAAGCATCAGCTGGCGAGTGATCAACTATAATTGACCTAAAGGAAAATTTTGTAAATATGGAAGATAGAAATAACAAGCATTCTTTAGTTAGCATCATTATGCCAACTTATAACCAGGCTGAATATATTAAAGCTGCTATCGATTCAGTTATCTCACAAAGTTACCCAACATTTGAACTGATTGTAATTGATAACTATTCAACAGATACAACTGCCGATATTGTGCACGCTTATCATGATCCGAGAATTAAATATCTTAAATTTAATAATAATGGTGTAATTTCCGTAGCTAGAAATCATGGCGTTAAACATGCGAATGGCAGAATTTTGGCCTTTTTAGACTCTGATGATATTTGGTTGCCAGAATTTCTTAACATGCAAACAAAGTTACTTAATGATAATGTCGCACTGGTATCCTCAAGTTTTGAACCTATAGGTAATAAAGCTATTTGTCGACACCATTTAAACTATATTAACGAAAATTCTGTCAAGATTTTCGACTATAAAGATATTATTAATGCTAACCCAATCATGACTTCTTCTGTTGTGTTATATAAAACAGATTTTGATCATTCTGGGGGATTTGATGAAAGTGTGAACTTTAGGTTTATTGAAGATTGGGAGCTGTGGCTAAGACTCGCTGTTAAAAAGAAAGTTCTTATTAACGGCGCCAAGCTTATACAATATCGAATTTCTGCTAAATCAGATCGAGATTTAAGAGATGTAAAAAAAAGAACGCTATTAATTATGCAGAAGCATTTCGAATTAAATTACATCAATGCATCAATGTATAAAGGTCTGCAAGGAAATTGTAATGTTGATATAGGTAAAGCCCATTTAGATATGAATGATCGAAGTGGTGTGAAGTATTACCTTAAAGGAGTATGGGCGGCGCGTAGCATTCACAATAAATTCCTGGCCATTGCGGGCTTAGCTTTATTTTGCATGCCCTTGTTTCTTCGGAAAAATTTGCTTCAGTTATTTTATAAGTTAAACTCAACAATGCTACAGAAATAAACAATTGGAACAGTGTTTTTTTAAAAGGTTCTAATATATTTGTAATGTTTATTACAACACTAATATCCATCACTTATATCTAATTGGTTCTGTTCATGGTATTCGATAGTTACAATAAAAGTGTAAATAACAGTATGAAAAAAAAGAGTAATGCTTGTTGGTCCGCAGCTCACTATGGATCGAGTATTTTTAATTAAAAGTTAATGGTGTTTAGACTATGAAAATTATTGTGACCGGCGGTGCCGGATTTATAGGGTCGCATGTATGTGAGCTCATATTATCTGAAGGTCATGAGTTAGTGGTAATCGATGATCTTAGTTCCGGGTCAGTTGACAATTTAAAACTCATAATAGATAAAATACTTTTGATTAAACAAAGTGTAGAGGACGTTGATTTTAGCTTACTTGGCGACTGCGATGCTTTGATCCATTTGTCGGCTCAAGTTTCTGTTCCGTTATCAATTTCCGACTTTTATCGTAGTTCAAAAACGAATTTATTATCGAGCATAAAGCTTATTGATTTTTGCTCGAAGTCGCAAATTCCACTAGTCTATGCCTCTTCCGCAGCAGTTTATGGGGGGCTAGAATTCGCCGATGATCAATCCAATACTGTAAAGCTGTTAAGTCCCTATGCTGCGGACAAATATGCCATGGAGCTTTATGCTGAGGTAGCCTCTGGAAATCATGGCCTATCTTCAGTCGGACTAAGATTTTTTAATGTTTATGGTCCTAGACAGAGTCCGACTAACCCATATTCAGGTGTTATTTCGAAGTTTTTAGCCGATATTTTTTCTGGAAATGACCTAGCTATATTCGGTGGTAAGCAAACACGAGATTTTGTATATGTCGCGGATGTTGCGAAAGTTATTTTCTCTGCAGTGCAACACTGCATAAGTGAAGTCAGCTGCGACAAAGTTAATGTACTCACGGGAACCTCTATATCCATAAATGAATTATCCGATGTGATCATTAAGGCAACAAAATCTCAGGTAGGGAAACGCTTTTCTCCTATGAGTGTTGGTGATCCACTTATGTCCATAGGTTCAACTGATAAATTTCAAAGGATTTTTGGTAAGCAGTTTCGAGAGATGACTGTGTTGGAAGATGGGTTATTGCCAACAATAGAATTTGTTCGCATGGCAATGGCTAAGTAAGTTTGTTTATTGGATTGCGGTTGTCGAGGAATTATACGAAATGAAGGAAACTTTTTTTTTCTTGGGTAGTGCTCGGTGCTTCCACACTATTGATTGGTATGAAAGTGCACAAGACAATTCAGATAAACCTGTAAAATTCGTAACTGATATGGTGGAAGGTGAAGGTTTTGAGTGTTTGGTTGATGATCGAAATAACCTCATTAAGTTACTGATTATCGATAATTTATTGTCAAATAGTTATGGAGGTATTGGACACCTGCTGAGAAATATAGTGAAGCTGCTTGTGGTTCCAATACAAATTTTATTAGTTAAATTTAAGATTGGATCATCGAAGAAAAGTATCACTTTTGCTCATTCGACCTATTATGCGTTTTTGGCTTCTTTGGCCGGTATTAAGTATGTTTCCACGCCACAAGGTAGCGAGGTATTAGTAAGGATTGAAGACTCTTCCCTCTACAAGCTATTCGCTTATATTGCACATAAAAATGCTATTTTGATAACAGTAGATTCGTTAGCGATGAAAATGAAACTTAAAGATCTACTCAATCTAGATTCTGAAGTGGTTCAAAATGGTATCCCCATTGACCACCTTAAAGTTATAACAGAAAGGACGGAAGAGCCAAAGAAAGATGATCTAATATCAATTCGGGGAATCGCAGAAAACTACCAGGTACTGGAGATTATTGATTGCTGTAGCGATTCAAAATATCTCCCAGGGTTACAACTTTGTTGCCCATTTTATGATGATGATTATTTTGCCAGAGTCCAAGATAAGGTTTTGCAAACGGGAGTTGTTGTCCACGGGAAGCTAAATAGGGAAGCTTTTTATCATTGCCTTGTAAGAAGTAAAATTGCCATTTCGATACCGATAAGTGACTCCTCCCCTCGTAGTGTCTACGAGGCTATCTACTGTGGATGTATTGTTATAGTTAGATACAACCAGTATCTGGAAGATCTACCAGCTTGTATGCTTGAAAGAATAGTAGTGACTGACTGTGCTGGAGATTGGTTTGATGTTGCTTATGAGAAGGCTTCAGAAAAATGTAAAACCCCGTTTTACCCTACTCTTAATGCTGACGAGATGTATGATCAGAAACTCTCTTTTCCAAGAGTTTTAGATTCTTTATTTACTATTATTTAGTCAGCAAAATTGTAGTTTAGATTTACTACTAAATTATCCTCAAGGTGGATTTCTATGGACAGTATTATATGTAAGAGATGTGTAATGGATAGCTCTGACAAAGCTATTTATTTTAATGCGGATGGTATCTGTGATCATTGCCTTACCTTCGATCGAGAAATTATGCCCGTTTGGAACAATGGTTTCGGGCGAGATGAAGAGTTGAAGTTGATTGTTGATGGTATTAAAAAAAACGGAGCGGGAGAAGATTTTGACTGTATCTTAGGAATGAGTGGTGGCATTGATAGCTCATATCTTCTTTATTTAGCTAAAGAAAAACTTGGCCTTCGGCCATTAGTCTTTCATGTGGACGCAGGCTGGAATTCTCAGATTGCAGTTAATAATATCGAGCGCCTAGTAGACGGTCTCAATTTGGATCTATTCACTGAGGTCATCAACTGGGGAGATATGCAGAGTTTGCAGAGATCTTTTTTCAAAGCTGGAGTTCCTCATGTGGATGTCCCTCAAGATCATGCATTTTTTGCGACCATGTATAAATTCGCTTCAAAGCATAATATTAAAAATATTATAACGGGGGGTAATTACTCCACTGAGTGCGTAAGAAACCCAAAAGAGTGGATGTATTATCAGTCAGACTCAATACAGCTGCGCGATATACACAAAAAGCATGGCGAACCATCTTTACAGAACTACCCTCTCACAAATATTCTTTGGCACAAGCTCTATCTGCCTTATTTTAAAGGTATTAAGTTGCATAGGCTGTTGGACTTTATGCCATATGATAAAGAGGAAGCCACAAAATTTCTCGTCGATAATTATGGTTATCAGAGGTACCCTCAAAAACATTTTGAATCAAGATTTACAAGGTTTTATGAAAGTTATTGGTTACCCACAAAATTTGGGTACGACACAAGAAAAGTTCAATTTTCTAGTTTAATATTGACAGATCAGATGACTAGAGAGGAGGCACTTAAAGAGCTGTCTAAACCCGCCTATGACCCTGAAACTGTGCACCATGAGTTTGAATACGTTGCTAGTAAATTGGATTGGAGTATTGAGCAACTAAAATCGTGCTTACACGCTCCCAATAAAACATATAAAGACTTTGCTAATCAGGAAACTATTTATAATTTTGGTGCAAAAGTTCTTAAGTACCTTGGAAAGGAATTGGGCGGAAAAAGATGATAGGTATTTTGGATTACGGTGTTGGCAACGTAGGCGCTTTTTTGAGAATTTTTCATAGTCAAAATATCAATGCTATTCCAGTCAAAGTGCCCAGAGATTTTGCGAAAGTTGATAAAGTTATACTTCCAGGTGTTGGTTCATTTGATACAGCTATGTCGAAGCTCAATAATTCGGGTTTAAGAAGTGAATTAGATAAATTTGTCCTCGAAAATCAAAAGTCGCTTTTGGGCGTTTGTATTGGGATGCACATGCTTGGCTTATCAAGCGAAGAAGGGAGTGAGGAGGGGCTTGGCTACATAGAGGGACATACCGTTCATATCGGAGCTAAGACTCCGAAAGTGATGTTGCCACATATGGGTTGGAATAATATTTCAATAAAGTCTGCCAGTCCTATTTGGACTGATATTAACTTACAGGAAGGATTTTACTTCCTGCACTCTTTTGCTTTTGAGGCCTTGGACCAAAATTCTATTTTTGCAGTCACGACTTATCATGACGAAATCGTTTGCGCTGTGAAAAATAAAAATATATACGGTTTTCAGTTCCATCCTGAGAAGAGTTTAGGTAACGGAATTCGATTACTAACGAATTTTGCGGTGAAAGTGTAATGCTGAGACCAAGAATTACACCATGTTTGTTGCTAAGAAATGGAGGGCTTGTAAAAACTCGGCAGTTTGGTGAAGACAAATATGTGGGTGATCCTATAAATGCGGTAAAAATTTTCAATGAAAAGGCGGTTGATGAGTTAATCGTGATTGATATTGATGCCACCCGACTTGACGCTGAACCAAACTATTCTTTAATACAAAGATTAGCTAACGAATCGCGTATGCCTCTTTGTTATGGAGGAGGCATAAAAACCAGTGAGCAGGCAGAGAGAATCATTCAGATGGGCGTCGAGAAGGTCGCGATCAGTTCCGCTATAATGCAAACCCCAAGCCTTATCGCTAAGGTCGCAGAAGCGGTAGGTCAGCAGAGTGTAGTTGGAGTGCTCGACGTTAAAAAATCCTTACTTAAAAGGTATGGGGTTTATACTCACAACGGGACCAAAAAGGTAGCTGGTTCATTAAGTGACTGGATCAAGAGACTCCAAAGTTGCGGTATCGGAGAAATAATGATTAATTCCATCGATCGAGATGGTATGCAAAATGGTTATGATTTAGAACTAGTTCACAAAGTTAAAGACCTTATGGCTGTTCCGAGTACGTTCCTTGGTGGTGCGTCATCTTTAGAGGATATTGGCGATTTGATAAAGGCCCGAGGTATCGGTGGCTGCGCTGCCGGAAGTTTATTTGTGTTCAAAGGCAAATATAGAGCAGTTTTAATAAACTATCCTGAGTTCCAAGAAAAATTAGAGTTAATTAATAAAAGTTTACTAGTAAAATAATCTAGTTTTCGTTCCTAAAAATTCAGTTCTTAGAGCGAAAAGTTAATTTTTTATATTAGATTTGAAACTTTTAAGATTATGAGAGATGCCCTCCATTGCATTTGGGCTGTTAATTGAATAAAAATGCAATATTTCAAGCGTGAAAATTATGAAACAAGTATTACAAAATCTTGGAAGTGGCGAGACCTCTTTGTCCTCCATACCTTCTCCTAAAATTCTGGAAGGCTGTGCTCTTATAAAGACTACTAGATCACTCGTATCTGTTGGTACGGAGCGAATGTTAGTAGATTTTGGCAAAGCGAGCTTAATTGATAAGGCGCGCTCACAGCCTGATAAAGTTAAAATGGTATTTGAAAAAGCCAAAACTGACGGTTTGACGGCAACCTATGAGGCCGTAAAGTCAAAACTTGATCAACCGTTACCTCTCGGATACTGCAATGTAGGGTTGATTGTTGAGGCGGGTGATACTGGTTTTGATGTAGGCGCGCGCGTCGCATCTAATGGTCATCATGCTGAAGTTGTCCGTGTCCCTAAAAATCTAATTGCCAACGTTCCAGACGAGGTAGATGATGATAGTGCAGCTTTCACCGTCTTGGGCGCTATCGCAATGCAAGGCGTTCGGCTTGCTAATCCTACTATTGGTGAGACAGTAGTCGTTACCGGGCTTGGTTTGATCGGGTTGCTCACAGTCCAGATTTTAAAAGCTAGTGGATGCAGAGTTTTAGGTATTGATTATGACCCAGATAAGTGCGGGCTGGCTAAGCAGTTTGGCGCCGAGATTGTGGATGTATCAAAAGAACAAGATCCAGTTACTGCAGCCGAGATATTTTCTCGCGGGCAAGGCGTAGATGCTGTCATTATAGCTGCTAGCTCTAAG
>Ga0209816_1000489_pt1 | contig 31283 bp, 26 predicted proteins | sample CoawatmetaG01DNA_FD_187509 | JGI IMG/M metagenome (GOLD analysis project Ga0209816, IMG submission 187509) | Marine microbial communities from the West Antarctic Peninsula - Coastal water metaG017-DNA (SPAdes) (version 2) | ecosystem: Environmental > Aquatic > Marine > Coastal ...
AGCTTGTGTCTAATAGAATAGTGAATGAGATCGAGGAGATCAGCAGGGTTGTTTATGATATTTCTAGCAAACCCCCGGCAACTATTGAGTGGGAATAAAATGACTACTGTAATTTCAAAATGTCACTGCGGTTCAGTTGAACTTGAACTAATTTTACCAAATGGACTTGAAAATCTTCGAAGATGTAATAATTTAATTTGTAGCGGAAAGAATGATGTTTAGTAATCAGGGTAACTTAAATTATAAAAATATAAATAATAAGAACTCTTTTCCTCTTAGTGATTTAGAGGATGGTGTCAATTTCAAAAAAGATTTTATCATATACAAAGATGAGGAGTTGCTTAAGGTGTATTCTCGAAAGTGTGATCATAACGGAGGAAAACTTTGCAATTTAGAAGGAAAAATTGTTTGCCCTCTCCACGGTTGGGAATTTAATCCTGTTTCAGGCTCATACAGTAATATTCAAGTTGCAAAAAAAGAGGAAGATTTTTATATTGATGAGGACAATATTATTATCCCTTTTAAGCAGGAGATTCTTTCACTTCCTCATACTGATAAAGACCATGAAATATCAGTTGAGCTACTTTCTCATGCCTGTCTTTTATTTAAATCCAAAGATTTTTCTTTTGCCACCGACCCTTGGATTGAGGGTTTTGCCTTTAGTTCAGGTTGGTGGACTTCACAGTTTCCTCCAAGAAATTGGCAGGATGAATTAAATAATGTTGATTTTATATATATTTCTCACAATCACCCTGATCATTTAAACCAATTCACACTTGCAAAGGTTAGAAAAGATATGCATTTTATTGTCCCTGCATTTGCAAGTGACTCTGCTAGAAAACTTTTAAATAGATTTGGTTTTAATAATATATCTAGTTTTGACTTTAATAATTACTATAAATTTAAAGATACAGATCTCTTTTTCACCATTCTAAAATCTGGAGATTTTAGAGAGGACAGTGGGTTTCATTTCACTTACGGTAATTTTAGTTGTCTTGCAACAGTAGATTCAAATGACTTAAATTTTTTAAAGTTTCCAGAAAATATATCATTATTTTGTTCAAGTTTTGCAGGAGGAGCAAGTGGTTACCCTTTATGTTTTAATGATATTGAAGAGCAAAAGAAATTAGAGATAATAAAACGAAACACTAACGCAATTAAATCAACTGTAAAAGGACAGATTAAAATTTGTAATGCTAGCTATTACCTTCCATATGCAGGTTTCTTCAGCGAAAGAGCGCCCAGAGATTCTTATGTAATGAGTCTCAATCAAAAAAATAAAACGAGTGACTATATTGAAGCACTCAAAAAATTAGAAGTAGATGTTCTAGATACATCTATTGACGATTCATTTTTATTTCATGGTAAAAAAATAAAAGAGATTAAAAAAATAGAAAGAGATGATCATTTTTCTGAAGATCCAGTTACATTTTATAAAAAAGAATTTTCTGGTTCTGAGATTAGCAATAATTTTATAGAACAGTTTTTTAAAAATAGTGAGTTTAAAGATGATTTGAAGGTCTACTTCGAACTAACAAATGATAATTTTTCTGAAACTAAGAAATATATATATGTAGATTTTTCTCAAGAAATTATTGTAAATTTTGAAACATTTGATTGGCATTCAATTAAAGGCCTGTATGTTCAAAACAGTAAAATAAGATATCTTCATATTAAAGTAAGAGAAGACTCATTCTCTTGGGTTTTACAAAATAATATGCCATTTGAGGATTTATCTATTGGGTTTCAGTGTAGGGTTGACAGAAAACCAGATATTTACAATGTTAAGTTTTGGGATCATTTTACCAATGTATATATTTAAAATACTTCTCATCGAAACAGTAATTTGCTGAAGGGAGAGAGAAACAATGATTGGAAGCAAGAAAGTAATATCAGTAATACCAGCAAGAGGAGGAAGTAAGCGCCTTCCCGGAAAGAATGTTCTTAAACTTAATGGAACTCCTTTAATTGCCTACTCCATACAATCGGCACTTAGTTGTCACTTAATAGATAAAGTAATTGTTAGTACCGACTCTCGCATAATTGCCGATGCGGCAAAAGATGCTGGGGCTGAAGTTGATATGAGAAGCGAAGAACTCAGTACTGACGCTGCAACAACTATTGATGTTTTGAAAGATTTACTAGTTCGGTTAGATTCTTACGAAATTTGCGTCACCCTTCAACCTACATCTCCTCTGCGAACCGTTGATGACATAACAGAAAGTCTTGAGTTATTCGATAAGATGAGCGCAGATGCAGTGATATCTGTTTGTAAAGCAGAGCATCCACCTCAGTGGATTAACACCATTGGTAGTAAGGGTGAGATGGATGATTTTCTAAGAGAAGAATTTCAGAGCAAACGCTCACAAGATCTTAGAGACTACTATAGATTAAATGGAGCTATTTACTGCAATTCAGTACAAGTATTACTTAATTCAAATTCACCCGTCTTTAAATCGAATTGCTATGCTTACGTGATGCCCTCAAATAGATCTGTAGATATTGATACAAAGGAAGACTTTGATCTTGCTGATTACTACATCACCAAAAACTTGTAAACTCTATATTGGCATTTGCAAACTATTGTTCTTACAAAGGTTATTTTGCGACTACTATTAATTGATATGCTCAGAATTAACTGGACTTGATTAAGTTATCTTAAAAGGAGTGCTCAATAGTAATTGCTGCATTTTTTTTCATTGAAGAGAAGAACATCAAGCCTCCATAAGAGCATCGAATGAAAAGATATTGAAAGTCATTTGATAAATTTTTATTATCAAATATTTGATCTAACTGGATAAAACTAGTGTCAGGCAAGTCTTGCTTTTTCTTGCGCGCCACAACCTCCTCATTGTTATCAGAGCTATATAACTGAAAAAGAAACTCAGCATCATCTGGGCATCCACCATAAACCTCTTTAAAATCTACCCAAGAGATTTGAGATTGGAACTTTGATGAGACCATCATCCAATGAGAATTCTTCTTTGGCCTGCTGTGATGAACCACCCCCAATGAACATTCAGCAGGTAGCTTAGAGTTTGGCGTGTAAAGTCTAAGAGCTGTAATTATTCTTGTGGGGAGAATGTTATCTTCTCGGGAGAATTCCACAACTTGGGCTGCATTAGTATTGAAGGGGATTGTGTGAATTTCACCCGTTTTAAATTTTTTTGTAACTTCATTTGATGTTGAGTTGTAATCACCCTTATTTGTATCTGGATATACAACAATCTCTTGCTCAAAGTCCGGATCTACATTTGGAGTTCTCATGTATGCTCGCAAATCACCTTCTGTAATTGAATCTGTATCATGAGCTGAGTAGTTAAAATTACTATGAGTAACTTGAAGCTCACTTCCATCATTAGTCTTTACAACACATAACATCCTTGTAAAGCCTCCATTAAGATTAAAACTTAATCTACCATTTCCAGCCTTACCATCAAGCCATTCAGTAAGATTATTAAAATAATTTTTTGGTTCAATAATTTTTGTTTGATATGGCAGCAAGGCCTCGAGTTCAAATTGATGAACTAGCTCCTTACCTGCTGAATTTCTGATTGCTAGCTCAACTAATTGCTCTTCTTGCTTCGTTGGGCCGTTATGAATCACTGCAAATGATGTTAGCTCATCAGTGTCTCTGAGCGTCCAACAGCTTTCTTCGCCAACGGAAATTGTTCTGTTATCCTCTATTTCATGCTGGGAGTATGCTCTGGCATAGGAATGAACCATTGAAATAGAATCTGATGATTCATAAACTGCCATAATTGCAGCGTATGGTATGCGCATATTCTTATTACTGAAGGCCTCAACCTCAACGGAGCCTTCAAAATTATCAGGTGGAGAAAAATTACACACTGCTTTTGTATCAAAATCGATTATTTTGCGTGTTACCAGATCACCATTTAGCTCTCGCAAGTTTAGAAGGATAAAGACATCCATAGAATTCTTGAATTTCCAGTAATTACTGAATGAAATGGTTGTTTTGAGTTGTTTGCTATTTTTTACCCAAAAGATAGCTGAGCTCCTGAGCACTTCTCCAAAGTTACCTGCAAAGTTATCTGCTTGGCTAACAAGAATTTTTTTTGCCTGAGATGCTGTCATTTCTAGCCTTTAAGCTGATATTTTAGTTTAATTACACCTTTATGATACGTGAGCATAGTTTTAGTCGCAAGAAGTTTGTATTATACGAGCATCTCAATAAAAAAATTTTTGTTTTAGAGGATAGGTTATGGAATTAAATTTAGAATTTATGCAGTCTGTGTTTGCTGAAAGCTTGGAGCTTTCCGATGATGTCTCTGCCACCCTATCTCTTAACTCAATGTTTGAAGAGGTTGAGGGCTGGGATTCTATGGGCCATATGAGAGTAATTATGGAAATAGAGAATCGTCTGGATGTAGAATTTGATATTGATGAAGTCATCGGAGTCGATACTATAGAAAAACTCATTAAAATGGCTAAAAATAAGCTTTAAATGTCTCTGATTGCAAATAAATTTCTCAAGCACCTTGAGGAAGATAAGGATAAATTTTTTTTTTACACGTTTGATCAAAAGCTCAACGGACATCAATGTCTTGATTTGATTCGAGAGATAGAATTATTTCTTAAAAAAAACTCCATACAAACTGTTGCAATTTCAGCTAAAAATTCAATATTTTGGCCCATATTTTATGTTGCAGCTAAATTAGCTTCCAAGGACATATTTATTTTTGATCCAAACTTGCCATCTACCGATGCCAACATTGCCATAGATAAATATTATATTGACTGTATTTTTTTAGATCTTAATCTTGAAAATGGCTTTGATGAAAGCGCATTAACAATTCATAAATCAAACGCTGGGAAAAGATACCTTTCAGGTCAATCTCATGACATTTTATTTACATCCGGAACGACCGCTGAACCAAAAGGAGTGGTAATTTCAGAGCAATCTTATTTGCATGTAGCCAGCACTTTGGTAAATAAATTAAACCAACTATCTTCAGATTTCGAGCTATTAAGCATGCCTTTTTATCATTCTTTTGGGCTGACAAGACTTAGAGCATCGTTGCTAACTGGAAATTCTAGCTTTATCTCTGATGGACTAAAAAAATTTCCTGAAATCTATAGTTTTTCTAAATCACACTCGTTTACAGGACTTTCTTTTGTGCCATCGGCTATTGAAATTATCAAAGGTTTGTTGCGAAGTAAAGCAAAAGATTTTGCATCCAAGATCAGATATATAGAGATCGGCAGTAGCTCTATTTCAGATGAATCTAGAAAATGGCTCAGAGAATATTTTATAGATTCAAATGTAATACATCATTATGGAATGACTGAGTGTTCAAGAGCATTTATTCGAGATAGGGGAGCAAAAGATAATTTTGATATTGATGATTCTTGGCTAGGAAATCCTCTGGATGGCTGCGATTTTAAGATTTTAGATAATCCAGAGGAGGGAGAGCTTTTGCTGAAAGGCAAAAATTTATTTTCTGGTTACTTACAAACAAAACTCAATCAAGAGAAAATGCACGATGGATGGTTGAAAACAGGCGATGTTTGCAAAGTACACAATGGGAAAGTTTTTCTGATGGGCAGAACAGATAATCAAATTAATATTGGAGGAGAAAAAATACAAGCAGAAAAAGTAGAGTTAATAATTGAAAGCCTAATTCCTGTGAAGGGGTGTATTTGTTTCGGTGTAGATGACAGTATTCTAGGTTCAAAACTTTTAGCCTTGATTAGCATCTCCAAAGCGGGCGATCAGAAAAATATTGCGGATTTTAGAATAACTTTGAATCAAGTTTTTGCAGAATACCCATCATTTTATAAGCCAAGTTCTATTATTTTTATAGATGAAATTCCATTAACACACAATGGTAAGAAGACTCGAAATGCTCAAACCCTATTAGGTTTTCAAAAATGAGCAATCAAAATTTTATAAGAAATTTAGGCTTTGGGCCAAAGGGCTATGCTCAATTACAACAAAGCAATCACCTCAAATCAACTGTGATAACCGGAGGCAGCATTGATATTTCTAAGCAGCACAATAGATTACAGAAAATTATTGGTGCAGACCTTTCAATTATTTGCATTGGAGATCAGAGGTTTTCTCAGGAAAAATTAGAACACATCTCAGATCAACTTATTAAACAACAGATTGATAGATTGATCGTGATTGGCGGTGGCTCTATTCTAGATTTTGCGAAAAGAATACATTTAAATTTAATAGAATCAAATCCAAGAAATGATCATGAGTTAGTTGCTATCCCCTCTCGCATAGGATCTGGCGCTGAAAGCTCCATGACATCAATAATAAATTTTGATACCAAAAAATCTATTAAAGTTAATTCTAGATTTATGCCAGATACAGTGATCTATGATTTAGATTTATTTAATACCCTGTCTGTTAGTGATATATATTTAGGTTCCTTGGACGCGATTACTCACCTTATTGAATCGACCAATTCTTTTTTATCAAATAGTTATGTAGACTTTATTGCACCATCTGCAGTAAGTAGATACGTTAATTTTGTCTCTGATATTAATTTTGATTTGAATCAACCACCTAAGCAGCTGCTTACCGAATTATGCTTGCTATCTCTTAATGGAGGCCTTGCTCAGAATAACGCTGGAGCAGGTCTATGTCACTCATTAAGTCATTCTGCAGAGACGATTTTAGGAATACCTCATGTGACTGCTATCAGCACGTTCTTAAAACCCACTCTTGAGTTCATGAATCAGAATCATCCTGAGAGTCTTGCATTATTTGATAGAGTATTAATGAAGAAAATTTTTAATTACATTGGTTTAATGGATAATTTAGTCATTTCAGATGACCTTAGTAGAGTTACTTTAACTTTGGAGCAACTGCAAAATATCACTAATGCAGCTCCCAATGATCCATGTTGGAAATTAATGTTAAAAAGGGTTGATAAAGATGATTTACTTGCATATCTTACAGAAGCATATGAACTTAACTGATCAAATTAATCACCTTATTGAGTTGGGACCATTTAATACTAGTCTTAAGCAAAAAAATGGAAACTTGTTAAATCTTTTTAAGCAACAGGTTCAGTACCACATAAAAAACTGCAAAGAGTACAGAAATTGGTATTTAAGTAATAATTTTCAGGCTTCAGAGAAAATAACTAGTCTTGAAGAGATTCCATTTTTACCAAGCGCAGTATTTAAACACCTTCCTTTGAGAAGTGATCCCTTGCTCAATAAGCAGATACAATCCAGCGGGACAACATCATCCCTTAAAAGCACAATTTATATGGATAGTGCAACATCCTTAAATCAAACTAAAGCCCTTACAAAAATCTTAAAATTTTTCTTAGGAAAGAAAAAAAAGCCTTTTTTTATAGTGGATATTGAGCCTAAAAATTCTATAACTCAGGATGGCTCAATTGCTGCAAGATTCGCGGGGATGGCGGGATATCTTTTGGCTGCTAAATCTAAAATGTACCTTCTTCAGGAGACGGAGAGTGGGAGGGTCACTTTAAAAGGAGATGCGTTAGAGATATTAATTAGTTCGTCAAAGCTGGAGCCTGTTGTGATTATTGGATATACATACATGATATGGCAGTATTTGCTTGATAGTCAGGATCGTAAAATTCACCTTCAATTAGGCTCCGATACCCAGCTTATCCATTTTGGAGGATGGAAAAAATTAAATGATCTCAAAATTTCTAAGAAAAATCTCATGCAAACATTAGATCTAACCTTAAGCATTAGCAAAGAAAGAATCCTAGATATTTATGGTTTTACCGAGCAACTTGGGACAGTTTATATTGCCCAAGGTGAGGGTGGGTGTGTAGTTTCAGATTACTCTTATTTAATTGTACGAGACCCAGTGACCTTAAAGCCTGCTCCAGATGGGGATATAGGCTTTCTTCAGTTTCTATCTATTCTTCCAATTAGCTACCCAGGATTCTCAATCCTCAATGATGATTTAGGTATGATCACAGAAAGAAAAATTGGTATAGATGGACAGGAGATAATAAAATTTAATGTTATGTCAAGGCTAGAGAAAGCAGAAAGCAGAGGGTGTGGAGATACCCTGCCTGAAAACTTCTATATTTAAGCATGGAAATTTTTTTTAATACTGCGAAAGACCCTTCTGATAATTCATCGAATCAAATTGATCAATTTTTAGGTGCTAAAAATGATTTACTTGAAGTTGATATCTTGGAGCTTGTTGATCTGTATGATGAAATTTCTAAGTATTGGATGTCAAAAAATTGTCGAGTTAGTGATATTCTTGCCAAAGAAGGAATGGGCTTCTTGGTGCCATGGCTAGCAAAAAATAATATCTCCAAACTACTCCATCAAAATTTTCAAAATCTATCTTCTTTAAATTACCCAGAGTATGACAATGACCTAAGATGTTATTTATATGGAAGGCCTGTGGGGGTTTCCGTTCACTGGATAGCTGGTAACGTTCCTGTCCTTGGTGTGATCTCTTTATTCCAAACCCTACTCACGAAAAATAAAAATATAGTGAAATTACCCTTAAATTACAAAAATATACTTCCGACTATTCTCGCAGATCTAATTGATAACCCATTTTTTTCTAAAAAAATATTAAAAACTTTGGAGTTAGCCTTAAATCAAGTGCTTTTACTCTATATTGATAAAAATGATTTTGAATCTCAAAAAAAATTATCCCTCAATGCTGATATCAGAATTTGTTGGGGCGGAATTGAGGCAGTTAATTCCATAATTGGTTTGCCCAAAAAAATGAATTGTAGGGATCTAATTTTTGGACCTAAAATATCATTGGGGGTTGTTACTGCCGAGGGTTTAAAATCATCTGAAGATTTATCGCAATTGGCAGGGAACATGGCGAATGATGTTTTTTCTTTTAATCAGGCGGGTTGTAATGCTCCTCATAACCTAATAATAGAAAAAGGCTCAAGTTTTAGCTTGGATAGCATTGCCAAAGAGATTGCCAAAGCATTTGAAAAAAAAGCGCTTTCCAATCCTCAGCTCATTGAGCCAATTGATATGTTTGATCTTCTTGTCAAAGAATTTATATACAATTCAAATGAGGAGTTAACACTCCTCCAGAGCCCGAACAAAAATTGGAACATTTTCATCCATCATCAGAGTTTAGAGCAATTACCAGATCCAGTTTACTTGAGAAGCATCTTTGTTTCTGAGGTAAACTCAATCGATGATATCGGAAAACTTCTCCCGCAAAATACTCAATCCATAGGATTGCTTTGCTCTCAGTCTAGAAAACCAGAAATTATGAAAACTTTATCTAAATATTATGTAGATAGATTTCCAGAGATAGGAAAAATGTCCCTTTATCAGAATCCATGGGATGGCTATCTTCCAATGCAGCAAATGGTAAAATGGATTTCCTCAAACTGATAGCACGATAGGCCTATGAAAAATTTATTTATCTTTGGTACGCGCTCAACCGCAAAGGAGATTCTTGAGATAGCAAATCAGTGCTATGGCAAAGAGTTCAATACCATCACGACCCTTTTTTTTCATAATGATAGCGCCAAAGATATAGAGCAATTATGTTTAAATGAAGATCATGAAAATTTTTATATTATAGGTTTTGCGGATACGAAACTCAGAAAAGATTGCCTTACTTTTATTCAGCAAATCACTATAAGGCCTTTTACTATCGTAAATAAAAGTTCATATTTAGCACCTTCATGCAAGGTGGGCGATGGTTGCTACATTGCCGCAAATGTTTCAATTTCATCTGATGTGGAGATAGGCAGTCATTGCATTATAAATTTAAATAGCTCTATTGGACATGACACCAAAATTTCTGAAAACGTTTTAATCCTCCCTGGGGCTAGAGTTAGTGGGGACTGTAATATTGGTGAAAATACAATAGTGGGCTCTAACTCTTTTATTTACCAAGGGGTAACTGTTGGTAAAAATAATTCAATTGACGCATTAACTTACATTAGAAAGAGTTTAGGCGATGATATTTTAAGCATGTCTTCATCTTCAGCCACCAAGAGTTTAAAAAAATTAAATTGAAATATAGATCGGACATAGTTTGCATAATAGCCTTAGCAGGTCTACCAGTACTTTTTTATAATTGCAGCATGCTTGCCAATGCTTCAAAACTCATCAAAAGACCATTAAAGTAATACTCAATGGTTCGGGGAAAGAATAGTAAATTTCCCTAGTAGTGTTATCTTTGATGCTTAATTTAAAATATTAGTTCGAATTTATGAAGACTTTAATTATTGCCGAAGCAGGAGTAAATCATAATGGAGATTTAGATCTGGCTATAGATCTTATAAATGCAGCAGCAGATGCTGGCGCTGATTATGTAAAATTTCAAACTTTTAAATCCGAAGAGGGGCTATCAAAGCATGCTGTTCAAGCTGATTACCAAGTAATCAATACAGGGCAAAAAGAAACTCAGCTTGAAATGGTTCAGAGGTTAGAATTAAAGCAAGAAGATCACTATCAATTAATTGATCATTGTGAGAAGAGGGGAATTAAATTTCTCTCTACTGGCTTTGATATACCAAGCATTATTTTTTTACGCTCCTTGAATTTAGACATGTTTAAAATACCATCAGGCGAGATAACAAATCTTCCATTGCTGAGGTTGATAGCGGGATATAATGCGACCATTATTTTGTCAACCGGCATGTCAACATTAAATGATATTGAAGCAGCAATAAACGTATTAGTTCAAAATGGCACAGAAAAGGCAAACATTACAATATTGCACTGTACAACAGAGTATCCCGCTCCATTTGAAGAGATTAATTTAAGAGTACTATCCACCATTAGGGATAGATTTAATCTCGATGTTGGGTACTCTGATCACAGCTTAGGAATATTGGTACCAGTTAGCGCGGTTGCTCTTGGTGCGACAGTTATTGAGAAGCACTTCACTCTCGATCAAAATTTACCTGGCCCTGATCACAAGGCAAGTTTAGAGCCAGATCAGCTCAAGCAGATGGTTGATTCTATAAGAGATGTTGAGGTGATATTAGGATCGGCTGAGAAAATAGTTACTGCGAGTGAAAAGAAAAATAGTTTAGTTGCAAGGAAATCATTGGTTGCGAAAAGATTGATCAAAAAAGGCGATATGTTCAGTGAAGATAATATTACTGCTAAAAGACCAGGAACAGGTATTAGTCCAATGAGATATGACGAAGCTTTGACAATAAGAGCTCCTCGAGATTTTCAGCCAGATGATTTAATTGAATTCTCAGGCACCTAAATTATCTTATGAATGCAAAAAGAATATGCGTTGTTACATCAACTAGGGCTGAATACGGCTTATTGAAACATCTAATAAAAGAAATTAAGACTTCTCAAGATCTTGATTTGCAGTTAGTAGTTTCAGGCACACACTTATCACCCTTCCATGGTAATACAGTTGAAGAAATTACAGATGATGGCTTTAATATAGATGCTAAATTAGATCTCGAATTAATAGATGATTCTCCTCAGGGGATATCACGATCAGCTAGCATTGCTTTGAATGGCTTTGTGAAAATTTTCCAAAGCATTAAACCTGACATCATACTGCTCCTTGGAGATAGGTACGAAATTCTTTCCGCCGCAATAGCAAGTATGTTTGCAAAGATTCCAATAGCTCATTTATACGGTGGTGAAATCACTGAAGGAGCAATAGACGAGGGAATAAGACATGCTATTACCAAGTTATCCCATTTTCATTTTGTGGCTAATGATGTTTATAGAAACAGAGTGATTCAATTAGGTGAAAGTCCTGAAAATGTTTTTAATGTTGGTGGATTGGGCGTAGATGCAATGACTAAAATTGTCTTTATGCCGCAAGCAGAACTTGAGATAGAATTAAATTTTCTATTTAAAAAGAAAAATCTTCTTGTAACATTTCATCCAGAAACAATTTCCACTCAAAGTTCTACAGACCAATTGGAAGAACTATTATCCGCATTATCTGAACTGACTAATACCAAATTAATTTTTACAATGCCAAATGCTGATCCTGATAGCCGTGCAATATATCAAACCCTCAATACTTTTGTGGCCACCCACCCTGACGCTGTATTATTTAACTCACTTGGCCAATTAAAATATTTTTCATGCATGGCATTAGTTGATTGCGTGGTTGGGAATTCTTCTAGTGGCATTGCCGAGACTCCCTCTTTTAAAATCCCGACAATAAATATTGGGGACCGTCAAAAAGGTCGAATGAAAGCAAGAAGCATTATTGATTGTGAGACTAAAAAAAATCACATTACTGCAGCAATCCACAAAGCCTACTCTTCAGATTTCCAAAAAAAACTAAAGGCAACAATTAACCCATATGGTAATGGCGGAGCTGTTAACCAAATCATTGATATGCTTGGAAAAATTAATCTTGAGAATGCGCTAAAAAAATCATTTTATGATGTAAATATCAAATCTTAATCAGCATAATGAGCATAATAAGCATAATCAGAGGGCAAGAATTACAAAATATTTTTACCATCTTAAGCGAGAGTAAATAACTTTGAAAATAAATAATAAAATATATTTTATATCAAAATAGATTAACAACCATTACCATGGCATCCTATTAGGTAAGACTCATACGCGCAGCAATGCAGTGATAGAAAAGTGAGATGAAATATGCAAAGCAATGAAAACAAAGATTATTCCGGGCTTGAAGAGCTAGTTCTCTCAGAAGTTATGGAGAACTATAACAATTATATCGTCTCTACTGCAATCCAGAATGCCGGTGAGTCCAATCAAGTTGTTGATTTTGGGGCGGGCATAGGAACGTTAGCAATGATATTTAGAGAGCGCCATCAAATCAACCCACTTTGCGTAGAAATAGACGAACTCAATAAAGAGCATCTTACAAAGAGAAACTTCAGTTTTTTTGATAGTCTCGAATCAATACCTAATAATTCTGATCTCATCTTTTCATCTAATGTTCTCGAGCATATAGAGGACGACCTAAGTGTCCTTAAAAGCATGAAAAATAATTTAAATAAGAATGGAAAAATTTTTCTTTATTTACCAGCAAAAATGATGCTGTGGTCTGAGTTGGATCAGATGGTAGGGCATTTTAGGCGATATGAGCCTTCTGAGATTAGGCTTAAGTGTGAACAAGCAGGGTTAAAGGTTACCAAAGTACATTACGTTGATTCTTTAGGTTTTGTTGCCTCATTGTTGATGAGGTTTATTGGATATGATACTGAACACGGTATTGGTTCTATCGGGTCATTGAGGTTTTATGATAAATGGCTATTTCCCATATCTACATTTTTTGACAAAATTGGATTAAAATTTGTTTTAGGTAAAAATCTTATCTTAGTTGCCCAAAAGGCTGACTGAAATTGAGATAAAGCTCAATTAAGACACTTTTGAATTCAAGGATAAATGCTTGTAAACTAAACATTGTATTCCTTGGAACCCTGAAAAATAAAACGCTAATAAAACGCTAATAAAACCCTTGTCTTACAAAAATTCTCTCCTTATCAAACCAAAGTACCGTCCAGATATTGACGGACTTCGTGCAGTTGCAATTTTGGTAGTAGTTTTGTATCACGCCTTCCCGCGATGGATGCCTGGTGGTTTCATAGGTGTAGACGTTTTCTTTGTTATCTCAGGGTTTTTGATTTCCACGATTCTTTTCTCAAGTCTTGAGCGTGAGCGCTTCAGCATCGGGGAGTTTTACGTTAGACGCGTCCAGCGAATTTTTCCTTCTTTGATAGTGGTGCTTCTTGCCACATTGGCATTTGGTTGGTTTGTACTGCTTGCTGAGGAATACAAGCAACTCGGCAAACACACTGCAGCTGGAGTAGGATTTGTTCAGAACTTCATCCTGTTCAGTGAGAGCGGCTATTTTGACAATGCTGCTGGAACAAAGCCGCTCCTTCATCTCTGGAGCATAGCGGTTGAGGAGCAGTTTTATATTTTTTGGCCTTTATTACTAGCATTTGTCTGGAATCGTGAATGGAGTTTCCTGAAGATCACTGCCGGAATTGGCGTAATTTCATTCATTGCAAATATCTATTTGACACAAAATATTCCTGCTGCCGCATTTTATCTCCCTATATCTAGATTCTGGGAGTTGATGGTTGGTGGGATCCTAGCCTATACGATTTTACATCGACCGGAGCTTATCGATAGGCACAAGAACTGGCAGGCCCTTCTTGGCTTTGCCTTGATTGCCATTGCTCTTTTTCTGCTGAATAAGGGCAGAGACTTTCCTGGGTTTTGGGCATTGCTTCCAACCCTTGGCACGGCCCTCATTATTTCCGCAGGGCAGAATGCATGGTTGAATCAAAAACTATTAGCTAATAGGCTGATGGTTGGGATTGGTCTGATCAGTTATCCGCTTTACCTGTGGCATTGGCCTTTGCTTTCATTTGCACAAATTCTAGAAAGCGGCACCCCATCAAGGGAGATTAGAATAGCAGCTGTAGTATTAGCATTTTTTCTTGGGTGGATTACATATCGTTTTGTTGAAATGCCGATTAGGTTTGGAAGAAACAAATCTCTAAAAGTATCATTGCTAATCGTCGCGATGATTTTTATTGGATTGTTAGGCTACAAAATCCATAGTATGGATGGGGTGCCATCTAGAGAGAGCCTAAAAAGTTTTACCCAAATATCGGAAGGCTCTAGCAAAAATCTAAACCCAATCTTATGCACCCAATTTGGATTGCAAGACAACCAAACAGAAAAAGGTTTGAATTGCAGCTATTCATCGACTGGGGCTCAAAGAACGGTCGCAGTTTTTGGAGATAGTCATGCCGCCGCCGCATTTGTAGGCATAGCTGAGAATTTAAAGGCAAGCTCAATTAACACGCTGCTACTTTCAGGCGCGGGTTGTCCTTACTTGCTTGGTGCTTCAGTAGGTGATACTGAGCAGATAAGAGCTCAATGTGCTGATAATACAAAGAGGGCAATAAGCATATTGCTCTCAGATAAAAATATCAAAAAAGTATTTATTCTCACCAGAGGCCCGGTTTATGTAGCAGGAAAAAACTACAATCAAAAATGGATGGTTTTCAAAAAGCCACAACTTTCATTTGATGATTATGTCGCAGGGCTTCAGAAAACAGTCAACGTTTTGCACAACGGGGGAAAGAAAGTTTACTATATAACTGAGAATCCAGAGCTAGATTTCAACCCAAAAGCTTGTATCTTGCGACCATTTAGATTCTCCCAACCTGTCTGCTCTTTAGCGAAGAAAAAAGTCATGCTCTATCAAGACGAATATTTACAGAGATTAAAAAGCCTTAATAATGTAACCGTCATTAACCTTCTTAATAAGTTTTGCCCTAATGCTGAATGTAAGTTGTTCCACAATGATAAATTACTGTATAGAGATACTGATCATTTATCATTGGATGGCAGTAGATTCCAAGCAGATCTTTTGTCACCGCACTTGCTTGATCAGTAACAGCCTTATTTTTATTCTGCTATTGAGATAATTATTACTAGGTATTTTCCGGCGTCTGTTTCATTTGTGTTTGTTTGCCAATGACCGGCATTATAAAGATAGCATTAATCACTGATTGCTAATCCCCGGAAGCATCTGTTGAAGTACAATGCATTATATTAATTTTAATAAATTTAATTTGATGAATCAAAGCAAGGAAAACTTCATTATTTCTGAAGACATAGACTATTTACTTTCTCAAAAGCTAGACTGGAATGCTCTGGCCAACAAAACTATTTTAATAAGTGGAGGGGGTGGCTTCCTTGCATCTTACTTAATTAAAACTCTTTTAAGGGCTAGTGAGCAAATGGACCTTGGATTGAAGGTTATTTGTTTAGTTAGAAACATGAATAAGCTATCTCGATTGTCTGGTTTAGAAAAGAGCAAGAATTTCTTGCTGATTAAACATGATATTACTCAACCACTAAGTGAAAGCCTAGAAAGATCAGATTATGTGATTCATGCTGCAAGTAATGCAAGTCCTAAATATTACGGAATTGATCCAGTGGGGACTCTCTTAGCTAATACTGCCGGCTGCCAACATATGTTGGACTATTCTGTGAGAAGCAAAGCTGATAAATTTTTATTTTTTAGTAGTTCTGAGGTTTATGGAGAGCCTATAGACCAAAATAAATTTTTAACAGAAGGGGATTTTGGTTATCTAGACCCTATGAATGTTCGCTCTTGTTACGCAGAAAGCAAAAGATTGGGAGAGACCATGTGCGCATCTTGGTCAAGCCAATTTGGTCTCAATACCACTGTGGTTAGGCCTTTTCATACCTATGGCCCAGGAATGTATTTGGATGATGGCAGGGTGTTTGCAGATTTTGTATCGAATATTGTAGATAGTAAGAATATTATTCTTAAGAGTGATGGCTCTTCAGTTAGAGCTTTTTGTTATATACGAGATGCTACTGAGGGCTTGATCCAACTCCTCCTCAAAGGAGAATCTGGAGCAGCATACAATCTAGGCAATCCCTCCCAGGAGACCTCTATGAAGGATTTAGCCTTGATGTTGTGTGATGTCTTTCCAGAGAGAAAATTGTCGTTGGAATTTTCAAAAGAAGCAAATAGTAACTCTTATATCAAAAGTAAAGTGAATCGCTCTGTTCCAAATATTGCAAAACTTCAAGCATTAGGTTGGTCGCCTTGTATTGACTTGCGAGAGGGCTTCAAAAGAACTGTGATGTCTTATGAGTAAAATTTATTAATATGTAGATATTTGAAGCTTTATCCGAAAGTATACGATTTTTAGATATTCTGAGCCTTTTTGTCTAAGCCATCATTGCATTCCAATTAGTAACATTGGGCACCCTACTTACAGAGACACTGATCATATTCGTCCGCACTAATTAAAACCTTATTTAATGATGTATCCATGTTTCTTAAGTCAGTTTTTGTCGAGGGAGGGGGTTGTATTTTTTGAAATAAATCTTAATCTTTCTATATATTGGCTATAATGCAATAGCTTATGACAAAACATGATCTCAACATACCCTCATATTCATGAATACAGGCTATAAATTACTCGGTAAGTGCTTAGACAAAGATTACTGTCAAAATCTATTCAATAGAATCAATGCTGCTTATGAAGAGCATACAAAAAATTCTGCAAAATTAGCTGGTGGAATTTCCGGACATCTTAACTGTGTATTAGGGGAGGAGAGCCTAATCATTCTTGAGCGTTTAAAGGCATATGATGGAATGAAGGAGATAGCTCATTTTTTTCAGATTGATTTGGATGAGTATCATGTATCAGTGGGATGCAATGTAAACCTCCCTGGATCAAAACTCCAACATATTCACTATGATGGTGATTATGATGAAGAGTCATTTATCTTAAATATTCCTTTGATAGATACTACTAAGATCAATGGAGCTATTAAAATAATTCCCGAATCTCATATCTTAAAAAGATCCTATTTAGAATACATATTAAGTGGCCTTTCAAAAAGAACCTTACAGATAGAGTCAAAACAAGGTTATGGCCTAATTAGGTCTTCTAATGCATGGCATCGCGGCACTCCCAACAGAACCGATGCTATAAGACCCATGTTGAATATTGTCTTGTACAAAATTGATAGTCCATATGGCAAAGATGCCATTAAAGATGATCTGCAATATACAAAAGGGAAGATTCGCTTTAGAGATAATTGGTATTTAGCTACAAGTTTACCAAGAAGACTTCAAGAGTATGCCTACGTATACTTTCCTCTCATTCACAGCTTTACTCGTGTTATCAAATCACTATTTAGAACTAAGGATATTTTATAACTGACTTTTTGGCTGTAAGCCTATGAATTAAAGGTCCTGGACACTATCAAATATCAAGTAATTTTGAGATAATCAGCCCTATAATCAATAATAATTTTTGTTACAAGGTTAAAATATGGATGAATTACTAGCACTTGAAAATGTTGCGCAAACTGAGTTTCTGCCAACTATATTTAGTTTTTCTCTATGCATCCTTATGTCTTTTCTGCTTAGAAGTTTTTATATAAGAAGATCTTTCTCCTTAACTGGAAAAAATCATATAGGTTCAATTTTACCCATATTATCGACAGTAGTTTTTCTAGTAATCATTGTCGTAAAATCGTCTTTGGCCCTTTCTCTTGGTCTTGTTGGGGCTCTTTCTATTGTTCGCTTCAGAACTCCAATTAAGGAACCAGAAGAGCTAGTTTATTTATTTTTAGCTATTGCGATAGGTCTTGGATACGCTGCTGGACAAGTTCTCATAACTACGATTTTGGTATTAACTATTTTGTTAATGATCTTTTTGTTTTTATCAAACAAGAGTTTGAACCAAACTTTAGAATATAATTTAGTCATTAATTGGAATAAAGAATCTATATCTCTTGAAAATCTACTGAAAGAGTTTGAGCCTTTAGTAGCAAGCATTAAGTTAATACGGCTCGATTCTTCGGGCTCTGAAAATACAGTCTCTTTGATGGTTGAGCCAAAAGGTCAAGCTTTTATTCAAATCATCACTGATAAATTAGAAACCCTCGACAAGAATAGCAGTATTTCATTTTTTGAATCTAGAACAAACTGGTGATAACCCAAGCTAATTTATTTTTTTAAAGGAATCTGTTGTGATCCTTAAATCTAAAAAAAATTCACTATTATTCCCATTGGGTGTAGTGCTAATTATTTTTCTCACCTACATATCAGCAAACAAAAACTCTTTTTTTCTCATATTAAAGGAAGACATAGTTCAATTGATTATGTCTATAGACCCAGGCTTTTCTCATCAATCATACATCCTCAGCTCAGATGTAATTACTGATGGGGAATTAGGGGGCCTACAAAAAAATAATAAATTTCTTTCTTATGCGCAATCTCTTCCTAAGATAATAGATTATAAAATTAACGGAATGGAGTTTGATAGATTGGATATTGATATCCCATTTCTTTCTTATGACTCCATCTTAAAAGACAGGCAGAAAGCTCTCGATAATATATTAAACTCTAATCCAACCAAAGTGCAGGCTAAATTAAGGTATATGGGAAAAACTTTTAAAAGCTCCATCAGACTCAAGGGAGATTCGGAGGACCATTGGAAGAGCCGCTATAGAATGAGTCTAAGAGTTGAGTTAAAGGGAGATGGCACTATCTTAGGTTTTAAAGAATTCTCTATACAAAAACCTCACTCAAGACAGTTCCCCCATGATTATTCTTACCAATCAACTCTTAAAGCACTTGGAAATCTATCATCAGTTCAAAAATTCGTAAATTTATATGTTAATGGAAAAAGTTGGGGAATAATGAACATTGAAGAGCACATGTCAAAAGAGTTCTTGGAAAAAATGCAAAGAAAGGAATCAATGATTGTGAAGGTTGGTAATGAGGATAAGTGGGTATATAACGTTAGTGCCTCTGAACCTTATGATGATTACCTTATAGCGAACGGGGCATTTAATATTAGCCCCTACGGAGGTAAAAAGTACATTCAAGATCTAAGGTATCGTGAAATCTTGAGTTATATTTCAAAGAAACAACTTCACTTTGACTTAGATCTTTATGACGTTAATTCACTTTTAAGTTCATATGTTTTAGCTACGCTTTGGGCTCAATGGCACACACTTCTAGATACCAATCATAGGTATTACTTTAATCCCTTCACTTTAAAATTAGAGTCTATAAGCACAGACCAAGACACTTACGAGGTTTTAGATGGCCTAGACAGTATTGGTTTTTCTCAATTACCTATTCAATTCTCAAAAGTACTATTATCCTTAGAAGAGAACAGCCAGTATCTTGATAGTACAATTCCACGAATCATTGAAGAGAATTTAAATTTTCGTCATCACTTCAAGACTGCTTCAAAATACTTTCCAGTTAATATGCCCGTTCAGGAAAGTGTGCTAGAAAACAATGCTGAAGAATTTCAGTCTCGAATGTCATATTATCTATCCCCAAAGCCTGTTGATCATAGAGGCTTTTTATTCAACGACACTGTAATATCTGAATTGGACTTACCAACACCTCTTCAAGCCTCAGAATTCTCGGAACACATATATTTTAGGCATTATTCAAATGGCAGCTTGGAGATATATAATTTATTGCCTGATGCAGTTGAAATCAAAAAGATTTTATTTGATGGGAGGGTTGCAGATGAGACTAATTATATTATTCCAGGATATAGCCTGCCATTTAAACCAGTAATCATTGAAACAGATTTTATGGGCTTTTATGATGAAAGGGTCTCTATTTTATCGTCATATCAAGGCTTCGAAAGAGAAAGAAAAAATAGCTATACACTTTTATTTGATAAGACATTCAACCCTCTTTTGGAGGATTCCTTTGAATGCTTGAATCTTTGCGTGCTTGATGGACAAAAATATATTTTCTCTGAAGGGAGTTTAACAATTAGCAAGCCCGTTATCATAAAGGGCGATGTTGAATTATTAGCTGGCACCCATTTATCTTTTAGCCCTAATGCTTATATGATCGTTGAAGGCTCGATAACCTCTTCTGGAACAATTGATAAGCCAGTAATCTTAGATGCAGAGAAGGATTACTGGAAAGGACTTTATATTTTTAATTCTTCAAAGAGATCACAGCTTGCAAATACTAAAATAAAAAACTTAACTGCTCTTGAGGATGGCTTGCTAAAGCTCACTGGGGCAATAACCTTTTACAAAGCTGATGTGAATTTTAATAATGTTGAAATTACAGATGTAATTGCTGAAGATGCCTTAAATATTATCTCTTCTAGATATAGCTTGATCAATAATACATTCTCTAACACAGCCTCAGATGCCTTTGATTCAGACTTTTCAGAAGGAGTTATTAAAAGCACTTCATTTACCAATATTGATGGCGATGCAATAGATTTTTCGGGCAGTAGGGCTCATATAGATAACGTCCGCATAACTGATATTGGTGATAAAGGAATCTCTGCAGGAGAGGAAAGCGTCATTACTATTTCTAATAGCTATTTAGATAACTTGAGAGTGGGAGTCATCTCAAAAGATAATAGCGATGTTGTTATTGAGAGCTCAATAATTAGTAATTTTACCGCCTACGGAATCATGTCTTTTATCAAAAAAGATTTTTATTCAAGTTCAAGCTCCATCAAGGTGAAGAGCACCTTGATAGATCAGCCATTCTCCTTCATGAGACAGAAAGGTACCTTCATGGAGCGTGACTCTTTTGAGGTTCAAGAACAAGTGTTTAGCGTGAAAGAGTTTTACTCACCCCCTATAGAGGACCTATGAATAAAGATTATCGCTATGAAATAAAATTTGTTCTAGATTTAGCAAATGTATCAAAGGTTAATCTTTGGATGAACACCCAAACCCTTATGCGTAAGGCTTTTCCAGACAGGAGAGTTAATAGCCTTTACTTCGATGACATAAACCATTCATCTGTAAAGGATAACCTGATTGGTATTTCTGAGCGAGAGAAACTGAGGCTTAGGTGGTATGGAAATAGCATATCTAATTCAAACGTTTCATTTGAGATAAAGAAACGTCATGGAAGGCTGGGTTCTAAGGATTCGTATAAGATGGATTCAATTGATGGTATGTTAAATGAGTTAAGCTTACATGACATCACTACTAAGAGCCTCCAAGACCTAAGGGCGAAGAAGATAATTTTTAATAAGGATATTTATCCTGTATTGCAGGTAGGCTATGATAGAGAATACTATGCAGATAATGAAGGTATTCGAATGACCATTGACCATGACATTGCTTTCACCAGGCCTATGTACCACCAAACATTGGGCTCTAATCTTGAAACTCACTACCCTCTAACAATCTTAGAAGTAAAATTTTTGCCTAACTTAAAGCCACAAGCATTAGCTGTAATTAAATCGCTCGACCTTACTCCCAAGAGACATTCTAAATATTTAGCTGGCATGGCATCCCTAGGTCTTGCTACTTATATCTAGATATGAATAACATTTCAGGAAAGTTTGGCGAATATCTGGGTTATGGCCTTTTGGCAACTATTTTTTTTATCATCTCGCAATCTTCTATGGATATGTGGGATGGTGTAGTTTCCTCATATGGCTCGGAGGTAGGAAACAACGAAGGGTCAAGGACTATGTTATTGAGGCATGGGTGGTATCTTCAGCATTTTCTTTATACGATTGTATATTGGTTGGCATCTTCTGACGCTGTTAGCTTTTTTAAATTAGCCACCTTTATTTCATTTATTAGCACTGTGCTTTTGGCTAGAGAAATATTTATTTTTACCAACCGAGTGCTCAAATTTGAAGATATTTATTCCATATTTGTTTTGTACTTTTTTGCTGTATTTCCAGTTTGGCAAATTTTCTTTAGTAGCATCCATGTTATTTTTTCTATATGTATGTTCTTTTGTTTGATTGGTGTGAGACTTGCAAACACTGGACCATCAACCTTTACAAAATTCATTGGCTACCTTGCTATTATTTTGAGCCTGCAACTAAGCTCAATGCTAGTCTTGGCTCCTTGTTTAAGCTATGCCTATCATCTTGCAGGAAAGAATGGTGCAGCGTCTTTTAAATTACCAAATACAAAGACACTATTTATTTTTTTTATTTGCGTGCTGATCTACCTTCTTTTAAAGATAGTTTTTCCACCTGAAGCTCAGCAAAACATTGGCTACAATACGATCATCAATCCATTTGCATCAAGTGCTAATTTCTTAATAATTATTGGAAGCTTAAAATCCTTTGCTACTTTTTTTATTACCTTACTTATTCCGGCATCAGTTTTCTTGATACTGAATGCGTTTATTCAGAAAAACTATCTCATAGAACTCTTGATTTTTTTAAAACAGAATTGTATTCAATTACTTATAATGAGTATCCTGATTGCCTCGTCAATTTTTACTTATGTAATGGTTGGTAAAGCTACAGTACTCAGTTTTGAAAGCGTTGCATATTGGCAAATGAGACATTCGTTGGTCCTAGCAATAGTCTTTCCAATTTTTCTTGTCTGGATTTTTAGAATATTATCACTTGGAGACAAGCACTTAAAACTGAGTTATATATTTTTGTGTCTGACTTTCCTGCTGAGCTCAGCGTTCCTAGTGGCAGGCATTTCATCGAAAGTTAATAGAATCCAATTTCAAGAGCAACTTATAGAAGCACTTCAGAAGGAGGAGTTAAGCCCAGGAATTATCTATTTCCAATTGATAGATTTATCTAAATTGCCAGATCCGCCAATGAGAGAGTATGAAAGAAATTATACTTTTTATAAGGCCTATGAAAATGACATAGACTCAGGTGTCTTTTTTGTTTCAGAGGGAAGCGCGCAGATTCAAGATCAACATCTTACCAATGATGAGATAGCTCTGATCAATTCTCGCAAACTAGATACAGCCAATCATTTGTACAATATTTTCAGACCCTCAGATGCCACATTGTGTAAATCTATTATTGACACAAAAATATCAAACTTTACAGGAATTTCAAATATAATAAAAAATAGCATAGGTTTTGGTGAAGGTTTAGTACAGTTAGAGGTAAAGTCAGTCAAGTGCTTGCAAGCGATCAAATGAAATGAAAAAAATATCTATAGTCATACCTTTTTTTAATGAGGAGCCCGGAATAAACTTCTTTTTCAATTCTTTATTAGAGGAGTTAAAAAAAATACAAGGATACTCATTTGAATTAGTTTTAATTGATGATGGGAGTGAAGATAACTCCCTTCAATCCTTGATTCAGCTTAAAGGCAGTGAATTTATAACCTTAAAGGTAATAGAGCTATCTAAGAATTTTGGAAAAGAGTCTGCGCTTACGGCAGGAATGCATAACTCTGTGGGCGATGCTGTAATTTTTATGGACTCTGATTTAGAGCACCCGCCTCAGGTAATCAATCTAATGATCAATAAATGGGAAGAGGGCTATGATGTTGTCCTTGGCAAGAGATCATCAAGGGAAAACGAGAAACTATTCAAGCGTTTTGCGGTAAGAATCTTCTATAAAATCTATAGTAAGTTATCTCAATTTAAAACCTACCCAGGAGTTGGGGAGTTTCGTTTAATGAACAAGATATCTATTGAAGCTTTAAAAAGCCTAGAAGAGAACCAAAGATTTATGCGGGGTTTGATGTCATGGGCTGGTTTTAAGGAGGGAATAATTGAATTTGAGCCAGTAACAAGGGAGTATGGGGAGACAAAATTCTCATACTTTAAACTTTTTGCATTTGCAGTTGATGGAATAACTAATTTTAGTATTGCGCCCTTGAGGTTATCTATATTTTTAGGAGTCCTTTTTTCTTTTGCGTCAATTATTTATGCAGTATATTTATTTTGGACATTTTTTGCATATGGAAATAATATTTCAGGCTTCCCTACATTAATTTTAGCCATAGTATTCTTTGGGAGCATTAATCTAATTATGATGGGGATTATTGGAGAGTACATAGGTAAAATATTTTTAGAATCAAAAAAACGGCCAAGCTTTATTGTTAGAAAAATTCACCATCTCGACTAACCGATTAAAATGAATTCTATTTCAAGCATTCAAGGATCTGTATTAAGAATAGCGGATGATTTTGGGGTTGATGACCAGCATGACTTGGTGATGTTAAGACTCCTTAATACAAATAAAATTGATGGAGTGTCTGTATTTTCAGAGCTAATTTTACAGCCTCAAGTTCATGAGCTTGTGAGTGCAAGATCGAAGCATCATATTCAAGTCGGCCTTCACTTTAACTTAACTCATGGTAATTTTTTGCCTAGCGTCTCTATTTTGCTCCTAAGATCAATTTTATATCGTGTTGATAGAGCTATAATTGCAAAAGAAATTAACTCTCAATTAAATACATTTAAAGAGAAATTTGGCTTTATGCCTGATTTTGTTGATGGGCATCAGCATGTTCATGCTTTCCCGATTATTAACAAGGTTGTGGCAGAAGCTTTGGTAAGTATAAAATTTCAAGGATGGGTGAGGAATATTGGCTCCGGCTCTTTAATTGGTTGGAGCGAAGCTCTCAAAGCATCTCTTAAGAATGCTTACTTTAAAAAATTTATTATTTTAGAGACTCTTGGACTATTTCACAGAAGGCATTTAAACTTTTTTGGCATCCCCTTTAATCAATTCTTTTTTGGTTTAATGCCCTTGGATAGTCCGTCAAAACTTCCAACTGCACTCTTGAATCTTTATGAAATTAAGTTTCAAAAATCAACGGTGATTATGTGTCATCCAGGTTCTGCTGAGGGTTCTGGAGCTAAAGATCATCCTTCTGAGAGTAGAGCATTAGAAGCATCATTTCTTTCCATAAATTAAAAATGCTAGCTCCAGAAAGATTAAAAATGATGTCTGAAATTCTAAAATTTGTGCTAGTTGGCATTACAAATGTTCTAGTTTATTTTGCAATGGTCTATTTTTTCTTACTTATCTTAGGTTTGAATCCAGTAATAGCAAATGGAGTTGCATACTTTATGACATCTCTTTATAGCTATGCAATGAACAGCTTTATAACATTCCAACTAGCTTTCTCTTTTTCTAAGCTATTCAAATTTATAGTTGCGTCTATTTTTCTTTCTCTCTTAGCCTCATTGATTACCAAACTCATCCTATTTTTTGGCTATGATTATGTAGTCAGTATGTTTGTAATTATTTTGGGCCTACCTGTCATTTCCTTCACCATTCACAAGTACTGGTCACTGAAGTAAGATGAATTCATATTTCAAAGGCATCTAAAATGTGTGGATTTGCCGGATTTTATCCTAATAGTGGGGAGGAGGCTCCTGGTAAAATTGAGAAGATTATGACCAATATGACAGATAAGCTGGAGCACCGTGGCCCAGATGATAGTGGTATTTGGCTTGATCATAAAAAAACTATAGCCCTTGGTCACAGGAGGCTCTCTATTGTTGATATTTCTTCGTCCGGTCACCAACCTATGGTATCTGCGAATAATCGATATGTAGTCGCTCTTAATGGAGAGATCTATAATCATTCTGAATTACGAAAGGAGCTAGATTCAATTAATCCTAACTCTCAATGGAAGGGTCATTCAGATACCGAAACTTTCCTTGCGGGCATTGAAGCTTGGGGCATAGAAAAGACTTTAAACAAAGCCGTGGGAATGTTTGCTATAGCCCTATGGGACAATGAAAATAAGACACTTAATTTAATTAGAGATAGGTTTGGTGAAAAGCCTTTGTACTATGGCTGGATAAATACAGGCACTGCAAAAGTATTTGCTTTTGGTTCTGAGTTGAAAGCATTAAGGGCCTATCCAGGTTTCCAGAATAATATTTCGCGGGATGCATTAAAGCAGTTCTTTAAGTACATGTATGTTCCTGTTCCATATAGTATCTTTGAAGGTATATACAAGCTTGAGCCCGGATGCATTCTTTCGATGCAGAAACCTCCGCGCAATGAACCAGCTAATTTGCTTCATCCTCAAGAAGATAAAGATGCCTTTCATGAAGATTTACATATTACTAAGTGGTATAAATTGAAAGAGACTATTTCAAAAAATTCCAAAGAGCAAATCAATGACGAGACGGAAGCTACCGAACGATTAGAGGGGCAATTAAAGGAAACAATCAAAATCCAAAGTTTAGCTGATGTACCATTGGGAGCATTTCTATCAGGCGGAGTTGACTCATCGGCTATTGTTGCCTTAATGCAAGATCAGGCATCTGCTCCAATCAAAACGTTCACCATTGGGTTCGAAGAATCTCAATTTGATGAATCGCCTTACGCGAAAGCTGTTGCATCTTATTTAAAAACTGATCATTATGAAATGAGAGTTACATCAAAAGACGCTCTTTCATTGATACCAAAATTACCACACTTATATGACGAACCTTTTGCTGACTCATCTCAAATTCCTACATATTTTGTTTCCCAGGCAGCAAAAAAAGAAGTGACCGTCTCTCTTTCGGGCGATGCTGGCGATGAGTTATTTGGAGGCTATAATAGGTATTTGATGGCTCCTGAGCTTTGGAAAAAAATTAATTGGATGCCTTTTTCTGCAAGGAAGCTACTGGGAAGTTCGCTGCATAAAATGCCAATGGGTTTATGGGACAAGATTGGTGACTTATACAATCTAGTACGTTCAGATTCAAAGGGTATCACTCGCCTTGGAGATAAGATAAGTAAGACCGCACTCCGCCTAAAAAATGTTGATTCTTTAGATGAACTTTATAAGAGTCTGGTTTGCGAGTGGCCAAATACTGACGCACTAGTAAAAGATAGTTCTAATAGCTCCTCAATATTAATTAATTTAATTGATGAATCTCTTCCAGAAGGGGGGCTTGAAGATTCAGAATCTCGGATGATGTATTGGGATACCATTAGCTATCTTACGGATGATATCTTGTGCAAAGTTGACAGAGCTGCAATGGCAAATAGCCTGGAAACTCGCGTCCCTTTTCTAGATCATCGGGTTGTTGAGTTAGCCCAAAGAATACCGCTTAAGTTTAAAATTAAAGATAATGTTGGAAAATCAATTCTCAGAAATATTCTTTATAAACATGTACCTAAAAATTTAATAGAGAGACCAAAAGCTGGTTTTGGTATTCCTTTAGCAGAATGGTTGCGGGGACCGCTCCGACCCTGGGTCGAAGAGCTTATAAATATAGAAAGGTTAGATCGAGAAGGTTATCTTGAGCCAAACCTTGTTCACCAGGTATGGAGAGAGCATCTTAGCGGGAAAAGAGATTGGTCTTTTAGGATTTGGAGTGTCGTTATTTTTCAGCAATGGCTTGAGTCTGCATAAGGGATTTGATTGGATAAGAGCTTTTGCATGATTTCTTCATGCTTTGTATTGACTAAAGGTTTATGAGTCTAAAGAACCTAGCAAAGATTTTTCATATGGATTATTGGCATTTAATCGCACTTTCAACTCTTGCTTTTGAAGCCATTTATTTTGATATGCAGTTAATTCTGGAGATCCAATAAGATGCCCATTTCTGTTTTGCAAGGCTTTTACAAGGGATGATGCATCATAAAGTGAATCAAATGTCCCTGTATCCATCCACACCATCTCAGAATCTAAAAACGACGCTTGCAACTCCCCATCTTTGATATATAAGTTATTCAGATCAGTAATCTCAAGTTCTCCTCTTGCGGATGGAGAAAGCGATTTAGATTTTTTGATCACCGAGTTGTCATAGACGTAAATACCGGTAACAGCAAAATTAGAAATATACTCAGATGGCTTTTCAACTATTTCAAGAACTATGCCATCTTTAATTCTTGCAACACCATATCGCTCAGGATCATTGACTTTGCAACAGGCTATATTTGCTCCAGCTACAAATTTCTTTGAAAGTGAATTTTTTAAACCATCTCCATAAAAAATATTATCACCAAGGATCAAAGTAACATTAGACTCACCAATAAATTCCTCAGCTATGATAAATGCTTCAGCAAGACCGTTTGGATTATCTTGAATGAGGTAAGTAATCTGAATACCAAATTTTTCTCCATTTCCAAGTAATTTAAAAAATCTTTGTTGCTCTTGGGATTTAACAATAATAGCAATTTCCTTAATTTCTAGTTCCATCAATGTCACTAATGGATAGAAAATAAGTGGCTTGTCATAGATAGGAAGCAGTTGTTTTGAGGTCGCTGTTGTTAGTGGATTAAGCCTTGTTCCATTTCCACCAGCAAGAATGATTCCTTTCATAATTTTTTCCTAACTTAGGATACTTATTCTAATTTTAGCCATGTTGATTCTTGTATCATAGAGGCTTGTATCTCTAAGATCAAAATCAATTTTTATGATGTCCACCTTCCCCTAAGGCCTTCAATTAAATAAAATTTATTATATTAAAGTTTCAGTGTTTAAAAAAATTCTTATATGGAAGGATGAGTTTGTCTTATCAAGCAACTCGCTTGCTCCTTTTTAATCAAATATTAGCTATCCCACCAGTCAAAATTTTCAATATACCAAGCAATTGTTGTTTCAAGATTCTCTTGAAATGTATTTTTAGGAATATCACCAAGCAGAGCATTAGTTTTTTTCATATCAATTGCATATCTTCTATCATGCCCCTTTCTGTCTTCCACAAATTTTATTTTAGGATCGAGGTTGTATTTTACTTTTAGGATCCCAAGAATATTTTTCACTAAATCAATGTTGGTAATTTCATTGTCACCACCAATATTAAACCTTCCCGCAACAATACCTTTTTTATGCAACTCTATAATTGCTTGTGTGTGGTCATCAACAAAAATCCAATCCCTAATATTCAAACCATTTCCATATATAGGAATATCAATACCTTTCATTCCATTAAAAATAATCTTGGGTATTAATTTCTCTGAATATTGGCGTGGACCAAAATTATTACTGCAATTAGTTATTAAATATGGAATTTTGAAGGTTCTACCCCACGCAGAAACCAGCATATCTGCTGAAGCCTTTGTTGCAGAATATGGGGAGCTAGGGTCGTATGGATGCTCTTCTGTAAAAGCAGGCTCACTGGCATCTAGATCCCCATAGACTTCATCTGTTGAGATTTGATGAAATAAAAAATTTTTCTTATTTTGATCCCTTAAATTTTTTGATATTTCTAGAAGATTAAAAACTCCTAAAATATTTGAATTGATGAATGGTAAGGCTCCCTCAATTGAGTTATCCACGTGAGATTCAGCTGCGAAATTTACAATTAAATCTGGATAGAAATTCTTTATTTCTCCATCAATTGCAGCAAAGTTTGAGATATCTATTGCAGAGTGAGAAAAATTTTTGTATTCATCTAAAAGAGCTAGCGTTTTTTTTGATGTTGCATAGGTCATCAAATCAATATTCTGAACCTCAATACCATCATAGTTATTTAAGATATTTTGAATATAGCTTGAGCCAATAAATCCACAGCCTCCAGTCACTAAGATTTTTTTAAAAGGATATGTTCTATTCATAGATACTTCTCAATTTCAGGCAGTGTTAATCCAGCTAAATCTTTTTTCGATATATGCAATTGATTGTGTGCAGGCCATTTAATATCTATTGTTGGATCATTCCACAACAAGGTCATTTCATTCTCAGGGCTATATGGCGAATCAAGTTTATAACTCACAATAGTTTTTCGCTCTAGTGTTATATAACCGTGAGCAAATCCTGTTGGTAGAAGGAGCATATTATTATTTTGATCATCCAGGGTTACAAATCCGTAATCTTTGTATGTGGGAGAGCCTTTCCTCAGATCAACGAAATAATCTATCAGACCACCCTGCAAAACGGTTACAAGCTTTGCCTGAGCATATTCCCCAGATTGGAAATGCATTCCTTTTAGCGTGTTGGAATTTTCTAATATAGATACTGAGTCTTGATAAAATAGATTTCTAGCTGTCAACTTAGATTCGTAAGTTACAGAGAATGAGCCTAGCTCTGAAGAGAATTTCTTTCTTGGGATTAGGTGAATACCTAGAAAGTTATTTATTGATTTTTCTGCCACTATTTCACTATATGTATTTCAAGATCAGGGATTAGGAAGACCAGTTTGGTTCCTTTCTTAAAAATCAAAGACGCCTTTGCTAAAATATCTTCTTTGTAGTTCCATGCATTTATTATCACTGTATTGTATTCCAAGCTATTTAGAGCGTCTTCTGAGAAAATTGGAATATTAAAAGAGGGAAAAACTTTACCAATTTTGGTGGGAGTCGTATCTATGCAGAATGTAATAGAGCTGTCATCTAACTCATAGTATGAAAAGACAGTGAATGCTTTGGCCGGCGCACCATAGGCTCCCACAATGCGACCCAACTTTATCTCATCTTGTATTAGCTTAATTGCCTTTGTTTTATTGGTCTCAATTTTGGCCTTAAAGCTATGAAAGATTTCTTGCTCTTCAAAAGCGTTCTTTTCTTTATCAAAGGTCTCTTGGACAGATGCATTCGGGAGGTGCTTTCCTTGCTTGCCACATATAAAAACACCTGAACCCCCATGCACAAGTGAGTGTGTGAAATCTAGTAACTCAAAATCAAATTGTTTCATTAATGCGGAAATATTCAGCGCAGAAAAGTAAAACATATGCTCGTGATAAATTTGATCAAACTCACCATTTTTAAAGGTATCCAAGGCATATGCATTTTCAATTAAAAATACACCATCATCACTTAGGATAAGGCTCATAGCTGCGAGAAGGTCTGCAGGATCCTCGTTATGGGCAAACATATGTCTTGCTATAGCGACATCAAATTTTTGATATTTCTCTGCTATTCCTTCTGCCACTTCATTGGAAAAGAAATCTATAATTGTGTTAATTCCATTATTAATTGCAATTTGTGCAATATTTTTTGCAGGATCAACTCCTAGCACCTCATTGAAGTGCGGCTCTAAAAACTTTAATAAATTCCCATTATTACTTCCTATTTCAATGCATGACTGTTCATGAGTTGCAAAGCCTAAGCTATTTAATTTTATTAGCAGATCTGAATAATGAGAGTCTAGTGAAGCTATCTTGGGAGTGCTAT
>Ga0209816_1000492_pt1 | contig 31116 bp, 25 predicted proteins | sample CoawatmetaG01DNA_FD_187509 | JGI IMG/M metagenome (GOLD analysis project Ga0209816, IMG submission 187509) | Marine microbial communities from the West Antarctic Peninsula - Coastal water metaG017-DNA (SPAdes) (version 2) | ecosystem: Environmental > Aquatic > Marine > Coastal ...
GGGGGCAAATTTTTGATGATAAACCTACGAAAAATTACTTTAAAGATTATCAACATGAACCTGGCACTCATAATGTAATTGGAAAAAAATATAGAGGTAAACCATCAGAGAAATTGAAAGCGCTATGCATTGATCTTGCTGTGCACCCTATGACTGCTCGCCATGTTGCATATAAATTATGTTTACATTTTATTGATGATACACCTCCCAAAGAAGCAATCGAATTTATTGAAGAAGTTTACATTAAATCATCTGGGGATTTAGTAAAAGTTCATCAAGCAGTAGTAGATGCAGTAATAAAGTATGGTGATAATTCAACGAAATTTTTACAACCTGAAATTTGGTTTTTTAATGTTCATAAAGCTGCAGGTGGAGGGCTTCCATTATCTTTTGAGGGAAATACTGACAATAATTATGGTTATCAAACAAATAATATTTTGTATGAAATGGGTCACTTAAATTGTCGTACACCCCAACCAAATGGTTGGTCTGATCTCGCTGTTGATTGGTTAACTCCTGAGATGATGGATAGAAGAGTTCGATATATAATTCAACTTTCACCAAAGCTTGAATATGAATTAAAATTTGACCCTGATGAATATGCAATCAATTTTTTTGGAAAAGGTAGCCCAGAAGCTGCTGAAGTAAAAGTAGCATCTACTTTTACGAGTGCATGTTTAAAAATATTTTGTCACCCCAAGTTTATGAGGACATAAAATGAAACGTAGAAATTTTTTAAAAGGATCTTTGGGTACTTTATATATGATGGCAAGTCCAAATATGGCTTTCCCGAATGTAAAGCTATCAGACAAACGATTGTTGGTTATTCTATTAAGGGGAGGCTTAGATGGCTTGGCAACAATACCACCTTTGGGTGACAAAAACTTGTCTAAAATTAGAAAAGATGTTCTGGTCAAAGGCGCTAATAATTTGGATGGGTTTTTTGGCATACATCCAAACTTAAAATTTTTAGAAACCGAATATCAAACAGGTAATGCTGCTTTTGTTCATGCTACATCATTTCCATACACTGGGCGTTCACATTTTGATGGTCAAAACATAATGGAAACAGGATCAGAACAGGCATATGCAGTTACGTCTGGATGGGTAGGCCGTGCTATGAATGCAGCTGGATTTTCTTCACTTGCGGTATCGCTGCCTATACCAATTATTTTGAGGGGCAATGAAGTAAACAGTAATTATTTTCCAACAAATTTTGCTAAGGCCTACAAGTCTCATTACGCTGATGTTGAAAGAATGTGGCAATCAGATAGTCAATTGAATGGAATGTTGAAAGATATTTCATCTCGTGAAAAGCGTATGTCAGGACGTGGCAATACAATAGAGTTAGTTTCATTTGCGGCAAAAGAAATGCATAAGCCTAATGGCCCTAGAGTTGGTTTGTTGGAAATTGATGGCTTTGACACACATGCGCTGCAGGGCAATGAACAAGGAGATCACGCAGAGTTATTGGAAGATTTAGATAATATTCTTAAAAGTTTTAAAAGAGATATGGGTCCATTATATAATGATACAGCTATTGTTACTGTAACAGAATTTGGTAGAACTGCATTTGAAAATGGAACTCAAGGAACGGATCATGGTTGGGCTAGTTCTATGATATTAGCTGGTGGTCTTATTAAGGGCAAACAGGTTGTTTCAGATTGGCCAGGCTTAAGTAAGCGTAATTTGTTTGAAGGCCGGGATTTAAAAATGACAATCGATGCACGGGATATTTATGCGGAAGTAGTTAAAACAGTTTTTGATTTAGATGATGACGTAATTTCTGAACATGTCTTCCTTGGTTATAAACCTAAGAAATATTATGGTCTCCTTAAAAAATCGTAGTATCTTTGTGAGCTTGCCAATGTTACTTCGGAGATTTTAAACGAATAGTTTGATGAACTCCCCGAGAAGATTAAGCCTTCCACTAATACCATTAGTGGCTGGATGCCGGAATGTGATCAGAGTTAAAACAATAACAACAACATTGAGCATCTAAAAAAGAAATCCAGCACCAAAGCTAGAACACATATGAGGTAGATTGATGAGTGACGACACTAAGTCTCTGACAGCGTCAGATGTGGCTATCGGATAAGTGTAATTATTGACTCTAAAAATGTTTTTGTGTTTGTTATCGTTAAGGTTCCAGAACAAGAACTAATTAATATGATGCAGATCAATTGAAAGGAACAAACTAATAATCAAAAGAATTAAAATGAAATTTGAACAATATATTTATCAACCTTAAAAATTCTCTAAGTCCCATCTAAAAAATTAACGAACATTTCATGGATTAGATACATTTCTTGAATCCCATGGGTTAACGAGCAAACCTTTTTCCCGGAATTCACTTTTACTTAATTTTCCTGAGCTTGTCTTCGGCATCATCTTCACAATTTTGACAAACCGTGGCACTGCAAAACGTGGCATAATTTCAGAACAGAATTCAATAAGTCTCTCATAAACAAAAGTTGCCTCTTCAGAAACAACTATAAATACAAGGATCTCCTCCTCTCCACCTGAATCTGTTGTTTTGACACCGATTGCTGCCGTTTCAATAATCCCATCAAAACTATTTAGTGCCTGTTCAACTTCATAAGCTGAGATATTCTCGCCTCGCCTTCGGATACAGTCCTTAATGCGATCGAAGTAATGCATTCGCCCCTTGGCATCAAAAAAGCAAGCATCACCAGTATGGAACCAAAGACTTCTCCAAGCTTCGAGTGTTTTTTCAGGCATTTCAAAATAACCAGTTGAAAATATTCCAGCATGACGTGGTCTAATGAGTAATTCCCCCACACATCCAACCTCTAATACTTCATCATTATCTGGGTTCGCAATAACTGTCTCGTATAAATCACTTCTTAAATAACCAGCACAACCAGGAACCAATTCATCATCCCCAAGATCTCCCCAATAAACAATACCACTTTCAGTCATACCAAAAGCTTGATACAATTTCGTACCAAATCTCCTCTGAAAATTTTCTGCCCATTCCTTGGAAATCGGGACTGCACAGACCAGTCGCAAAGAGTGTGTTCTGTCCAAATTACTTTCAGGCAAATTATGAACATACTCAGTCATTACCCCAAGTGTGTTAGTCAGTGTTGCCTGTGACTCAATACAGTGCCTCAACCAACTTGAAGCACTAAATCGTTCCACACAGAAAATAGAAGATCCGGCTAACAAAGATCCAAGCAACTGCATATTTAAAGCGTTAACGTGAAAAAGTGGCATGCAAATGTAATAAATATCATCATGGGTTTGCTTTAATCCATCCACCTGACCAAATGCATAGGAGAAAAAATGCCCGTGGGGCATCAACACTCCCTTAGAAGGACCTGAAGTTCCAGAAGTGTACATAATGGCACAAATTGCGTGAATCGAAGGTAGGAAGGTATTAACTAAACAGTCAAAGCTTGGTTGAATAAAATCGAAAAAAGGAAATATTTTTTCAGCTTGTAAAGCTTGTGGGATATTTTGAAGCTTCTCTTTACCGACCACTATAACACCACTCAAGGGATTTTCTAAAACCTCCAGGCCATTGAAAGCACTAACTAGAGATTCATCAACTATAACTAATCTAGGAGAACAATTATTAAACTGATGCTGTAAAAAGACACCCTTTAACTCCGTGTTAATTGGAACAAAGACTGCACTTGCCTTCATAATACCAAACATAGAGATTAGGAATTCACTAGAGTTTTTCATTAAACAAAAAACTCTATCACCAGAAGTAATTCCAAACTCTGAAAGCGAGTTAGCAAACTCATCAGACTTTCTATTTAGTTCGGAAAAAGTGAGTTGCTGACCATCTTCGAATTTAATGAAGACCTTATCGGCATACCTTTCTGCTTGTCTTCTAACTAAACTAATAATGTTCCAGTTATCAAATTTTTTACTTGTCCATTCTTCATTAATCATATTTTTGGTCCGTCTTCCTAATTATCTATAAATCCTCTGCAAAACTAGTGAACAGCCGCAAATATAATTTTTTCCTCTGTCGCATCAATTGCTTCAAACTCTTCAACAATCTGGCCCTGACGTGAAACTAATACTCTATCAGCTAATGACATTATTTCTGGGAGATATGATGAGACGACGATAACAGTGATCCCATCATCTGCTAAACTTTCAATAAAACTGTGTATTTCACTGATTGCCCCAACATCAACCCCTCGGGTAGGTTCATCAAATATGACTACTTTAGGCCTTTGAGTAAGAGCTTTTGCAATTACTACTTTTTGCTGATTACCGCCAGATAACTCAACTACGGCAGCACTTATACCAGTAGCTTTTATATTTAACTTCTCAGTCCAGTGAGATGCTAACGCTGAAGCATGGGCGAAGTTAACTACTTTCGTTAACCGAGCGTTTGCAACCAGATCACCAACATTAATATTTTGTTGAATAGACATGTTTTCAAAATATCCCTCGCTTTTTCGATCTTCAGTTACATAAATAATCCCATCATTAACGGCGGTGCGTGGAACTCTATATCGAATATATCTTCCGTCTAATTGAATGTTACCACCGTGAAAAACATCTCTCTTAATAATTCCTGCAATAATCTTCATCATCTCAGTACGTCCAGAACCTACTAGTCCAAACACGCCTGTAACTTGTCCAGAAAAGACCGAAAAGGTTGAGTTTCGGACCAAAGAGCCCATCGAAATATTTTCAACTTCCAAAGATTTTTTCCCAGCACTCCGAGTGAGTTTCTTTCTTTTGCTTCCCTCCGAATAAGCAGAATCTGACAGATCTCTCCCGATCATTGCCTTAACAATTTTTTCACGATTAAAATTTTCTGCGGTATCACTATCAACTATTTCGCCATCTCTGAGTACTGTAATTCGATCCGAAATTGCCAATGCTTCTTCTAGTGCATGAGAAATAAATACTATTGTTACACCGTCTCGCTTTAAGCGTTCTACCAGTCCAAAAAAATGGTGCTTTTCTTCTTTAGTAAGTGTTGCAGTCGGCTCATCAAAAATTATGACTCGTGCATTATGATGAACGGCCCTAGCAATCTCTACCATCTGTTTTTGTGCTGCCCCAAGAGCAGATACTAGCAAACTTGGCTCAACTTTAAAATTTAGCGAATGTAAAAACCGCCCCGCTCGAATGTTTAATTCACGCAACCGATTAAACATTTTTTCAGTTCCAAGGTAGATATTTTGAGAAACAGTCATTTCTGGAACAAGACTATTTTCTTGAAAAACCATCGCAATTCCCCTCTTCAGGGCTTCTGATGGTGTAGCGAATATAATTGGCTCTCCATCAACATAAAGTTGCCCTTCAGTAAGTTTATATACTCCAGACATAACCTTTGTCATAGTTGATTTGCCTGCACCGTTCTCTCCGAGTAGGGAATGAACTTCACCCTTATTTAAAGAAAAATTAATATTTTTATTTGCAATGATTCCATTAAACTCTTTCATACCATCACGGATTTCAATTATTTTTATGGACTGAGTATCGCTAGTCATTGGTCAAAACACCTCAAAATCTTATCGTTACCTCTTGAACTAACCAGTATTTCTCCCCCAACGGGACATACAGCACTCGTAATTCCGTGGGCATGTCCGTTTGCTCGACTATGCATACTTAATAATGGTTGGAAATCACGGTCTAGTTTAATAATCAGTCCATACGAAAAGACCGGTGCCCACGGCTTCAATACACCCATCATTTTTACACCACCACCTTGTAAGGGTTCTCTAAAATCTGTTCCTGATCGGAACGTGGGAGCTATCCAAAACTTTGGATCTACCTGACTAATCATTTTAGATCTGTAGCTGTTTTCCGTTAGGACAAATTCAATAAGTTGATTCCGTGGAGCGAACATACAAAGCCAGAAATGATCATTTTCATCTTGAATGATCTGGCCTGGGTAACCAGGAAGCCTCATTAAAAGGTCAGTCTTGCAATAATCATCTTCAAGAAAATTAATAGTAAAATCAATTGAACTTACTGAATGTTTCCATGATTCTGTAAAGACCAACCTTTCCTCCGACTTACATAAACCTATGGGCCATTTAAGCTTTGACAAAATTTCTATTTTGCTTTTTTTGCGGACGTTATAAAGCCAAATACTTCCAGTAGAACCCAAATTTAAAAGATCTGAGCGCCACTCCGTTGCCAAAAATTCTTTTGAACCCGAAGCTATTAATAGGTTATCTGCGTCCCAAAAAAGCAACCCTGTTACACAAGGCATTTCAATTTCATCTAAAATGACATTTTTAACTAATGAGTAAAAAACAACTTTTTTATTGTCGAGGCCTAAAGCCAGTATACCGCTATTTCCAATTGTAATAGCGGTTATTTCATATTTGAATGTTTGTAACGTTTCCGCAATACCATCGGTAATTTTTAAAAGTAAATTTAGGCTTGAAGCATAAATTATTCTCTCATCGCTTACCATATTATCGATATTTGATATTCTTGCATAAACCTCTGAATTGTCTAATTTATCATTAGGTCTAAGTCGGCCATCCATTGGCGGTACAAAAATACTTGAACTACCCCTTCCGTAAAACTTGTTTACTTTGGCTTTCAGTTGCTCAAACATTACCTCCCCCCCAATAATCAGTGTAGCCTTCCCACTTGCTATCTGCTCCAGGTATTTTGTATTTTCCAATTCTATTATTTGATATCCCACCGAGATATAAATAGCCTTTGTGCTCCCGCATTGATGTCACCATTGGATGGTTCACCCCACCTAAATCCCATAAAGAGTCCGACACAACACCATCTTCCGAAAACTTAATTACACACCCTGTATTGATATTTGGATAAAGCCACTCTGAATTAGCAACCCTCCTTGCCATCCTTTTTCTAAACCCAGGCATAGTTAAAGCAAGGTCCAAAGCGGGGCCACGCATTCCAACAAGCGCTAGCCAATACTGCCCATCGGATGATCTATTTATATTATCGGGATATCCAGGCAGGTTATCGATTATAACTCTATTGGTTCCCTTGTTCGGTCCGTCGAACCAATATTGAGAAATTCTACAGCCAAATGTCTCTGCGTATAGTATGGATACGCCATCATTGGAAAGACATACACCGTTGGCAAAACTTAGGTTCTTAATAATAGTTTTAGTTGACTTGTTTTTTGGGTCGTACACCACAATCCGGCCATTCCCTCGACTTTCGAGGCAATCTACTGGCCAGTCTTCTAGGCCATACCTAATAGATGCCTCTGAAAAGAAAATCCTTCCATCGGGGGCAATGTCTAAATCATCAGCAAGACTTAGTCTATCGTCATCAATTACGGAGGTTAAGCTCCTATTTGTTTGGTCTGTAAGTTTTGTTATTTTTTGGTCTGGTGAAACAGAGTAAACGCCCATTCCTGGTATGCACGAAATCAGATTTTTGTCTTTATCAAAGGCCATACCAAGGGGATGGCCTCCTATATGAGCGAAGACCTCAAATGTTTTATGGTCTGGCCCATGAAATTTAATTATATCGCCATGTCGAGTTCCAGTGTAAAGATTGTCGTTTTCATCAAGAATGACATCTTCCGGACCTTCGACTTCGCCAAGTCCTATTAGTTCTACTTCTCTAAGTTTATCATTTTGAGCATATGGAGAACCGCTATTAGCAGCTGTTACAGCAGCTGTAGGTAAATCAACATAAACTGGTGAAACATAAACTTTGGACAAAAGTTTAGATCTATTTTTAAGCCACCTTACATCGATCCAGAGTGAAAAAAGTAGGATCACTCCAAAAATCATCGAATTGGTGCCGCCTTGAATTCCAAATCGCATCAAGCCATTAGAAAGCAATAGCACTATTAAAGTACCAAAAAGAGCTTTGGGCACAGAACCTCGCCCTCCACCCAAGCTGTTTCCTCCAAGAACTGCCGCAGTTAATGCGATCAGCTCTAGGCCCATACCTGTGTCTGCACCGGTACTAGCAAGTCGAGCAGCATACATGTAACCGGCTATCGAGCATAAGAGACCGCTAGTCACATAAGATAAAAATACTGTTCTCTTAACATTTATTCCAGCGTTAAATGCAGACCTTCGTGCACCTCCCACAGCAGTCAAGTGCCACCCAGGTTTCATTCTACTAATTATAAGATGACCTAAAAAAAATATTAGAGCAGTAACCATTATTACATATGGAATTTCTAGTAATGTTCCGTCTCCAATTTGATACCATAGCTCGGAATCGGGAAACACTGAAGTAATGTCTAGGGCAAATTCTAGAAGTAGTAAGTCAACCACAGATCTATATATTATTAGTGATACTAAAGTAGTAAGGAAGGCTCTCATCTTCATATAACCGATAAAGAAGCCGTTTAAAGATCCACAAATTACGCCAGCAGAACATGTGACTATAAATGCAACAAATGGGTTCATGTCGATAACATGTATGCAGTATAGCGCTACTAAATTTGAAACAGCAAAAATTGATCCGACTGATAAATCGATGCCACCAGCAATCATTACGATTGTCATCGCTAGTACTATCAAGCCTAATTCAGCGAATTGGCGGCTATAGTCGGTAATGCTATATAAGCTAAAGAAGCCATCGATAGTAAATAATAGTCCTAGGGCTACTAGTATTAGAGTAAAAAATGGAATGGCATTATCTACCCATCTTTTCGATAAAACTTCTCCAATAATATGGTCTGGAAAATAGTTATATCTAATTTTCTCTAAAGGCATTTTTGAAGTCAATTTCAACACTCCATGATAAATGGATCAAGCTGATTGCTTGATCCAATAAGTTTTTATTTAGTTTGAAGATATGCTTTTTACAGTCCAGCAAGCCCCAGAGCCTCTGTGCTTTGAGAGGTTATCCTTTGTGAGTAATTGTAGCTTTGTGTACCATAGATAGTTATTTGATCCCGATGCATAATCTGTTTGCAGTAAAGACTTTACCGCGTTCGATAAATCACGGGCCTGACCTGGAACGTCGTAGCTAATAACTAAGTCAAAGAAGCCCTTTTCAAGATTATCACAACTTGCTTTTCCACCACCGCCTGAAGTCACAACAAAAATTTCATTTGCTCTTGAAGATTCATTTATGGCGGCTCCGATTCCCACATCCATACCGTCCCAAAAACCTATAATTCCACATAGATTAGGGTTCTGCAGAAGGGTCGTTTCAGTTATGGCTCTTGCCTTGGTCGAATCCCAATCAGCAGCCTGATTTGAAACAATCTTTATTTCTGGATGTTTGGAAAGCACGTTAGAAACTCCGCGAAGTTGATACGCACTTGCAGCTGCAGTCAGAACTCCCTGTACAATTGCAATTTCTCCAGATGTATCTGGGCCACACTGTTCGACAACTGCTTGCGCAGCTAGTTCACCTATCTCTATATAATCAGCTCCAACATATGCATCGGTCGAGTAAGAAGATTTCATATTGATTTGGACAACATGAATTCCGTTCTTTTCTGCTTTTTTCAATAGCTTAGCATAGGTTTGAACATCTGGATTGTGCACAACAATAAGGTCTGGCTTTTCTCCAATTAGGGAAGATATTGCACGTGCGCCTGCATCGGCACTCCAGTTTGGGTCACGAACCTGAACATCTACACCAAGAGGTTCCAGATTTGCCTTCATTCCAGCATACCAGCCATCGGTCAAATCAAATCCAAGAGCTACCGGTACAAATACTACTTGCTTACCTTTAAGTGAATTATAATAACCACTTCGCGAGGAATCGTCTATACCCATTTCCTCAGACAATGCTGGACCTGCTATTAGGCTCAGAGCTAATATTGCTTTCGTTAAAAGTCTTCTCATTTTCTTTTCCTCCAATTTTTATTTATGCTTTTGGTCTGAGGAATACATGTCTTCAGTAACAAGATACCCAGAAACCGTTTCAGTTATATTAGTTTTGATCAACCTCCCATTTCAGACCATTAATTGCTTTTAGTTTAATTTAAATTTATGAATTATTTCAGATATCACCTTGTTGAGAAGTTTGTTCATCTCTGGGATTTAAGAGCGTATCGACCATTATTGCGAATAGCAAAATAAGCCCTTTTATCAAGTTTTGCTGGATGAATGACATGTTTAATATTATCATTCCATTTAGTAGGGTACCTATTAAAACCGTTCCAAGTAAGACGTTCTTCATACCACCTTTACCACCGGAAAGCCCGATACCTCCGACAACAACAACTAGCAAAACATCATAAATCAATGTTGATTGGAAAAGTTTAGTGTTAATATTTGTGACCGCTCCAGCGGTTAATAGGCCAGCAAAATACGCAATTATTCCAGCCATTATGTAGATAATTATAATGATGGGCCGGACTGGTATTCCAGCTGTCCTTGCGGCATTTGTATTATCACCAATTGCATATAGAAATTGACCAAACGCCGTTTTATTAAGAATAAAAGCGAATACTGATAATAGAACAAAAAAACTTATGATCGGCATTGGGATCCCAAGCAGGCGGCCAGAGCCAAGGAACACGACCCATTGGGCATCAACAGGTAAGTAGTTTGCATCTGTATTTATAAAGAATGTTAAACCCAATCCATATATTACGCTACCCATTGCTAGTGAAACGAACACTGCGGGAAGGTTCCCAAATGCAATTAGAGCACCAGTTATGGAGCTCGCAATAATTACAAATAGAACTCCGACTAGGACCGCCCAGTTGAAGGACAATCCGTTTTGGAATAACGAATTTGGTGACGTGAGTATTACAGCTAGGGCGGTTGATACAACCAACACTCCCACCAAAGAAAGATCTATACCCCGACTAATAACCACTATTGCCATCGCAATACTTAGTATGCCCAATACTGAAACGCTTCGTATTAATGTTAGAAGGTTTTCAACATCAAAAAATCCTTTTAGAAAAATACTGAAGGATCCAAAAATTAAAACGGTAATTACGAAAACTACTGCTTCTTGGCTTCGAAAGTAGTCTGTAAAACGGGGGTTATCTTTTTTCATAAGCTGTAGTTATTTCCTTGGATTTAAATCTGAATTTTGAAATAATTTTTTTCTCCTTTTGTTAGACTTTAATGTCCCTTTGATTATTTACAAGACTGTGATCACAGTTATTTAGAAATTGCAAGTTAAGTTCTCTCTTCCCTAATATGGTGTTGTCCCATTTGCCGCGTGAGCCCCTAGAGTATCTAGCCCACAGATCAGGACTTCCCGACCTTGATGACTACCTTACCAAAATTTCTCCCTTCAAGCATCCCATTGAACGCATCAGGCGCAGATTCCAGACCTTCGACAATTTGTTCGCGATACTTGATTTTTCCGGCTTGAATCCAACCGGTCATTTCCTTTGCAAACTCTGGATAGTGGTTGGGGAAGTCATCAAAAATGATGAACCCTTGTACCTTGATCTTTTTCACCAGAAAGGCACCCAGCATTGCACCCGAGCGGTCAGGGCCTTCAGGCAGGCTGGTAGCATTGTATTGAGACACCAATCCACAAAGAGGGATACGCGCGTTCGGGTTCAAAAGCGGTAGCACAGCCGCAAACACTGCACCACCAACATTTTCAAAATAGACATCTATACCGTCCGGACAGGCCGCCTTCAGCTGCGCCTTAAAATCCGGGGCATTTCGGTCGATGCAGGCATCAAAACCAAGTTCGTCAACAGCATGGGTACATTTTTCGGCCCCGCCGGCAATGCCGATAGCCCTGCACCCCTTGATCTTGGCGATCTGCCCCACGGTTGCCCCGACTGGACCGGTAGCAGCAGCGGTAACAACGGTTTCGCCAGCTTTAGGTTCGCCGATATAAAGCAGACCACAGTAGGCCGTAAACCCGGGCATTCCCATTATGCCAAGCGCCCAGGACGGATGCGCAGGATCGGCTCCCATATTCGTAACGCCAACCCCATCCGAAACTGCGTAATCCTGCCAACCACTAAAGCTAAGAACCCAATCACCAACGGCAAAACCTTTGACGTCCGAGGTTACAACGCGCGCTACTGTTCCACCAACCATCGGAGCACCGATGGCCACCGGCTCGGCATAGGATTTTGAGTCATTCATTCGGCCACGCATGTAAGGATCAAGTGAAAGAAACTCAGTTCGGAGTAGTATTTCACCAACACCCGCGACCGGCTTGTCCGAAGCCTCAAAGCGTAGGGTGTTCGTATCCGGTGCGCCAATCGGGCGCTCAGCGAGCACTATTTGTCGGTTCTTGTCTGTGTCTTGTTTCATGGAATTTTCTTTTCAGGTTGAAAGGTTAAGATGTAGGCGAACGTCGCCATTGCCGCGCAAAGCGTTGGAGTAAGGGCATACCTTATGCGCGGCGTTCAGCAGGGATTGTGCCTCTGGTTCGGAAAGACCCGCGATGTTCGCATTAAGATCAACATCAAGCCCATATCCACCACTTTTAATCTGTGAGAGCCCCACCTCGACCGTTGTGGTACATGCGCTCGGAGCGAGTTTCATGCGCTGCGCGATCAACTGTATCGCATTGTTAAAACATGCACTGTACCCAAGCGCAAAAAGCTGCTCGGGATTTATGCCTTCTTTCTTACTACCTGGGGGGACTAAGTTGACTTCAAAACTGCCATCATCAAGTTTGCTGACGCCAGAACGCCCACCAGTCGCCGTGGCGCTGGTTTTGTATAATACCTTCACGATTTTTCCTTTGGGTTTTGGGCAGGCGAAGGTAACAAAAGTTCAGTTGTTTTCATGGCATTCTGGAAAGGGGCACGCGTACGTGACAGTTTCGCCATGAGACTCGCTCCCAACCACATTTCGTATAGCGCAGTACCGAGCAAATCCGGTTGTACAGCATTGGAAATCGAGCCGTCCACCTGACCTTCGGCAATAGCTTGGGAAATGCGCGCACCAATCTGGCGTGTCCCCACCTCAAGAATGCCACGCATCTCATCAGAAACATCTGAGATTTCTGCCCCAACCTTAACAATCAAACATTGCGCACGGGCATCACCTGACGTCTGCGTGCTGATCCAGGCAGACCAATAGTACATCAACCGCGCTCGTACATCGTGGCCGTCCGTATTTAGTATTTCGTCGAGCCGTGTGAGGTATTGCAACAGATATTGCTCAAGAAGTTTGCAGCCAAAATCCTCTTTCGAAGAGAAATAGTGATAGAATGAACCCTTGGGCACCGAGGCAGACTTGAGCAATTCATTCAGTCCCATACCTGCAAATCCTCGTTGAGCAACGAGGCCTCGGCCGGTGGTGAGGATATGTTCTTTGTTAGAATCGGTACGAGGTTGCATACGGTTTCATATAACAAAATAGACCAGTCGTCTAGTCATCTTGATTTTCAACTTTTGGAGTTCAATATGCTCGAAAGCCCTTTACCTATTCAGAGGGAGTTCCTAAGGGGAGCCTCCTTATTGCACCCCGCCTCTCTATAACTGAGCTTATAACCCTGGATCAGTGGAATTAGGGATGGGTGTTTTGTTCTTCACAAAATAGGGTTTGGTGGCAGTAAATTATGTTGGCAACCCATTTGCAAGTTGGTGCATTGAATGGTATAATTTTTGGAACCCGTATGGAGCCCAAGATATGCCTATCCGATCCTCAGTGCGTTTCACAGACGATTATATCAAGAGCCTAAAGCCAACCGCTAGTAGATATGAATTATACGATGCAAACCTTGCTGGCTTCGGTATCCGAGTAAGCCCTTCAGGAGCGAAGAGCTGGATGGAAGATCAAAAAAATGGGCGCTGATACCTCCCTTAATATCGTACCACCCCGTTGTGGACGAGCCGTAAAACTATCGAGTGGTCAGGCGCTGAAGATCGTTAATACCCACGGCACCCAAGTGGTGGACACATGGTGCTTCAACGCTGAAGATATGAGAGAGTTCATGTCAATGGAACACCACCGGGCCGTCACCCAATCCCTGTTTCCAGCCGAAGGTGATCTGCTTCATTCAAACCGCAGAAGGCCAATTTTGCAACTTGAAGTCGACACCTCACCTGGGCGCCATGATACGCTGATTGCGGCCTGCGACGTGCACCGGTACGCGCTTCTGGGCTGCAATAGTTATCACGACAATTGCACTGACAACCTGCATGCAGCATTGGCGCATATTGGATTGCGCGCAGACGAATGTCCTAGTCCTTTGAACCTATGGATGAATATACCCATCACTGATACTGGAGAAACGGAATGGGGTACCCCATTATCCCAGCCAGGAGATTATGTGATACTGCGCGCGTTGATGGACTGCATTGTTGTGATGTCCACGTGCCCACAGGACATGGTGCCGATCAATGGTACAGATTGTATCGTCAAAGAGGTGCAATATGCCGTATTAAAAATATCTAGTTAACATTATGGAAACTAACCCGTAAAATACATTGCCAAACGTTATATATCGACCTTATGGAACCCAAAGCAATAATGGATTCAGTGTGTTATACGTTAAGTTATTGATTTAATTTTTTTTTCTTAATTTTTGATGGAATTATACCACTTTTACTTAAAAATAAATCCATATGTGTTTTGTCGATTGGTGCGTCCATCATGGCGCGTATAGCTGAACGTCGTCTAACGTCTTAAGGAGACATGATATGAACCCACTTGATTTGCCATTTGACATTGATGAAATGCTGGCCGGGCTCAAGCCCTGGATCGAATGCGAAAGCCCGACGTATGATGCCGCCGCAGTCAACCGCATGATGGATATTGCGGCCTATGATATGGCCACACTGGGTGCGCATGTCGAACGCATCCCAGGCCGCTTGGGGTTTGGTGGCTCGGTACGTGCTCGTTTCCCACACCCTGATATGGGTCGAGTGCCGGGTATCTTGATCGCGGGACACATGGACACCGTGCATCCCATTGGCACGCTAGAGGTGCTCCCGTTCAAACGTGAAGGCGATATTTGCTATGGTCCCGGCCTGATGGACATGAAGGGTGGCAATTACGTGAGTTTGGAAGCTATCCGTCAAATGATCTTCGCGGGGCTGCAAACGCCGTTACCGGTCACGGTACTCTTCACCCCGGATGAAGAGGTCGGCACGCCCTCAACGCGTGATCTGATCGAGGCAGAGGCTGCGCGAAACAAATACGTACTGGTGCCGGAACCGGGCCATGAAGATGGCGGCGTGACCATTGGGCGCTACGCAATCGCACGCTTTAACCTTCGCACTGTGGGTCAGCCCAGCCATGCAGGTGCCCGATTAAAAGACGGCAAGTCTGCCATTGCTGCCATGGCACGTAAAATTGTTGAAATTGAAGACATGACTGGTCCTGATTGCACCTTTAGCGTTGGGGTTATTCATGCCGGACAATGGGTAAACTGCGTATCGTCTTTTTGTGATGCTCAGGCGTTAAGCATGGCAAAGAAGCAAGAAGACCTTGATGACGGAGTGGCGCGAATGCTGGCTCTGCAAGGCGTGGCGAACGGTGTTGAATTTCAGGTTTCACGGGGCGTTACCCGGCCTGTGTGGCATCCAGACGAGCCTGGCACGCAAGAAATCTTCGAGGTAGCAGAAGATATCGCGAAAGAATTGGGCTTCAAAATGAAGGGCCGGAGTCAAGGCGGAGGTTCAGATGGAAATTTCACGGGGGCAATGGGGATTCCGACGCTCGATTCGCTAGGTGTGCGGGGACAGGGCCTTCATACACTCAATGAACATATTTACGTCGACAGCCTTTTAGAACGCGCACGGTTGATGGCCGGATTACTGATGCGGTTGAGTTGATCTGAGCCGGGCAGTGCGCAGACCTAGCATCTTGAAATGACAAGACGCAGCCCTTTTTGATACTTTAGGGTGCCTCGCGAAACCCTCTGCTTGGCTGTGACAATGTGTGCCTGATTTCCATTGAGCCGTCGATCGTAATATATCGCCTGAGACGTTGATTGAAAAACCGCGGGCGAACTTATGTGACAGCAGCCCTGAATTCATCTGGGCCAAAACGGCATAGGCCCGCTCTGTCGAGTATGTCTTATTCGACCTTAATAATTTGTGAGAGAGCGGTCAGTGGCCGGGTCCAATCGCAACGCCTTCTGTCTTAAATTATTGATTTAATTATGAAAAAATTAATACCTAATTCTCTACCCACAACACTACCCACAACGAAATATCAGTAAAACTTAGCTTTCTATACACTGAGATCAAGAGCGGACTTTGATCCGATCGCTGTCATACACGGGCATGGAGACGATTTCTGCTTCAACGCCTACGTGTCCTTTCAATTCCAACCTGGTGCCAACTTTGTGGCTACCATTGGCTACAGTTGCCATTGCTAAGAAATCACCATCAACTAATGGGGACGGAACAGCCAATGGTGCAAAACCAACTTCAGTGCCATCAAGGGCCAATACTGCGCCGCTATAGTCAACTTCTGCGCTGGGGATACGTAGTGTGACGACACGGGTTTTGACATTGGCTTTCAGTTCGTCCAGTGAAGCCCGGCCGTTGAAATCTTGCTTGTCCATGTCAACGGCCCAACCCATGCGACACTCAAACGGTGACGTTTCTTGGGTGTAATCCAGTTCGGCCATGATCAAGCCTGCTTCGGTCCGTGCCGTCATAAGTGCAGCGCCGCCGACAGGCAAGAAACCATAGGCTTCTCCCTTGTCTTTTAATGCACTCCACATAACTGGGGCTTGGTCAACTGGGATAACCAATTCATACCCCAACTCGCCAGTGAAACCCAAGCGGTTGATTTGTGTATTAATGCCCGCAAGCGTCACACCTGTTTTGAAATTGTAATAGGGCAAGGCATCACCTGACAGATCTGTGTCTGTCAATTCCTGCAGAAAAGCCCGTGATTTTGGGCCCTGAACGGAAAGTTGAGCCAATTCATCGCGATGTTCAGAAACGGTTGCCCCGTCGCCAGCATAGCTTTTGAGAATGTTGCCGACATCTGGATTTCCGCACATTATTTGGAACGTGTCATCTCCGTGGCAAAAGACTGTGACGTCATCCACCATCTTTCCATTATCATTCAAAACGACACCATAGGCGATCTTGCCTGTCGCTAGATCAGAAATGTCCCGTGAGAAGGTTTTGTTCACGACTGCACGTGCATCTGCGCCTTGAATTTTATATTTCAACAAGATCGAAAACTCTATCCCCGCCACATGTTCGCGGATAGCCATATATTCGGCGGGCACATCCCCCCACGTTAGAGGCATCGCAAAACCGTATACATCCATCCATTCTTGGACACCTTCGGCGTATAATGGCAGAAAGGGTGTTGGCTTTAGGTTGCTTGGATAAGTCATCTTTGATCCTTAAAATGCAAGAGAGTTTGATTGGGCATCAGCACCGATTGTATAGTCATCTTCGTTTGAACCAACCAAACGACGTTCGCGAATGAACGGTTGGTGAAAATCTGGGTCTTCCGTATCAAACTCACGAGCAAGGCGCGCACCAGAGAAGGTCGCCTGTGCTATCATACCCGGTGTATGGGCGTCACCAATCAGATGAATGGACTTAATACCCGCTTCTTCCATCTCTCCGGGATTTGCCAGCATTTGATCATACAATTCACAATCTGAAATTCGGTGAGTCACGAGCATAACGGTGTCATAATCGTATTCAGTTTCTTCACCGCTATAGAGGTGCATCGCCGTGACTTTGCCTTCGACTGCTGCCACTACCATATGGCTGGAAACGATCTTAACACCCAACTCCATCAACTGCATATAAACACGCTGTTCTTCCAGTGTTAACCTCAGATATGGCCCCACTGTTTCACTGTAGTTGATATAGGTTACTTCGTGGCATTTTTGGGCCAACTCAATCGCCATCGCCGAGCCCATATAGTAGCCTTCGTTGTCGATGACGACGACACGCTTCCCGACTTTCTTCCCTTCAACCATATATTGCTCTGGTGTAACAATGCTCGGTAAAGACGCATCGGCCCCGCCAATATGATCGTGTAAGATCGCGGACATTCCGGTGGTATCCCAATGAGATCCAGTTGCAAATACGATGTGCTCTGCACCATATTCCAGCAGGTTTTCATAACTTAATTTCGTGTTCAGCTCGATCCCGACATTAGTATGGATGTCAATTTGGGTTTTGCGCCAATCAACAACACGCTTCCAATCACCAAACCCTGTGATTTTTGTTAACCAATTCATGTGGCCACCGACAACGTTGCCGGCATCGATCAGTTGTACTGTTTCATAACCGCGTTTGCCAAGTGTCATGGCGCATTCAAGACCTGCTGGTCCAGCTCCCAACACTATAACGGGAGGCTCCGCTTTAGTTGTCTTGGTAAACTTCTCAGGATGCCACCCACGTCGGTATTCTTCGCCAGCAGTGGTGTTTTGCGTACACCAAATCGGAGGACCACCCTGTTCCCAACGGCTTACGCAGACATTACATCCGATACACTCACGAATATCTTCATAACGACCTTCTTCGATCTTTTTAGGAAGGAACGGATCCGCAATAGAAGGGCGCGCCATCCCGATAATATCGCACTGGCCACTGTTGATGGCATTGACCATTGTATCTGGATCAGTGAAGCGACCAACATTGATCACAGGCTTTTTGGACACTTGCTTCGCGTATTTGGTATATTGTTCCTGATGGTTCGTTTCAAAAAAGCGTGATGATCCGGCGTCTTCACCCCAGTTCAATGTACCGATATTAATGTCCCAATAGTCAACCAAATCATCTAGAAGTTCGATGAATTGCATACCTTCGCCTTGCGCGCGCACCCCAAGATCACCGTAACCAAATGGTTCGTCCAGCGTATCAATCGGGAAGCGAATACCAATTGCACAATCGTCAATTTCCTCACGCATCATTTGCAACAACTCAACGGTAAATCGCGCACGATTTTCAAAGCTACCGCCGTATTCGTCAGTCCGCTTGTTGTTCCACTTATAAAGAAAATAATTAGGAATTGTGGCTAAACCACAAAACACAGTCAGCAAATCAAAGCCCGCTTCGCGCGCGCGCAAAGCTGCATCAACGTGATCACGTTGCATTTTTTTGATTTCGGAGATCGAGATTTCCCGTGCGCTTGACATTGGGTTAAATTCATTTGGCACTTGCGAAGGACCACGACCAGGCATTCGCGATTCAGAGTTGAAGCAGAAGCTTGATCCGTGGGTCAGCTCGACGCCTGCGAGACCACCATGTTTATGAACTTCGTCCGTCATCATGCGCAAGTTGCGGATATCGCCTTTGTCAATCAACTTGCTGGCAACGAATGGCATAGCATCACTATCCTGCGAGACCATACAAACTTCGGTAAATATAGCAGCAAAACCGCCTTCGGCTTTAGTTCCGCGGTGCTTTGCTTGAAATCCCGGGCGGTCTGATCCTGCACCGTTACAGTGTGGAACTTGCCAAAATCTATTCCGAAGAGTCTTTGGTCCAATTTGGATTGGTTCAAATAGGATGTCGTGTCGCTTTTCCCGTGCCATGGATGGCTTTCCTCCCGAATGATCAGTTGCTTACTTTATCCCGTTTTTTCACGGGCCTAAGGTATCATAAGGTCGGGAGTTTCGAGGAGTCAATAAAAAGTTGTACAAATGACCTAATTTTTGATAGACAGATAGAAATAATCGAATATAATGCTTAAAAATGCCCACAGAAGTTGCTGCACTTGACCTTGGTAAGCGTGCGCTGTTAGGCTATTGCGAATTGATCCAAGACAAGTAGTAACTAAAATGCCTGACATGCTTTATACCTTGATAGATGATGAACTGAGCAAACATTCAGCGACGGATTCTAAAAATTTATTTGGTGTTTCAGCCCCGTCTGAACGACGCCGTGCCATCGTTACACGATTGTTGGTGAGTGCCACAGATATCGTCACCCAACAGGGGTTTGGTGCACTGACATTTCGCAAATTAGCTAAGCAATGTAGTATGAGTCTAAGCAATTTACAATACTACTTTCCCAGTAGTGAAGCCCTCATCCATGCTATGTTACGATTTATTATTTCACAAAATCTACAAAATTTGCGGGATAGTACGTTCCCCGACATTCAGACCCCAGAGGATCGACTACGCGCATTTTTTGAATTTCTAACGTCGGATATTCGTAAGAAAAAAACTAATGCACTTTTCACTGCGATTTGGGATTTGGCGCAGCGAGACCGCTTTGTCGCTGATAAACTCGACAAAATATATTCAGTTGAAATCGCGCTGCTTACTCTGTTGCTGGCTGAAATCAATCCAACGGCGAAATCAAAAGAATTGTCCGAAAAAGCAGGTGTGATTTCTGCGTTATTCGAAGGGATGATGCCAGTCTTTGGTCCGGCCAGTGCCTTGGACATCAAAGATGGAATACATTTAGCAGCGGTTCGCCATGCCTGCCAAATCGCTGGTATAGCGCCGAAATAATTGCGTTATAGTAATTTGAAAGATGCTCTAGTTCCGCAGTTTTTGTAGTGCTGATTTGATCGGGTTATACACTGCAATGATCAACACAATTATGATTAATACAAAGATAATAAATGCGATTGGCCGTGCGATGAAATCAAAGGGTGTGTTCACTTTGGCCATCGCAACACGAAACTTTTCTTCCATGATTTGACCCAACACCATTCCCAAAATTATGGGTACAATTGGAATGTTTGTTCGTTTGAAAATCAGCCCGATTATGCCAAATCCTGCGGCTATCGCGCAGTCCACAATTGAATTTCGGATGCTGTAAGTTCCGACAAATGAAAGCGTAAGAATTGTCATTCCCAAAAAGCGTGTTGGGATTTGGATGGCTTTGATGATTGGATTCGTGAAAAATACCAAAAAGACGAACACCATAACGTTCAGCAATGCTAACGCGATATAAAGTGCATAGACAAATTCGATGTTGTTCTGGAATAGCTTTGGTCCTGGTATGACGTTGTGCACGTAGAACACTGAAAGCATCATGGCCGTCAAAGCTTCGCCTGGAATTCCAAGCGCCAAAAGGGGGATCATTGCGGCGGCTGGGACAGCATTGTTTGCCGCTTCGGATGCGATCAGACCCTCAGGCGAGCCTTTGCCAAATTTTTCAGGCTTTTTTGATGTGCGCTGAGCATAGGTGTAGGATAGGAACTGCGCAGTAAACTCACCTACACCTGGGATCATACCCATAATGACGCCAAAGCCAGAGGAAACCCCTGCAATCCTTTTGTGTCGAACGATTTCTCCTAACCCTTCAAATAAGCCACCTTTGAGCGGAGGTAATTTTGGACTGTTATCTTTTTCCGTCAAAAGTAAGAGAGCTTGGGATATAGCAAACAGACCAAGCACAATAACAATCAAGTCAAACCCAGAAGACAACCAATTTTGCCCGAATGTATAACGATAAGAAATACGAATGGTTTCCAAACCAACCGAATTTAGAAAGATACCAAAAAGAAGTGTGAAGGCTGCAAGCAGCGCCGCGCCACGGTGTGCAAGCACCACAAGGATCATGCCGAGCAAACCAACAAGAAAGATCTCTCGTGCACCAAAATGCGGTGCAATGAGCGCCAACAACGGTGATAAAGCAATCAAAGCAATGACAGAAATCAAGCCACCAACGAGGCTGGCTGAATAGGCCAAGGCCACAGCCCGTTTGGGCTGGCCTGCCTTTGTCATCGGATATCCATCGTAGGTCGTCAACGCATTTACTGCGGTGCCCGGCGTGTTTATTAGAACGGCAGGCAATGCGCCTCCATACATGGCCGAACCATATATGCCTAAAAGCATAATCAATCCAACCATAGGGTCCAGCGAATATGTTGCTGGCAATAAAATCGCAATCGCAACAGGCGGACCAACTCCTGGGATGGCTCCGATGATTACCCCACCAATGGATCCGATCAAAAGCGCGGCAAGTATTTCCCATCGTAGCAGCAATTCCATCGCTGAAAATATAGCATCCATAGTGAGACCCTAGAAATATGTTAGCATAAAGTTGCGTAAGCCGTCGGGCAAATACTCGTACAGGGCGCCAGATGGGAAGGACACACCTGCACCCGTACGAAACGCAAGAACTACGGCAATGGCAAAGGCAACAGTTACCGCGATTTGTCTGCGGCTACGCCAGCCGATCCGATAACCTAACAATGAAGTAAAAAGTATCGTAGCTAACAGATAGCCCACATATTTAATCGAGAACGCGTAGAACAAAAACCAAATTGGGTATTCACAGGCGCGCATCCAAAAACGGTATTCGCTTTTACTGTCTGGTGCAGCGTTGCGAACCCATTGTTGGACAACTGCGATGGCCCCAACGAGCGTCATGCCGACAACACTCATCCAAGCCCATAATGCCGGTTGGCCAAACCATTTTACCCGCCGAAACCATTTCGTCTGATCGTCAAAAAGAAGTAAGAATACAACACCAAAAAGGGCCAGAGCAATGACAACTGCGAACTGTCCGTTGGACCGGGTTTGCTTATTTGATGGTTCCTCAGACATCTTTGCCCCTAGCAATCGAATTCTTACTGAACTTACGAAGAGCCCCGATTTAACACCGAGGCTCTTCGATTGTATATTTGGTGCGGATTATTCGCCCAGTTGGCCAACGATTTCGTTGAGCAAACCCATGGTAGCAATATCGGATTCAATTCTTGCGGCTGACTCTTCAGCGTCCTGCCAGTAAATCAAAGCACCAGTTTGCTTTCCAAGTGCAATCGCCCGCTCAGATGCCATTGTTTTCTTTGCAACGGCAATGATTTTATCGCGTACGTATTGTGGTGTATCCTCATGAACAAAAAGCCCGTTCCAAGTACTGAATTCCAAAGAGGGGTCCATCTCGCCAAGTGTTGGGGTGTTTGGCGCAAGAGCAGTCCGTTCGTTCGCAACAGTTGCCAGAAAGTTCAGCTCGTCAACACATGGCAGAACAAGCTGCATTGTTGTGTTTACGACATCTGCATCACCTGAAGCGATTGTATTACAGTCAATCATGTCAAATGCGGAATCTCCGCTGAATTTGATGTCAAACTTTTTGGCAAGAGCAAAGGTCGCTACCGTTGGGGCAACATAATAACCGAAGTGGCCAAGGGTAACGTCGTTGCTTTGTGAGTATTCAGACAGTTCCGCGATGGTACTGAAAGGCGCGTCCTTTGACGCCGCAATTACAAACGGATAGGTCACAAAAATACCGAGCGGCTCGAATGGGTTCCCTTCAAGGGGAGGGATGCCAATGTAAGGCCCAACCACCGTGATGTCTGGCACAAAGGAACCGATCGTATACCCATCCGCGGGCGCTGTTGCGACTTCGATTGCACCAGGGAAAGGTCCGCCGGCGCCACCAGGTTTGTTAACAACAGCTGCAGCAACACCATATTCTTTGGCGAAGTCTTCGGCAATCATTCGAGTAAGTATATCTTCTAGATCACCTGGAGGCCAAGGAACAATAAAAGTTACTGGTTTTTCAGGATATTCTGCGAAAGTAGGAGATACCATTGCCGCGAGTACGGCTAAGGGTACCAAGGTTTTTATTAACACTTTAATGAGTTTCATTGTCTTTCTCCTAGTTGATTAACATTGCCCCTTTTCTGGGGATCCTTGGTATCAAGCAGTGATCAATTGCTTACTTTATCCCGTTTTTTTACGGGCCTAAGTTATCATAAGGCCGGGAGTTTCGAGGAGTCAATAAAAAATTGTACAAATGACCTAATTTTTGATATACAGATAGAAATAATCGAATATAATACTTCAAAATGCCCACAGAAGTCGCTGCACTAGACCTTGGTAAGCGTCCACCAATTTTGAATCTTGCGGCAGATCTCCCTTGTGTGCGTGGAAAATCTTGGACGACAGGCCGCTGTCAGCTTGATTTAGTGATGGTACAAACCAATCCCCAAAATCGCCGTGTTTTTTCAACTATTCAGCACGGTTGGTCCAAGCTGCTAGAATGCCTATGGTCAAAGATGTTTTCATGCGGGCATTTTTACCGCCGTTGCATAGGCTCGATCAAAGTATATCAAGGGTTCTCGTTCAGGATCAGATCGAATTGTAGCAGCTTCTCCAACAAAAATATAATGTGATCCAACCAACGTTTCGCTGATCAATCGGCAATCAAAGCTTGCTACAGTGTCCCTCAAAACAGGCGCTCCTGTTTCGGCTTCTGACCAACTGCATCCGTTGAACTTGTTTTCACCTTTGTCTTCAGTTCGACCCGCAAACCTGTCCGAAATGGCCATTTGAACACTGCTTAAAACATTGGCGCAAAACACTTTATTGGTTCGGATAGCCTGGCAGGTTGGTGAAAGATTATGAATGCAAACCAGCAAGGACGGCAAATTCGATTCCACAGACACTGAAGTCATTGCTGAAATTGTAACGCCAGCGCGCCCTGCTTGCCCGTCCGTTGTAACGACACAAACTGTGTTGGCGGCCTTTGACATTGCATCCAAAAAATCTGATTTCATTAGTTTATCCCAATTCAAAAAAGCGTTTGCGTTCAGCAATGAGATCATCGTCGGGTAACTGGCTTAATTGCGATGCACGCGTACTGGTGTAGGCTTCGACGAAGCGCGGATTGAACCAGCTCTTCGCGTGGTCGGAAGCTTTCAGCGCTTCAATTGCAGGCCCCATGCCTTCAAGCAACACCGCCCCTATGCTCACACCTGGAAGATAACCGTTTCCTGTTGTTTGCTCCGTTGGGTCCAATTTCTCTTCGACCCCAGCAAAGCCGGCAGCAAGAGTTGCAGCCAATGACAGATACGGGTTTGTATCCGATCCGGGTAGCCTGTTTTCCACCCGAATAGATCCGGGTCCATTCCCGACAACCCTAAAACAACATGTGCGATTTTCGATGCCCCAAGAAAACGAAGTGGGGGCAAAAGTGCCCTCCGCAAACCGACGCCATGCGTTTACAGTAGGTGCAAGGATAAGCATTGTTTCAGGCAGGTATTTTTGCAACCCGCCAATAAAATACTTGAAAGTTTGGCTCATGTTCTCTGGATCAGTTTCGTCCCAGAAAATTGGCTTACCATCTGGAGATTTTAGCGAAACATGAATATGGGTTGATTGGCTGTCCGCTTCCTCTGACCATCGTGGCATGTAGCATACGCTTTGACCTCGTTTCATCGCCAATATACGAATGAAATTCTTCAGCAGGACGGCCTGATGTGCAGGTTCCAAACCTTCGCCCGCATCAATGCAGGCTTCCATGAAACCGCCACCGATTTCTTCGTGCATTTTGCCCAACGAAATGCCAAGTGGTTCACAAATATCCGCAACAGCCCCATAGAAATCCGATTGCAAAGATTGATAGATCAAAAGATCATGGCTTGGGTGCGGGGTCGCGGTTTCAAGGTTGTCGTAATCTTTCTCGACCAAGGTTTTATGGGTTTCGTTGAATAGGGTGAATTCTTGTTCATAGCCGTATTTGGCCATCAGACCTATATTTGCCCCTCGCTCCATAACGCGACTCAAGACACTTCTTGGACAAAAACTACCCGGATCACCAGTGAAATGAGCAAGGTAAAGCGCTCCATCTCCAGGTTTTTCCCAAGGCATTTCGCGGCGTGAGGATTCATCTACAGTCAGCGTTGCATCGTGGAAATTTGCTGTGTCATCGGTCACGCCAGGGATATCAAGAAATACATCTGTCGGATCTAACGCGAGTTGGGCGGGCGCCATTCCAACACCATCACGAAAAATACCTTCCATTGCACCAGCGGCAATTTTTTGACCGCGGAGCAATCCATTTGTATCAACGACAGCGTAGGTCGCGAAACGTTCGTTTGAAGAAGATCCCATTTTCAATTCCCTATTAGTTCAGTTCAGACGCTTTTGAAGCGATCTTGGTTTTCAGAGCAACTTGATCCATGCGTTCATCTGTTGAATACACCTTTAGAAAGACGGACAAACCATGCCCGATTGAGTGTAACAAGCGCGATTGATCTGGTGTTTCGCGGACATAGTGCAAATGGTGGTCTCGCGGGCCTGACAATATAAGAGACCACAAATCAGATGCAGCTAGCTCGGCATCTTCTGCTTGCAACTCGCCAGCGGTGATACAGCCCTTCACAAAATCCGTGAGCCCGACAAAAGCCATGCCCGGACCAGCCTGATGATAGGTTATGGCGCTTTCGGGGCGTCGCCCGGCTTCACCTAAAACGAGCCGCGCAAGGGAGAGCATGTCGGGACGCAAAACAAAGTCGGCATAGGTCCAACTGAATTGCCATAACTTGTCGACTAAGCTGCCCTCATTGTAAGTTAAGGGTGCGATGATCGAATTACGTGCTTCTTCAAGAACGGCCTCAAACAGCCCCTCTTTGTCGCCGAAATATTGATAGAGGGTCGGCTTTGAAACAGCTGCACATTTGGCAAGGTTGTCCATAGAAGTGCCATCAAAACCCGTCTCGCAAAATTCGATATGCGCAGCTTGTATTATGCGGTTGCGCTTAATGCGTTGTTTTTCAGCACGGCTGGGTTTGTAATTTCGTGCCGTGTTAGGAAGCCGGTGAAGAAACCGAGTCAACAGGTCGTTAAAATACTCTGGTCGTTCCAGATTGCAAACATGCCCAGCACCTGGAATCACTTCGTATCTTACGTCAGAGATGCCTCGGCTATTCTTACCGGCATCAAAAATCCGCTCACTAACACGTTGAATCTCTTCTGGGGCGGCCAATGGGTCAAATTCACCTGTTACCATCATGACCGGACTGGTGATCTTCGTAAAATCAAACGTCTCAAGTGGGTTGCAGAAACACACTAAAGCATCACGGTATGCGCCAACGGAAATTGCAGTCATCGATTGGATCATCAAGTCTCGCGCCTCTTGTGTCGCATCTGGCGCCATGATTACATCGACAACAGCTTGCGCAAAATCGGCTGGCTTTTGGCCTTGCGACAAAGGCACCTCGCGCGAGACGCGAAAATTTTCACGTTCGCGAGGAGGCGCTTCTGACATTCCAGTGCACCCTCCGGCCAAAACCAAACCACTTAATTTATCAGAGTGACGCATCGCAAAACTGGTGGCGATCCAGCTGCCCATGCTAAGGCCGACCAGCACGAGCTTTTCACAATTGAACGTCTTGGCAAAGCTGAGGATATCGTCGCAATAATCTTCCATTTGCGTTTGGGAAAATCCAAGTGTGCTATCACCATACCCGCGCATGTTCCAAGCCGCGACACGATAGTTTGCGCCAAATTCAGCTAGTTGAGGCCGCCAATTTTCGGCATTCCCGCCAATGCCATGCAGGAATAATATTAACGTTGATGTGTCCCCCGAGGTATCTTCATCTGCCAAATAGGACAGTGTTGGATTGCCTGAAATGGTACCCGCATAGACCGGAGAAACGGTCTTAGTCAGATCGTTTGGCGTGGGTCGTTTGGGGGTATATTTGGCAAGTCCAGTTAAACCTGCTTCTAAAATGTCCTGCGTACCTGCCACAATGCCCACACAGACATCTTCACGCGCTGAAATATCTGCATGCCATGTGATGATAGAACCGTTCTTGTCGTCAGGGGTTACCTCGACCCGGGCGTGATAACTGGTCAGACCCTCGATGCCCGAAAGGCAGGTGTAACACATGACCCGATCTGAATTGCTGATATACGTGCGTTGCTCAACGTAGTTTCCACCATCAACGTCTGAAAACACGCGTAAAAGTGCACCGGTTTCGTCACGCAATAACTTGCACTCTGTAACTGCTGGGTGCCATTGCAAATCAAAATCTTTTAAACCAGCCCAAATAACATCGGGGCTGGCATCAAGATTTCGGATGCAATGAACGTTCTCAGATGGCATGATGTTGATCCGCTGGGCGCCACATGGAAATGCGTGCTGAAACAGTATCCGTATTCACCTTGTCGATATTATCCATGTCATAAACAGACATCATTGAAAGGTAATCCTCCATGATTTCAGTTGTATAGGGCAGCATAAGCGCGCCGCATCGACTGTCACGATAAATGCGCTCTATCGGCAATGATTTTAGCATCGACTGACCACCGCATGTGCGAATGGCAAGTGCTGCGAGCTCTTGCACACCCTCCATCACTGCAAATTGTGCCGCGTAGATCCGCATAACTTCGGCCTTGGTTGGAAAAGGGCCTGCTTCGAAAAATGCAGCTGTCCAAAGGCAGCGCATTTCGGTCAGTTTTTGGAACATCCGGCCGACTGCAGCACGTTTGGTGGGATATACCCGCCGATCAATTGGTGGCTGACCCGGGGTTTCGCCGCGCAGGTATTGCACCGTGAAATCATAGGCGGCTTGCGAGATGCCCATGTAAGCCGGAGTCAATGTCGCCATCATATGCGGCCATTGCGACAAAGTCTTCCCAAAGACACCCGCAGGCATCATCATGTCGTCCTCAGAAACGAAAACGTCTTTCAAGATCAAATCACGGCTAGAGGTGCCGCGCATTCCAAGTGGATCCCATTCCCCCACCACGGACAGACCCGGAGCATCTTTGTGGACCGCAAAATCCATCGTGTCTTCATGTGCAGGATCTTTACCCTCAAAATGCTCGGTACACACGATAGAGTAATAATCACAATGCCCTGCAAGTGAGGCGAATTTTTTGAACCCGTTGATTACCCAGCCACTATCAACCTTACGACAGCTTGTCTTAATAGGGTCAGAGGTCCAATTCGTCCCACCCTCAGAAATAGGTTGTGAAAATATAGCGCCGTCATTGACAACTTTTGCGAATTGGATCTCGCGCATGCGGGCAAACGCTGTCCTTTCATCGTCGGTCAAGTTCGACATTTCGAACATGAAACGGAGCCACATCATTGATGATGTGTGCATGTTAAACGTCAATGCAGTTGCACCACAGTATTTGCCGATTTCAGCACCAATAGTCGCGTATTCCCCAAGCGAAAATCCGTATCCGCCAAAATCTTCTGGTATCACTAGCTTCAGAAATCCGGCATCGCGCAAATCAATATAGTTTTGCGTTGGGAAAGAGGCCTCTTTGTCATGTATCGGCGCGCGTTCTGCAAATTTGGCCCCAAGTACGTTAATCTTGGTCAGCATTTCAATATGTTTCGGGCTGAATTTGGAAACATCGTAATAAGCTTCAAAACTGCTCATGCCAATTCTCCTTGCAGAACGCCGTTGATAACAACCGGCTTGTTATCGAGCGAAATCGTACAACCCCGCATGGGCAAATCGAAATGCCCAAGCGTGAATCGATTTGCGTATTGGTTGGATCCTGTGGACCATAAAAAGTTCCCTGCCCAAGCACGAAATTCGGTGCCTTGAACATCGCGCTTGTCATAGAGTGCCATCGCTTCCCAGCGAGCCCGTGGGTTCATACCCCATCCTACATGGCTTAACCCATAAGCAATCGGATCATCCCATGCGGCCAAATATTCGCGAAACAAATCCGCATCCAGATTGTCGCCTTCAATCTTTTTGACGAAATCATCTTCAATTTGAAATGCGATTGGCGATTGTAGGTAGGATTTAAAAGTTAGGTTCATATCTCCCGGTGACATCACAATACGGCCATTGGTCGTGTTTTCACCCGGGAAACACAGACACAGCCCACCAGGCCAATGCGCTACACCGCCCGGTGATGTTGAATACCCCGGCGTACCGCCGCAGGGAGCATCTTTAATATCAATCATCAAATCAGTGCCGGCGTTGCTGGTGACGCGCATTTCATTTGCGTCTTGCAGCATCCGAATTCCCAAATTCACTTTAGGACCGAGATCCGCCGTCGGCTCGGTCCGTTCCAAGATTTCAGGATGCTCGTTGCAAATGGTGAAGAGACGCGCACCCGCCTCTTCAATCTCGGGCCACTCTTCGGAGTGAATTAATCCTTCAACAGTTACATCAACAACGACCTCTACCCGTTTCAGGGCTTCGATTACATGGCGTTTGCCGGCAATTGCGTTAGATGCACCCGTGGATTTTACGGGCACCAAAGCGGTTTGCTCAGGTGTAGGTAGGTGGATCATCGAATAATTCGCCTCGAGATCATAAAGCGCAAGCATACAAAGCTGCCCCAAAACTGGTCGAGACTGAGACTCCGATACAATTGCTACATCTGTTCCTTTTCCGATCCCATTCAATTTTAGAACCCGACGAAAGCTTGCAACCCATTTGCCTTCTGTAATTTCCTGTAGCACGAACTATCTCCTTTATGTTCAAATATTAACTTACTAAACCAATTAGTAAAGTAATTTTTTAAAACCATCCACCCCTGACAAAAGATTAGCACTAAAGCCTTCGGTAAAACTGTATGGATATCAGGGTATGGATCTGACGAAATGATATGCACAAAACTTGGTATCAGTACAAAAGAGGTATCCTTTGCCCCAATAAGAAAAGGCCTGCAGGCCTGTAATTCCACGACCCAATCTACCCCACACTAATAGTTATCCAATTATTGTAAATAAAATCAACTTTAAGTAATTTTTTTATTCCATCGTTACGGCAAGGTGACTAAAGGCCACCGATGCAGAAAAGAGCCATATGTGCAACAGCTCTGGCACTGTGGTAATCACCGAATTCCGCCGTAGCATCCTTGCCGGCGTACATTCTAGCGATTCCTGCACCACCAGGGTGATGGGGAGCCCACTCGGTAATGTCGTAAACTTTGCCTGAGATGATGACCCAACAGTCATCTTTGTTGTTGTGCTGAGCGACCTCTTCGCGCGTGACACGGCGTGTTCCATCAGCTGGGCTAGCCGGCGTCCAGAGCTTCTGCGTGATCGCAGCGTGGTCGGCCTTGGCAGCCCGGCGGAAGTCCCATGGTCCCAATTTCTTGGGAGGTAATTTAGTGCCAATGTCGCGGGCGTCATACGCATAGATCCAGTCGTCATTTTCGCCACCGCGTTTGTCGTGGGCAAAGGCGGGACTCACACGCTCGTCGAGCCCTTCGAGCAGCGCCTTCTGCTCTTTGGTGTCTCTGGCCCGTAAATGCTCGAAAGCGAATTTGGAGCCGAGTTGAAAACGGGTGGCGCGGTAGTGCCGGACACGTTCGTAGTGCAATAACGCTGTTGCCACGTCCTGGTCGTGCAGGGCGAAAGCGCTGGAGAGCGCAGCGGCGTCCTCGAAGGATTGCGCCGCACCCTGACCAAATGTTGGAAGCATCGGATGTGCTGCATCGCCCAGCAGACAGACGCGGCCCTGTACCCAGGTATCGAGCGCATCTCGATCATAGAGGCCCCACTTGGTTGGGCTAACGATGGCCCCAGCCAGCGCGACGAGGTTGTCATGGTTGGGGTTTCCAGTGAACGCCTCATCGACCTCACGAATGATTTCCTCCTGGCTGACTGAAAACCAGTCGCCTTCCTCCTGCTCAAAC
>Ga0209816_1000493_pt1 | contig 31101 bp, 41 predicted proteins | sample CoawatmetaG01DNA_FD_187509 | JGI IMG/M metagenome (GOLD analysis project Ga0209816, IMG submission 187509) | Marine microbial communities from the West Antarctic Peninsula - Coastal water metaG017-DNA (SPAdes) (version 2) | ecosystem: Environmental > Aquatic > Marine > Coastal ...
GCTGTTTTGGTTCATTGCTGCGGCTGGCAGCCGAACCGGCAAGGTAGAACAGATATGATTGTGCGGAAGGAAAGAGGCTGCACGCTCTACCGCACAGCCTCTTGACCTGAGAACTCCCATGTGAGGGGCCGGCGAACCGACCCCTTCTTTTTGTCCATCGAAATGCGAGGGCTCAGCCCTGCACTTCGACCATATGCTGGACCTTGCGGATCATGCCGCGCACTTCGGGGCTGTCTTCCAGCTCCGAGACCTTGTGCATCTTGTTGAGGCCAAGGCCGATCAGCGTCGCGCGCTGATCCTTCGTGCGGCGGATCGGCGAACCGGTCTGCTTGATCTTGATCGTCGCCATGTCGCGTTACTCCGTGACGGCCGCTGCGTCCGCCTCGGCGGTCTGCGAACCACCGCGGCCGAGCAGGTCGGCGATCTTCTTGCCACGACGCTGTGCGACCGACTTCGGCGAAGTCTGCTCACCCAGCGCTTCGAACGTGGCGCGGATCATGTTGTAGGGGTTCGACGTGCCGACCGACTTGGTCACGACGTCCGCGACGCCGAGCGATTCGAAGATCGCGCGCATCGGACCGCCGGCGATGATGCCGGTGCCCTGCGGCGCCGAGCGCAGCGTCACGCGACCGGCACCGAAGTGGCCGTTGCCGTCATGATGCAGCGTGCGGCCGTCCTTCAGCGGAACGCGAACCATCGCCTTCTTCGCCGATGCGGTCGCCTTCGAAATGGCTTCCGGCACTTCGCGTGCCTTGCCATGACCGAAGCCGACGCGGCCCTTGCCGTCGCCCACGACGACCAGCGCTGCGAAGCCGAAGCGCTTGCCGCCCTTCACCGTCTTCGAGACGCGGTTGATGTGGACCAGCTTCTCGATCAGCTCTTCGCCGCCGTCGTCCTGGCCACCACGACGATCGTCGCGACGACCGCCACGGCCGCCGTCACGGCCACCGCGATTGCCGCCCGGACCACCGGGACCACGACCGCCGCCACGGCCGCCACGAGGACCGCGACCACCGCCCGGACCGCCGAAGCCGCCCTGGCCCTGCTGCGCGTCCTGGGGCGCGCCTTCAGCCGCTGCGGGCTGCACGTTGTTTTCGTCAGCCATCGTCAGAACTCCAATCCGGCTTCACGCGCGGCTTCCGCCAGCGCCTTGACACGGCCGTGGAACAGGAAGCCGCCGCGATCGAACACGACCTGCGTCACGCCCGCTGCCTTCGCCGCTTCCGCCACGCGGGTGCCGACTGCGGTCGCTGCCGCAATGTTAGCGCCCGAGGTGCCGCGCACGTCCTTTTCCAGCGTCGAGGCCGACGCGACGGTCTTGCCGGCGACGTCGTCGATGACCTGGGCATAGATGTGCTTGCCCGAGCGATGGACCGACAGCCGCGGACGGGTGCCGGCACGCGCCTTCAGCGCGGTACGATTGCGCCGACGGCGCTTCGCGAACAGAGAAAGACCCTTGGTCATTACTTCTTCTTCCCTTCCTTGCGGAAGATGAACTCGCCGTCGTACTTGATGCCCTTGCCCTTGTACGGCTCCGGCTTGCGCCAGCGGCGGATCTCGGCGGCCAGCTGGCCGACCTTCTGCTTGTCCGCGCCGCTGATCTCGACGGTGGTGGCGTCCGGCGTCTTCACCTCGATGCCTTCCGGCACGTCGATGTTGACGTCGTGGCTGTAGCCAAGCTGCAGCTTCAGGGTACGACCCTGCGCCGCGGCGCGATAGCCGACGCCGGTGATGAGCAGCTTCTTGGTGAAGCCGTCGGTGACGCCCGTCACCAGGTTCTGCACCATCGTGCGCTGCATGCCCCAGAAGGCGCGGGCGCGCTTGGTGTCGTTGGCCGGCTGCACCGAGATGCCGCCGTCTTCGAGCGTGTAGCTGATCTCGTCACGCAGCGGCATGGTGAGGGTGCCCTTGGGGCCCTTCACGCTGATGATGCCGTCGTTGATCGTCGGGGTCACGCCCGCCGGTACGGTGACCGGCTTCTTACCGATGCGGCTCATCAGAACACCTCCGCGAGCACTTCGCCACCGACGTTCTGCTCACGCGCTTCCGCGTCCGAGAGAACGCCACGCGGCGTCGAGACGATGGTGATGCCGAGGCCGTTGCGGACGCGCGGGAGTTCCTGCGAGCCGGAATAGACGCGGCGGCCGGGCTTCGAGACGCGCGCGACGTGCTTGATCGCCGGCTGGCCTTCGAAATACTTCAGCTCGATGCGGACGCCGGCGGCCGGGCCCATCTGTTCGTCGCTGTAGCCACGGATGTAGCCTTCGCGCTGCAGCACGTCGAGGACGCGCAGACGCAGCTTCGACGCGGGCGAAAGGACGCTGTCCTTCTTCGCGCGCTGGCCGTTGCGGATGCGGGTGAGCAAATCACCCAAGGGATCGGTCACTGCCATGATAAATCCTTACCAGCTCGACTTGGTCAGGCCGGGGATCATGCCCTTGTTGGCCAGATCACGCAGCATCACGCGAGCAAGACGGAACTTGCGATAATATGCACGCGGACGACCGGTGATCTCGCAGCGGTTGCGGATACGGGTCGGGTTCGCGTTGCGCGGCAGTTCCGCCATCTTGAGGCGAGCGATCAGACGCTCGTTCTCGTCCAGGCTCTTGTCGTTTGCCTGGGCCTTCAGCTTCGCAAGCTTGGGAGCGTACTGCTTTACCAGCTTCTTGCGACGCTCGTTCTTGTTGATCGAACTCAGTTTCGCCATGGACTTAAGCTCTCTTCCTTACTTCAGGGAAGCCAGACCGCTCACGCGGCCTGCTTCTGCTGCTCAGCCTCGGGCTGAGGGAACGGGAAGCCGAACAGGCGGAGCAGCTCGCGCGCCTCGTCGTCCGTCTTCGCGGTGGTGGTGACGATCACGTCCATGCCGCGCACCTTGTCGATGCGGTCATAGTTGATCTCGGGGAAAATGATCTGTTCCTTGATGCCGCAGGCATAGTTGCCGCGACCGTCGAAGGACTTGGGGTTCAGACCACGGAAGTCGCGCACGCGGGGCAGCGCGATCGTGATGAAACGGTCCAAGAACTCGTACATGCGCTCGCGACGCAGCGTCACCTTGACGCCGATCGGCATGCCTTCACGCAGCTTGAACTGCGCGATCGACTTCTTGGCCTTGGTGATCACCGGCTTCTGGCCCGCGATCAGCTCCATTTCCGACGCGGCCTGATCGACACGCTTCTTGTCCTGGGTCGCTTCGCCAACGCCCATGTTCAGCACGATCTTCTCGATCCGGGGGATCTCGTTGACGTTCTTGTAGCCGAACTTCTCGACCATCGCCTTGATGATCGTGTCTTCGTAAATGCCCTTCATCCGGGGCTTGTAGGCATCAGCCATCGATCTTCTCCCCGGACTTCACGGCCACGCGGACCTTCTTGCCGTCCTGCGTCTCGAAACGGACGCGGGTGGGCTTGCCGTCGGCGGTCACGTGCGCGACCTTCGAGATGTGCATCGGCGCTTCGGTGCGCTCCAGGCCACCCTGCGGGTTCGCCTGGGTCGGCTTGCGGTGACGGGTCGCGACGTTAACGCCCTCGACCACGACCTTGCCGTCCTTCGGCATGGCGACGGTCACGGTGCCGGTCTTGCCCTTGTCCTTGCCGGACAGGACGATGACGCGATCGCCCTTCTTGATCTTCGCGGCGGCCATTACAGCACCTCCGGCGCCAGAGAGATGATCTTCATGTGCTTCTTGCCACGCAGCTCGCGCACGACCGGGCCGAAGATACGGGTGCCGATCGGCTCCTCGTTCTTGTTGACCAGGACGGCGGCGTTGCCGTCGAAGCGGATGGTCGAACCATCGGCACGATGAATGTCCTTGGCGGTGCGAACGATGACCGCGCGATGCACGTCACCCTTCTTCACCTTGCCGCGGGGCTGCGCTTCCTTGATCGACACGACGATGATGTCGCCGACCGATGCCGTGCGGCGCTTCGAGCCACCCAGCACCTTGATGCACTGCACCCGCTTCGCGCCGCTGTTGTCAGCGACGTCGAGATTGGATTGCATCTGGATCATTGATCCATTTCCTTCTCGTCAATGGGGTGGATACCGACCCAACCCCGCCTAAAACAATGACCCCGGCGCAGCGGACTGCACCGGGGGAGCGGCCCTGTAACCGCTCCGCTGGCAGGACGCAAGCCCTGCCCTTGCCATCCGCCGGCACGATGGCCGGCGGCGTGACTTATGCGTCGACGTCGACCCGTTCCGGCGTCGCATGGGTGTTCACCCGATCGATCACCTTCCAGGTCTTCAGCTTCGAGATCGGCGCAGTCTCTTCGATGCGCACGGTCTCGCCCTGCTTGTACTCATTCGCCTCGTCATGGGCGTGGTACTTCTTCGAACGGCGGATGATCTTGCCGTAGAGCGGGTGCTTCACCTTACGCTCGACGTTCACAACCACCGTCTTGTCGCCCTTGTCGGAGACGATCAGTCCGGTCAGCACGCGCTTCGGCATGTGCTAATTCCTTACTTGGCGGCCGCGGCGCGGGTGCGCTGCGACTGCAGGGTCTTGATCCGCGCGATGTCGCGACGGACTTCACGCACGCGGCTCGACTTTTCGAGCTGGTTCGTCGCCGCCTGGAAGCGGAGGTTGAACTGCTCGCGCTTCAGCTGGCCGAGGTTCTCGGCGAGCTGATCGTCGCTCTGGCTGACGAAATCGGTCTTGGCCATCTTACTCGCCTCCGAGGTGCGAGGTGTCGCCCAGGCGGGCAACGACCTTGGTCTTGATCGGGAGCTTCATCGCGGCGCGCTCGAACGCCTCCGCGGCGATCTTGCCCTCGACGCCGTCCAGCTCGAACAGGATCCGGCCCGGCTTGACGCGGGCGGCCCAGAATTCCGGCGAACCCTTACCCGAGCCCATGCGGACTTCGGCAGGCTTCGACGAGACCGGCACGTCCGGGAACACGCGGATCCACAACCGGCCCTGACGGCGGATGTGACGCGTGATCGCGCGGCGGGCCGCTTCGATCTGACGGGCGGTGATCCGGTCCGGCTCCATCGCCTTCAGGCCGTACGACCCGAAGTTCAGGCTGGTGCCGCCCTTTGCATCGCCATGGATGCGGCCCTTGAAGGCCTTGCGGAATTTGGTGCGCTTTGGCTGCAACATGGTGTGTCAGTCCTTAACGACGGTCGTCACGAGCCGGACGGACGCCGGAGGTCTGAGCCTCCATCATCAGCCGGTCGGTCGCCATCGGGTCATGGCCGAGGATCTCGCCCTTGAAGACCCAGACCTTCACGCCGCACACGCCATAGGACGTGTGGGCTTCGGCCTCGGCATAGTCGATGTTCGCGCGCAGCGTGTGCAGCGGAACGCGACCTTCACGATAGCTCTCGGTACGAGCGATCTCGGCGCCGCCAAGACGGCCACCGCACATCACCTTGATGCCATCGGCACCCAGGCGCATCGCCGACTGCACCGCGCGCTTCATGGCGCGGCGGAAGGCGATACGACGCTCGAGCTGGTCGGCGATGCCCTGCGCGACGAGGCGCGCGTCGATTTCCGGCTTGCGGATTTCGACGATGTTCAGCGACACGTCCGACTTGGTCATCGCGCCGAGCGTCTTGCGCAGCTTTTCGATGTCCGAGCCCTTCTTGCCGATGATCACACCGGGACGGGCAGCGAAGATCGAGATGCGGCACAGCTTGGCCGGACGCTCGATCACCACCTTCGAGATCGCCGCCTGCGGCAGCGTCTTCACGATGTACTGGCGGATCTTCAGATCCTCCAGCAGCAGCTGGCCATAGTCATGGCCCTCGGCGAACCAGCGGCTGTCCCAGGTCCGGTTGATCTGGAGCCGCATGCCGATCGGGTTGCTCTTGTGACCCATTATGCTTCTTCCTGCTCGCGCACGACGATGCGCAGACGGCTGAACGGCTTCAGGATGCGGGTGGACTTGCCACGGCCGCGGGTCGCGAAGCGCTTCATGGTGATCGACTTGCCGACCGACGCCTCGGCGACGACGAGCGCGTCGACGTCGAGGTTGTGGTTGTTCTCGGCATTGGCGATGGCCGAAGCCAGGACCTTGCGCGCGTCGACCGCCATCGCCTTCGTCGAGAAGGAGAGGATGTTCATCGCATCGCCGGCCTTCTTGCCGCGGATGAGGCCAGCGACCAGGTTCAGCTTCTGCGCCGAGCCACGGATCTGGGTGCCGACCGACAGGGCTTCCTTGTCGCCGACCTTACGGGGGGATGCAGGCTTGCTCATCAGCGCTTGCCCTTCTTGTCAGCGGCGTGACCTGGGAAGTAGCGCGTCGGCGCAAACTCACCCAGCTTCATGCCGACCATGTCTTCATTGACCGACACCGGCACGAACTTGCGGCCGTTGTAGACGTTGAACGTGAGGCCGACGAACGACGGCAGGATGGTGGAACGACGCGACCAGGTCTTGATCGGCGCGCGGCCACCGGCATCCTGCGCGGTTTCCGCCTTCTTCAGAAGGCTCAGTTCGACGAACGGGCCCTTCCAGACTGAACGAGCCATGGTTTAGCCCTTCCTCTTGGTCGAATGACGCGACCGGATGATCATCTTGTCGGTCGACTTGTTGTGACGGGTGCGCGCACCCTTCGTCGGCTTGCCCCAAGGCGTGACCGGATGACGGCCGCCCGAGGTCCGGCCTTCACCACCGCCGTGCGGGTGGTCGACCGGGTTCTTCGCGACACCGCGGGTCAGCGGCCGCTTGCCCATCCAGCGCGAACGACCGGCCTTGCCCAGGTTCTGGTTCTGGTTGTCCGGGTTCGACACCGCACCGACCGTCGCCATGCACTCGCCACGGATGTAGCGCTGCTCGCCCGAGTTCAGGCGGACGATGACCATGCCGCGGTCACGACCGACGACCTGCACGTAGGTGCCGGCCGAACGGGCGATCTGGCCGCCCTTGCCCGGCTTCATCTCCACGTTGTGGACGATGGTGCCGACGGGGACCTGACCGATCTCCATCGCGTTGCCCGGCTTGGTGTCCGTCTTCTTGGCGGCGATGATCTTGTCGCCCGGTGCCAGACGCTGCGGCGCGATGATGTAGGCCAGCTCTTCGTCGGCATACTTCACCAGCGCGATGAACGCCGTGCGGTTGGGGTCATATTCGAGCCGCTCGACAGTGCCCTCGACGTCCCACTTGCGACGCTTGAAGTCGACGTAGCGGTACTTCTGCTTGTGACCGCCGGCGATGCCGCGCGAGGTCACATGGCCCTTGTTGTTGCGACCGCCGCTCTTGCGCTTGCCTTCGGTAAGCGCCTTGACCGGCTTGCCCTTCCACAGGGAGGACTTGTCGACGAGGACGAGGCCGCGCTGCGCGGGCGTCGTCGGGTTGTAATGCTTGAGTGCCATGACCCTTAGATCCCCGTCGTCACGTCGATGGACTGGCCGTCCTTCAGGGTGACAATGGCCTTCTTCATGTCGGAGCGCTGGTACGGAGCGCCCTTCCACTTCTTGGTCTTGCCCTTCTGGACGATCGTGTTCACGCCGGTCACGGTGACGTCGAAGAGCGCTTCGACGGCAGCCTTGATCTGCGGCTTGGTCGCATCGCCTGCGACCTTGAAGACGACGGCGTTATGCTCGGAGAGCAACGTCGCCTTTTCGGTGATGTGCGGCGCGACGATCACGTCATAATGACGGTTGTCGACGGCCTTCTGCTGCTTAGCCATTGAAGCGAGCCTCCAGCTTTTCGACCGCCGCGCGGGTCAGCACCAGCGTGTCAGCCTTCAGGATGTCATAGACGTTGGCACCGGCCGACGGCAGGACGTTGATGCCGTGCAGGTTGCCGGCGGCCAGCGCGAAGCTCGTCTCGACGGCGTCGCCGTCGATCACCAGCGCGGTCTTGCCGAAGCCGACCTTGGCGAGATCGCCGACCAGCGTCTTCGTCTTGCCGTTCTCCACCGCCAGGCTGTCCATGACGATCAGCGAGCCGGCCTTCGCATGGCTCGACAGAGCCATCTTGAGACCGAGGGCGCGGATCTTCTTGTTCAGCGACGGATTGAAGTCGCGGACGCGGGCGCCGTGCGCCTTACCACCACCAACGAACACCGGAGCGCGGCGATCGCCGTGACGGGCCACACCGCCGCCCTTCTGGCGACCGAGCTTCTTACCCGAACGGGCGACATCGGCGCGCTCGCGCGTGCCACGTGCCGTCTCGCGACGCTTTTCCAGCTGCCAGGTCACGACGCGGTGCAGGATGTCGGCGCGCGGATCGAGGCCGAAGACCTCGTCGTTGAGCTCGACGTCCGCCGCAGCGGTGCCGGCGAAGGATTGAACCTTGACCTTCACGTTCAGCCCTCCTGGCCGTCGGTCGCTTCCGGCGCGCTCGTCTCAGCGGGCGTGTCGGCGGCGGTGTTGCTGTTGGCAGCCTGCTTCAGGCTGGCGGGATACGGGGTGTCGGCGTGCGCCTTCACCTTGACGGCGTCCTTCACGAACAGCCAGCCACCCTTCGAACCGGGCACCGAGCCCTTCACGAAGATCAGGCCGCGCTCGACGTCGGTGCCGACGACTTCCAGGTTCTGCTGGGTGCGGTTCTTGTCGCCCATGTGACCGGCCATCTTCTTGTTCTTGAAGACGCGGCCCGGATCCTGACGGTTACCCGTCGAACCGTGCGAACGGTGGCTGACCGAGACGCCGTGCGTCGCGCGCAGACCGCCGAAGTTCCAGCGCTTCATGGCGCCGGCAAAGCCCTTACCCTGGGTACGACCCTGAATGTCGACCAGCTGGCCGGCAACGAAGTGGTCGGCCGACAGTTCGGCGCCGACGTCGAGGAGGTTGTCCTCGGTCACGCGGAACTCGCAGACGACCGCCTTGGGCTCGACTTCGGCCTTGCCGAAGTGGCCGCGCTGCGGCTTGGCGACATTCTTGGCCTTGGCGACGCCAGCACCGAGCTGGACGGCGGTGTAGCCATCACGATCCATTTCGCGACGGGCGACGACCTGAACGCCTTCAAGCTGCAGGACGGTGACGGGCACGTGGCGGCCGTCGTCCTGAAACAGGCGGGTCATCCCCATTTTCTTCGCGATCACGCCGGTACGCATGATCCTGCACTCCTTTTACAGAGGCACGCCGGGACCATTCCCGAACGTGCGTGCGACCCTTCCGAAGAAGGATCATCCAACCCGTGTGTAACTGCGTCGGCCCCGTCCCGGGCTGGATGCCCCCGTTGCCGGGGACGTGACGGGAGACGCTGGCCCGGCTCCGTAGAGCCGGCGGTATCTCGTGTCTGTCAGGGGCCCCACGAGGCGGGGTTCCTAACCGGCTGCCACCGCATCACGCGGAAAACAGCAAACCCGCGGGACTCACGTCGACCGCGGGGATGCGGGCCATTACGCCAGCTTGATCTCGACGTCAACGCCAGCGGCGAGGTCGAGCTTCATCAGCGCATCGACCGTCTGCGGGGTCGGCTGCACGATGTCGAGCATGCGCTTGTAGGTGCGCACTTCGAACTGCTCGCGCGACTTCTTGTCGATGTGCGGGCCGCGGTTGACGGTGAACTTCTCGATGCGGGTCGGCAGCGGAATCGGGCCGCGGATGAGCGCGCCGGTGCGACGCGCGGTGTCGGCGATATCGCCGGTCGCCTGGTCGAGAACGCGATGGTCGAACGCCTTGAGGCGAATACGGATGTTGCTGTCCATGATCCCTACCGATGCGAGGAGCACGACCCCGGCCGTCTCCACCGCGGTGATGCGGAGGACTCGTGCCGCAGGTGCTGGACCGGCGGGATGAGATCCCACTGAAACAGCGGGACGACGAGAAAGAGCCGAAACTCAATAAAACTGAAGGGCGGCCCAATACGGCGGCCCTCATAAAAAGGCAACAGCCCGACTCTCCTTTTTTGGGAGAGCCGGGCTGCTGCTGTTCCGGTCGGCGCGGGGAAGACCCCGCCCCGTCTGGTTCTTACTTGTCGATCGCGCTCACGACGCCCGCGCCGACGGTACGACCGCCCTCACGGATGGTGAAGCGCTGGCCGACGTCCATGGCGATCGGCGCGATCAGCTTGATGCCGAGCGCGATGTTGTCGCCAGGCATGACCATCTCGGTGCCCTCGGGCAGCTCGACGGTGCCGGTCACGTCCGTGGTACGGAAGTAGAACTGCGGACGATAGTTCGCGAAGAACGGGGTGTGACGGCCGCCTTCTTCCTTCGACAGCACGTACACTTCCGACTTGAAGTCGGTGTGCGGCTTGATCGAACCCGGCTTGCAGAGCACCTGGCCACGCTCGACTTCGTCACGAGCGACGCCACGGATCAGCGCGCCGACGTTGTCACCCGCCTGGCCCTGGTCGAGCAGCTTGCGGAACATTTCGACGCCGGTGACGGTGGTCTTGCGGACTTCCGGGTGGATGCCGACGATTTCGACTTCTTCACCAACCTTGATGATGCCGGTTTCGACACGGCCGGTGACCACGGTGCCGCGACCCGAGATCGAGAACACGTCTTCGATCGGCATCATGAACGGCTTGTCGAGCGGACGCTCCGGCTGCGGGATGTAGTCGTCGACGGCGGCCATCAGCTCGAGCACGGCTTCCTTGCCGAACTTGTCGTTCGAACCCGACAGCGCGCAGGTCGCCGAACCCTTGATGACGGGGATGTCGTCGCCCGGGAATTCGTACGAGCTGAGCAGCTCGCGGATTTCCAGCTCGACCAGCTCGAGGATTTCCTCGTCGTCGACCAGGTCGACCTTGTTCATGAACACGACCATCGCCGGCACGCCGACCTGACGGGCAAGCAGGATGTGCTCGCGGGTCTGCGGCATCGGGCCGTCGGTCGAGGACACGACCAGGATCGCGCCGTCCATCTGGGCGGCACCGGTGATCATGTTCTTCACGTAGTCGGCGTGACCCGGGCAGTCGACGTGCGCATAGTGACGGTTGGCCGTCTCATACTCGACGTGCGCGGTCGAGATGGTGATGCCGCGAGCGCGCTCTTCCGGAGCCTTGTCGATGTTTTCGAAATCGACCTTTTCCGACAGACCCTGGTCGGCCAGCACCTTCGTGATCGCTGCGGTCAGCGAGGTCTTGCCATGGTCGACGTGACCAATGGTGCCGATGTTGAGGTGCGGCTTGTTCCGCTCGAATTTTGCCTTAGCCATTTTCCTACCTTCTGATTCGAATTCGGTGCCGCCGGGGGGCTACGCGAACGCGGCCCTTTAGCGGGAGTTTGTGGGTAATGCCAGCCCCTCGTGGGAGAGGCCGACCGGGGAGTAAATCCCCAGTCGTCGGACGGGCTCGACTGCGTCGCCCCGCCGGCCGGCCTTGCGGCGACTTAGGGCCAAGCGTGCTTGGCCCTATGCGCCTCAGGCCATCTTCGCCTTCACTTCGTCTGCGACGTTCTGCGGCACTTCGTCATAGTGCGAGAACTGCATCGAGTAGCTGGCGCGGCCCTGCGTGAACGAGCGCAGCGAGTTCACGTAGCCGAACATGTTCGCCAGCGGGACCATCGCGGTCACCGCCTGCGCGTTGCCGCGCGTGTCGGTGCCCTGGATCTGGCCACGACGCGAGTTCATGTCGCCGATGACGTCGCCCAGATAGTCCTCAGGGGTAACGACCTCGACCTTCATGACCGGCTCGAGCAGCGTGATGCCCGCCTTCTGGGCGCCTTCACGCATCGCACCGCGCGCGGTGATTTCGAACGCCAGCGCCGACGAGTCGACGTCGTGGTACGCGCCGTCATACAGCGTGATGTCGAAGTCGATGATCGGGAAGCCGACCAGCGAACCCGTGGCCGCCGTCTCGCGGAAGCCCTTTTCGATCGCAGGGATATATTCGCGCGGAATGTTACCGCCCTTGATCTCGTCCTTGAAGACGATGCCCGCGCCACGCTCGCCCGGCGTCAGCTTCACCTTCACGCGACCGAACTGACCGGTGCCGCCCGACTGCTTCTTGTGCGTGTAGTCGATATCCACGGCCTTCTTGAGGTATTCGCGATACGCCACCTGCGGCGCACCGACGTTTGCCTCGACCTTGAACTCGCGCTTCATGCGGTCGACGAGAATCTCGAGGTGGAGTTCGCCCATCCCCTTGATGATCGTCTGGCCCGATTCGTGATCGGTCGACACGCGGAACGAGGGATCCTCGGCAGCCAGGCGGTTGAGCGCGATGCCCATCTTTTCCTGGTCGGCCTTGGTCTTCGGCTCCACCGACAGCTCGATGACCGGCTCGGGGAATTCCATGCGCTCCAGGATGATCGGGTGCGCCGGATCGCAAAGCGTGTCGCCCGTCGTCGTTTCCTTGAGACCCGCCAGCGCGACGATGTCGCCCGCACGCGCCTCTTCGATGTCCTCACGCGAATTCGCGTGCATGAGGAGCATACGGCCGATCTTTTCCTTCTTGTCCTTCACCGAGTTCAGGTAGCCGCCCTTGACCAGGACGCCCGAATAGATGCGCGCGAAGGTGAGCGAGCCGACGAACGGATCGTTCATGATCTTGAACGCCAGCGCCGAGAACGGCGCGTCGTCCGACGACGGACGCTCGTCCGGCGTTTCGCCGTCCAACTTCACGCCGTTGATCGCCGGCACGTCGAGCGGGCTCGGCAGATAGTCGACGACCGCGTCGAGCAGGGGCTGCACGCCCTTGTTCTTGAACGCCGAGCCGCAGACGACCGGCACGAACGCCATCGACAGCGTACCCTTGCGGATCAGCGCCTTCAGCGTCTTCGTGTCGGGCTCGTTGCCCTCGAGGTACGCTTCCATCGCCTCGTCGTCCTGCTCGACGGCGAGTTCGATCAGGTCGTTGCGGTACTTCGCCGCCTTCTCGACCATGTCGGCCGGGATGTCCTGATATTCGAACTTCGCGCCGAGCGATTCCTCGAGCCAGATGATCGCGCGGTTCTCAACCAGGTCGACCAGGCCCTTGAAGCCGCCCTCGACACCGATCGGCAGATACAGCACGGCCGGCTTCGCACCGAGACGCTCGATGATCGAGTTCACGCAGAAATAGAAGTCGGCGCCGGTACGGTCGAGCTTGTTGACGAAGCACATGCGCGGCACGCCGTACTTGTCGGCCTGACGCCACACGGTTTCCGACTGCGGTTCGACGCCGGCAACGCCGTCGAAGCACGCGACCGCGCCGTCGAGGACGCGCAGCGAACGCTCGACTTCGATGGTGAAGTCGACGTGGCCCGGCGTGTCGATGATGTTGATCAGGTGCTCAGGGCCCTGACCCTCTTCGGCCTTCCACTTGCAGGTGGTGGCGGCCGACGTGATCGTGATCCCGCGCTCCTGCTCCTGCTCCATCCAGTCCATCGTCGCGGTGCCTTCGTGCACTTCGCCGATCTTGTAGGACTTGCCGGTGTAATAGAGGATGCGCTCGGTCGTGGTCGTCTTGCCGGCGTCGATGTGCGCCATGATGCCGATATTGCGATAGCGCTCGAGCGGATGGCTGCGGGCCATGATCGTGATTTCCTTAGAGATATGGGGAGCGCAGCTTTCGCCGGCTCCCCATGATATAGTTTAAAAGCGGTGCGCTTCCAAGCCTTACCAGCGGTAGTGCGAGAACGCCCGGTTCGCTTCCGCCATGCGGTGCGTGTCTTCGCGCTTCTTCACCGCGTTGCCGCGGTTGTTGGCGGCGTCCATCAGCTCGCCCGAGAGGCGGGCCGACATGGTGTTCTCGCTGCGGGCACGCGCCGCGGCGATGAGCCAGCGGATCGCGAGCGCCTGGGCGCGCTCCGGACGAACCTCGACGGGGACCTGATAGGTCGCACCGCCGACGCGGCGCGAGCGCACTTCGATGCCCGGCTTGATGTTGTTCAGCGCGTCGTGGAACACGCCGATCGGCTCGCGCTTCGCGCGCTGCTCGACGGTTTCCAGAGCACCGTAGACGATGAGTTCTGCGACGGACTTCTTGCCGTCCAGCATCACCGAATTCATGAACTTCGACAGAACCTCATCCCCGAACTTGGGATCAGGCAGGATGACCCGCTTTTCGGGACGACGACGACGTGCCATTTCAAAAACCTTTCAAACTTCAGCCTTCTGGACGAGCCTCTCGGGAGGCCGACCGGCTTACTTCGGACGCTTGGCGCCGTACTTGGAGCGGGACTGGCGACGATCCTTGACGCCCTGCGTGTCGAGCACGCCGCGCAGGACGTGGTAGCGCACGCCGGGAAGATCGCGCACACGGCCGCCGCGGATGAGCACCACCGAGTGCTCCTGCAGGTTGTGGCCTTCGCCCGGGATGTACGAAATGACTTCGCGGCTGTTGGTCAGGCGAACCTTGGCCACCTTGCGAAGCGCCGAGTTCGGCTTCTTCGGGGTCGTCGTGTAGACGCGGGTGCAGACGCCGCGCTTCTGCGGGTTCTGCTCCATCGCAGGGACCTTCGACTTGGCCTTCTGCGGGTCGCGGCCCTTGCGGACCAGCTGGTTGATCGTCGGCATGAAGCCTTCACCTCGTATATGGGTTACTTTGCTGGAGCCATCACAGCACTTCGGAATACAAAAAGGGACGCGGACGGCGAAACGCCACCCCGGCCCCACAACTTTTGCATCCAGCAATGTTCAAGCTTGCCCACCGGATCGCTCCGATGGAACGGGCGGGCCTATACGCAGAGTCGGGCCGGCGGTCAATCCAGGGCGGTCCGGCCACGCTACCGTACGGGCATGATGACGCCTTAACCACGCGGCAACCGGTCCCGGTGCAGAACGCGCCCATGCCGCCGTTTCGTCCTGCCCCCCCCCCATGCCGGTCGCGGCGCTTGCGAGCGCGGCGGTGGTGGCGGGCCTGTTGCCCGATACCGGCTGGAGCGACGCTTTGGCCTTGCTGGCCATCACCGCCGCGCTGTTCGCCGCGCACGAACGCCGCCATCGCGATATGGCGATCGCCGCGGCGTTGGGCGTCGCCTTGTCCCCGGCGGGGCTGCTCCTGGCGCCGCTATGCCTGGGCCTCGCCATCGGCCGCGGCGCGATCCGACACCTGCCCGTGGCTGCCGTCATCGGGCTGCTGGTCGCCACCCGCCTGCCATGGAACGCGCCGGCCGCTCAGCTGCCGAATCTGGCGACGCTTCCCGCAGCATGGCCGACAAGCCTCGCTTTGGTCGCCGCAATCGGCGTCGGCACGAGTGCGTGGCTGACGGCCCGCGGCACGATCACCCGTCCGGCCGCCGTGTTCGCCGAAGCCCGCTTAGGGATCGTCGTGCTGGCCATGCTCCTGCCACTGCCGCCGGGCGTGCTCGGCTTCGTGGTGATGGTCCTTGCCCTCCCCCTGCCGACCCCCATCCGGTGCCAAGCAGCGAACGACAATATCGTCGTGCGCCGCCCGATCCGCCTCGCCGCCTGACGCATTCGGCCCGCGCGGCGTCTTTCGTCACACGAGCCGCTTGCGGTTTCGCCCGGACAGCGCTAGAGGCCGCCCCCGGCTGCAGGAGTGTAGCTCAGTTGGTAGAGCATCGGTCTCCAAAACCGAGGGCCCACGGTTCGAGTCCGTGCACTCCTGCCAGTTCGCCACGTAACGGCGAACACGCGCATCGCGACGAACTCTTCGAAAAATAAGACTGACAGATGAATGATCTGTCATAATCCTTGACGAAGGTTGTTTACGCCGCCGTCGGTCGTCCCTACACGCGCCCGCATCATGGATGAAGCGACCCGCCACACCCTCGTCATTGCGATTATCGCGGTTCTGCTTCTGATCGGCACGCCGGTGCTCGTCCTGAAGTTGCGCAAGCGCAAGCGGGACAAGCTGCGGCGGCGCGGGATCAAACGCTACGGCCATTGATCGCGTGAGGCAGGCGGGCCGCCCTTGCGTTCGGCGCCCCGTACGGCTATTTGCGCAGGCCATCCGACAGCTGAGGACGGGCAGCGCCGGTTTCCCATCACGGGAAAGCGGCGGAAGGCTCATGCCCCGGCGGTACGGATTTTCGTGATTCCAGCGGGTTTCTGAGAAAAACAGTGGCAAAGACGACCCCCATCGAATTCATCCGCCAGGTCCAGGCCGAAACCAAGAAGGTGGTCTGGCCGACCCGGCGCGAGACGATCATGACGGGCGTCATGGTGGTCATCATGACGACCATCCTCGCGCTGTTCTTCCTGGGCGTTGATACGTTCTTCAACGCGGTCGTCCAGGCGCTGCTCAAGCTCGCGAAGTAAAGGTTCAGGCAATGGCGCGCTGGTACATCATTCACGCCTATTCGGGCTTCGAGGGCAAGGTTCGCGACGCGATCATGGCAGAGGCGACGCGCCTCGGCCTGGAGCAGCTGGTCGAGCAGATCGAAGTGCCGACCGAGACGGTCACGGAAGCCCGTCGCGGCAAGAAGATCGCGGTCGAGCGCAAGTTCATGCCGGGCTATGTGCTCGCCAAGCTGAACATGAACGACGACGTCTATCACCTCGTCAAGAACACGCCCAAGGTCACCGGCTTCCTCGGCAGCATGGGCAAGCCGCAGGCGATCAGCGAGGCGGAAGCCGCCCGCATGCTCAACAGCAAGGAAGAAGCGGCCGCCGCGCCCAAGACCAAGATCAAGGTCGATTATGAGATCGGCGATGCGGTCAAGGTGCTCGAGGGTCCGTTCGCGAGCTTCAACGGCGTCGTCGAGGAGCTCGATTTCGACAAGGCGAAGGTCAAGGTGTCGGTGTCGATCTTCGGCCGCGCGACCCCGGTCGAGCTGGACTTCGAACAGGTCGAACGCAGCAAGTAAGTCCTGCCGGCGCGTGGCGCTGGCAATCTTGCAGAAACACACGGGAAAACCGGGGCTTAGGCTCCGGTTTTATTGTGTTTCCGGCCGACCGGCCAGGGCGCCACGGTGGCAACCCGGCACGCGTTCGGCCATTGTGCCTGCATCACGGTCACCGGCCCAAAGGCCGGGACCGCCGCAGGAGACCCATGATGCCCCCTCACCTTCCCGTGCTGGCCCTGACGCTTGGTCTGGCGGCACCAGCGATGGCGCGTAATGTCGCGCCGACGGTGACGATCGACCACAGCGCACAGCTCGATCATCACAGCGGCCCCGTCACCGCCCGGTATCGCGGCGCGTTGGTGGTCGACCATCGCCAGATCGGCGCCGTCGCGCCCGCCGGCCGCGCCGCCAGCCTGCGCTGCCACTGGACCGCCCAGCTCGCGGTCGAGCGCCACGCCACCACCGCGACCGGCGCCACCACGCAGCGCAGCTTTGTGAGCGATCGGTCGCTATCCGGCCATCGTCCCGGCTGGTGCGCCGGCCAGCGCGACGCCATCGCGCGTGACGTCGCCGCGCAGTCCATCGCTCTGGACCGACACATCCAGGCGGTCGCCCGCGAGGATCATGACATATTGCGTGCCGAGCTCGACCGTCTCCACGGCAGCGTTGCCGCCGGATGATCGACATCCTTGCGAAAGCCGCCCTCGCTGCCGGCGCACTGCTGGCGACCACGCCCGCCATCGCGCAACTCGCGACCAGCGCCGGAGTCGAGGCGACGACGGACGAGAATCGCCGCGGCATCAGCTGGAGCGAGGGCCGCGCCTCGATCGCGGGGGATGCCACGGTGAGCGGCTACGGCCTCGATCTCACGGCGCGCGTCGCGGCGCTGCGCGGATCGGACCGGCACTGGGGCGCGGACGCGGTTGCCGACCTGACGCTCGGCAGCGGGTGGGACGTCGGGGCGGTGCGGCTGCGCGCGCAGGGCACCGCGCATATCTTCGGCGGCGCCCGTGGAAACATGGACTATGCCGAACTCGGCGGATCGGCGAGCTACACCTATGGCCCCGCCGATCTGACCGCGGGGGCGATCTGGGCGCCCGAGCAGCGTGCGATCGGGGGCAGCAACCTGTACCTCTATGCCAATGCGAGCGCGGGCCTCCCCGGCACGCCGCTGACCGCGATCGCCGGCGTCGGCCATTCGTCGGGAACGGTCAGCGACCCGGTTCGCGCGGAGCGGTTGCGCCCCGGCGGCGCCTATACCGATTGGCGGCTCGGCGTCGAATATCGCCGCGATCGCCTGACGCTGGGCGTCGACTATGTCGGGACGGACGTCACGCGCGCCGATGCGTTCGGGCCGTTCGCGGATGCGGGCCATGCCGGCGACAGGCTGCTCGGCCGGGTCCGCTTCGACTTCTGATCCCGCGCATCGCCACGGGACGCGATCACGCCGCCTGCGCGATCTCGTCCCGTTCCGCCGCGCGCAGCGTCAGCACCGCGGTCGCGCCCAGTCCCTTGCCGTCGCTCTCGAGGCGCAGGCTGCCCTCCATCGCGGTCATCGAATTGGCGCACCAGTGCAGGCCGAGCCCGCCCGATTTGTGCGCGCGCGTCGAGAAGCCGCGCTGGAACAAGGTCGCGCCCGTCGCCGCATCGAAGCCCTCGCCATCGTCGAGAATGCGTACGACGACCTGATCGCCGTCCTCGTCGATCGTCACCCCGATCGACCCGCTCTGCCGCCCGGTCGCCGCAATCGATTCGGCCGCATTGCCCAGCAGGTTGCCGATCACCTGGCTCAGGATCACGCGGTTCGCCAAGGCCAGATGCGCCTCCGCCGGGAAGCTGAACGCGATCGACGCGCTGTCCGAATAGCGCGCGATGGCCGCGTTGCGTGCGACGATCTCGCTGAGGTCGCAGCGTTCCAGGCTGGGGCGCTCGTGCGCCTGCTTCTGCTGTTGCCCGATGATCTCCAGCACGTGCGCCATCGCCTCGCGCCCCACCTCCAGCTCGCGGCGCATCGCCTCGCGGCTCGCCATCTTGGCGGCGAACGCGGCCTGGACGAAGGCGGCGAGCTTGGCGCGGCGCTCGGCCGGCAAATCGTCGCGCGCGAGTTCGGTGATCGCCCGTTCCAGCGTCGCGCGATCGATCGGCGGCGCCTGCGCGATGCCCTGGCTCAGGATCGTGCTGATCGGATTGAGCGCGTTACGCACATTATGCATCACCGCGACTGCGCTCTCGCTGCGGCCCAGCGCGAAGCTCTGCACCTCGATCTGTTCGCGCAGGTCCTTCAGCTGCGACAGCATCGCGTTGAGGCTGCGGCCCAGCGAGCCGAATTCATCGCGCCGCCCGTCGTCCTGGAACAGCGCCATCGATCCCGACGCGCGCACCCGCTGCATATGCCGTTCGACGCGCAGCAGCGGCGCCAGCACCAACCGCGCGATGACGCGGCGCAGGACGAGCAGCACGATCAGCAGTAGCAGCGTCGACCCGGCGATGGCGAGCAGCAGCATCCGCCGTCCCAGCAGCGACACGTCGCGCACGACATGGAATCGTGCCGCGGCAACGGCATGGCCATCGACACCCGCGATCGGCACGGCAATCGCCATCGTGCGCTTGCCCGGCGTGACCATCGGCGCATCGCCCAGCCCGGACCGGTCGATGCGCGCATCGAGGCGGATCAGGTCGGACAGCTGACGCGACGTCACCTGCCGCGCCATGAGCACATAGCCACGCGGGATGCCGGTGCCGTCGGAGCGCCGCACCTGCGCCACGCCGATCGCCGCGACCACCGGCCCGAGCCGCGCATAGAAATGCCCGGAATTGTTGCGTCCGATCACCCTGGCGAGATCGGCATGCGTCGCCAGCTGCACCAGCGCCGTGCGCAGCCGCACCCGTTCGCGTCCGCTGGCGGGGTCGAGCCAGCGCGCGATGCGCAGCGTCCCCTGCGGCGTCACATAGGCCATGCCCTGCACGCCGAGGTTGGTCATCGCCAGCGGCGAGAAGCTGTCGCGTTCGAACGTCGCCGCCGCGGGCGATCCCGGCGGCGTCGCCATATAATCGTAGCTCTGCGTCCAGTCGCCATAGTCGCGCACGGCGTTTTCGACCTTGGCGGCATATTCGCCCAGCGCCGCCTGCGTGCGCTCGACATGGCCAGCGATCGCCTTGGCCTCCAGCGCCGAAAAACTCGGCGTGATGACGCTGGCGAGCAGTAGGGTGATCCCCAGCGCACCGGCCACGCCGACCGCGGTCAGGATCAGCACCAGCTTGGCACCGAGCGAGGCAGGACCGATCGGCCGCCGGCGCCCGAAGGGCCACCGGGTCCGTAGCGCCGGGATCATCCGTGCGTGCCCGTGGCGGCTCCGGCTTCGACCAGGTCCTGATTGAGGAACCGCTGCTCAGCCAGCGCCAGCGCCGCATCGGGCGCAACCGGCCGCGAGAAGAAATAGCCCTGCAAATGGCTCGCCCCCGCGAGTCGCAGCGCCTGCACCTGCGCTTCGGTCTCGACGCCCTCGGCGATCACTTCCAGCCCCAGCGCGCGGCCCAGGTGGATGATCGAATGGACGATCGCGGCACTCTCACGCTCGCGCCCCATGCCGTCGATGAAGCTGCGATCGATCTTCAGGCTGTCGAGCGCGAATTTCCGGATGTTGTAGAGCGACGAATAGCCCGTGCCGAAATCGTCCAGAGCGATGCGGAATCCCATCTGGCGCAGCTTGTACAGCGTTTCGGCGGCGCGTTCGGCGTCGTCGAAGATCGCGGTCTCGGTGATCTCGATCTGCACGCGGTTCGGCGTCACGCCGGCGCGCTGCACCGCCTCCATGATGTGGCCGACGAAATTGTGGCGGCGGAATTGGCGGGGCGAGAAGTTGACCGAGACATATTGGCCGGGGAAGCGCGTCACCATGGCGAGCGCGGTGTCGAGGATCCAGTCGCCCAGTTCGTGGATGACGTTCGATTCCTCGGCGATCGGGATGAAGGTCGCCGGGCTGATCGGCCCATATTCCTGCGTGTTCCAGCGGACCAGCGCCTCGAAGCCCGTCACTTCCAGCTGGTTGCGCGCGACGATCGGCTGATAGACGAGGCTCAGCTCGTCGCGCGCGATCGCCTGGCCCAGCCCATGTTCGATCCGGCGGCGGAAGCGGATGCCCTCGTCCATGCTCTCGTCGAACAGGCGGGTCACGCCGCGGCCGGCGCGCTTGGCATCGTTGAGCGCCAGGTCGGCGCGGCGCAGCGCGTCGATGGGATCGCACACCCCTGCCCCCTCGACGACGACAAGGCCGGCGGAGGCGCCGCTCTGTACCGAATTGCCGAATACCTGATGCGTACCGGCGCAGGCCGCGACGATGCGGTCGCAGGCCATGACCGCCGCCTCCTCGCCGGGTGCATCGAACAGCACGCCGAATTCGTCGCCACCCAGACGCGCGACGATCGCGCCCTCGGGCGCCTGCGCATGGAGGATGCTGCACACTTCGCGGATCAGTGCGTCGCCGGCCAAGTGGCCCAGCGTGTCGTTGACGATCTTGAACCTGTCGAGATCGAACATCGCGGTCGCGAACAGGCCGGGCCGCTTGGCGCGATCACCCAGCGCGCGCAGGAAGGCGAGCCGGTTGGGCGCATCGGTCAGCGAATCGTGCGTCGCCATGTGGATCGCGCGGCTTTCGTTCGCGGCGAGTTCGGCGCTCTGCTCCTCGAGCTGGACGATCTGGGCGGCGAGCTGCTCCCGCGCGGCGGTGAGTTCGCGATCGACCTGCCAGCGATGCGCCAGGGCGGTCGCGGTCTGGACGATCTCCGCCACTTCGAACGGCTTGGCGATGTAGAAGATCTTGTCCGCCGGCCCTGCGACCTTGCTGATCTCGATCGGCGAAAAGTCGGAAAAGCCGGTGACGATGCACAGGTTGATCTCGGGATCGAGCGCGCGGATGCGACGCGCGGTCTCGCGGCCGTCGATGCCCGGCGGCATGCGCACGTCGATGAACGCGACGGCATAGGGCGTGCCCGCCGCCAGCGCCGCCTCCACCGCCGCGACCGCGTCGAGGCCCTGATGGCAATGCGTCAGGTCGAAGCTGTCGTCCGCCGCCGCATCCGCCGACGGCGCGTCGTCGCCGAACAGCTCCGCCGCCATCGCGTCGAGCGCATTCTCCGCCGCACCGCGCTGCACCGCGAAGCAGCGGGCATAGCTGTCGTGCATGGCCGGCTCGTCATCGACGATCAGCAGGCGCTTCGAAACGGCGGCGGTCATCTGCAGCAACTTCCCTCTTATGGTTGACGAGGGAGTAAGCAGATGCGGTTAAGGCGTCGTAAACGCCCCCGCCGACGCGGCCGTGCCCATGCGTTCGGCCAGCGCCTGCTCGCCGAGCACGATCGCGCCGAGCGGCCCGGCATTGCCCCCCAGCGCGGGCGGCACGATGAACGCGGGTTCGGCGATCTCGGGCAGCGCGATATAGCCGGCGAGGCTCTGCACCATCGCGTCGCGGACGCGCGGGAACAGATGGTCGTTGCCGACCATCACGCCACCGCCCATCACGATCCGCCGCGGCACGCCGGTCAGCACCAGCGTATGGCACAATTGGCCCAGCACATGCGCGACGGGTTCCCACACCGGATGGTCCGCGGGAATGTCTTCCCCCTTGCAGCCGGCGCGCGCGCCGATCGCGGGCCCGGCGGCCAGGCCCTCCAGGCAGCTGCCGTGGAACGGGCAGATGCCCATCCAGTCGTCGCCCGGCATACGCTGCGGCCGGATATGGCCGAATTCGCTGTGCGTCAGGCCGTCGACCGGCTTGCCGCCCGCGATCAGGCCGACGCCGATGCCCGTGCCGACGGTGACATAGGCGATATCGGGCAGGCCCTTCGCTGCGCCCCAGCGCGCCTCGGCCAGCGCCGCGCCGACCACATCGGTGTGGAAACCGGTCGGCACCTGATAGCGCGCGGACAGACGGCCCGCGACGTCGGTGCCCGCCCAATGCGGCTTGGGCGTCGAGGTGACGTGACCGTAATCGGCGGCATGCCGGTCGATCGAGATGGGGCCGAAGCTCGCGATACCCAGCGCCTCGAACCCGCCCCAACCGTCCAGCACGGCCTCGACCGCCGCCAGCGCCTCGTCGGGCCGGGTCGTCGGGATCTGCACGCGGTCCTGGATGTCGTCCGGTCCGCGCGCGAGGATGCAGACGATCTTCGTGCCCCCCAATTCGATGCCGGCAACCAACGGGGGCACACGGTCCATTCTGTCATCCCATCCCATGAAAGCAGCGCAACGATCGCGCGGGGCCCGCGCTTATTCTACCGTCACCGATTTGGCGAGGTTGCGCGGCTGGTCGACGTCGGTGCCCTTCGCTACCGCGACGTGATAGGCGAGCAGCTGCACCGGCACCGCATAGACCAGCGGAGCGATCAGCGGATGGACCTTGGGCATCGTGATCGTCGCGACGCAATTCTCGCCCGCGGCCTGGATGCCGTCATAGTCGCTGATCAGCACGACCTTGCCGCCGCGCGCCTGCACTTCCTGCATGTTGCTGACCGTCTTTTCGAACAAAGGACCCGACGGTGCGATGACGATGACGGGGACGTTTTCGTCGATCAGCGCGATCGGCCCGTGCTTCATCTCGCCGGCGGCATAGCCCTCGGCGTGGATATAGCTGATCTCCTTCAGCTTCAGCGCGCCCTCCAGCGCCAGCGGATAATCGGTGCCACGGCCCAGATACAGCACGTCGCGCGCGGCGGCGACGACGCCCGCCATCTCCTGGATCGATTCGTCATAGGCGAGCGCGGCGTTGAGCGCCGCCGGCGTCTCGGCGAGATGCTTGACGATCTCGCGCTCCTCGCCGTCCTTGAACTTGCCCTTGGCGCGGGCGAGGTTCGCGGCAAGCGCGGCGAGCACCGCGAGCTGGCAGGTGAAGGCCTTGGTCGAGGCGACGCCGATCTCCGGCCCGGCATGCGTCGGCAGCAGCAGGTCCGCCTCGCGCGCCATGCTGCTCGTCGGCACGTTGACCACCGCGGCGATCGTCTGCCCTTCCGACTTGGCGTGGCGCAGCGCGGCGAGCGTGTCCGCCGTCTCGCCCGACTGGCTGATGACGATCATCAGGCCGCCCGGCTCCATCACCGGCGCGCGGTAACGGAATTCGGACGCGACGTCCAAATCGACCGGCACGCGCGCGAACTGTTCGAACCAATATTTGGCGACCATGCCGGCGTAAAAGCTGGTGCCGCACGCGACGATCGTCACGCGCTTGATGCCCGCCAGGTCGAAGTCGGGGATCGGCAGCGTCACGCGATCCTCCATCCGCTGCAGGTACGACCGCAGCGTCTGGGCGACGACGATCGGCTGTTCGTAGATCTCCTTCAGCATGTAATGGCGATGATTGCCCTTGCTGATGAGTTCGCCGGTGACGCCCGAGATGGTGATCGGCCGCTCGACCGGATGATTGTCGCGGTCATAGACCTGCGCGCCTTCGGTCGTGCAGACGACCCAGTCGCCCTCGTCCAGATAGGCGATGCGCTGCGTCAGCGGGGCGAGCGCCAGCGCGTCCGAGCCGAGATAGGTCTCGCCCTCGCCATAGCCCACGACCAGCGGCGAACCGAGGCGCGCGCCGATCAGCATGTCGGGGTGCTTGCGGAACAGGATGGCAAGCGCGAACGCGCCGTGCAGGCGCGGCAGCACCTCGCGCACCGCGCCGACGGGATCGAGGCCGGCTTCCACCTTCTCGCTCACCAGATGCGCGACGACTTCGGTGTCGGTCTCGCTGGTGAACACGCGGCCGCGCGCGATCAGTTCGTCACGCAGCGCCTTGAAGTTCTCGATGATGCCGTTGTGGACCACCGCGACCTCGTCGGTCGCATGCGGGTGGGCGTTGTTGGTGGTCGGGCCGCCATGCGTCGCCCAGCGCGTGTGGGCGATGCCGGTCGTGCCGGGCAACGGCGCGGCGGCGAGTTCCTTCGCAAGGTTGACCAACTTGCCCGATGCACGACGCCGCTCGATCATGCCGTCATGGTCGGTTGCAATACCCGCCGAATCATAGCCGCGATATTCCAGCCGCTTCAGACCGTCGAGCAGACGATCCGCAACATCCTCGGCCCCGACGATCCCTACGATTCCGCACATGTTATTTCGCTTCCTTCTTGGCGCGCATCATCGCGCGGAATTTGGTGGCCCAGCCGGGTTTGGCAATCTGCGGCGGCCGGACGAGCGCGAGCGCGCCGGCTTCGACGTCCTTGGTCAGCACCGATCCCGCCGCGACGATCGCGCCGTCACCGACCGACACCGGCGCGACGAGCGCCGAGTTCGATCCAATGAAGGCGTCCGCGCCGATGCTGGTCTTGTACTTGAAGAAGCCGTCGTAATTGCAGGTGATCGTACCGGCGCCGATATTGGCGTTCGCCCCCACATCGGCATCGCCGATATAGGACAAATGATTGACTTTCGCGCCTTTCCCGATCGTCGCCTTCTTCACCTCGACGAAATTGCCGACCTTCGCCTTTTCGGCCAGGTCCGCGCCGGGGCGCAGGCGGGCATAGGGGCCGACATCGGCCCTGGCGCCGACCTTTGCGCCCTCCAGATGGCTGAAGGCGCGGATCGTCGCGCCATCAGCGATGGAGACGCCGGGGCCGAAGACGACGTTGGGCTCGATCACGACGTCGCGGCCGATCTGCGTATCATGGCTGAACCACACCGTGTCGGGCGCGATCAGCGTCGCGCCGTCCGCCATCGCCTGAGCACGGCGCGCCGCCTGCCAGCCTGCCTCGACCGCGGCGAGTTCGGCGCGGCTGTTGACGCCCGCCACCTCGTCCTCGCCCGTTTCGATCACCACCGCGCGGCCGCCTTCGGCGACGGCGAGCGTGACGATATCGGGGAGGTAATATTCACCCGCCGCATTGTCGTTGCCGACCGCCTCCAGCAGCCGCCACAGGTCGCGCGTGCGCACCGCGGTGACGCCCGAATTGCACAGGTCGACCGCGCGCTCCTCGGGCGACGCGTCCTTGAACTCGACCATCTTGGCGATCGTGCTGTCCGCATCCGCAATGATCCGGCCATAGGCGCGCGCATCGGCGGGGCGGAAGCCGAGCACCGCGACCGTCGGCGCATCCTCCGCCTCCAGCCGCGCCGCAAGTCGCGCCACCGTCTCGGTCGCGAGCAAAGGCGTGTCGCCGAAGCAGACGATCGCGACCCCGTCGAAATCGCTGAGAGCGTCCTTCGCCTGCAACGCGGCATGCGCGGTGCCCAGCTGCTCGCGCTGCCACGCGATCTCGACACCCGTGGCGGCGACCGCCGCTTCGACCTGCTCGCCGCTCGCGCCGACCACGACGACGCGGCGCGTCGCCCCGGCCTGGTTCAAACTGTCGATCAGGTGGATCAGCATCGGCCGCCCGGCGATCGGGTGCAGCACCTTGTGCAGATCGGACTTCATGCGCGTACCCTTGCCCGCGGCAAGGATGATGACGGCGAGAGGACTGGTCATGGCGACGTCGCCTGCCACGGAAGACTTGCCATTTCCATAGGGAGACGTCACCGGCCCGGCATATGACGCTAAATTCATCGCCCGATCCGTTTTTCGACATTGTCGGCTTCGACCTGGACGGCACGTTGCTCGATACGAGCGGCGACCTGGCGGCGGCGGTGAACCATGCACTCGCCTCCATCGACCGGCCGCTGCTGACCGTCGAACAGGTGAAGCCGATGATCGGCGGCGGTGCGCGGCACATGCTGGCACAGGGGCTCGCCGCGACCGGTGGCTGCGACGACGCGACGCTCGACATGCTGCATCGGCGGCTGCTCGACCATTATGAAGCAAACATCGCGGTCTTGACCCGCCCCTATCCCGGCACGCTCGCGGCGCTCGACACATTGGCGGCGCGCGGCGTGCGGATCGCCGTCGTCACCAACAAACTGGAATCGCTCGCCCGCAAGGTGATCGACGCATTGGACCTGACGCGGCGCTTCGCGTGCATCATCGGCGGGGACACGATGGGCCCGGGCAATGGCAAGCCCAGCCCCAAGCCGATCTACGAAATGCTCGCCCGCTGCGGCGGGGGCACCGCGGCATTCGTCGGCGATTCGATCTTCGACGTGCAGGCGGGCCATGCCGCGGGACTGCCGACCGTGGCATGCTCGTTCGGATTCCTGATGCAGCCGGTCGAGGAACTCGGCGCGGATGCGATCATCGACGGCTTCGACGCGCTGATCCCGACGCTCGAGCGGCTGGCGGTGCGCTAAACCCCACCCACCCCGTCACCCCGGACTTGGTCCGGGGTCCACTATGCGGCGAGGGGGACGGCTTGAGGCTCGTACGCTGCCCCCGCGGCCCGGTGGACCCCGGACCAAGCCCGGGGTGACGGAGCGGGTGGGGCTAAGGTCGCGCCCCACGCCGCCACTTGATCCACAGATGCCGCGCCAGCATCGCCGGCGGCATACGCAGCCAGTGCGAGCGCACATAGAACGCCAGCCGCGTCACCGGACGGATCGGCCGCCCCCAGTCGTCCCGCGCCAGCAGGCGGCGGCGGAAGAGTCGGTCGCTCCACCGCGGCGTCAGGCGGATACGGCCCGAACTTTCGTACGCCCGCACCTGCGTCCCGAACAGCTGCTGCGACAGCCGCAGCGCGCGCACCACCGCATCGTGCAGGCTATGCCGCGCCGCCTCGTCGACCAGCGTCAGGCCGAAGGCGGCATCGCCCTCCGCCGCCTCGCCATACAGGCAGTGGATATCCCACAGGTTGCGCAGGCCGCCCGCCAGATCGCCGTCGGCGAGCAGATGCGCCGCCGCATGGACGATCATCGCCGCGGGCGACAGCACCGACAGCCCGTTGCCCAGCGGCACCGCCCTCGCGATCAGCGCCGCCGCGTCGGGCCGTACCCGCGCGGTCAGCGGCAGGATCGTATGGTGGACGTCGATCATCCGGTCGCGCTCCGCATGGATCAGCGGCGGCAATTCGTGCATCCAGCGCCGGTAATAGGCGTCATCATACGGATCGGGCTTCACCCATTCCCAGCCCGCCGCGATCAGCGCCGCCTCAACGGCCTCCATCGACTCGCGCGGCACCAGGATATCGAGGTCGCCGATCGACCGCCCCTGCCCCGCCGCCAAGCCCGCTGCGACGAAAGCGGTCCCCTTCAGCAGCACGACCGGAACGCCGAGCGGCGCCAGCGCCCGCCGCGCCATCTCCGCCTCCCACAAGGCCGTGCGGCGCCCATTCTCGGCCGCGGCGCGCGCATCGCTCAGCAGCAGCGCGACGTCCTCGGGCAGCGGCAGGCCGTGCAGCCGCCACGCGAGCGTGCCCAGCAACTGTTCGGCGCGCGCCATGGTGACGAGGCCCGCCCAATCGGTGTCGAGCGCCAGACTGGTCGGATCGGCGAGCGCGCGGGCGAGGATCAGAGCGTCCGCCACAGCGCCTCCACCTGCTCCACCGCCGCCGCGCCGTCGGGATAGTCGATCGCCATGGCCGGCGTGTCGCACACCAGGCGGGTCAGTGCGTCGAACCCGGTCTCGCCGAGCATGACGTAATTGGTCGACGCCTGCGTCAGCCGAACGAACGCCTCCGATGCGGCAACCGCGCGGGTTTCCGCTGCAAAGCCGTGCCGTGGGAAAAGCAGCAGGGCGGGCTGCGCCGGCTCGTCCATCGCGCCGACACTCAGCGCATCGGGCACCATGTGGCGGATGTCACCCTTGGGCGTAGCCGCCAGCAGTGGCCCCATTCGCGCGCTCGGCCAGGCAGCCATCGCCGCGGCGATCCCGTCGTTCTTCAGGCTGATCAGACGCGGAAAGGCGTGGACCAGCCCCGTCTCGGGATCGATCAGCGCGAACTCATCCCCCATGAAGCGCCAGCCGCGCACGGCGAGCAACGTCGCCAGCGTCGATTTGCCCGCTCCCGATTCGCCCGTCATCAGGAGCGCCCGCCCATCGCGTTCGACGCACGAGGCATGGATCAGCAGATAGCGCCGACACCCCAGCGCCAATTGCAGGTTCATCGCCATCTCGGCGGCGAGCAGCCCCTGCGCCAGCGGCAGCGGCGCGGCTTCGGGCAGCATGTAATCGCCGCCGATCCGCACCGACGGCCGCACCCAGCGCCGCCACGGCCGCGTCGCCTCCAGCCGCACGGTGAAGTCGGGCAAATTGGGCGAGGGATAATAGCGATACAGCTCTTCCAGCGCCGCAATCGGCGCGCGCCAGTCGCTGCCGATCCGAAAGCCGATCGGTCCGATCCGAACGCAGAAGACGTGCCTCATGCCGCCCCGATCGGCTCCGCTTCGACCAACCCGGCCACGACCAGCTCGTCGAGCCGCGCCGCCAGTGCATCGGCACCGCCGTCGCCCAGCTCGAACGCCTCGCCGAGCCGGGCGAGCAGCTCGTCCCGATCGAGCGGTCCCGCAGCCAATGTCTCCAGAATTTCGGGCGCGGGGCTGGCAAGCAGATGCGTGATCCCCGACGATCGATGGAAGACCGCGACCAGCATATCCAGCTCGCGCCTCAGCAGCGTGTCGGGCGCCGCGGCGCGATAGCGCATCGGGTCAGCGCGGCATCTGCAACGAGGCGAAACAGGTAAAGCCGCCCTGCCCGCGCTGCAGCCGCCGGATATAGGCCATATAGGCACGGCTGCTGTCGTAGGTCGTACCGGGCAGCTGCCCGCCGGCGAGCGCGCGCTTCACCTCGTCGCCCTTGAACGGGCGACCCGGCGGCGCGAACGCGCCCTTGGTGCCCGCCGGCACGACATTGCCATATTGGTCGATATACTGGCCCGCCCGGCCCAGGTCGGGCACCGGGATCTCGCATGTCATCACCGACGCCGCGCTCTGTGCCAGCGCCGGGCGGATCGAGACGACCGCACCCGCGGTCACCGCGCCCAGCATCAACACCCGGCGACGCGTCGACACGCCCTCCGTCACCGGCGCAGCATCAGGCTGTCCGGCGGTCTGGTCCGCACCGTCGATCGGCGTTTCGTCGCTCATGACACCCCTGTTATCGCAAGCGTGCCTTTCATATTCGTAAGCCACTGGCAAGTATGGCGGGCGTACCGTGGCGGGACGGCCAGCCGGGACGCTGGTGCCGCGCGGCCCGCAAATTGCGTCGCGATCCCCCTCCCGCAAGCAATCATCCTCCGCTAGCGAGGGCGCCATGCTAACCCGATTCGCCCGGCGGCTCAGCGGCGCGCTCGTCATCGCGCTCGGCACGGGCGTGGGCGTCTATGCGGTCGGCGGCAGCATCGACGGCGCGGCGGTGACGGTGGTCGGCGCCATGGCCGCCGCGCTCGCCGCCATGGGCCGCGGCGATCAGGGACAAGCGGCCGCCCGCGCACGGGGGCCCGACGCCGATACGCTGCTCGGCGAGGTGCTCGACGTCATCGCCGAACCCGTCTTGCTCGTCCGCCGCGGCATCGTCACCTGCGCCAACGCGTCGGCGCGATCGGTGCTGGGCAAGCATATCGTCGGCGAAGACGTGCGCGTCGCCATCCGCCATCCCGCCGCCGCCGACCGCCTGGGCCCGACCGGCACGCTGCCCGGCCGCCCGGTCGAGCTGGTCGGCGTCGGCGCGCCCGACCAGCGCTGGGAGATGCGCACCGGCGAAACCGCCGACGGCATGCGCATCGTCCATCTCGTCGACCAGAGCGGCAATTATGCCGCCGAAAAGATGCGCGTCGATTTCGTCGCCAACGCCAGCCATGAATTGCGCACCCCGCTCGCCTCGATCCTCGGCTTCATCGAGACGCTGAACGAAGAGGCCGGCGAAGACCCCGCCCTGCGCGCCCGCTTCCTGAAGGTGATGTTCGACGAAGCCCGGCGCATGCAGCGGCTGGTCGAAGACCTCATCTCGCTGTCCCGCATCGAGGCGGAGAAATACCGTCTGCCCGGCGAACGGCTGGACCTCGGCGAATTGCTGGAAGACGTCGCCGCGGAGATCGCCGCCGCGCGCAGCCCGCGGGCGGGCGATGTGTCGGTCACGATCGATCCCGGCCTGCCCGCGGTCACCGGCGACGAGGCGCAGCTGTCGCAGCTGTTCCACAACGTCATCGGCAACGCGATGAAATACGGCCGTGCGAACACGCCGGTGCGCGTGTCGTTGAGCCTCAACCGCTCGAAACTGGTCCAGCTCGTCGTCCGCGACGAAGGCGAGGGCATCGCGCCGCAGCACATCCCGCGCCTCACCGAACGCTTCTACCGCGTCGATGCCGGCCGGAGCCGCAGCGTCGGCGGTACGGGGCTGGGCCTCGCGATCGTCAAGCATATCGTCGAACGCCACCGCGGCCGGCTGGATATCGCGAGTCGCGTCGGCATCGGCACCACGGTGACGATCGCGCTGCCGGCAGCGGAGGCGGAGACGGCGGTCGCCACGCCGACGGCGGCGAAGGCCTGACGCCGACCGTTCGGCTGCGAGCCGCGCGACGCGTCCCCACCCCCACCCCGTCACCCCGGACTCGTTCCGGGGTCCACCGGGCCGCGGGGGCAGCGTGCGAGCCTCCTGCCGTCCCCCTCGCCGCGAAGTGGACCCCGGACCAAGTCCGGGGTCCACTTCGCGGCGAGGGGGACGGCAGGAGGCTCGCACGCTGCCCCCGC